>Ga0126373_10000075_pt1 | contig 84264 bp, 73 predicted proteins | sample PanSoiMetPlot_11_FD_92545 | JGI IMG/M metagenome (GOLD analysis project Ga0126373, IMG submission 92545) | Tropical forest soil microbial communities from Panama - MetaG Plot_11 | ecosystem: Environmental > Terrestrial > Soil > Tropical forest > Bulk soil | place: Panama | collected 2016-02-17
ATTTAACTCTCTCATCCAGGACCGAACACTCCTTCCACGGCATTCACTTTCCTCCCCAAGAAAAAGGGAAAAGTGTAACCTATGTGTCCGGTACGATTTGTTACCTATGTCTCGGGTCGCTCAATATTCCCCAGCTATCGAAGCGTGGGATTAGTGCCTAGTGGTCAGCGGCCAGTGACTAGGGCCGAAATCGCGCACGCTATTATGCTCACTTCCGTTGACGAATAACGGTAGCGCTTTCTTACCGACTCCGTCGTGCATTCCCCTTCGTGTTTCGCAGGAAGAAGCCGGCGCCCTCGGCACTCACCTCGCAGTGGTATCTTGAGGGCAGACCTTCGAGCGAACTGCGAGCGCCCCATGGACGTTCTTACCCGACTATTCGAGCAGCGTTTCCATACTCCCGTGGAATCCGTCCAGCCGGTACAGGGAGAGTTGGGGGGCTCGGGCCGGAAGATCATCCGGCTTGCTGGCAAAGGTGCGACCGCGATCGGCATTCTGTACGCGATCCGCGAAGAGAACCTGGCGTTCCTGGAATTCACGCGTCACTTTCGCAAGCAGGGGCTTTCCGTTCCCGAAATCTACGGGGAAGAACTGGAACACGGCGCCTATCTGGAGCAGGATCTGGGCGACACATCGCTGTTCGAACTGCTCTCGAAGAATCGCAAGGGAGAGGTCATCGGCCCACAGGTCGCGAAGGCTTACCGCGAAGTCATCGCCCTTCTGCCTCGTTTTCAAATCGAAGCTGGCCGCGATCTGAACTACAAGCTTTGTTACCCTCGGGGAAGCTTTGATCGTCAATCGATTTCCTGGGACCTGAATTATTTCAAGTACTACTTCCTGCGGCTGGCCGGTATACCCTTCAGCGAGCAAGCGCTGGAAGATGATTTCAGTCGGCTCACAAAATTTCTCCTGAGCGCCCCGAGAGATTTCTTCCTCTACCGGGATTTCCAATCGCGCAACATCATGCTGCCCGGCGGGAAACCATACTTCCTCGACTATCAAGGGGGCCGCAAAGGGGCGCTGCAGTACGACGTCGCATCCCTGCTTTACGACGCCAAGGCCGACCTGCCGCCCGAATTTCGGCAGCAGATGCTGGATCACTATCTCACCACATTGCGCAATTACGTTGACATCAAGCCGGAAGCCTTCATGCAGCATTATTACGCGTACGTCTACGTGCGCATCATGCAGGCGCTGGGGGCCTACGGATTCCGCGGATTCTACGAGCGGAAGGTTCACTTCCTGCAGAGTGTGCCTTATGCGCTGAAAAATCTTCGCTGGCTGCTGCACAACGTAAAGCTTCCCGTCGCGTTGCCAACCTTGCTGGACGCTTTCCACTGCATGCTCGCCTCAGAAAACCTGCAAGCGCTTGCCACGGACGCCGACAATCTCGTGGTGCGGATCGTAAGCTTCTCGTTTCATCGAGGACTCCCCAAAGATGAGAGCGGTAACGGCGGCGGATTTGTCTTTGACGGCCGCAGCCTGCCGAATCCCGGCCGCGAGGAGCGATTCAAAGCGCTGACGGGCAAGGACGCGCTGGTGATTGAGTACCTCAACCAGCAGGAGAGCGTTCATCAGTTTGTGGCCAGCGTGATGTCACTGGTCGACGCCAGCGTGAGCAATTATCAGCAGCGCGGATTCAAGCACCTGATGATCTCCTTTGGCTGTACGGGCGGGCAGCATCGGTCGGTCTACCTTGCCGAGCAACTGGCCAAACGCCTGCGCGGACGCACCGGAGTGGAGGTCCAAGTTACGCATCGCGAACTCGATCGCATCAAAGCGGAAAACTCTGCTGCGGAAAAGGCCTCCACATGAAGGCGATGATCCTGGCCGCGGGACTCGGTACGCGCCTCCGGCCCCTGACCAACGATCGCCCCAAGGCCTTAGTCGAAGTCGCCGGAAATACGCTGCTGGAGATCACCCTTCGCCGCCTCGCCTCGTTCGGAATTCGGGAAGTCATCATCAACGTCCATCACTTCGCCGACAGCGTCATAGAGTATCTGCAGAAGAATCGCAACTTCGGTCTCCGCGTCGAAATCTCGCGCGAAGACGATCTGCTGCTGGATACCGGCGGCGGATTGAAGAAGGCATCCTGGTTCTTTCTTGAGGGGCACGAGCAAGAGCCGTTTATCGTCCATAACGTCGACGTCATCAGCACGATTGACCTAAGGCGCATGCTGCAGTTTCATCGCAAGAATAACGCGCTATCCACGCTCGCGGTGCAGCCGCGCGACACCTCCCGCCGCCTGCTGTTCGACGAGCACAATCGCCTGTGTGGAAGACAAACCGGAAATGATCTCCCCGAGATTGTTCGTCGCGCCCAGGAAACCACGCCACTCGCGTTCTCAGGCATCCATGTAATTTCACCCGAGTTTCTTGGCATGATGAACGAGAAAGGAGCCTTTTCGATCATCCTCGCCTATCTTCGGCTGGCAGGCTTGGGCCACAGAATTCTGGGCTTCCGCGCGGATGAATACTATTGGCGCGATCTCGGCAAGCCGGAGCACATACTCCAGGCCACGGCCGACATGGACCGCGGCGTTCGGACTGTTTCCTAGGCCACTCGAAAGGTATGCAAGGCCGAACCTGACCTCTCGAGCCCGCAGCGGAATTGATACCCCCGATCAGGCGGCGGTAGGGATGATTCGACTCCGAACGAGTTCGCTTCGCGAGCTCGTTCTACGCTCACCATGACAAGGCACGGAGCGCGAGTTTCTAGTCGGGAAGATCGGACTTTCGTGTGGCGTTTCGCCACCTACACCTAAGGACATGTCCCGGGTTGTTGAAAAGTAGCCTTGCAAGTTACGGAAGTTTTCCGAAATCGAGCTAAATCTTTGTTTCTATATACGGTTAGCTGATACTTATGGAGGTTCGGGGGATGCTTTTGCCCCACGTAGTGCGTGCATCGCATGACTGGCACAACCAGCACAGCTATAGCTCTGCCCGAGCCTTCCCGCTCGTGGAAAGCCCTTTCGATCCCGGCCAAGCTGTTCATCACGATCATCGTTCTGGCGGGAACGGGCGCGCTGGCATACGGCGGGCTCCACCAGAGCAGTAAGAACATCGCCGAATTCATCTGCTATGTTGGCATCGCAATCCTTGCCTCCCGGCTCAAGGTCAATCTTCCGGGGATTACGGGCACGCTCTCCGTCAATTTCCTGTTCATCCTGATCGGCGTCCTGGAACTCAGCTTCACCGAGACGATGATTCTCGGTGCCATTGCGATGCTCGCCCAGTGCGTCTATCCCGCGCGTCCCCGAGCCATGCAGACCACATTCAATGTCTGCGCCGGAAGCATCTCCACCGCGCTGGCCTACGTTGTCTTTCACCATCCGCTGATGAACCTGGTCATCGACAGCCGGCCGGTTCTGCTCTGCGTGTCTGCCACGGTCTACTTCATTGCGAATGCCGGATCAATCGCCACCGTCATTTCGCTGACCGAGCGTCGCCCGCTGCATAGAATTCTCGTCGATTGCTACTTTTGGTCGTTTCCGTATTACCTGGTCGGGGCCGGCATTGCGGGTGTAATTGCGTGGCTGAACCATACCTTCAACTGGGAAACCTCGTTACTGGTGCTGCCGGTGATCTATCTGATTTACCGGTCGTACCGCCTATACCTCGGCAAGCTCGAAGACGAGAAACGTCACGTTGAGGAAATGGCGAACCTGCATCTGCGGACGATTGAGGCGCTGGCCCTGGCCATCGAAGCCAAAGATCACACCACGCACGAGCACCTACAGCGGGTGCGCGTCTACGCCATCGAAGTCGGCAAGGAACTCGGCGTCACGGGTCCTGAACTCGAAGCCCTGCATGCCGCGGCGCTGTTGCACGACATCGGCAAACTGGCAGTTCCCGAACACATCATTTCGAAACCGGGCCGCTTGACACCGGAAGAATTCGAAAAGATGAAGATCCATACCCTTGTCGGGGCGGAGATTCTCGAGCGCGTCCGTTTTCCTTATCCGGTCGTGCCGATCGTCCGTGCGCACCATGAGAAATGGGACGGCTCTGGTTATCCAGTTGGCCTGAGGGGGGCAGAGATCCCCATTGGAGCGCGAATTCTCTCGGCCGTGGATTATCTTGACGCCCTTGCCTCCGACCGGCAATACCGTCGCGCCCTGCCTCTAAAAGAGGTCATGCAGAAGCTCAACGCCGAATCGGGCAAATCATTTGACCCGAAAGTGGTCGAAGTCTTGCATAGGCGCTACGAACATCTGGAAGAGATGGCGATCGCGAAATCGGTAGAAGATCCGAATGCACCACTCTCGACCTCAATCAAAATCGAGCGCGGCCTGGAGCCTGCTGCAGGATTCGAGAAAGCAAGAGCGCAGGATTACGCCGGTCGCGAAAATACCTTCCTCTCATCGATCGCGGCGGCCCGACAGGAAGCTCAGGCACTTTTTGAATTAAGCCAGGATCTCGGCGCGTCCCTTAGTCTGGGCGAGACGCTCTCGGTGTTCTCGGTAAAGCTCAAGCCGATGGTTCCTTACGACGCCATCGCGATTTATGTACGCCGCGAGGAGGAACTAGTTCCGGAGTTCGTGAACGGAGACAACTACCGCCTCTTCTCCTCGCTGCGGATTCCGGTCGGCCAGGGGCTCTCGGGATGGGTTGCGCAAAATCGTAAGCCGATTATCAACGGCAATCCCTCGGTCGAACCCGGGTACCTGAACGATCCGACGAAATTCAGCACGCTGCGCTCGGCCCTGGCCGTCCCCCTCGAAGGCGTTACCGGAGTGATCGGAGTGCTCGCGCTCTACCGCGCCGAGCGAGATGGATTCACTTCCGACCACCTGCGCATCCTGCTGGCCGTCAGCGGCAAAATGGCTCTCGCCATTGAAAACGCGCTCAAGTACCAGCAAGCCGAGAACTCGGCGACGACTGACTATCTCACGGGCCTTCCCAACGCCCGATCGCTCTTCCTGCAGCTCGACCGCGAACTGGCCCGCTGCAAGCGCGACAACACGTCCCTGACCGTGATGGTCTCTGACATGGACGGCTTCAAGCAGATCAACGACCGCTTCGGGCATCTGGAAGGCAATCGCGTATTGCGCCTCTTTGCGCAGGCGCTGAAGGACAGCTGTCGCGAGTACGACTACGTCGCGCGAATGGGAGGTGACGAGTTCGTGGTGATCGCTCCCGGACTGGGCGCCGATGCGGCCGGCAAAAGAGCAGAGAACATGCGCGCCCTGGCTCGCCATGCCGGCCAGGAAGTCTGCACCGAAGAAATCCTTTCGCTCAGCGTAGGACGCGCCGTTTTTCCCGATGACGGCAACGATGCCGAGCAGCTTCTCTCGGAAGCCGATCGCCGCATGTACGTCGAGAAACAGAAGCAGCTCGCCTACAAGGACCGGCGCGCGCACCCGCGCCTCAAATGCCGCGTCACCATCGAACTCACAACCGAGGCCGGCGGAGTCCCCGTTTTCGCTAATCTCACCGACATCAGCATGGGCGGATGCTTCCTTGAAACCAGCAACATCCTGAGCCCCGGCAGCAAGATCAAGCTCTGTTTCTCAATGGATGATCCGGGCTTGTCCGCGGAAGGCTTTGTCACACGGCTCGAGCCCGGCTCCGGTGCCGCCGTGCAGTTCCGCGAAATGAACCGCGAAGCGCGCGATCGCATGTTCCGCATTCTGGAATTTGTCCAAAAGGCGAACAGCTTCTACAACAACAAGTATCTGGATAGCCTCACCCAGAACTAATAAAGCGTGCTGGGCTGCCACATGAGTCGGATATGTTGAGGTACCGAACAGGGGAAGAGATAAGGAAAGCAGACCGCGTACTCTTTCACGGTCGTCCAGGCGAAATCGAGCTAGTTGTCGCCGATCGCACCGGTGACCCGGCGATCGACTGGTACGTGGAGAATGAAGGAGCCGGGGTTATGGTTCTCGAGCCAAGAGTCTTCGGTCGCGCGTACGTGCAGCACACCGAAGAAGCTGAAGACTTGGTATTTGTCTCGAGAGCAGTAACAGATTGAGATTCGATGTATTGGCCCGCCCAAAGATGTGCAACCCAATTGCAATGGGGCACCACCCCGCTTGCTGCCTCCGGCACCTGTCCGTAGACTTAATACAATGCATGTCCACGTCCATGGCCGCGGCAGCCCGACGCGCGTTCTGACGATTTCCCTGGCGGTTACGCTCGCCTATATCGTCCTGCTGGTCGTAGCAGGCATTCGGGCTCACTCCCTTGCGCTGCTGTCGGAGGCTGGACACAATCTCTCAGATTTCCTTGCCTTGGCGCTATCCCTGGTCGCGGTGTACTTCCAATCCCGTCCGGCAAATTCCTCCAAGACCTACGGCTACCATCGCGCCGGCGTTCTCGTTGCTCTGGTCAATGCCACCGCGCTGGTCGCCGTCTCATTTTTCATCTTTTACGAGGCATTCAAAAGGATCCAGCACCCCGAACAGGTACATGCGAGCATCATGATGTGGGTAGCGGCTGCCGGGGTGGTGATGAACGGGGCCATTGCAGTCTTGCTTTATCGCTCTGGCGGCGACGTAAATATCCGCAGTGCCCTGCTGCATGAAGTCGGAGACACGTTGTCGACTGCTACGGTCATCGCCGGAGGCTGGGCCATCCTGCTCACCGGAAATTATTGGATCGACTCGGTTCTGTCGGTCGCCATCGGTGTGCTGATTCTCTGGTCTGGATTCGGTATTGTCCGCGAGACGCTCAACATCCTTCTCGAAGGCACACCGCGCGGAATGAAGTTGGAGAAGATTGAGCTGGCCATCCGTTCGATTGAGGGTGTAAACGACGTTCACGACCTCCATGTCTGGAGCATTGGCTCGGAGACTCATGCGCTCTCCTGCCACATTTCCATTGCCGACATTCCACCTTCGGCGAGCGAGGGCATCCTGCGGGATGTGAAGGAACGGCTATTGCGGGACTTCCGCATCGACCACACCACGATTCAGTTCGAGCATGCCAACTGTCCGACAGCTCATGGATGCGTGATCCCCGTTGCCGAGGGCGCGGAAGAACACCAGCACCACAGCCATTAAGCTACCCTGTTGTTTTCCGGGCGGGCATGAGCTTTTGCACGATGGCGTCCGCGTCATACACGCAACCGCCCCAGACTCCGCCGCTTGCCTCGATTAAAGCGGCCCAGATGCGGGTATCGTCAGGCAGAGACGGATGAGCGGCCAGATCCTCGCGTGAGGCTCGCTTCCCAAGGCGATTCTCGCCCTCAGCAGCTGAAAAGCGCTGGTCTGCTTCCCCCACGAAATTGATTGAGCCTTGAAGGTGGGACCGGTCGATGACGATCTCAATCGTGTCGCCGTCTCGTATCTTGCCAATCGGTCCGCCGGCCAACGCCTCAGGGGAGATGTGTCCGATGCAGGCGCCAGTCGAGACCCCACTGAACCGGGCGTCGGTTACAACCGCAATGTCCTTGCAGTACTGCAGGGTTTTGAGAGCCGAGGTGACTTGATACGTTTCCTGCATGCCGGCGCCGAGCGGGCCACCACAGATCAGGACAACCACGTCTCCGGCGTGTAGATCGCCGCGCTTGATGGCATCGATCGCGGCAGCTTCTGTGATAAAGACGCGCGCGGGACCGGTATGCCGGTAGAGATTCGCTTCATCAATAAGCGATGGATCGATCGCCGTACTCTTGATGACGGAACCCTGGGGCGCGAGATTCCCTGTGGGAAAGCAGACCGTCGGCATCAATCCGCGGCTGCGCGCCTGCGCCGGGCTCATGATCACGTCGCCGGCATCAGTCCCGTCCTCGGCGAGGAGTTGCGCCTTCATTTCCCGGCGCGCTTGCGAATCGGCCCACCAATCAAGATTGGTTCCCAGAGTCTCTCCGCTGGACGTCAGCACACTGCAATCAAGTAAGCCGGATTCGCGGAGCCTAAGCATGACCTCGGGAACGCCACCGGCAAGAAATACCTGAACCGTTGCAAAGTTTCTGGGGCCATTGGGCAATGCATCGACGAGCCTCGGGACCTGCCGATTGATGTGAGCCCAGTCTTCCACCTTGGGTCGGCGGAGGCCTGCGGCATGCGCGATCGCCGGTATATGCAGGAGCATGTTGGTAGAGCCACCGAAAGCTGCATGCAGCACCATCGCGTTGTGTAGAGCAGCATCGGTCAATATCCGGGTCGTGCCGATCCCAAGTTGATAGAGTCGCAGCAAGGCACGCGCGGATCGCGCCCCGTTGTCAAGCCAGACCGCATGCCCGGATGGCGCCAGCGCGGTGGCCGGCAGGGCAAGGCCGAGAGCCTCAGCCGTGACCTGCGACGACGCGGCGGTCCCAAGAAATTGGCATCCTCCGCCCGGAGTGGCGCATGTACGGCAACCGATCTCGGATGCGTACTCCAGCGAAATCTCATGTTGCGCGAAACGGGCACCGATCGTCTGCGCTTTGCCGGCATCTTCGCCCCGCTCCGGCAGCAACGTGACGCCCCCGGCACCAGAACGGCGGGATAGTCACCGGAAGAAGCAAGCGCCATCATCATGGCTGGCAGCCCCTTATCGCAGGTAGCGATGCCCATGACGCCGCGGCGCGTCGGAAGAGAGCGCATCAGACGACGAAGCACCGTCGCCGCATCATTGCGGTACGGCAGCGAATCGAGCATGCCCTCCGTGCCCTGCGATCGCCCATCGCACGGGTCCGTGCAGGCCGCGGCAAAGGGGATGGCTCGCAGACGGCGAAACTCCCGCGCAGCCTCGGCGACCAGTAATCCGACTTCCCAATGCCCGGTGTGAAAGCCGAGGGCGACGGGTGTGCCATCTTCGGCGCGCAGCCCACCAGACGTGCTAAGAATAAGGAATTCCGGGTCGAGCAACTTCTCCGTCGGCCAGCCCATGCCGGCGTTCTGGCTAAGAGCGAACAGATTGCCCGATGGCTCGTTGAGAAGCTTGGTCGGCGTAAGGGGAAGCTTTCCCTGCGGGCCAGGAGAGTGGGTATTGAGGTTGTGAAGGACTTGCGGCTCGACTTCGAGCACGTCCTTGCTCGAGATAGTTGTCATTTTCGCCAGGCCTCAGCTCCTACGGTGATGTGGAGACATCGAGAGTCCTACTTTTGCTGCTCGAAGATCTCTCGCGCTCGTTCTAATGTGTCTGCTTCTTCCGCGGATTTATCCGGCCGCAGCCGTACGATTCTCGGAAAGCGAAGCGCATACCCGCTCTCATGGCGGTCGGAACGCATCATGTTGTTGAAGGCCACTTCGAGCACGATGTTCGGCTCGACCGCGAGTAAAAATCCTCGGTCTTCGATTGTGTGCTCGAGAAACCACTGCGTCATCGCGGAAATTTCGGAGTCGGTCAACCCGGAGTACGCTTTGCCGATATTCACCAGCCGATCGCCATCCCAGACGGCGAAGGTGTAGTCACTGAGCACGCCGATACGCTTTCCATGCCCGTACTCCACCGCTGTGACGACAACGTCGAGCGTCGCCAACTCGCGCTTCATCTTCAGCCACGACTTGCCACGTTTGCCCGGAGTGTAGGCCGATTGCAGATCTTTAATCATTAACCCTTCGTTGCCGCGAGCTCGCGCGGCCACGAATAGCTGTTCCAGTTCTTCGGGAGATTGGGCGCGAAACACGGGCGCTCGAATGACGCCAGCACGGGTCTGCAACTCATCCTGTTCGAACGTCAGAGTTCCCTGTGCCCCTCTGCCTGCCCTGAGCGAAGTCGAAGGGTGACCTCTGTGGTGAGTGCCTTTCCGAGGTGCCGCAAGCAGTGCGTCCAGGCCCGCCGCTCGTTCCAGCAGAGAACGCTCAATCATCAGCTCCCCGTTCGCATACAGAACATCGAAAGCGAGATAGGCCACTGTAATTTCCCGCAGCATCTTCTCGCTGACCTTCTTCCTCCCCAGCCGTTGCTGGAGAACGCTGAACGGACGGGCATGACCAAGACTGTCTGCCTTTTCTTCGCTTTCCTCGGATGCCGGTTCATCCACGATCGCCTGAGCGGGTTGCGCCGGATACTCCCACGCGACGATCTCTCCATCGAGAATCGCATCCTGCGGCAACCCTGCCAGCACCGGCGGCAGTTCAGGAAACGACTCGGTGATCTCGTCCCGCGTACGCGAAAAAATCCGGACTTCGCCATCCGAAACGTGCGCCTGGGCGCGGATACCATCGTACTTATCCTCGACCGCCACCTCCGAAAAGTAGCTCAGTCCTTCTTCTGTCGATTCGACCGGGCTCGCCAACATGAATCCGAGTGGATGAAACAGTCGCATGCGAGCCTCAGCCAGCCCACCGGCGGCCGCCAGCCGGACCGTCTCCCCGATATCGCCCAGCAGCATGTTCGCACGCTGAACCTCCGCCGGCGTGCTGGCGTACGCCTTCGCGATCGCCTCTTCGACCAGGCTCTCCTTCAGCCCAATCCGCAGATCGCCAGTCATGATCTTGACGATGTACTTGGCCTCCAAAGGAGTCACTCGCGAAAGCAAATCGCGGACCATCGGCCTCTTGGCCGACGAGCCGCGGGCCGCCGCGATCTGACGAAATGAGGCCTCGACATCCAGCACAGCGAGACCTTGTCCTGGCTGTTCAGGCAGTACATCACCCGCGACAGCGCCTAAATCGCCCAGCCGACGATACGATGCCGTGAGTTCGCCTTCCTCTTTGCCAGCGAGTTCCGCCACGATGGCCCAAAGCGAACGCCCGCCGACCTGCAGCGTTGCCTCTTCCCAGGCTGGAAACGGCCGCCCCGACAGGAACCCCGCCGAAACGGCCGCCTCATCCACGGGGCGCGACTTGAGGTAGTCCGCCACGATCGCCGTCTTCTGCAGCTTCTTGGTGGTGGCGCCAATGGCCTCGCACGTTTTCGCGAACTCCCGCATATGGCCAGAATAGATGAGTTGGCTTCCGGTTGGGAGTTTTGCGCAGCCCGAGTCACGGTGCGCGCAGAGCATCCACAAGGTAACCGCTCCAAACCGCGACGACGGAGCGCGAAGTGCGATACTCTCCCCCATGCTCTTCCGTCTTCTATTCCTATGCCTCAGTTGCTCGGCGACCCTGTTGGCGCAGCACAATCCTGACTGGACGGCCCCTTTTCCCCCGCACAACATCATTGCGAACGTCGATTACGTCGGAAGCAAGGACTTGGCTTCTTTCCTGATCACGACTCCCCAGGGGCATATGCTCATCAACAGCAATCTCGAGAGCTCAGTGCCGATGATCAAGCAGAACGTGGAGCGCCTCGGATTCCGCTTTCGCGATATCAAGATTCTCCTGATCAGCCATGCTCACTTCGATCATTGCGCGGGCAGCGCGCTCATCAAGCAACTGACTGGCGCGAAGTACATGGTGATGGAGGGCGATGTTCCCGAAGTCGAGGACGGCGGCCGCAGCGACTTTCAGTACGGCAAGTCCGCGGGCTCTCGTTTCAAGCCGGCTAAGGTCGACCGGATCTTGCACGACGGCGATGAAGTCAGGTTGGGAGATGTAGTCCTGACCGCCCACTTAACGGCCGGCCATACCAAGGGATGTACTACGTGGACGCTGCGAGTTCGAAAAGACGGCAAGGGCTACAACGTGGTGATCATCGGCAGCCCCAACGTGAATCCGGGATACAAGCTCGTCCATAATTCCAGTTACCCTCAGATCGCTTCAGATTACGAACGTACGTTTCAGGTGCTCAAGTCGCTGCCCTGTGATGTGTTCTTGGGAGCGCACGGCGGCTACTACGGCATGATCCAGAAATTTGCCCGGGTGGGGGAAACAGCTTCCGATCCCTTTGTAGATCCAGCAGGTTACAAGGAGTATGTCGGCGATCGGGAGCTGGCTTTCCGCACCGAGCTCGCCAAGCAACAGTCCGCAGGTCGGTGATTCGACGCGAGTTTCTGCCGGGGCGCGCTGTGGTACCCTAGGGTGGGACGTTGGTCTGGTTCCGGGCATCTAATTATTTATCGTGCGATTTTTGCGCAATTACCTGCGATTTCTGGCTGCCATCCAGCTTCTGCCCGCGCTTGAAAGCGGGGAGGAAACGCTGGTCGGCGGCCAAGCCGTACTTGAGGGCGTTATGATGCGCTCCCCACACGCCTGGGCAATCGCCTGCCGCAAGCCCTCGGGCGAAGTGGTCACCATGAGCGAACCGCTCGAGCGCCCGTCGGAAAAGCACAAATGGATGGGCTGGCCCATTGTCCGGGGCGTCATGACGCTAGGCTATGCGATGACGCTGGGCTACCGTGCCCTGAAATTCTCGGCCAATGTGGCGATTGAAGATGTAATGCAGGAAGGCGCCAAGGACCGCATGGACCATGTGGCGACGGGCGCCTCGCCCGTCGCGTCGAAGCAAAGCCAGGCGGAATCGGCTAAGACTTCGGGCCGCGAGAAAGCGGCCGCGATCAGCGGCTGGCTCGCCGCCTTCAATGTGATCCTGTCGCTGGCCTTCTTCATTTTCATGTACAAGTACATCCCCTTGCTGGCGGCGACGGAACTGAAGAAGATCGATCCCGCCCTTGGTGGACGCGTCATCTTCAACCTGGTTGACGGTGTCATCCGCCTCGGCTTGTTCCTGCTGTTCATCTGGGGTGTCTCGCTCTGGAAAGACATCCGCCGCGTCTACGAGTATCACGGCGCCGAGCACAAGACGGTTTTCGCGTTCGAGAACGGAGACCCGCTTACGAGCGAAGCGGTTCAGAAATATCCGACGTTCCACCCGCGGTGCGGTACCAGCTTCCTGATGACCGTGATGCTGATCTCGATCGGGTTCTACATGCTGATCCCGTTTACGACATTCTGGGCACGTTTTGCCTCGCGCATCGTGCTGCTGCCGATCATCGCCGGCGTCTCCTACGAGATCATCCGCTTTGCCGCCAAGCACCGCGGATCGCTTTTCGCGCTGATGACCGCGCCTGGCCTGTGGCTGCAGCGCATCACCACAAAACCTCCATCTGACGATCAGGCCCAGTGCGCGATCACCGCGCTTGACCAGGCGATGGTGCTTGAGAAGGAACGGGGCGGCGAACTGGTGATTGCCTAGCGGCTCCGCCGCGAACAACTTCTCTCACATCTACTCGACAAATAGAATCGTGGAGACGTAACTGGTTACGTCTCTGCCGCCCGCGCGTCGTCCTTCGCAGTGCAACCGAGACGTAGCCAGCTACGTCTCTACGAAAGTCGGTCGCTATGTTTGAAAGATTGCATCAAATTGAAGCACGTTATGAAGAGCTGACCCAGGCTCTTGCGTCGCCGGAGACCATTAATGACTCGGCGAAATACCAGAAGACTGCCAAGGCACACAGCGAACTGACGTCCGTCGTGGAGAAGTATCGGGAATACAAAGACCTGGTCAAGGGCATCGCCGACAGTAAGGCGATGTTAGCGGACGAGAAAGATCCTGACATGCGGGCGTATGCGCAAGAGGAATTGGATCGCCTGCAGCAGCGCGTGGGCGGCGTCGAAGAAGAACTGAAGATCCTGCTGATTCCCAAAGATCCCAACGACGAGAAGAACATCATTCTCGAAATCCGCGCGGGCACCGGTGGCGACGAAGCCACCCTGTTTGCCGCGGAGATCTTCCGTATGTACACACGGTACGCCGAGTCACAGCGTTGGAAGGTGGAAGTACTTTCAACCTCGGAATCTTCCGTCGGCGGTCTGAAGGAAGTCATTGCGATCATCGAAGGCACCCGTGTCTACTCGCAGCTCAAGTACGAAAGCGGTGTTCACCGCGTGCAGCGTGTGCCAGCGACCGAGCAGCAGGGACGCGTTCACACTTCCGCTGTCACGGTCGCCGTGCTACCTGAAGCCGAAGACGTCGACATCAAGATCGAAGCCAAAGATCTGCGCATCGATACATTTTGTTCCTCCGGGCCGGGCGGTCAGTCGGTGAACACGACCTATTCGGCTGTGCGCATCACGCACATTCCCACCAACACGGTCGTCAGTTGCCAGGACGAAAAATCACAGATCAAGAATCGCGAGAAAGGCATGCGCGTGCTGCGGTCCCGTCTCTATGAAATCGAAATGGAGAAGCAGCAGGAAGCGCTCGCCAAAGAGCGCCGCGCCATGGTGAAGTCCGGCGACCGAAGCGAGAAGATTCGCACCTATAACTTCCCGCAGAACCGCTTGACCGATCACCGTATCGGCTTCACTATCCATCAGCTCGACTCCGTGATGGACGGCAAAATCCAACCGCTGATCGAAGCGCTGATCACACATTATCAAGCCGAAAAACTGAAGCAGGAAGCCGCCGCGGTTTAAGGAAAACGAGGGCGTGCGCCCGGGAAGCGGGAGAAAATGTCTGAACTCGACGTCACACTAACCGCCGTGCTTGCCGATCGATACGCCGCCAATCTGGCGCGCGTGCGCGAGTTGGCCGCGCCCCTGACCGAGAAACAGTTCTGGACCAAGCCTTTTCCCTACGGCAACAGCTTTGGCCATCTAGTGCTGCATCTCACGGGAAACCTGAATTACTACATCGGCGCTCAGATCGAAAATGCTGGATACGTCCGCGATCGCGACCGCGAATTTACCGAGCCGAATCCGCCATCGAAAGAAAAAGCCTTGGAGCGACTCGACGATGCGGTCGTCATGGTCATAAAGTCCGTGCGCAGCCATTTGCCCGCGGATTGGACGAAGTCCTACTCCGGCGTCGGAACCAACGCCAGCACGCATCTGGATATCGTCATTCAATGCGCTGCCCATATGCAGCACCACATCGGCCAGATGATCTACATTGCCAATGAACGGCAGAGACAGAAAATGGAATAAGCTGGAACCATGCTCCCCTCTCAGGTCTAGAGCGCACGATAACGCGCAACGGCTTCGCGCACGATCCCCAACGCGTTCCAGTTCTTCCCACACTCCGGCCTTGCGCACGAATCGGCGCGCTTGAATTATGATGGAGTGTTCACCTTTCCGTGGGGGAAAATCAGACGTGACTCAGACCGAAACTGACGGCCTAGAAGTGTTGGAAACCCGAGAGTGGGTGGATTCTCTGGATTATGTGTTGTCGCATGGCGGGCCCAACCGGGCCGGCCGTTTACTCCAGCAACTGGCGTTGCATGCCCGACGCGAAGCCGGTGTAAACCTGCCTTTTACGGCGACTACGCCCTACCAGAACACGATTCCTGTGCGCCAGCAACCGCCCTTTCCCGGCAGTCAGGAAATGGAGCGCCGCATCAAGAGCCTGGTTCGCTGGAACGCACTGGCCATGGTGGTGCGCGCCAACAAGATCCAGGAAGGCATCGGCGGACACATCTCGACTTTTGCTTCGGCGGCCACGCTGTATGAAGTCGCCTTCAATCATTTCTTCCGTGCCCAGACGGAGGCGGGCGATCGCGACATCGTCTATTTCCAGGGACATGCTGCGCCTGGAATGTATTCGCGCGCCTTTCTGGAAGGCCGACTTTCCAAGGAGAAGCTGCAAAACTTCCGCCGCGAATTGAAGTCGGGCGGAGGACTGTCCTCCTATCCCCACCCATGGCTGATGCCTGAGTTTTGGGAGTTCCCGACCGTCTCCATGGGATTGGGACCGATTCAGGCGATCTATCACGCGCGGTTCATCAAGTATCTGGAGAACCGCGGACTGAAGCAGTCAACGGGTGGGAAAGTCTGGGCATTCCTCGGCGATGGTGAAATGGACGAACCGGAATCGCTCGGTTCCATCACGCTGGCATCGCGCGAGAAGCTCGACAATCTGATCTTCGTCGTGAACTGCAACTTGCAGCGCCTCGACGGCCCGGTGCGCGGCAACGGAAAGATCATCCAGGAACTGGAAGCGATCTTCCGCGGCGCGGGGTGGAACGTGATTAAGGTCATCTGGGGTTCCGACTGGGACAATCTTATCGTCAATGATCGCGACGGACTGCTGGTCAGGCGGCTGGGAGAGGTCAGTGATGGCCAGTATCAGAAGTATTTCGTGGAGAGTGGCGCATATTTCCGGCAGAACCTGTTCGGCACCGATCCGCGGCTGCTGAAGATGGTCGAGCATCTATCCGACGACCAACTGGCGCGCATGCGGCTCGGCGGACACGATCCCATCAAGGTGCACGCAGCCTATCGCGCGGCGGTGGATCACACCGGGTCTCCGACGATTATCCTCGCAAAAACCATCAAGGGTTACGGGCTCGGGGAGGCCGGCGAAGGCAAGAACATCACGCACCAGCAGAAGAAGTTGAACGATGAAGAGCTGCAGATGTTCCGCTCGCGATTTGGAATTCCCATTCCGGACGACGAACTGCATGAGGCGCCGTTCTATCGTCCATCGGATGACAGTGCCGAAATAAAGTACATGCAGGCCCGGCGGGCGCAGCTCGGCGGTTACATGCCGCAGCGCAAAGTTCGCGCGACACCGATGAAGCCGTTCCCGGACTCGCATTTTGAGGAGTTCGACAAGGGCACGGATGGACGCGAAGTTTCGACCACGATGGTGTTCGTCAGGCTCCTCGCCAAATTGCTGCGCGATCAGGAACTTGGAAAATACATCGTGCCGATCGTTCCTGACGAGGCGCGTACCTTCGGCATGGAAGCGCTCTTCCGGCAGGTGGGCATTTATTCCAGCGTCGGCCAGAACTATGAACCCGTCGACATGGACACGCTGCTCTACTACAAAGAAGCCAAGAACGGGCAGATTCTCGAAGAAGGCATCACCGAAGCTGGTTCGATGTGCTCGTTCATCTCCGCGGGTTGCGCCTATGCAAACCACGGGATCAACACCATTCCTTTCTTCATTTATTACTCAATGTTCGGGTTCCAGCGCATTGGCGACCTGATCTGGGCCGCGGCCGATATGCGCTGCCGCGGATTTCTTGTGGGCGGCACGGCGGGACGCACGACTCTCGCGGGTGAAGGATTGCAACATCAGGATGGCCACAGCCACGTCCTCGCGTTATCGGTGCCGAACCTGCATGCGTATGATCCGGCGTTTGCTTACGAGATCGCGATTATCATCCAGGAAGGTATCAAGCGGATGTACATCGATCAGAAGTCGATCTTCTACTACCTGACCGTGGGCAACGAACCACTGCCGATGCCCGAGATGCCCTCCGAAGGCAACGTGCGAGAAGGCGTGCTAAAGGGGCTGTATCGGTTCAAGACCACGAGAAAAGGTGATGCCAAGCTGCGTGCACAACTATTAGGCAGCGGGGCCATCATGTTCGAGGTACTGAAAGCGCAGCAGATTCTGGAAGAAAAATTTGCAGTCGGCGCTGACGTCTGGAGCGTCACAAGCTATAAAGAACTGTATCGCGATGCCAACGACTGCGAGCGGTGGAATATGCTGCATCCGGGAGAGTCTGCAAGGGTGCCTTACGTGACACAGACGTTGAAAGATGCGCAAGGGCCGTTTGTTGCCGCATCCGACTACATGAAAGTGTTGCCGGAGAGCATCGGGAAGTGGGTACCAGGTCAGCTTGTGTCGCTGGGAACCGATGGCTTCGGGCGCAGCGAGAGCCGGGTGGCATTGCGTGATTTCTTTGAGGTTGACGCCAAGCACATCGTGCTGGCCACGCTGGGAGCGTTGGCTCGGGAAAAGAAAGTTGGCACCGATGTCGTGAAGCGCGCGATCAGTGAACTGGGGATCAATCCGGAGAAGGTGAATCCGGCAGTGAGTTAGGAATCTAGTCAATTCGTTCGTAGAGACGTTGCTTGCTACGTCTCTAGCGTGAGGTTCGGTGGAGTTGAGTTTATGTGCGCCGCCGGCACAACGGACATCTATTTTGAACAAGGACGAATACGCGGTGATTGAATTCAAGCTTCCGGAGTTGGGGGAAAACATCGAGCAGGGAGACCTGGTGCGCCTGATGGTGGAACCAGGTGCGCCCGTGAGCGCCGGGCAGTCGGTGATGGAGCTCGAGACCGACAAGGCTGTCGTCGAAGTCCCGTCGTCGGTCAGCGGGACGGTGCAGGAAATTCGTGTCAAGGAAGGCGACAAGATCAAAGTGGGGCAAGTGATTTTCACTGTCGATGGTGCGGAGAGTAAGGCAAGTCAGGCTCCCGCCCAGGCTGCACCGCCGGCTCCAGCGCCCCCCAAGCATCAAGTTCCTGCTCCGCCTCCACCCCCGGACCCGATTCCACCCCAGACTTCCGACGCTACCTCGACACCGGCTCCGAGCACCGGCCGAGTCGGTGAGTTCAAGCTTCCCGAGTTAGGGGAGAACATCTCACAGGGTGACCTCGTGCGGCTGATGATTTTACCGGGAGCGAAGGTTTCCGAGGGCCAGCCAGTCATGGAACTGGAAACGGACAAGGCTGTCGTGGAAGTACCGTCCTCGGTCAGCGGCGTGGTGAAGGAGATCCAGGTCAAGGAAGGGGAGAAAATCAAAGTCGGCCAAGTGATTTTCACGCTGGAAGGCGGGGCGCCTCCAGCACAGCCTGCGCGGCCGCAGACCGCTCCTGTGGAGCATGTTTCCGGACAGCACGGTGCGCGTCTGGCGTTTCAGGCCGCGATCCGCGCCGAGGGCAAAACAGAAGAGCAGGCACTGCCTCCGGACCAGCCGCACGCCGGGGTTCCAGCGTTCAGCATGCCGGCACAACTCGGCAAGGTCGCGGGCACCGAGCAGCGGCAGCCGGTTCCCGCCGCGCCGCACGTTCGGAGACTCGCTCGGGAAGTTGGCGTCGACATTTATGAAGTGAAGGGTACGGGGCCCGGTGGGCGAATCAGTGAAGACGACGTGAAAGGGCAAGCCAAAGCTCTGCTCTCGGCTACGGCGGCTACAACGGCTACCCCGCGTGCCGGCCACTTTGCCCAGCCACAGCTTCCGGACTTCGCCAAGTGGGGCAAGATCGAGCGCGTGTCCATGCGCGGTGTGCGGCGGAAGACTGCCGAACATCTGGCCGAAGCCTGGAACACCATTCCGCATGTTACGCAGCATGATCGCGCGGACATTACCGAACTGGAGCAGTTGCGAGCGCGCTTTGCACCGAAGGCGGAGGAAGCCGGCGGCAAAATGACCGTCACCGCCATCGCGCTGAAAGTCTGCGCGGCGGCGCTCAAAGTCTTTCCGCAATTCAATGCAAGCATCGACATTGAAAAAGAAGAAATTGTGTATAAGCAGTACATCAACATCGGAGTCGCTGCTGATACCGATCGCGGGTTGCTCGTTCCTGTGATTCGCGAGGTGGACAAAAAAAACATCGTGGAGTTGGCAGTCGAGTTGTCGCAACTTTCGAAGAAGGCGCGCGACAAGAAACTTGCGCCATCCGATATGGAAGGCGGCACGTTCACGATCACGAATCTCGGCGGGATTGGTGGAATCGGATTTACTCCGATCGTCAATTTCCCGGAAGTGGCGATCCTCGGAATCTCGCGGTCGCGCATGGAACCGGAATGGATCAACGGCAAATTCGAGCCGCGACTGATTCTGCCGTTATCGCTTTCGTACGATCACCGGCTCATCGATGGGGCGGATGCGGCGCGGTTCCTCCGCTGGATCGCTGAAGCGTTTGAGCAACCCTTCCTGCTGTCAGTGCAGGGCTGAAAGACGTTGAGGTATGGGATGGCGGAACTCGAGAGCTTGATCGAAGCCGCAAAGCAGGGCGATCTGGCCGGCATCGCGGGTGTCCTTGACCGCCATCCGGAAATCATCAACCGGCGGGATGCTCAGGGTGCGACCGCTCTACACTACGCAGCATCTTCGGGGCATCGCGCTGTGGTGCAGCAGCTGGTCCGGCGTGGCGCAGACGTCAATGCGAAGGATGCAGAGTTGGGCGCTACGCCGGCCGGATGGGCGATTGCATAGCTCCGCGAAATGGGGGGGATTCCTGGGAATCGAACTGGAGGACTTTGGTTACGCGATACGGAAGGGCGAAACCCAATGGGTAGCGCGTTTCCTACAACGCTTTCCGGCTCTGCGCGGTGCAAACGATAACTCGGGGCAGTCGTTCCGGACGCTCGCCCAGCAATCTGGAAATCCTGAGATCGCGCGGCTATTTGAGTCGGTGTGTTGATGCAAACGGCCGCAAGGTGGAGATCTCACGGACCGCTGGTTCAAACGCCGGCCTGAGGGACGCGGCAAATTTTCGTAAGTTGAAAGCTTGGATCTTCAAAGGGTCTCTTCCCACACATGTCTGATACTCCATCTCTTCGCATCGCCGTCGTCGGGGCGGGCCCGGGAGGCTACGCCGCCGCATTCCTCGCCGCCGACCTCGGCATGAGCGTCACGCTCATCGACCCGGAAGTGAATCCCGGAGGCGTGTGCCTCTATCGCGGATGCATCCCGTCAAAAGCACTGCTACACGTCGCAAAGCTCATTGCAGAGTCCGACCAGGCGAAGGACTGGGGCATCGAGTTTGCCGCACCGAAGATCGATCTGAATCGCCTTCGATCGTTCAAGGAGAACGTCGTTAAGAAACTGACTGGTGGACTTGGCGTGCTCTCCAAACAGCGTAAGGTTTCATTCGTGCAGGGCCGAGCCGCATTTCAGAACTCAACCACGCTTAACGTGACCAAAGCGGATGGTTCGCAGGAAGCCCTCAGCTTCGATCGCATCATCATCGCGACAGGTTCGCGGCCGGCAGTCATCCCAACGCTGAAGCTGGATACGCCGCGCATGATGGATTCCACGGGAGCGCTGGATCTTCCAGATACCCCCGGCAGTTTGCTGGTTGTTGGCGGTGGCTACATTGGGCTCGAGCTGGGCTCCGTGTATGCCGCGCTCGGCACGCGCGTCACGGTGGTCGAAATGCTGCCGGGCCTGCTCCCGGGCGCCGACCGTGATCTCGTTCTTCCTCTGCACAAGCGGCTGGAGAAGATGTTCGAAAGCATTCTCCTGAACACGACAGTCGCCGCCGTGAAGGAGGACGGCAATGGCATCCGGGCAAGTCTGAAAGGGCAGGACGGCTCTACGCAGGAAAAGATATTTGCTCGCGTGCTGGTCTCGGTGGGCCGAAAACCGAACTCGGAAATCCCCGGACTCGAGAAGACACAAGTGAAAGTCGGGCCGAAGGGATTTATCCAGGTAAACAAACAACTCCAGACCGACGATGCTTCGATCTACGCAATCGGCGATGTTGTGGGCGAGCCCATGCTGGCGCACAAGGCATCCCACGAAGGCCGCGTCGCCGTCGAAGCGATCGCCGGACACAAAGTCGCATTTGAGCCGAATGCCATTCCAGCGGTGGTCTTTACGGATCCGGAAGTTGCCTGGTGCGGCCTGACCGAAACCCAGGCACAGAACGACAATCGTGAGGTCAAGGTTGCGAAGTTTCCCTGGGCGGCATCCGGGCGGGCCATCACTCTGGATCGTCCCGAAGGCATGACGAAACTGATTCTCGACCTGCAGACGGAGCGCGTATTAGGTGTCGGGATTGTCGGAGTGGGAGCGGGAGAGCTGATCGCCGAGGGCGTGCTCGCGATTGAAATGGCCGCACTGGCGAAGGACATCGCTCTTACCATTCATCCCCATCCGACGCTGTCGGAAACGGTGATGGAATCGGCTGAGGTCTTCTATGGGACGAGCACCCATATCTATCGCCCGAAGCGGGGATGAACTCTCGGTCCTGAAGAGAATCTCGCTCTCTCTTCGATACAATGGGGCACTGCTGCGCGCACAGCATTGGCGCGCGCCCGCATCCGCATTTGCGGGAGAGGACCATGTTTTACTTCCCTAAAACGGCGCTGCGGTTCGTTCTTGCCATTGCGGTCAGTATCGCGTTCGCCGCGCCAACAGCGCTCACGCAATCCATCCAGCTGGCGCCTCCTGCACCGGCAACGTCCGCCACCCCAACGGATCCACTGGGGCGGAATACGCCCTCCGATTCTGTTTTCGGCTTCCTGAAGGCGGCGACGTCCGGAGACTACAGCATCGCGGCGCAGTATCTGCAGATGAGCCCGGCTCATCGTCAGGCGGCTGGCGAAGAGACCGCCATGAAGCTGAAATTCGTACTCGATAACGACTTCCTCGGAAATTACAGCCGCTTTAATCAGCCGGAAGGGTCTCCGCAGGAAGGGGTGCCGCTTGGACATCAGAAGCTGGGTACGATGTCGGCGGGCGATGTGGAAATGGATTTGGATATGGTCCGCGTGTCGGACCCCAATGCCGGAAAGATCTGGCTGATTTCGTCCGACACGCTGGCCAGACTTCCCGAACTCTATGATCAGGCAGAAGCACGACAGGTCGCGAGCAAACTGCCCGCTTTCCTCGTAAAGCACAACCTGGGCGGAATGCCGCTCTGGCAATGGCTGGCCTTACTGGTGGCGACGCCCTTCGCGGCGGGTTTAGGCTGGCTGGTTCTCGCCATTCTGGAAATCCCCCTGCGCTGGTGGGCTCGCAGACACGGGCAAATGGATGTGGCGAATTGGCGCTCAGTCTCGGGACCGGCCTGGCTGCTTACCGGTACGCTGGTCCACCAGGCAATTGTCGTCAAACTACGCTTGCCCTTACTGTTCCGACATTACTACTTCCAGGTCACCTCAATTGCCCTCATTTTGAGCGCCACCTGGATTTTCTGGCGGGTAGTTCGATGGTCCTTGTATCGCGTGCGCCTTGGCGCCTTGGCCCGGGGACATGCCGGAACGGGATCGCTCATGCTTCTTGGCGAGCGGATTCTCAAGGCCATCATACTGATCGCCGGCATTTTTGCCGTCCTCAGCAGTCTCGGCTTCAACATGAGCACCGCGCTTGCGGGTCTGGGCATTGGCGGATTGGCGATCGGCTTCGGCGCCCAGAAGACCATCGAAAATCTATTTGGTGGCGTCTCTGTCTTGGGAGATGAAGTCTTTCGCGTGGGCGATACGTGCCGATTCGGCGATCGCAGCGGCACGGTAGAGGACATCGGGCTCCGTTCGACTCGCATCCGCACTGAGGAGCGCACGCTGCTGGCGATCCCGAACGGAACCGTCGCGACGATCAATCTCGAGAACCTAAGCCGCCGTGACAAGATTCTTTTGAAGACCACTCTCAGCCTGCGCTCCGAAACCAAATCCGACCACCTGCGCTTCGTGTTGTCCGAGTTGCGTCGACTGCTTTACAGTCATCCGAAAATCGAGACCGCCACCGTGCGCGTACGGCTCACCGACATTGCCGCGGCTGCACCCAGCGTGGAGGTGCTCTGTTACGTCCTGACTCAGGATTTCAACGAATTCGCTGCAGTTCGAGAAGATGTGTTACTGCGCATGCTCGAGATTGTCGAGAGCTCGGGTACTGGCCTCGCACTGCCTGCCCAGACACTGTATCTCGGGCGCGACGCGGGTCTTGCTCACGACAAAGCCGAGAGCGCAGTGCAGAAAGTCACCGAGTTGCGGGAAGAAAAAAAGCTGCCGTTTCCCGACTTCCACAAGGAGGAAATTTCTTCCTTCAAGGGATCGATCGAGTATCCGCCGAAAGAATCCGCCTTGCGGCAAAACGAGGATGGGGCCGGAAAGAGCCGCTAGGGGTGCCCGCTTCTGGCCGCCTCTGCCTGAAGTGGGACGATCAGGCATCAATTCCAACGTGCATCCGCCCGAGTCGATCCCAGACCGTTACGTGTCGGCTTCCAGAGCTTGGTAAGCCATTTCAGAAACAGATGCGTTGGAAGATAGATGCCCAGTGGTACGACCAGTAAGTAGCCGAGTAAGTAGGCCCATCCTGGCAAAAAGTGTTGCTGGTGAAAAAAGGGACCGCGTGCCCAATTCACATCTTGCTCGGGACGCCATAAGTAATTGATCGGCACAACGCTCCACGTCGTGAGCGTTTGCAGCTTCCACCCGCGTGGATCGTATCCCAAATGCCACAGGGCCCAGAGCAGCAAAGGCGGAGTCACTACGTGAAATAAGCTGAGCAGGCGAATGAAAATAGACAAGTGAGGATCGAACATATATTCGGTCCCGCCAATCCGGTGATGTCCCGTCAGCAACGCGCCCGCGAGATCAAGCGTGTAAAACGACTGAAACAATAACAGTCCGCAAGCCGCCCACGAGAAAATCAGCGCACTCTCCAGCCACAGCCCGATTCCAATCAGGATATTGCCGATATCGCAGAAAAACAGAAAATTTTGCGCGCCATATTGCCGCCAGTAGATGGGCGCCCAGACGATCAGCCAGAGGGTCCAGCCGACCTTCGACCACAGCGGCAACCTATTCATGGGCGCCATTTTATGTGAATTACCAGCGTAACTTGATGCCTCTTACAGCGGTACCTACGATGACTCTATGGGTTACCAAGCTCTTCTCTTCTGTCCCGATGACAAGACCGCTCGCACGGTGACGCAGGTTTTGAGCGAGCTCGAGTTTACCGTCGAGGCCTGCATCGAGCCGTTCGCTGCAGTCAAGAAGCTGATGGGCCAACACTTCGACGCTGTTGTGGTGGACTGCGATAACGAGCAAAATGCCACCCTGTTGTTCAAGAGCGCGCGCAATTCGACGTCAAACCAGACCTCGCTTGCCGTTGCCGTCGTGGAAGGTCAGGCAGGGGTCGCCAAAGCCTTTCGTATTGGCGCAAATCTCGTCCTGACCAAACCCATTAATATTGAGCAGGCGAAGGGGACGTTGCGGGTTGCGCGCGGATTACTGCGCAAGAGCGAGCCCGGCAAGCCCGGGAGCGCAACCGGCACGGGTAGTTTTGCGGTGCCAACGGCTCCTGCAGCGGTGCCCACACCAGTGCCCGCAACTCCATCCACGCCTGCGGCCACACCGGCCGCTGCTGCACCCAAACCTGCCCCCAAGCCTGCGGTACCAGCTGCCAGGCCTTCATCACTTCCGCCCAAGCCGGTTTCACCTGCTGCCAAGCCTGTGTCGACACCGGCATGGCCTGCGGCTCCTGTCGCGGCAAAGCCGGCCGCAGCAAGTCCAGCGTCGCCGACGCCAGTGGCTGAAAAGCCGGTGGCACCCGCTGCACCGCTTGCTCCGTCAGTCTTGTATCGCGCTGCCGTGGCCACCCCTCCTTGGCCGCCACGAGCATCCGCGCCAACCGCAACCAGTGAATTCAGGCCGGCTGTCCCGGGTGCACCGGTAACAGGAGGGGCGGCAAGCGCGCCTGCTCCAGCTCTCGAACCGCCGCAACCGAAGATCAAGGAAAAGCCGCGGACGTCAGCAGCGGATCTGTTCGAGAAGCCTGCCGAGGCCGTGCAGAGCGAGCCTGCACCGTACGCCGGATCCGCTCCATCATTCAGCTTCGGTGGAGCAACCGAAGAGAGCGAATCTACCGGCGACAGCAAGAAAATATTGATCGGAGTTGCTGCCGCCGTACTTATCGCAGTCGTGGGGTACTTGGGATGGTCCCATTTCAAAGGCACGGGTTCCTCCTCGCAGGCAGCTGCCACGTCAGCTCCAGTTGCAACTTCCGAGTCCGCAAAGCCGGGTACTTCCCTGCCCGCAACCGCAGTAACGGCCGCGAACTCGGCTCCGATTTCACACCCCGATATCACGCTCGGGAACACAGCGGCATCCTCTGAAAACGAACGTACATCGTCGGCAAGTGTGGAGCACACACGGCCAAGTGCGGGATCGACGAAATCCGCAAATGCCGCGCAGGCCCCGGCTAAGTCCTCCATAGTAGAAAAAGCCGAGCAACCGGTAGAAGAAGAACCGCCCGCGGCTCCGGCCCTGGTCGTCAAAAGTGGAAAGATTCCGGGCGTCCAGTCCGCAACGCCGGCGCCAGCCCCCAGCTTGATCGGCATGGGAGCGACCACGGCTGCGCCGTTGCCGAATTTGGGGACCAGCGACAGCGGAGTCAAACCGAAGCTTCAGACCGTGAGCGTTTCTCAAGGCGTATCGCAGGGACTGCTCTACAAGAAAGTCGCACCGAGTTATCCGCAGAATGCGTTGCGCATGCATATCGACGGCACGGTGGAATTGCTGGCGACAATCTCAAAGGATGGAAACATCGCGCACATCAAGGTGCTCAGCGGCGACGCACAACTCGCCAAAGCGGCCAGCGATGCGGTCATGCAGTGGAAGTACAAACCATATCTGCTGAATGGCGAGCCGGTCGAAATTCAGACGCAAGTCACGGTCAATTTCAAGTTGCCTCACTGAATTCCGGAGGTCGGCTCTTGCGGGCATGCGACTCGATCGCATGCCCGTTTGACTTTCTGCGCCAAAGTGTGCGGTCTGCAGCCACCGATCCCGTTACCCAGAAATGGAGTCGATGCTCCTCAACCCGCCACGGCTTGGCCTTTCGCTACCCACTCTCGCGCTTCCGCAGACTTAAGCCAGTCGCCCGCGACCTGGCGAGTGCTGGCATTGAGACGATTCCAAACGTTGATCGTTGCAATCGCCAGCAGCACTCCCGCGAGGGCTCGTTCATCGTAGTCTCTTGCAGCTTCATCCCAGATTTCGTCTGGTACCGCGTCGGCACGGTCACTGAGCCGCGTCGCGGCTTCCGTCAGAGCGAGAGCCGCCCGTTCAGCATGGCTGAAGTACGGTGTGTCGCGCCAGGCGGCGACTGCAAAAAGACGCTCGTCGGTTTCACCGGCTTGTCTCATTTCGCGGGCGTGCATGTCCACACAGACCCCGCAGCCGTTGATCTGGCTGGCGCGCAGTTCGATCAGTCGGAGCGTCGATTTCGCTACTCCGGACTCCCCTAGTGCCGACGCCAGTTGGTGGAGCGCCTTCATGGCGTCCGGAATGACCATGGCTGGATTCTTCATTCTCGATTGCATGATTGTTTATCCTCCTAAGAGACCTGAATTTGCTTCTTCGCCACGGTGACGGATCGGGTTGGGAAAATGTGACAGGCCGGCTGCGGTCACATTTCGCACGTTCGATTCGTCATTCGTATGGGACACCGGCTATGGATGATGAGACCTGGCTCGCGCAGCAATTCGAGAAGAACCGCCGTCACTTGCGAGCGGTGGCTTACAGGATGCTTGGCTCGCTCAGCGAAGCCGATGACGCCGTCCAGGAGACATGGCTGCGCCTCAGCCGTTCTGATGCCGGTAACATTCAGAATCTGAGCGGCTGGTTGACGACGGTCGTGGCGCGCATCTGCCTGGATATGCTGCGTTCGCGAACGGCCCGTGCCGAGGAGTCATGGGATGGACAACTCGCGTCGGTCGCCAACCAGCCGACTACTCGCGACCCGGAACAAGAGACCCTGCTTGCCGATTCGGTGGGAGTGGCACTGCTCGTGGTGCTGGATCGTTTGAACCCGGCCGAACGTCTGGCCTTCGTGCTGCACGACGTATTTGCGGTCCCGTTTGAAGAGATCGCTGTCATCCTCGAGCGCACGCCGGAAGCGGCACGGCAGCTGGCCAGCCGAGCGAGAAGAAGGGTTCAGGCCAAGGAATCGAACGCCAGTGCCGGTCTTCCGGAACAGCGCAAAGTCGTCGACGCGTTTCTCAAAGCTTTGCAGAGCGGGGATTTCGATGGGCTTGTCGCGGTGCTCGATCCCGACGTGCGGGTGCACATCGACGAGGCGGCTGCGCGTCCGGGGGGACCAAGAGAAATCCGGGGAGCGCGGAACTGGGCACAGGGCGCTATCGCCTTCGCGCAATTGACCCGTTTCGCGCAAGCGGCCTTGGTTAACGGCTCGGTGGGAGTTATATTTGCGCCCGATGGGAGGTTGTCCACAGTGCTCCAATTCACGATCGCCCGGGGAAAGATTGTTGAGGCCGACATCATTGCCGAAGCTGCGCGCCTTCGCGATCTCGACCTGGCGGTTCTGTGACAAACGGTCTTTTCGGGCGCGCACGCTCTCTTCCCGAGCGGGACGGGCGAGGCGTCCGTCCCTACCCTCTTCTTACTGTGGCTGCAGTGTCTCGTCGATGGCTAACTTGCCGCCCTTGGTGGCAGTAACGATCTTGCGCACGGGAGCGTATCCGCTCAGCGTGATATCAATGACATAGCTCCCGGGATCGACGGCGACGTCAACCGGAGATGTCTTTTCCAGCATGTGCTGGTTGACTGCAATCTGCGCGCCTTTCGGCTGAGTCCGGATCGAGACCGTTGCCTGTCCCGGCTGCGCCTTGCCACCAAACAGCCGCGACATCTTGCCGCCGACGGTCTTGATGCTATCCACATTCCCGAGCTGGCGGAGTGTCGGTGAGAAGTTGTAGGTCTGGTTGACCGCGAACTGGCCGTTCATCGTCTCGTCGAGATAACCCGACAAACGGACCAGCACGACGTGCTGCCCTTTCTCGATGCTGACCTGTGCAGGCGTTTTCGCATTCGAGTCATGCCCGTCGACGAAGACGTTTGCCCCGGGCGGATCGCTCTTGACCACAAGCGTGGCCATGAGTAATGAGAGATGGATTTGCTGGGTCGCGCGGTTTCCCGCGGTGATATTGACGATCCGGGTGTCAGCCGCGAATCCAGCCTTGCTGATGGTGATCGTGTGCTGGCCGGGCTGAACATTGGTTAGAGCGAACGGCGTAACCCAACTCGGATCGCTGGTGCCGTCAATCTCGACTTGGGCACCCTGCGGCGTGGAGTCAATTGACAGTTGTCCGGGAATGATGACCGCGCCGGCCGTGCTGGACTTTTTTTTTGCGTTTCTCGCCTTCGACGGTGCAGCAGACTGCGCTACAGGTTCGGTGGATTCCTCGACTTCAGCCGGTTGAACCGGCTCTGGAGCCGGCGCGGCTTCGCTGTTCGGAGCAGGAGTGGCTTCAGGCTGTTGAGGCGGCGCTTCAGAAACGACCGTTTTACGCGGCGCTCCCTCATCATCGCCCTGGCTGTGCACGTAGTACGTGACTGCGAGCGCCATGATCAGGATCAGTATTCCCGCACCGCCCAACGCATACATATACAGCTTTGGCGGAACACCTTTGATTTCTTTGATCGCCTTTTGCGCAACTTCGCGGGTTTGGACCTTCGGCTTCTCCTCTCGTCTGCTCCCTCCGCGAAATGGCGCGGCCTCCGGTGCTGTCGCCTGCACGGCAGCCCCCTCGGTCGGGGCAGGAGGCGGCGGGGCAACGTAGATTTCTTTCAGCGGCGGGAGCTCGGAAATATCGGAGAAACTCGTACCTGAGCTTGCGCCGGGGCCGCCTTCGGCCATCATCGGATCGATCGCAATTTTCGATCCGCCTGGCGCGGCTTGAGGCTCGAAGGTCTCCACCTGTGGTTCATCCGCAACTGCAGCCGACATGTGTGCGGACGGTGGCGAGGCCTCGACTTGAATGGCAGCCGTGGGCCCGGCGAACTGATCCGAAAGATCCAATTCCGGAATCTCGGCAGGAGCGACCGTCACCTCCTGCGCGGACCGGCTCGAATTGGCGGAACCAACTCCGGCTGCTGCCGCAGACGCCTTAGGCATCGCGAGCTTCGACGACTGCGCCAATGTCGACTTGGGTTGCGATGACGCGGGCGGAACGGCAGGGCGAGCCAATCCGGAGGTCGCGGCGGGTGCTTTTGGCGCTGCGGCTCCGGGCATAGCCTGCTTGGGGGCCGACGCATTCACGAATTTCGATTGTGCCGCAGCTTTTGTGGCAGCGGGAGCCACGATTCCTTTCGGCGCTTCGGCTTTCTTGGGAGCGGGCTTCGATTCCTTGCATTTCTCCAGGTCGTCCAGCAACTCACGGCCCGTCTGATATCGTTGCGCCGGATCCTTCGACAGCGCCTTCATGATCAGGTTGCTCAGAAGGGGATGCACCTTGGGATTGACATGGACCGGCGCCACCGGGGTGCTCTCCGTGATGCTCTGCCGCAGTGACTCCATATCGTCACGGTCGAATGCTTTCCGTTCGGTGACCATCTCGTAGAACATTGCACCCAGGCTGTACAGATTGGACCGAGTATCGGTAGCCTCCCCGCGCACTTGCTCGGGCGACATGTAGTAAAGAAAAGATGGCATTCCTTCGCTGATGTGCTGCGCGAAGTTTCCCGCGCTCGACACGCCGAAACTCAGAATTTTTACCGTGCCGTCCCAGCCGCACATGATCTTGGCCGGTTCCAGGCTGTAGTGCACAAGCTTGTGTGAACTCGCGTGGTCCAGACCACCGCAAAGCTGGCGTCCGATATCGAGCAGGTCCCAGATCGAAAAGCCTTCTTTGCGCGCCAGCATCGTGGCAATGCTGTTGCCCTGCACGTATTCCATGGCCGCGCAGAACTTTCCTTCAATTTCCCCTGCGCCAAACACTTTGCTGACATTCGGGCTGCTGAGAATATTTGTACTCTCAGCCTCGGCTAAAAGCGCATGCTCCAGCGCCTGGGCACCATCTCCGAAAGCATCCAACTGAATGGCTTTTAGCGCTATGGTCTGATTGCTCTCAGGGTCATTGGCCTTATAAACCGTCCCGGTGGGCGATTTCGCCAGTTCACTGAGGATTTCGAAGTGGCCGATTTTCGTCGACATTGCTGCAAGCTCCAAGCCGGCCACGTGCGCGTTTTGCACATCGCGCAGACACTCCTGTGCCGGCCAACATCCGAATATCAGGCAATGTAAGGATATCGCTGGAGTGCGGGCGCTTCGAGTTACCAAAGTAAGCCGAATGCCGTGCTGAGCACGGGGTTCAGGACGGCTGCAACGCCACAGAAGCGAGGAATCTGGCTGCCAGCTTCCGCATATGTTCGATCAGCTCCGGCGGCTCGTGCACCCGAAAATCGACACCCAACCACGACAGGTGCATCGCCACTCCTTCTACGGAGTACGATCCGGTCTGCAGCAGACACGAATTCTGATCGATCGCCTCCAGCACTCCGGCGGACGGCGGGATACGCTTGGCCAGAGCCTCCATCGGCGCATTCAAGGTGATTCGCGCTCGAATCGGATACGGAACCTGCGATAACGATTTGGAGACGAACTTGGCGAAGTCCCCCTCGGGTGGCTTGCGCGGTTTGAATCGTGTGGACGCTTTCGGCTTGCCCTCGATGCGGTCAATGCGGAAGGTCCGCCAGTCTTCGCGACTGAGATCCCACGCCACCAGATACCAGCGATACCCGGTGTGGACGAGACGGTGCGGCTCGACCGAACGCATGCTCGGAGATCCAGCACGGTCCTGATACCTGAAGCGCAGGCACTCGCAGTCGCGGCAGGCGCCCGCAATCCCGGACAGCAGATTCGCGTCGACGCTGGGACTGCGCGTCTCGAGCGGTACGACAAATCCGTGCAAAGCCGTTACGCGGTGGCGCAGGCGCGGCGGAAGCACTTGCTCCAGTTTGAGAAGCGCCCGTACAGAGGCCTCTTCCGTGCCGCGGATGCCGCTTTGTGCGGAGGTCCTCAGTCCCAGCGCCACAGCCACCGCTTCATCATCGTCCAACAGCAGGGGTGGAAGGTTGGCGCCCGCACCCAGTTGGTATCCGCCTTCCACGCCTGCGGTGGAGTGCACCGGATATCCCAGGCTCCGCAGACGATCGACATCGCGGCGAAGCGTTCTTCCGGTTACCTCGAGCCGCAGCGATAACTCCCTGCCGGACCAATAGCGTTGAGCCTGGAATAAGGAGAGCAGCCGGAGCAGCCGGGCCGATGTATTCAGCATGGCCCTGCATTGTCCCACGAATCGAGGACCGATTTTGTCCTAAATGCCTGCTATCGTAGGCGGGCATTCGATGCCGCCCTTGGGCGGATCGTGGAGGAAAGGCATGAAACTCACGGAATTCTTTCTCGCCCAACTCGAGCGGGAGGTAACAAGCAGCCGTCTTGCCTTGCAACGCGTACCGGAAGGGCATAACGATTGGAAACCGCATTCCAAGTCGATGCCATTGGGCTATCTGGCCTCGCTGGTCGCAACCATGCCGGCGTGGATCGTCAGCATGGTGAGGCAAGATGAACTCGATCTGAAGTCGCCGGAAGCAGCGAAGTTCAAGCCACTCGAATGGCAAAAGCGCGAGCAACTCGTCGCAGCTCTCGACCGCGCCGCCGCGGAGGCTCGGGAAGCATTGCAGACGGCAACGGATGAGCATCTCCTGGCCACCTGGAGGTTCAAAGTTGGCGATCACGTCGTCAGCGAGAATCCACGGCACATCATGATCTCGGATTCTGTATACAGTCACTTGGCGCATCATCGGGGACAGTTGACCGTTTACCTGCGGTTAAACGAGGCATCTGTCCCTGCCTTGTATGGCCCCTCGGCCGATGAGGGCAAAGCCGCTTGACTAGATTGAATTGTTTTGTCTCCGGCCTGGTGTAACCTTTTTTCCGCTCATCCGTTTTATTGTTAGAGCGTCCGCGGGATGACATTTGTCATAGAGGTGCAGTGACGATCTCCACTTGTGATTACCTCCATGAGGCGACAGGATAAACCTGTTCAACACCGCACGATGAGCTATGGTTGATCCGCAGAAAAGTCGTTCTGCTAACGTTGTGATGGACAGTGTTGATGGTCTATCCTGTTGCCGCTCGGGTAATCTCACCTGCCACGTTCCGATGTTCTCTGGAGTAAACCGATGACCCTGACCCGGTTCGTCACCAAGAACGCCTTCCGCAACAAGCGCCGCAGCGTTTTGACGGTTTTCAGTATCGCTTTCTCGCTGCTGCTGCTCACGCTGATGATGACCATCTGGCGGGGCTTCTATCTCGATCAGGGTAGCGCCGAATCGGCACAGCGCCTGGTTGTGCGTCACCGCGTGTCCCTGACGTTCTCCCTGCCCGGCTTCTACCGGGAAAAAATTCGGGCGCTTCCCGGCGTAAAGGCGGTCGTGCCCGTCAGCTGGTTTGGCGGAATATACAAAGATCAGAAGCCGGAAAATTTCTTCGCCCAGTTTTCGACTGATCCAGAGGAGTTCTTCAAGGTTTACCGTGACGTTCAGATGCCTGCGGACCAGATTGCGGCCTGGCAGCGCGACCGGCAGGGTGCAATCGTCGACGACACACTGGCTCAAAAATACGGATGGAAGCTGGGCGACCGGATTGTGCTGCAGGGGACAATCTATCCTTTAAATGCCGAACTGAATATTCGGGGTATTTACCACTCCAATCCTGCGGCCAAGTCGGTCTACTTCCACACTAAGTACGTCGAGGAATCCGTAAATTTCTTCAAAGGGCAGGCCGGTACATTCAGCGTGCTGGTCGATTCGCCGTCGGATGTGAGCAAAGTTGCGTCGGCGATCGATGACATGTTCCGCAACTCGCCGCAGCCCACCAAGGCCGAGAGCGAGAAAGCATTCGGCCTCGAGTTCGTGGCCATGATGGGAAATGTAAAGGCGTTTATCCTGAGCATTTGCTCGGCCGTGGTGTTTGCCACCCTGTTGGTATCGGCAAATACGATGGCGATGTCGATTCGCGAGCGCACCCGCGAAGTTGCCGTGCTGAAGACCCTGGGTTTCACGCGCGGCAATGTGCTGGGATTGTTCGTCAGTGAAGCCGTGGCTCTGTCGCTGGCGGGGGGATTGATCGGAGTTGGGCTCGGGTGGTTCCTGGTATACGGGCTGACGCATTCGCCGCAATTTTTCAGTTTCTTCCCGCTCAAGGTAACCTTTGGCATCTGGCTCGCCGCGATGCTGACCTCGGGACTGGTCGGTCTGGTGAGCTCGGCCTTGCCTTCGTATCACGCGTCGCAGGTCAACATCGTGGATGGACTGCGGCACATTGGCTGATTGGGGAAGAGTCATCTTTGGACTCTTCGGACCACAGGGGTTCCGGAAGCAATCTGACTTATGACGCTCGGCAGTTTCGTGGTACGCAACACGTTCCGCAACAAGCGCCGCAGCTTGCTGACGATGATCAGCATCAGCTTCTCGCTGTTGCTGCTGACCCTGATGATCTGCATCTGGCGGTCGTTCTACGTGGACCAGGTGGCGCCCGAAGCGGCGCGCAGATTGATCATCCGCGACCGTGTTTCACTGGCTTTCTTCCTTCCTGAGTACTATCGGGAAAAGATAAGGGCCGTGAAGGGAATCAATGCGGTGGTGCCCCTCACCTGGTATGGAGGACGCTACATCGACGACCGTCCGGAGCATTTCTTCGCGCAGATGGCAACCGATCCGGAAGAGTATCTGAAGGTTGCTTCCGACAAGATCATTCCGGAAGAGCAGCTGAAAGCGTGGCAGCACGACCGCGCCGGATGCATTGTTGATGTAACTCTCGCGGATAAGTACAAATGGAAGATCGGCGATCGCGTCACGCTCCAGGCCAATATTTTTCCGGCGAATCTCGATCTGACCATTCGCGGCATCTACCACCGCGATCCGCCGCAGAACGCGCTGTACTTTAACGCGAAATATCTGGAAGAGGCAGTACCCTGGTTTAAGGGACAGGCCGGTTGGTATGCCGCGCAAATCGATACCGCCGGCCATGTGGCGGAAGCTGCGAAAACCATCGACGACATATTCCACAACTCGCCCCTGCAAACCAAGACCGAGAGTGAGAAAGCCTTTCAGCTGGGGTTCGTATCGTCGCTGGGAAATGTGAAGGCATTCATTCTCAGCATTTGCGCAGCCGTCGTGTTTGCCATCATGCTGGTCTCGGCGAACACCATGGCGATGTCGGTTCGCAGCCGCACCAGAGAGGTCGCCGTGCTCAAAACCCTCGGCTTCACACGTCAGGGTGTGCTTTCGATTTTCATCAGCGAATCGGTTGCTCTTGCACTGGCCGGAGGAGTCTTGGGCATCGCGGTTGCCATCCCCGTGATCGCGGCTTTGACCCACCGCTTTATCGGGCTTGGCATTCCACTCAACATGAAGGTCAATGTCCCGACCGCAACCATTTCGCTGACCATCGCACTGATTCTCGGAATTGTGAGCGGATATCTGCCCGCGTACCGAGTTTCACGCCTGAACATTGTGGATGCCCTTCGGTACATTGGGTGAGTGGAGATTTCGAATATGGCAATTCCTATCAAGTACAACATCCGGAACCTGAGACTCCGCAAAGGCCTCACGGTCATGACCGCCCTCGGCATCGCACTTACGGTGACCACAGCGATCTTCCTGATGGCGCTGATTGCCGGCCTGGACCGCGCGTTCGTGAGCAGTGGCAGCCCGAAGAACGTGCTCGTGTTGCGCAAGGGGTCGGAGGCAGAATTGTCCGGCGGGTTCGATGCTTCGCTGTTTCCAACGCTGAAGACATTGCCCGGGATTCAGACGACCAAAGATGGGCAACCGATGGTGTCGGGCGAGTGGGTCGTTGTGATTGTTTTGCCGCGCAAAGATGGCACCGGAGAAGTGAACGTCACGGTTCGCGGCATGATGCCCGCCGGACTGGAAATGCGCCAGACACCTGATGAACCCGGGAAACCGGCTCCCGTGAAGTTGGTCGAAGGGGAATGGTTCCACACAGGCCAGCGAGAAGTGGTGGTCAGCAAGTCCATTCGAGAGCGGTTTACGCACGCCAATATCGGCGACACGATGGAGTTCGGCAAAGGATCATGGAAGGTAGTGGGCGTCTTCGACGCAGGCGGCTCGGCTTACGAATCGGAAGTTTGGGGCGATGTGAATCAGATGGCCTCCGACTTCGACCGCCAGGGCGGATTCGCCTCCGCATATCTCCGCGCCGCCGATCCGATCGCGGCAGAGGCGTTGAAGAATCGGGTCAGCGACGATCAGCGCCTGAAACTCGAGGGCATGCTGGAAAGCGACTACTACGCCAAGCAGACGAGTTCCGGCACGCCCATCAAAGTGATTGGCTGGGTGGTCGGTGTCATCATGGCAATCGGATCAGTCTTCGCCGCCATGAACACGATGTACGCGGCTGTATCTTACCGCGGACGAGAGATCGCGACCTTGCGCGTGATTGGCTTTTCCCGCCCCGCGATTCTTACATCGTTCGTATTTGAGTCCCTGCTGATCGCGTTTCTGGGAGCCGTCGTGGGCATACTGCTCATGATGCCTTTCAACGGAATGCAGACTGGGACCTCGAATGCGGTCACGTTCAGCGAAGTTGTGTTTGCGCTCCGTATAACACCGGCAGTTGCGACCAGGGCAATCATTTTTGCGTTGATCATGGGACTCGTAGGCGGACTGGCTCCGGCCTGGCATGCGGCAAGACAGAATATCCTGAACGCGCTGCGAGGTTAGTCGAACTCCAGAGCGGCCAAAGGCGTACCGATTGTTATGGCGATTGACACCAAACACGAAGACCTGCAGAGCCTGCGAATTGACCGTTCGCAGCGCGGCGACAACGGTGGAGAGCCGCCCTTGTGGGCGCAGCGCTACATTCTCATTGGCATAGCCGTCGTCGTGCTGCTCGGCGTTGTCGCTCTGACCTATCGAGCGCTTTCTTCGTCCATACCGGAAGTCGAAGTGGTACGCGCTGCCGCCCAGACCACCAGCAATGACGCGGCAGGCTCGATTGTGCTCTCAGCTACTGGATACATAGTGGCTCACCACAAGATCGAGGCGAATTCCAAAGTGACGGGACGAGTCGCATGGATTGGTGTGGAAAAAGGAGATCAGGTGAAAGAGGGCCAGGTCTTGGTTCGCCTTGAGGACCAGGAATTCCGCGCGCAATACGAGCAGGCGGTCGGCGCCGCCGAAAGCGCGCGAGCACAACTGGAACAGCTGGAGCATGGTTCTCGTCCGCAAGAGATTCAGCAGACCGAGCACAACCTAAGCGAAGCAAGGGCGACAGCTGCCAACGACGAGATCTCTTTGGAGCGCATCAAGAAGCTCTTCGGTGAAGGAGTGATGTCTAAGCAGGCGCTCGATGATGCGACGGCGAAATATGAGGCAAGCCAACAACGCGTGCATTCTCTAGAGCAGAGTTATCAGCTGGCGAAGATAGGGCCACGGGACGAGGAGATCGCGCGTGCCAAAGGTGCGCTCATGCAGGCCGAGGGTCAGGCCGCTTACGCGAAGTCGCAGCTTGACGCGACCGTCATTCGAGCGCCTATTTCGGGAACGATTCTCGAACGCAGCGTGGAAAAAGGCGAGTTGCTCACCGGGCAATTTGCTTCAGCCGCCAGGCCGGTCTTTTCCATGGCGAACCTGAAGGATCTGCAGGTCGAACTCGATATCGCACAGGCCGACTTTGCACGGCTAGGACCGAAACAGAAGGGCATCGTCACAGTGGACGCCTTTCCCGACCGCACATACCACGGGGTGATCGCCGAAATTTCTCCTGAAGCCAATCGCCAGAAAGCAACCGTGCAGGTTAAAGTGCAGATTCTGGACCCTGATGAATATCTGCGTCCAGAAATGAACTCAACCGTGAAGTTCATCGCCGACGAACCTTCGCAGAAATCCAATGACTCGCGACCGGCCGGGGTCTTCGTTCCGTCGACCGCGATGCGCGATCGTGACGGCAAGAAGATTGTCTACATCGCGCATAACGGACGAGTCGTTGCTCGCGATGTTCATGTAGTAAGTCAACGCGCTGACGGAGCGCTGGTCGACGGGCTGGTGGGCGGGGAAAACGTGATCACCAGCGCGCCCGCTGCTTTGAAAGATGGAGACAAAATCAAAATTAAGGGGCAATCATGAGCACAGTTGCACAACCAAACGTGGCCACGAGTACGAAAGTTGTTCAGGTCCGCGGCGTCAGCAAGATCTTCAAGCGGGACGCATTTCAGGTCACAGCACTCGATGACGTTTCCATCGATATTGCCAAAGGAGAGTTCCTTGCCCTCATGGGCCCGTCGGGCTCGGGCAAGACGACGCTGCTGAACATGATCGCCGCGATCGACCGGCCCACGGCCGGCGAGCTACTCGTTCAGGGGCAGGATATTTTCCGCTTCGGCGACGCACAGATTGCCCACTGGCGAAACGAACATATCGGGTACGTGTTTCAAACGTTCAATCTGATTCCCGTGCTCACAGCATTTGAAAATGTGGAGCTGCCGCTGCTATTAACCAAGCTGAATCCTCAACAGCGCAAGGACCACGTGATGACTGCGCTGAAGCTGGTCGGATTAGAGGAGCGCGTTCACCATCTGCCGAAGCAGCTTTCGGGTGGACAAGAGCAGCGCGTGGCCATCGCACGAGCCATCGTCAGCGACCCAACCCTGCTGCTCGCCGATGAGCCGACGGGCGACCTTGACAGCCACTCGGCCACCGAGGTTCTCGAGATTCTCAAGCGCCTGAACGAGGATTTCCATAAGACGATCGTGATGGTGACTCACGACCCGCACGCGGCATCATACGCGCACGTGACCCGTCATCTGGAGAAAGGAATGCTTCTTCCGCCAGAAGACGGACCAAATCGTTAGGGAGTAAGAAGAGAGCACAGCGCAGGGGATTGGAACCCTAATCGAAGCCAACTCGGCCAGGTGTCGAAAGGCCTGACAACCAACGTCTTAAACAATCTTGTCGGTAGAAGACGAGGCGGGCACGTCGGCCACCCACCGCCATGCCCGTCTTCCATTCGAGACCACCGCTTCCGCCTCGCCGTATTCCACCAACCGGTTCAGCACCGTCGTGACCGAAGCCATGGGGTCTTTGTGGCGCGCCAGCAAGTCCGGCAATTTTTCCTGGAAGTAGTCGCAGATATCGCGCGAATTCATTGCGCGACCCGACTCCATCAGAATCATTCGACAAGCCTTCGTAAAGCCCGGCTGCCGCCCATTGCTTTTGCGGTCCACCAGCTCCATTAACTCGTCGTTCAAAACACCATCGCCGAACAGATTTGCTAAACCGGAAATTGTCTGCTTCACCGTGCCGATGCGCTTCATGATTTCGGCGCGCTGTTGCATGAGCTGCCGCAGTTCCTCGTGAGCCTGACGGATCACTTCCTGCACATGGCCGACGTCGTAGCGGTCGATCGGCCGTAGAGAGCTACCGGACCGTTCCACATTTTCCATACTTCCCCCAGAAACGTTGGACGTCTTGAGATCGCTATTCAGCTTCACCATGGAAGCCCCTGACTGCAGAAGCCGACGTCCCGAAGAGCGATTCCCATCCAAGCGGCCACAGGCCCGCTTATAGCCCTATACGCACGATGTTGTCGTGGCGTTCCGTCGATCTCCGCATGAATCGAGGTCCACCTGATTTAGCTCATTAGACGCAGGAAATGCGAAAGGGTTAACAAAAGAGGATTACTTTTGACAGACATTTGACTTCTTCACATTACTTCAGAAACACCACCAGTAAGCGGCCGTCGGAGTGGTATCCGTCTCCGGTCGCGTTCTTGGCGTCCTGTACAGGGTTGGGTGGCAGGTAATAACTAAACGTTCGGGCCTTGTTTGATTTCTGCAGACTTGCGCCGATGTTCTCGCGCTCGCCGTCGACGGCTGGATCGATCTTGTGCGTCACGCTGTTGTTGCGCTTGTCTTTCGCAAATCCGATGTCATGGGTTCCCGCACCAACCCAGACCTGCTGTCCCTTCCACGCAAACGGCGCTTTCCAGATGCGAAAATGATGGCGGCTGGCCACCATGGCGATGGGATCTGCCATCTCGTAGCCGAAATCCTGCTTGCGGCCAAACAAATAAAGAGTGCTCATCGGCATCGCCAGGTAGTCCTTGTTGTCGTAGGTCTGCATCACCGCGCTGATCACGGCCTTGGTGTTGCTCGTATCGGCCACGTGCCACTCCGAGGCCGCCAACGCATCCTGGACATCTTTTTCCGAACCGATGATCACGAAGTTCACCATATCGCCGAGGTTGTTGAACTGATCGTTCACCCGTCTGGGTAATCCGTCGAGAGACTTGCGCAGATCGGATTCAATCGGCGCATCGGACACGTGGAGAGCCGGCGCGGCCGCGGCGGCTGTGCCGGTGGAACTTGTCGCATTCTCACCAGAGGGCGCGGTTTTATTGTTGATCCCAAACTGTCCCGACATGAACACCTGCGCAGCGTTTGCCAATTGGGACTTCAATTCAGTCCCGCGATTTCTCTGGTCACCGGTGTTTCCCTGTGCGGAGTCTTTTGTCGAGACTTGCACTTTCACCTCAATACCGGATTGGCACGCCGGAGCAGCTGGGCCATTCAGCCCGAGAAAGAGGTGAGCAGCCTTGTCGATATTGATTTCCCGCTGGGCGCCAATCAGCATCGCCGGTGCATCGACTTCCAATCTTGCGATCAGTGCGCCGGGATGCGCGTCGGGCACCGGCAGGCTACCTGCACTTCCGCCCGAGCCCGTTCCGGCCGGATCACAACCGTTCTGCGACGAGGCAGCCGATATCATCACCGCATCTCCCGCTTGCAAATTCACTCCTGTGTCAGTCCACGCTGGAGTCGGTGAGACGTGAAAGCTGAGTTGGCGTGGGCTCGATCCCGATTGCGCCTGGAGTAGGCCGGCAAACGCCAGAGTGGAGAGCAAGACAGCGAATCGACGCATGTTGCACTTCCTTGGAACAACCTAATTATGTTCCCAACCGCCCCCCTCCTGGCAAGGCCGCCAGTTCCGGGTTGGGCGCGTGGTTCGGGTTCGGTTCGGGGCTTTTCTCGTTCCCCGTTAAGGCTAAACTTCGGCCTCTACGTTCCGATCGGAACCATGTGCAAACGGTGCAAAAGCGGCGATCGCGCGTCTATAAGGACTACTAGTAGGCGATCGCGAGGAAGACTTTTCCTGATTCGCGACATGCTGGAGCGCAATCGCAGACTGGACGGGCTGGACGCTCTCGCACTGGCGCAAAGCACACCCGGTTCACCTCGTCCTCACCGACGTGGTTATGCCGCGAATGAGTGGGGCACTCTGGCAAAAGAAGTAGTGCGGCTGCGTCCGGATACGTAGTTTCTGTTCGTTTCCGGATATGCCGGAAAAACCATTATGGACCACAAAGGGTTCGATCCGGAGACAAACTTCCTGCAGAAGCCCTACACGCTGAAGCAGTTGTCCTCGAAGATTTGCGCTGCCATCGACTCTGGAAAACCCGCGCGGGGATCGAACTGATCTGAAAGTCCTTTCCGCCTCGGTATAATGAGTGCCGGCCCATGCTTCCCAGCGCAAGATGCGCCCTTTCCCTCTTTTTTCTCAGCGTTGATCTTCATCCCGGCAAAGTTGTGGCCGGTATCTTCCTCGCCATTTTGGTGGGCTCCCTTGTTTTCTGCATTCTGCAGGTAGTTGCCGCAATACGTTACCTCGGCATCCGGCCTCCACGACTCGAACGTGCCGAGCCCATCAGCATTCTGAAACCCCTGGCTGGATTGGATCTCGACCTCGAATCAAATCTACGAACGTTTTTTGAACAGAACTACCCGGAATTCGAGATCCTGTTCGCGGTCCGGAATGTTCGGGACCCCGCGGTTCGAGTCGTGTCGCAATTGCAGCAGGAATATCCCAAGATTCCCTCGCGTCTCGTGATCACCGGCGAACCGCCCTATCCGAACGCCAAGGTCTTCAGCCTGGAAAAAATGCTGGCCGCTGCCGCGAACGATCTGGTTGTCATGAGTGACAGCGATATCCGTGTAACCTCAGATCTTTTGCAGACCGCCGCAGCCGAATTTCAAGATCCCCGCGTGGGCGTTGCCACCTGTCCCTACCGCGCCGTGCCTGGGCAGAGTTTCTGGTCCCGTCTGGAAGCCACAGGTATGAATACGGATTTCTGGGGCGGAGCGCTGGTGGCACGGATGCTCGAAGGAATGCGCTTTGCCGTTGGACCGACGATTGTCGCGCGAATGCACGTTCTTCAGGCGATTGGGGGAATGACCCGTTTCAAAAATTATCTCGCAGAAGATTTCGTCATCGGGCAATTTGCCGCGGAGGCCGGCCACGGGGTAATTCTTTCCTCGTACGTTATTGAACACCACATCGGCAGCGCGAGTTTCGGCGATAACATTGCTCACCGGACTCGCTGGACACGCAGCACCCGGCGCTCCCGGCCTGCAGGCTACGTTGGGCAACTGTTCACCATGCCCTTCCCGATGGCGCTGATCGTGTGTGTCTTGTCCCCGTCATGGTGGCCAGTTTTGCCGGTTGCCCTGGCACTTCGTGTCCTGTCTGCGTACATGGTTTCGTCACGCGTGCTGCGAGCAAAACTCAACTGGGCCTTGTTGCCGATCGAAGATGTGATCACGTTTCTCTTCTGGATCGGGGGATTCTTTGGCAATACGATTTCGTGGCGTGGACGAAAATACCGCCTTTTTTCCGACGGGCGTTTTGCATTGATCGCGTCGACAACCGATCATTGACGGGGGTTAGGGAATCCGAATCAGCCGCCCATTTCTAAGTTCGAATCGATCGCCTCGCCATGTCACGACATGCCCCCAGAAACTGGCAATCCATATGGCACACGCAATGAGATCCCGGACGGGCAGCAGCCACAACAGGCCAGGTACCTGTCGATCTTTGAGGACTACCTTCCCTACAACGAGGGCCACCACAATCCTCAGCGGCAGCACGCATCCAAGAACCAGCCACGCCCACCCGGCCGCGCCCGCGAACAGCAGGTTCAGCAGTGCCCACATCAATCCGAATGTCGAGACGAGCCCGACATATCCTCCCAGGCGCGCATCGCGCACCCCGCGCGCCCACCGCATCTGATGCGCAAGAAAAGCGTCAAAATCGTATGCGGGGAGATGCGTTTCGACCACCACGTCGGATAGAACAACTTTCCGGCCCAAGCGGCTGATCCTGTTTCCGAGTTCATAATCATCAGCCAGATAGTCGACCATAGATTTGAATCCACCGATCTTGTTCAAATCGTCCCGCCGAAACGCCAAGGTCGAGCCCAGACCAAAACTGAGCCCTCCTTCCAGCAATCGCGCCGCAATCACGGCAGCGCAGAAATCCGTGCTGATGCCCAGCGCCTCAAGTCGGGAACCAAGCGACGGCCCTGCCACTCCGCGATAAAGGCACGTCACCATGCCCGTGGTTGGATCGGCCAGAAGCGGACCGATTCGATGCAGGTAGTCCGTTTCCACGCGAATGTCACTGTCATTGACGATCAGGTGTTCGTAGCGAGCTGCCTGGACCATCTGCTCGAGATTGCTGACCTTCACATTTGCCCCGAGAGTGTCGCGGCAAACTACCAGTTGGATCGATCTCTCCGGGAACTCCTTTCTCAGTGCGTCAACGCCGCTTATGGCTGGATCCGACGGGTCGCTGACACCGAAAACAATCTCGAAGTTGGAATAGTCCTGCAGGCAGTGACTCCGGAAACTCTGGTACATCTCGGGATCGGTCCCCTTCAGCGGCTTGAGAATCGACACCGGCGGCATCTCGGCCGAGAGAGTCCGGCGAGCCGTGTCCCAGGAACGCAGCAGTGCCCACGAGCCGGCAAGGCAGAGCACGTAATATGCGCAGCTGGAGATGCACCCGAGAATCGCAACGACCTGAAGAATCGTGCTGAGGAAGTGCATCATTCGGCGGAGCAGACGTTCTTATTCGTACCTCAGCGACTCAATCGGATCAAGCGTAGAGGCTTTCCAGGCAGGATAGATTCCGAAGACCAGCCCAACCGCCGCGGCTGACCCGAAACCGAATGTAACCCAGAACAGTGACATGTGGGCGGGCAGCGTTGGCCACGCGATGGGGATGATCCAGACCACAATCGCTCCGACGAGGATGCCGATGAATCCTCCGACCACCGTCAGCATGATCGCCTCAAGCGTGAACTGCAAGAGAATATCGCGCCGCCGCGCCCCGATGGCCTTCCTGATTCCGATCTCCCGCGTTCGCTCGGTCACGGAGACCAACATGATGTTCATCACGCCCACACCGCCGACCACCAGTCCAACACTGGAGATCGCGAACATCCCGACAAAAAGGCCACCCGTAATCTGATTCCACACCTCCGTGATCGATTCCTGGGTAAAGATCGCGAAGTTGTCCGGCTTGTCGAAGGGGACTTTTCGCCTGCGCCGTAGCACATCACGAATTTCGTCCATGGCTTTGGGCAAGTCGTCGTGCGATGTCGCCTTGATAACGATCCAATGCTGCTTCATCTCCGGATGCAGAGCTTTGAAGGTCCTGAGAGGAAAAAGCACCCGGTTGTCGATTGGATCCTTGCCTCGATTGAACACAGATTTGATCTTGCCGATGGTGCCGACCACCCGGAATAATCTCCCCTCGATATTGACCTCTTCGCCGAGTGGTTCGTCGCTCCCAAACAGCTCTTGCGCCGTGTCATGGCAAAGGATAACGACTGCGGCACGATGCTCATCGTCGAACTCGGTGAACCATCGTCCGCTGGCCAGAGGAAGATCTTCGACGTCCAGCATAGACGCGGTGTCGCCCTCGAGCAGTGTGTTCTTCGCTTTCCGGTTCTGGTATTTGACCGCATACGTGCCGCTCCCGATGTCCTGGCGGAACAAACGAAGCAATGCCGACACGGATTTTACGTGAGGCAATTCTCGCAGGGCCTCCGCGTCTTCCATGGTCAGTTCCTTGCGGGCGCGCATCTCGGCCGACATTCGGCCGAAGGTAAACGGTTCCAGGTGAAAAACGAAAATTACGTTCGAACCGACGGTCGCTAGACGATCCCGCACGTTGTCATCGAGTCCGCGACCTATGGACGAGACTCCGATTACTACCGCGACTCCAATGACGATTCCAAGAACGGTCAATCCCGACCGCAGCTTGTTCGTCCGAATCGTGTCCGTCGCCATCTGGACAATTTCGCCGAATTCGCTCTTGCCCACCATAGAAGTGATGACAGCGGAAGCGTGTAATGCATTGTCTGGAATCAGGCCGACAAGCGAATATCAACGGATAGCCGCTGCTCAGAAACCGGATGGCGAAAATATCTACTCGTAACGCAACGACTCGATCGGGTCGAGATTGGCCGCTTTCCACGCCGGATAGATCCCGAAGACGAGCCCCACTCCTGCCGCTGAACTGAACCCGAACCACACCCAGAAGATCGACATGCGAGCGGGGAGAGAAGGCCAGATCATCGGGATTCCCCACACCACAATGCCGCCCACCAGAATTCCAATCACCCCGCCGACCATGGTCAGCATAATTGCCTCAAGCGTGAACTGGAGAAGAATATCGCGTTTGCGCGCGCCAATCGCTTTCCGGACGCCGATTTCGCGCGTACGCTCCGTAACGCTGACCAGCATGATGTTCATCACCCCAACGCCGCCGACCACAAGCCCGACGCTGGAGATGGCAAACATCCCGATGAATAGCGCGCCGGTAAGCTGGTTCCATACATCTGTAATCGAATCGGAAGTCATGATCGCAAAGTTATCAGGCTGGTCGAACGCTACGTGCCGCCGGCGCCGCATCAGTTCGCGAATCTCATCCATGGCCTTGGGCATGTCGTCATGCGACGTGGCCTTCACGCTGATGATGTGTTGTTTCATTTCCGGATGTAGCGTTTTGAAGGTTTGCAAAGGCAGCAGGACACGGTTGTCGTTCGGATCTTTGCCTCCTCCGAACACTGATTTGATCTTCTGTACAGTTCCAATCACCTCGAATAGCCGGCCCTCGATGTTGATTTCCTTGCCCAGCGGGTCCTGATCGCCGAACAACTCGCGTTGCGTGTCATAGCAGATCACGACCACGGGAGAGTGGTGTTCGTCATCGAAGTCGCTGAACCAACGGCCACTGGCCATCGGCAGATCAAATACATCCTTAGCCGACGCCATGTCTCCCTCGATAATCGTGTTCTTCACCCTCTTGTCCTGATACTTGACGGCATAGGTGCCAACTCCAAGTTCAGGACGGAAAATCCGCATACCTGCCGACACTGCCTTGATGTGCGGAAGATCGCGCATGGCCATGGCGTCGTCATAGGTGAGTTCGCGCCGCGCGCGCATTTCGGCGGTCATGCGGCCAAAGGTGAAGAAGTCCAAGTGGAACACAAAAATAACGTTTGATCCGATGCTGGAAACCAGCTCGCGGACATTGTCGTCAAGGCCCCGCCCGATCGAAGACACCCCGATAACCACCGCCACACCGATGACGATGCCAAGCACGGTCAACGCCGACCGCAGCTTGTTGCCGCGAATCGTGTCCGTGGCCATCTGGACGATTTCGCCGAATTCCGACTTGCGCATGATTACATTTCGAACCGCAAGGCTACGATGGGATCCAGCCGCGCTGCCTTCCGTGCGGGATAGACGCCAAAAAACACACCCACGCTCGCCGCCACAGTAAGTCCAGCAAACACAGCCCACAGCTTGATAGAGGACGGCATACCGATAATCGCGGTCACCCCTTTTGCAATCACGATCCCACCTATAACTCCCAACCCTCCCCCCAGAAGGGCAAGAATGACGGATTCAATCAGGAACTGCAGCAGTACATCGTCGCGCCGCGCTCCCAGCGCCTTGCGGATACCAATTTCCCGCGTGCGCTCCGTGACTGAAACCAGCATGATGTTCATGATTACGATGCCGCCCACAACCAGGGAAACGGCGGCAATGCCGATCGTCGCCATGAAGAATGTGTTGCTCAGTCCCGACCAGATTCCGAGCAGGCTCGCGTTTGTCTCGATCTCGAAGCTGTCCTCTTGGCCAGGGCGATCGTGCCGTTGCGCGCGTAGCCCGGCGCGAGCTTCGTCGATAGCCTGATTCAGTGGAATTCCCGTCGCTGATGCCTTCCCCCAGATGTTGACGCTGTGATTGTGCGCCCCATATTTTTTCAGATACACCGAGACGGGGATCAGGGCATAGTTGTCGGCGCTCTGGCCCAGGGTCTTCCCTTTCTTCTTTCCCACGCCAATCACCTGGTAAGTCCAGCCATCGATCCTGATCTCTTGTCCGATGGGGTCGGTGCCGGGCAGCAGATGATCGACGATGTCAGTGCCCACAACGGCGACCTGAATGTGATTGTTCACATCCGTATCGCTGATCATGCGTCCGGAAGTGAGATCGGTATCCAGAATTGTGGCAATGGACGGAGTGATTCCCTGCACGTTAGTGTCCTCGATCGACTGCTCGTTGCGCTTCACCTTGCCGGCACCCTGGACTAATGCCCCCACATACTGGCAATGCCCACAGGCCTCGACCACCGCCTGGTAGTCCTCCATCGTGAGGTCTTTGCGCTTCTCCGCTTCCAGAAAATGATCGACGTTGGTCTCCACGGCCGACATTTTGGCGATGATGAACACATCTGCGCCGAGATTGAAAATTTTCTTCGCAACGTAGTCGTTGATCCCCGACACGAACGTTACGACTGCAATCACGGCTCCCACACCAATGACGACGCCGAGCAGAGTCAGCACAGAGCGCAGCTTGTTTGCCCATAGCGATTGCAGGGCCACGCGAATGGCTTCGAGAATGTTCATGAATCGAGCTTCCGGCTTCCGCTATCCGGCTTCCGTCCTGCGGGACGGGAAGAATCTGGGCCCCGTTAAGTTTAGCAGCGTGAGCCAGAGATTGAGCAATGCCATCCAGTCTCGCCACCGCCTTCTCAAGGCAGACCGATTACGTGTGCATCGTATAATTAACTCGTAGGCAGCCGGACCGGACGGCCGCTCCTCGCGCCTTCGGGCGCGAGGGGAGGAAAGTCCGAACTCCGCAGAGCAGTGTGCCGGATAACGTCCGGGACGTCTGGTTCAAGCCCGACGGACGGAAAGTGCCACAGAGAACATACCGCCCCGGCAACGGGGTAAGGGTGAAAAGGTGCGGTAAGAGCGCACCGCCGCCTCAGCAATGAGGCGGGCATGGCAAACCCCACACGGAGCAAGACCAAATAGGGAGGAAGGCCGCAGCTTCGGTTGCGGACACGTGCCTGCTCGGTGCGTCAAACCTTCGGGTAGGTCGCTAGAGCCGCGCAGCGATGCCCGGCCCAGAGGAATGGCCGTCCCGCAGCATTCCTGTTGCGGACAGAATTCGGCTTACAGGTCCGGCTGCCACAAGCCTTTCTTTTCAACGACTTGCACAATTCAGCATTGTGGCGCCGGTGTGATGCACCGTAACCGCTCGGCAGAAAGATGATGATCTTCCCGGGCCGTGCCTGTGTGCGGAAAACTGCGATTCTCGAGCCCGGCTTTCCCACGCTCACTTCGAGCCGATTCACTTTCTTTGTGTCCGCCGTGAAAAATGAAATCTAGCGCCCGCGACACCAGCCCGAGCCGCAATCTCAGAATCAGCACGACGATTTTCAGGCGAAGGTCTCCGGTAAGGTTTAGGTCGCAACAGGTTCATCAGAAGCGCGGCAGTCCCGCGGGCGAAAATGCCAGTTCGGCTAAGTACCAGCGGACCCGGGCAGAGTTCTCGCTCACTGTTTCAAGTAACGAAGCGCAACACATCCTGATTTAAAGGGCTTTGACTCAACCAGCTTCAATCGCAATTTCTCGGGCAGGCTGACGCCCTCCATCAACCGTCTTCCTTCTCCTGCAACGATCGGCTGAACGACAAAACGATATTCATCAACTAGGCCAAGCTCGATAAGTTGGGAAGGAATATTTACACCGCCGGTTAAAATATTTTTGCCTCGCTCTTGTTTCAATTTCAGGATTTCGTCGCGAAGGTTCGTGCGAACAACTCTCGTATTCCCTTCTGCACTGCCTAATGATTGTGAGAAAACAACTTTGCTGCTGGAGTCAAATGTGCGCGCAAATTCTTGCTCTGCTTTTGTCGCAGACGGGTCTTTCGCGACATCGGGCCAATAAGGAACCATTAATTGATAGGTTTTACGCCCATAAACCAGTGGGCCAACATCTCGCAGGAGCTGCGTATAGTGTTCAAGGAGTTCTTCATCAGCAATTGCTTTGGTGTGGTCGCAGCAGCCATCTATGGTGATGTTGATTGCGAAGATCACATTTCTCATTTGATTTCCTTTTAAGTTTCGATTTTGCTCAAATTGAGCATTTGTTTTAGGTTTGACCCTGATGAAGACCGCATGAAGCCCGCCTCGCTTTTGTCCAAAACATTTCGACTCCTTGCCCAATAAATAGGGGCACTTCCGCGTTAATTAGGCAAAGCCGCATCGAGCAGATCAATGACACGTGTTCATCACGGGGCTGGGTTCATGATCATCGGGAGCCCGAACGCCGGGAAATTGTCCGCCATGAACACCACGATCTCCGTGATCAAGCCGTCCTCGATTCGAAGAACCTCCAGCGCCAGGGCATGCCATGTGGAATCGCCGGGCCGGCACACGTAAGCTGCGACCGCCGGCTGCAGGTTGGCGTGGGTCACAACGCAGCGGAGGCGACCAAATCGTTCCGAGCCGAATCCGCCTTCGACCCATAGCTTGAACATCGCCTCACGGCCTTCGGCCACGCCCGGCTCGGGCGGCATGCGGAAGGTCGCGTCCTCGCGGATGATCGATTCGAAGGCGCGAAAGTCCGCCGCTTCGCTCGCTTCGACGTATTTCTTGAGCAGATCGCGCTCGGCCGGGCCGGCATCAACGCTGGCGGGCCATGTCGGCTGGCGTGACGGCAGACGCTCGCGGAGCCTGGCCCGCGCGCGCTGCAATGCGCTGTTTACCGCTGAGACGCTCAGGTCGAGCAGGTCGGCGGCATCCTTGGCGGACCAGTCGAGCACGTCACACAGAATCAAGGCGGCCCGCTGCTGCGGTGTGAGGAGCTGGATCACCGTCAGAAAGGCGATCTCGATGGTTTCACTCCGCAGCGTCATCGCCTCCGGCGTGCTCGCCGGCGGGGTGGCGGGCTCAAGCAGGGAGTTCGGAATCGGCCCCAGCCAGACCACCTCCTCCTGCTGGCCGGTCCAGCCATCGTCCGCCTCGGCCTTGGCGCCGAGCACCGCTCTCCGCTTATCGCGAGCAATCGCGTCGAGGCAGGCGTTTGTGGCTACGCGGTAGAGCCATGGGCGCAACGGCGCGTCTTCCTTGACGCTGTCGCGATACCGCCAGGCACGAAGCAAAGTCTCCTGCACCGCGTCCTCGGCGTCCGGCAAGGACCCGAGCATGCGGTAACAGTGGACCAACAGCTCGCGGCGATGACGCTCGACATTGCTACCGAACTCGTTCACACTGTACCTCCGTTCCAGCGACGCCGACGGATCGGCGTCGATCCTACACTTGTAATACCGGAACGGAGTCAAAAACTCATCGCGCAGTAGCATTCTGAGTTTTTCCGAACGTCGAAGCACGCTGGTCATCGCTAGATGGCCGCGCGGCTGCTCATATCATCAGAATGCAAATGCGCCGAGTGGCCACGGGTAAGGATAGAAGTAGTCCATGCCGGCAATGATGTCAATCTGCCCGGGGCTCGCCACGACTAGGACGCCAACTCGCCATGTCAATTTGAATTACTTTCCCGAAGCGTTGCGAAACATCGCACACGTGTTGACAGTGTTCGCGAACTGTGCGAACATGCTCGGGAATGTGGCGCAAAGAAGACGTGATCCGAAAACTCAAAGATTCCCAAGGCGAGCTTTCGCTTCGCGCCTATGCCGATGCCCTCGATTGTTCCCCTTCCTACCTCTGCGACCTCTACAGCGGGAAGCGGGATCCGGGTGAGAAGATTCTCAAGCGACTTGGGCTTGCGAAAAAGGTCACGAAAACCGTCACCTACGTCACAAGGAGATGGAGATGAGCAAAGTACTCGTAAATTTTGTGCAAGACCGCTCTGGCTCCATGGCAAGCTGCTGGGACGAGACTCGGAGCGGGTTCAGGAAGTTCGTTGAAGACCTGGGCGAGAAGGGTTCCCAGGACGGAGTCGAGTACCTCTTCTCGTTGACCACGTTTGACACGTTGGTCGAGACCCCGATCCTTGCGAAGCCCATCGCCGATGTCGATGTTGCGGAGCTCGCAAAGCATGGTCCCCGCGGCGCCACGGCGCTCTACGATGCCGTCGGGGCGACCATAGAGAACACCTCCGCCAACGATCGCGGGGCTGAGAAGATCGTCTGCGTTGTCGTCACCGATGGGCAGGAAAACAGCAGCAGGGAGTGGACCAAGACCAGGCTTCATACGATCGTAGATGCAAAGCTGAAGTTGGGAAACTGGACGTTTCTGTATCTCGGAACCCAGCCTGAGACTTGGGACGATGCGGGTGCTATCGGCCTAGGGGCAGGATCGATTTCGACCTACCAGTCGGCCAGGGCGGGCGAAGCATACGCCTTTACGTCCGCAGCCCTGCATAGCTTGGCGCGTTCTGTGAAACTAGGTAGTCGCACCCTGTTTCAAGATCACGCGAAAGTCGCTGATGCGGCCGCGGCTGGAATGAAGGTGAATGCCGATGCTGCCTCCCTAAAGCCCGAGGCCGTTTCGGCACCTAAAGCTGCTAGCCGTCACTGGAGGAACACCGAGGGGCCTGCCTCCTGAACAAAGGTGAACTCGGATCCCATATCAGATCGAGCACCATGAACGCATCGCATGGAACCCTGCTGCTTCTGCCGCCGCAGGCTCTGAACTCCTGACCCTATACGGAGTACTGCACCCCATCGCCATCATCGTCCCCGGAAGTCTGGCTCATGGAGTTTCCCGATGAGACGACAGTCGAGCATTTGCTTCCTCGTCGCATCGCGACGATTCCGGTGCGCACCATCTCCAGCACGCCGTACGGCTGGAGCACTTCTAAAAGCCCGTCAATTTTGTCTTCATCGCCGGTGATTTCAATGATGAGGGACTCCGGCGCGACATCCACCACGCGCCCGCGGAACACTCCAGCCAACTCCAGCACATGCGATCGGGCCGCCTGAGTGGCTGCCACTTTGATCATGGCAAGATCGCGCACAATCGTAGGCTCGGCCGTGATGTTTTCAACCAGCAGGACATTCACCAGCTTGTATAGGTTGGCCTCGATACGTCGCGCCTGATCCTGGTCGGCATCGACCGTAATCGTCATGCGCGACACTTCGGGCTTTTCCGTCCGCCCGACGGTCAGCGAATCAATATTGAAGGCGCGCCGCCGAAACAGAGATGCCACTCGAGTCAGCACGCCCGGCTTGTTTTCCACGTACACCACGAATGTGTTCAGCATAGGATTACTCGTCAGCCGAAGTTTCGACGATCGGACTCGGCCGCCGGATCATTTCGTGCAGGGCCGCTCCCGCTGCAACCATCGGATAGACCGTATCTTCCTGCTCGACTTGAAAATCAATCAGCACCGGCCCACCGTATTGCCGCGCCGACTGCACTGCGGGCACAACTTGAGAGCGCTGCGTGACCGTTTCCCCCCGAATTCCGTAGGCCTGGACCACCTTCGCGAAGTTCGGATTCAACAGAGGCGTTGCCTGATAGTTGCTCTCATAAAAGAACTCCTGCCACTGCCGAACCATACCCAGGTAGCCATTGTTGATAATGGCGATATTGACCTTCAGTTTTTCCTGCACGATAGTGGCGAGCTCAGCCATGGTCATCTGAAATCCGCCGTCGCCCACCACAACCCAGACATCCGTTTCCGGGCGCGCGACCTTCGCCCCAATAGCCGCAGGCAACGCGAATCCCATGGTCCCCAGTCCGCCGGAGGTAATCAGCGAGCGCGCCTCCTCGTGCTTGTAGTACTGCGCTTCCCACATCTGATGCTGTCCGACATCGGTCACCACCGTGGTGTTGCTTCCTCGCGTCTCCCGCCAGAGGTCGTTGATCACATGGGCCGCGTAGAGGTGCCCGCTATCGGGCAGGTTCTGAATATCACGAACCGCTGAGTCGCCCTTCAGGCGGTCAATGAAATCCAGCCACTCGTGGCGGTCGACAGATTCGATCTTCGGAAGCAGTTCCCGCAAGACGTCCCGCAGATCGCCGACCAGCGCCACGTCCACTTTGACATTCTTGTTGATCTCCGCCGGATCGATCTCGACATGAATCTTCTTCGCATTCGGCGCATAGGTCTTTAAGTTTCCGGTGACGCGATCATCGAAACGCATGCCCAGCGCAATTAATAAATCCGCCTCTTGGATGGTGTGATTTACCCATGCTTCTCCGTGCATGCCCATCATTCCAAGATTCAACGGATGCGATGCTGGCAATGCACCCAAGCCGAGAAGCGTGAGCGCGACGGGAATCCCCGAGTCCTCCACCAGATCGCGTACCTCGCGCATTGCCCCTGAGACGATCGCGCCATGCCCAAGCAGAATCACCGGCCTCTTGGCGTTGTGAATCAACTTCAGCGCCTGCTCATATTCCTTCGGCGCCGGAGAGAGATTTGGCCGATACCCCGGCAGTTGCGGTTTCGCAGATTCCCAATCGAACTCGCAAAAGGACTGCTGCGCATCCTTAGTAATATCGACCAGAACCGGACCTGGGCGGCCGGATCGCGCAACATAAAACGCCTCGCGTAATGTACGCGCCAACTCCCCCGCGTGTGTTACCAGGTAATTGTGCTTGGTGATCGGAAGAGTAATGCCCGTGATGTCTACTTCCTGAAACGCGTCCGAGCCGATCAACTTGCTGCCCACCTGCCCGGTGATGCAAACGATGGGCGAGGAGTCAAGCATTGCGGTGGCAATACCTGTCACCAGATTCGTAGCTCCCGGGCCTGAAGTCGCGATGGCAACTCCAACCCGCCCGCTGGCGCGAGCGTATCCATCGGCCATGTGAGCGGCGCCTTGCTCATGACGCACCAACACGTGGTGGATTTTGCTGTGCTTCAGCGCATCGTAAGCCGGCAGGATCGCGCCGCCGGGATATCCGAAGACATGTGTCACGCCCTCACGTTCCAGGCATTCCCACAGAATTTGCCCCCCCGTTTTCATCATCAGTTCCTTTCCCCTCGACTCAGCCGGCAGACTGATGGGACCTGCCCAAAATCATACTCCCCAAAGATAATTTTCCTCTTGCTCACTTTCATCCGGCAACGTTACTTTTGCGTCGTTAGACCGGACGCATTTTGATTAGGAGTCGAAGGAATCGGAAGTCAGATCGGAGAGAGCTTTGAACAACGATAGCCAATTCTCGCCGACGGCGCGGCCCAAACGGCTCTTGACGTGTCCATGGGAGAGGAACCTGACCCCCAACATTGTCGGGGCCTGCTTCATCGGGCCTAAAGGAAATTTGTGAAGCTTCCAATCGACCGGTAGGGAGACAACTGCGCCTGCCCTTCGCCAAACAACCCGTGACTGTCGTCGTTCTCCTGTTTGTGGCAGTGGCTGTGGCTTTTATTCTGATCACACCGATCCGGCAGATGACGTTAACGCGATATTGCACGTCAGCAAGTCGCTTCCCTGTTTCGTCCCTTCATCTTGCATTTGTAGCCGGTGACGGGCTGAGTACAGTGGCAACGAGGACTCTTTCCGCGTCGCAATTCCCAACGCAAGACAAAGCTCTCTGGAACTCCTCGGCCCCTGCCGTTGCTAGCTCTCCCTCTTTGTTGCGTCCGAAACGCGTCATTAACAAGTTGAGAAGCAAATTCAGTGGCCGACTGGTGCTGCCGGGTGATGCGGAATATGACACTACGCGCAGGGTGATCGAGATGAAACCTGCAAACGACAAGCACCCTGCGGCCGTCGCCAAGTGCAAAACGATGACGATATTTTGCGATGTATCGACTTTGCCCACCCCAATCCAGGCGACGTCTTCCTTCAGCCTGATCATGGCGCACCCGCGGCAGCCGCGCGCGCCGGTTTCGAGTTGGGCGCCAAATTCGCTTCGCCGGAAGCCGCAGAGATGGGTGTGCCTCTCTATCTCCGCCTCGGCTATGGGAAGATCATCATCCGATATCGAAACTACTGGCCACGTGGGTTTGCCTACCGTTGAAGCCGCGAGAGAGTGGTCGGAATGAAAGGCAGTCAACGCGACTGGACCGACACGTCGCAGGCTCCGCTCCCGATTCCTCATTGTCGAAGCCGCTGATTCAGATCTCGCAATAACTCCGTATTCTTGTGCAGCAAGTGCTCCAGAACGTCAGCCTGCTGCTTCGCCGTAGGCCAATCTTGCTTCTCGACGGCCTCGGTAAGTCCGGGCAGCTCAAGGTGTGCATAGGTGTATCTCGCGCCGTACAAAACGTGTTTGAACCAGGGGCGTCCGGGGATGCCGTCAGGGTTGAGCCAGTTGCGCTCGACGCGCATCAGGCTCTGGTTGAGCGTTGAGGCAAGTTGTGGGTCGAGGGTACCGGAGGAGAGTTTTCCAGACATCGCCTCGTTCAGCGTTTTTCCCGCGGCTTCGAAGTTGTCGATGGCTTTCTGCACCTCCCTGAGATCGAGAGACGAAAGGTCCTTCGACTGCGCGCGCTCATTCGAGCCCGCTCCGCTCAGGATGACAGATTTGTTCTCGCCAGCAAGTTCGGACACGAACCGGCGGATGTTCTTAGCGTAGGTAGCGAAATCGAAGGGCAGGAGATCGGCATTGGCGAGCCGGAGCGCGGTGACTCCCCAGAGTTGCGTCATCAAAGTGTGATATCTGTAGCCCGGATCGCCGAACTGGTTCATCCAGAAAAAGTCGTCGTATGCCGAGTGATACACGCCGTAGTTCCCTTCGAATCCCAGCCCGAGCACGGGCACGCCGATGAAGTTCAGAAAAACGGTGTGGTCGCTGCCACTGCCAATGCGGGTGTCCGCGAGGGTTTCGTTTACGACGCCCGAAGCGCTGAACTGACTGGATCGCGTCCCTTCTTTCTTTTCGCGCTCGACTACAGCTTTCCACGCGTCGTATAAAGTCTTACCCGACGGATCGCGCAGACCGCGCGTAGTCTCTTCCAGCATCGGCGCGAGCGAAGCAACGGCTTGTCCGTGGAAGTCGGAGCCCGAGGTGGCCTCATCGACATTGATATAAGCGACCGCTTTTTTGCCAAGTTCGTCGGCGAATTGCTCTCCCCATTCCGTCGAACCGGTGAGGCCGATTTCCTCGCCGTCCCAGCTGCAGACCACCAGAGTGCGGCGCGGGCGGATCCCCTGCTTCTTCAATTCGCCCAAACTGCGGGTGAGTTCCATCATGCTGGCCGTCCCGCTGGAGGGATCGACTCCGCCGAAAACCCAGGCATCACGGTGATTGCCCATCACAACCCATTCGTCAGGAAACTCCGATCCGCGGATGCGGCCTTCGACGACGTAATAAGGTTGGACTCCATTGTCCATCTCGATCTTGAGATGAGCTTTCACGCGCTCGCCACCGAGGTGATATTGGAAGGGCAGTCCGCCCTGCCAGTCCTTGGGAGCGGCCGGTCCGTCCATGCTTTCGAGCAGTGGTTTGGCATCGTGCCAGCTCAGCGGCAGCGCCATGATTTTTGGCACGGACACTGCCTGTTCAATAGGAATCCGCTTTGCGCCCGGAACTGATGCCCAGCCGGGTGTCTGCGGATCGCCCGGCACCATGAAGTCATACGTGATGGCCCCGCGCTGCACGTGATACTCAGGACCCCAAGGTCCGTCAGGATCGACTTTGCCTTTCTTGTAGCCGTCCTCTTGCGGGTCGCTGTAAACGAGCATCGCGGCAGCGCCTTCGCGTTGCGCGGTGAGCGCCTTGAATCCGCGATAGCTGTAAGGATTCGAGTAGCGCACAAGAACGATCTTGCCTTTCACGCTGATGCCGTGCTGGCGCAGCAGTTCGTAATCTTCTGGATTTCCGCTATGCGCATAGATCACAGGGGCGGTGACTTCTCCGGAAATCGACATGCCCAGCCACGCGCCTTTGATGGCAGGGTTCTTCGAGTCGTCATCTCCAGGGATCGGGATCTCGCGCACGAGAGCCTGGTAATGTGTGGGGGCGATCATCTCCAGCGAAGCTGATTTCGGATTCGTTCCATACACGTCGTACCGGCGGATGACGATGTCTTCGAGTCCTTGCTTCTTCCATTCCGCAGCGATGTATTCCGCGAGTTCGTTATTACGCTTCGACCCGGCAGTGTGCGGTTCATGGGTGAAGACGCGATGCTGTCGGCGTTCTTCATCCGCGCTCGGGATGGCTTTAAATTTGTTCTCAATTTCGACTTCATGTGCTGCAGAGGCAGGACTGAAACCGAGAATTTGAGCCTGAGAGATGGTGGTGAACGAGAGCGTGATGAAGAGCACGAGGCGGTTCATAGTCAGAAACGCAATCATGCTAACAGGCCCCGCCCATTCTCGGGATGCTCCGGAGCTTGTTTGATACGACCATTCCGGGAGATGTCATGCTGAACGCCGGCGAAGGCGGCATGAGGGAGCATACGTCAGAAGAAAGCTTTGCGTGCGGTGGACGGGAAGCACCACGCTGCAGACCGCGGAAATGCTCTTCTTCACCCCACTGCCACCGCATGCCGTCGTCCGCTCCCTCGGAGGGCTACCGCCTTCTCAGGATGACATTGTTGTTAGGAGTTACTTGGCTTTGAGAATTTCCGCCAGCAAATCAGGTTTAGATTGATCACGAACCAGGTGCGGATACTGTTCCCCGCCGTGATAGTCGAGCTTGTAGGTTTTGTAATAGTCGGCATTCTCGACCAGTAAGTCGACCGTAGCGCCGTTTCCCTTAGCGCCTCGAATGGCGTCTCGCAGGATTTCCGCCGTGAAGCGTCGGCCATTGACAGCGATGATCTTCATGCCCGGGCCAATACCCGCTTTGGCGGCAACCTCGCCTTCCATGGTATCGACAACGCCCCCATCGTCGCGCAGATTCAGACCGAGCGCGAAGGCGGCGGGAACAAAATGGTACGCGCTGGCCTGCGCGTTCAATATCTCGGATGGCCATTCGTCATACACCAACTTCCAGCCGCCGCCTTCGATCCCGCCCAATGGGGCGCCGGGCCCATGATCGGTGAGGCGATCCGTCCAGAAACCCCGCCAGTCGTAGGCGACTACTTGGTTCAGTGTGTTCACGACATCGTCGAACGTATAGGTCTTCAGTGCGGGCCCAGTGTTGGGAGCGCCGTGAAACAGATGGCAGAAGTCATCAATGGATTTCTTGCCCTTGCTCTGTTCGCGGATGATGACATCGACCCAAAGCCAATTCAGCGTGTCTTCGCTGTAGAAATCGGTGCCTCGCCTCCACGAGTACCAGGCCTGAGGCGAAAAGTAGAGCTGCGGAGCCGCATCGGCGGTGTCCTGCAGGTTACGCCACGTGCGGCCTGGAAGGTGATCAAGAGCGGCCGCGGTCAGGGCCAGGTCATCACGATCTTGCGCATCCGTAAGGAGCCCGCTGCGGGCCGTCAGCACGAATCCCAGATAATCGGTTAGTCCCTCATAGACCCAGAGCAGGTCCCCCTGCATTGGTTGCTGATAGTCGGGCGTGGCCAGACCGGCGGGCCGACGGTACTTGCCGTTCCAGCTATGGACGTATTCGTGAGGTAAAAGCCCAGCCGAGAGCTTGCGCGATGTTTCGTCGACCAGGGCGCGTTCGTCGACGCGGCTGTCATCGGATTCGTGATGCTCCAATCCGAAGTGCGCGACGTGATCACTGAGCGTATAGAGGAAATGATAGTCGCGGTAGTGATGCGCTCCAAAAAGCTTCTGCGCCTGATCGACCAGACTCTTGTAGTGATCCCACACGTCCTGGGTAGCCTCGAGCGCGGCACCGCTGTCGGCGGCGATATCCATTTCAGTGACTGGATCCTGAGCCAGGGGAACGACTTTCAGAAATTCCCCAGTGATCACAGGTGAGTCTACGAGCGTGGTCAACGACGCTGGAGCGAAATGGATCTCATTCGCGCTTTGGCTGGCGACGGGCAGAGAGGTACCAAACTTCCATTCCTCGGGAATCTTCAGCGACGCGGTGTAATTGATGTCGTCGGATTTGTAGCCCTTAGGATAGAGCAGCACCTGATTCCAGCTGATGATAGAAAGCTTGGCCGTCGCGGAAGACCCAGCCGAGAATCCACCTTCGAATGTAGCAGGAGAGAGAAAGTCGAGAACGGCTTGCACCTCAGTGACTCCCGCAGGCACCTCCACGTGAATGGTGAAGCCGTCCAGGGTATCGCGACGCCACTTTAATATCTGGCCATTGGCCTTGAAGAACAACCCGGTAAGATCGACTACCGGGCCATCGGGGGCGTGCTCACCCGGGATCCACTTCGGATAATAAAGAGTAAGGTCGCCGGAAGCGGCCGGTATGTGCAGCGTCGCGTGGAAGATTTTTCGAGGGGCGTTAGTGGCATCAACCGAAATCGTGATATTCGGTGGAGTAGCAGCGAAAGTAAAAACGGATGTAACCAAAAATAAAACTCCAGGAATTTTGCCGAATTTCATTCGTTCGAGGCTCTCGGTCGGTGAATTGATTCCAACAGCAGCAACTGTATGCAATATAGCAGTTGGCGAGCGATGGACGCGGCCCCCGCTCATTGGACTTCGTGGAAAAATCTTCGCTCGCCCTGAAATCGCGGGTCATACCCCGCAGGAGAATGGAATCAGGAGAGGCTCTCGTGATGCAAAACAGCTTTCCGGTGGCAATGTGCATTATGGGCGCTATCGCCGACTTTGCGTTATGGACGAAGCTACGGAAATTCAAAGTGAGAGAGAATCCTCCCAGGAAGTTGGCACGCCTCTCAGTTGAAGCGAGGCGGCGCAGGGTCATGACCGCGAGTTGGATTCTGTTTAGCTCGGGCTGGTTCTTCTTGGCTGCGACAGTTCTGCTCTTCTGGCTTGGAAATTCCAGATAACAGCCCTCAGGCTGATATCATTCCGCTGCGATGTCGCGGCGCGGAAAGTTCATCACATTCGAGGGGCTCGATGGAACGGGCAAGAGCACCCAGATGCGGAAGCTCGCGGCAGTTTTGCGCGACGCCGGGCACCAGGTGATCGAGACGCGCGAACCGGGTGGCACCCCGACAGCAGAGAAGATGCGCAAGGTGCTGCTCGACTCGGGCACCGCCGGGCTGTCGCCTCAGGCAGAGATGGCTCTCATGTTCGCCTCACGCGCACAGCATATTGCCGAAGTCATTGAGCCCGGACTGGCCGCAGGAAACATCGTGTTGTGCGATCGCTTCACCGATTCCACCGAAGCGTACCAGGGGAGCGGCCGCCGCCTGGGAAGTGAACCCGTGCGCGAATTGCATCGGGTGCTCTGCGGAGATCTGCGGCCCGATCTGACCATCCTGATGGACTCCAATCCCCACGCGAGTGTGAATCGCGCGCGCCGCAGAAATCGGCGCACGTCGAAAACCTCCAGCCGCAGCCATGACGAAAACCGCTTTGAGCAGGAGACGCGGTCGTTCTTTGCGCGGGTTCGCGAAGGCTATCTGGCGATTGCACAACGAGAACCGCTGCGCGTGGTAATTGTCGATGCGCGAGGAACCCCCGATCAGACTCACCACAAGATTGTGGAAGTTCTTTCCAGCAGATTGGCGCTTTCCGGCCTGAAAAAAGCTCACCTACCCCGGTAAGCAGAGTTCGGAAAGTCATTGTCATCCCGAGCGAAGTGGTCGGAGGGCGAAGCGAAATCGACCCACGCAGTCGAGGGACCTTGTGTCTCCGCGATGGCATACAGGATGTCGGATCATTTCATTCTCGGTTGTAAGCGCCTGCGCTCGTGCAGAACTCTGTGGTAAATTTCTTTCTTTGCATGCCCTTCTCTGATTTTCACGGCAATTCCGAAGTCGTGCATCGCCTGCGTGAGATGATCTCACGCGATCATCTTCCCCACGCTGTTGTGCTGGCAGGGGCGCGCGGAGCGGGCAAGTACACACTTGCCCAAATGCTGTCGCAGACGCTGAATTGCCTGAATCCCCCGGAGACGAATGGTCTGCCGGACTTCTGCGGCGTCTGCGCAAACTGCGTGCGCATCGCGCAGTCCTGTGATCTGGATGCGCGTTTTGCCGAAGCGGTGGAGGCGCGAGAGAACCTGCGCGAGACCGATAAGAAAGAGACCCGCATCTTTGTTCAAACGCACCCAGATGTGCTGGTGATCCCGCCTGATCCGCCGCAGATGATGATCAAAGTCGACCAGGTGCGGCGCGTCATCGAGACCATCTATTACCGTCCGGCCGAGGGCAGGGAGAAGGTCTATATCTTTACCGATTCGGCATTCATGAAAGAGGCAGCGAACTCGCTGCTAAAGGTGCTAGAAGAGCCTCCGGACTTCGCGACCATCTTGCTCTTAACCGAAAACCCGGGAGAATTGCTGCCCACCATCCGCTCGAGATCCATGACATTCGCGCTGGCAGCATTGACGGGAGGGGAAATCGAAGAAGATCTTGCGAAGCATCATCCCGACTGGAAGCCCGCGCAACGCTCGCTGGTGGCGCGGTTGTGCGACGGCGCCGTGGGTCGGGCCCGCGGTTTCGATCTCGAGGCCTACACGCTGGCGCGTCGGCACGCTTTAGTCATTTTGAATTCGGCATTGCGCAGCGGAGAGCATAGTGATCTGTTTAAGATCACAGAATCGTATCGTCCTGGCGCCGAAGGGCGGGAGAAGACTGAAGGGCTGATCCACACGCTCTATTCCCTGCTGCGCGACCTGATGTTCATCGACTCCGGCACTCCAGAACTGATCCGCAATAGCGACATCGCCGCTGACCTCAAGCGAATGGCCGAGTCAGCAAATTTCGAGTGGATCACCGCGGCGTCGGATCGACTGGCCGAAGTCGAGCGCGGCATGCGGCGCAACCTGCTGCGGTCCTTGTCCCTGGACGCATTTGCGGCCGCCCTGGAGCACTAGCGTCGGAGCCCGGCTGACGTGGCGACTTACAAGCGTCAGGGTTCAGCCGAAGCCCCTACCATGGCTGCCGTTTGAAAAGCCTCGATTACGGACCAGACACCCAGACCGACGCCCTTCGCCATCTGCGCCAAATCCACCATGTTGTGCGCCAGGAAGATGAACACGGAACCTTGTTTGGGATCTGCCTGCCACCAGCCGCCAAATGCGCCAGGCCAGCTTACGGTTCCAACACTGCCCCGGCGCATAAAGTCGTCATCTTTGGTTTCGAGTACAACCGATACGCCCAGACCAAACCCTCGACCCACTGCAAACGGTTTTTGTCCGAGCAAACTGGAATTCGCACGTTGGCTATCGGTCAGTTGATTGGTCATCATCCTCTGTAATGTTTGGGGACGTAGCAGGTGAACATCCTCCACCTCGCCACCGCCCAGGAACAGTCGTGCGAACTTCAGATAATCATCGACCGTGGACCACAGTCCTGCCCCACCCGACTCGTAAGCCATATTCACCGGCCGTTCTGCGATTACTACGCCGCTCCAAGTGACCCGCCGAGTCAGATGACCGGATTCGTCGAAACCGTAAGCCTCGGCTCTGCGTTCCCACTTCTCTCGGGGAACGACGAAGCTTGTGTCCTTCTGCTCCGAGGGGTTTACCTTCGATTCTCGCGACCAGCAATCCTAGAAGGTCGGTCGCGCGGCCATAGGTCATCACCGTTCCTGGCTGGGCGATCAATGGCAGCCGCGCGAGCCCGGCGATCCATTCGTCTGGCTGCACATCGCTATCGATATCACCGCCAAGCACCTCGCGATATGCCTGCGCGATTGGGCCTTGATGAAAATCCGCATAGGTTAACCCCGCACGATGGGTTAACAGATCGTCGAAGGTTATGGGGCGTTCGGCAGCGTCGGTCTCATTCAGCGGAGCATTTGGGGATCGGAGAACCTGCATCCGTGAGAACTCCTGAGCATACCGGGTTATGGGTTCATTCAGGTCGATCCTGCCCTCGTCCACCAACATCAACGCGGCCACTGAAGTGATTGGCTTCGTCATGGAAGCGATGCGAAAGATTGTTTCCCGGGAAATCGGGCTTTTCGCTTCGAAGTCGCGCCAGCTTACACAGGTGCTCATGGCTTCGGCGTCGCCCTCGCGCCACACTAATGTCGCAGCTCCAGCGAGTTCACCAGCATCCACCACAGGTTGCAAAGCGGCTCTGATCTTCTCTTGATTGCGCATATTGTATGTTTCGCCTTCAGCTTGCAAATAACATAACTCACTCTCAGATGAACCACGTGACATCGTCGCCCCGGTCTGATGTGAGAATACGAGAGCGAGCGAAGCCGTGACCGATTTCGTGGTGGAGATCCTGATTCTGGATCTTCTTGAAGGGGTGGCAAAACCAGACCGTAGCTATGACGACACGCTGGATGCTTGGAGGACATCTTGCCCCAAACCGCCAGGGGTGGGAAGATGCGACTGCCGCGATACAGGTCAATGAGCCCAGGATTTATCAATAATCAGGGAGTAGTAGACTAATTAGATGCGGATAGAGTTGGATCACCTATTCGTCTGCGCGGCTCCCGGCGCTCCAGAGGCTGAAAAATTTATCCAATTCGGTTTGCTTGAGGCACCCCCAAATCAGCACCCTGGGCAGGGTACCGCTTGTCGTCGTTTTGCTTTGGCAAATGCGATGATCGAGCTGCTCTGGGTGAGTGATCCAAGTGAGGCTCAGAATCAAAGCACGAGGACCACCTTGCTTTGGGAAAGATGGTCGGCTCGGGACAGCGACGCTTCTCCTTTTGGTATTTGTCTGCGTCCTGGCAATCCGCAGGAGGCTGGGGGACCACCTTTTCCGGCACGGGAGTACCGACCGGATTATTTGCCGGGTCCCCTCGTGATGCATATTGGTGAAGCGGGAGTTAAGGAACCAATGTGGGTCTATATGAGCTTCATGAAGCGGGTCCAACGAGAGCATTGGTTCAACGAACATCTGATTGGCATTCGAGAAATAACCGGCTTAACGTTAACCACCACTGCACCGCTTTGCTCAGCTGTATCGCAGAAAGTGCTGGAAAGTGGAGTACTCTCAGCTAGAACCGCAACCTCACATCTGCTGGAAATTGAATTGGATGGCAAGCCGCGAAACGAACGAATCGATTTCAGACCCGACCTGCCCATTGTGTTTCGGCTGTGACTGGTATCGAGATTACGTTCACCATCGTGTTGAGATGTCGCGGGTACCACGTTCCCTGGGCTTATTTTGCTAATGGGATGTTCTGCCCATTGATCTCCATCCAGCCACACGCCCTTAACTGACGTGACGTTCGGATCCACTGGACGCATCGTCGCACTCCCTCCACTCGGGACTTGAGCCCTTGCGCCTCCATCGCCAGAAAGCGAGTGTTCAGCTTTCGAGTTGCGAATCCCAAAATCCCTGCGAGCAGGCCCTCGAAATGCAAGGAAAGCCTTGCGAGGCTCCTCTCGCCAAACGGGACGACCAAGTGCTTGGCGACAACGCGCGCACCAGGTGCCGAGTTGACCCCAAGTCCAACCCCGAAGCGAATCATCGAGTTCCACGACACGCCACAATGCAGGAGGGAGTTTAGGCTGCCGGATCACGGCGCGGCTGCCTACAGCAAGCGGCGGGGCGTCCGAAGGCGCACGCTCGTCACCGTCGGGGTCCACTCCGGCCAGCGCTCAACATCCCGGATGGTTGCCCAAACTAGTTCGGCGGATGCGTTGATTTCGGTTTCAATTTGGAAAAACGTCATCAACGCCCCTCTCCGTCGCCAGTACGCGCCGAGAACCTGACCGACAATATCATCCGGGCGGGTGGTCAACGCGTCTGTCATTAACTGCGCGGTGGTTTTTGTCCTCAAAATTTCAACATACAGTGGGCTGAGTCGGCGGTTCTACCTTCCTGGGAACTGATCCAATGATTCACATCAACGCCAGGGGATTCCCCCGCTTTCAATTGAAGTCAATCGGAAATCTTCATAAAACTCCTGACAACCGCGGCCTGCGAATCATCACTCCAATTGGTAGTCGGAGTTGCGGATAACGGACTTCTGCTGGTTTGCCGTTTTCACGCTGCGCAAAGCCGACCAGCGCCCGCGCGGCGACGCAACTCCGAAAATCCCCGACTCCGACCTACGAAACAAAAGGTACAGCTCCGTAGTCTCAATCAACGGCGCGACTCGCTAACCATAACCATTGGTAAGTGTTTTTTGGTCCCCCTCGCGACTCATTCAGTCTAGAGTCCCGCCGCATCGCCAACGAGAGCTTGAACTGCCCTGGGTTGAGGCCGCAGCAGCAAATAGAAAGCCCCGTACTTGCCGAGCAGTTCTCTGGACTTCTATGGCGGGATTTGATGGTCAGCTTGCTGCTCGGCGTCACCGAGCGCCCGAATCCTCGCGAAATCGCCGCACGTGCCCACGACGCTGCCGCTGCCTTCCTACAACTTCATCCACTTCCGAACAACGGGCCCGATGCGCGACCCCCTGGCGAATCAACCAGTTCCAGGGCTCTGCGGGCGGTGGCCTCCCACGGAGTCATAGCTTCCTCCTGGGACGAACCGCCATCGTCGAAACGCAGATTCAGTCAGCAATCAGCTCAGCGGTGAACTCATTTGCTGCGTACGGCGTTCGTTGGGCCAACGCTTCTTGTAAATAGCGTCCAACTCATCTCAGGTGAAGACTCCAGGGTAGTCCTGCAAGGTGTTTACTGTAGATTGGTGTCTGCACACAATGTGCAGCGATCTGCAGTTGCGGAAGCAATTCGCCATTGGCTAGCTGTGGATATTCCGCGTAACTACATATAGCGTTAGCCCTTAGTGACTTCAGGATCTCTTCCTCTGGTTGGCAGTTCCCGTGCTCTTTAACTATAACCTCCACTTCCGAAGATAAGAAATCACGAAAAAAGGAGTAAGTGCCATGCGCACGGGCCTCAAGTTTCCAATTTTCCTATTACTGCTCGCGGTGGCGCTGGCTGTCGCACCAGTCGCTTCAGCAACGAGCATAATGGATGTCATCTCCGTGGGAGGCACACAGATCGGAACAGTCAACCTCACGCAGGGTGGAATGTGTAATGGCATAAGCATCTCGAGTACCTCAGTCTGCGTTGACGTTAAGATGACATCGGGCATGGTCCGACTCGGGGGTCCCGTCATCGGATTTTCGGGAAATGTGAACGTTAACGGAAGCACAACGATCAGCGATGTCAGCCTCGGCGCGCTCGCGTTCGGCGCATGCGGTGGTGTCACTAAACAGACCATCTGCCTCGACGCCCACGGTAGCTTAACAACTTCGTCATTGTTCTTCGTCATGAGCAACGCCGATACTTCCACTGGGATCACACTGGGGAATATTCACGTTGCCGGAACTTTCTGCCCTACCGGCTCGACCTGCTTCGCAACCACCACACCGGTCAGTGCTGTCCCTGAACCAGGGTCAATGCTCCTCATGGGCAGCGGACTGATCGGTCTAAGCTGTCTGGCCCTTCGCCGTGTAAGGGCAGATCACCGTTTTGGAAGTGCGTGACGCCGGCACGAAAACTGACTACATTTCTTTCCTTGGCTCAACGATTCTGTTGAGCCTTTTTTTTTGGTCTGCAATTGCCAATGCCCGCTGCGCTCTGAGTATCTTGTCCTGACGCATTGTTACTTGTAACCTCTCCCCCAGGTGTAGTCATACTTCGCCGCAAAGCCGACAAGAGCCGGACCATTCCGGTGGACAAGCGCCTTGGCGAACTCGAAGAGCAGCGAATTTCGGTTATTGATATTTACATTGATCTCACTCCCTAGGACGAAGTTCCGTTGGGGATTTTCCTGATCGACGCCGCTCACCGAGGTAGTTCCCCGGAAAGAGTAGCGGGTATCCGCAGAAATCCAGAGTTTGTCGTTCGGAACATAGCTGATGTGCCCCTCAAATCCGGTGAGCGGCTCTGCCCGTAGAATCTCGTTTCCGCGGTAGGAAGTGTTATCGGTGTAGAAATACGTGTTCGCGTACGCATCGATTTGCCACTTCCGCTGAGGGCCAAATGGATGCGACAGCGCGACTTCAGGTTTGAATGACCACCGGTCGGAACCGAGGTTCAGAATTTTCCTTGCGTTGTATAAGCCCGTGGGTGCCGTCAAACTGAGACTGGCACCCAGTGTGGTGCTCGGCTTGTAGTTCTCGAACTGCGAAATGCGGAGAGCAGGACCACCGATGAGCAGCGCCCCCACCTGATAGCTGGAATCCCCAGCACCGGTAACAGAACCGCGGGCGCTCGTTCCGGTCACCTCACCGCTAAGACCCGCGATGGGAACTCCGGCACTGACCCACGTCATGTGCTTGGCTAAACCGAAATAGCGGGTGTAACTGATCGTTCCCTGATAAACATTCAGCTTTCCGCCCGCGATGATAAGCGAGCTGTCAATCGAAGCGTTGCCGTGCACGTAGGCGTAGCTGAGCTCGACCTGATTAATTCCTACCGGAGTGGTGTCGTAGTTATGCGCGTCGGTGAACTGAGCGCAAACCTGCTCCGGAAAACACAGCGCTGAAAGGATCAGTGAGACAAAAAGGAACCATTGGATCATGATGTGAAAGTCGCTTCCATGCCGCAAGGTCGGTAGCCAAAAAAACCCAAAATCCTGCCACGCTGTTGCTGCTAAGGACCGCTAACATCCGTGGTCGCACCGAATGTATAGGAATGGTAGCTCAGCCCCATTTGTATGCTTTTGATTTCATCGCCGCGGCGAGCGGCGCAAAGATGGTAACCAGGGAAGGCTGGCCGGAGACCAACGATCCGACTAACGGAATGTAGCCCGCGCTGTGCATAAGATCCGCAAGGCTCGACCAAAACGATGCCACCCAATTCGCGGCCGCGGGGTCGTTGTACCAGTTCGGGAGATCCTCTAGTTCGTTGGGAACTTCCAACCAGTCGATCTGGCTTGGTGGGCCCGCCCCTCTCAGACCCTGCGCCGCCGTCTTGTTCCAAAAATCGCCTGCGGAGGCGGCGGGATCGTCCGCCACGCTATAGGCCGCCATCGAACCCGGAACATAGGCCCGGAGAACCACGGTCCCATCCGGGCACCCGCTCTGATAGCCGGAGATTTTCGGAATCGATTCCAACATCTGGAGTCACCCACGAAGCACAACAAAGGCGCAATCCCCACAAATGTCGGACAGGCCACCGGTGATGATGTGGTGTTCGCAATCAGCGTCCGAATTTGCTATCGGCGGATCTGACATTGCACAGGTTTCACGGCAGCCGATGCAGACCACCGCGTCGCCATGCTCGAAGGGAAAGGCCCCGTCGTATTTGGCTGGAATGACAATCTTTCCGTGTCGATCGGCGAATCCGTATTTCTTATTGATAACCGTGCGAACCAGCCCCTCAGAGAACTCCTCAGCCCAATTGTCGTCAGACGGAACGGCTCTTACGATAACGCGCCCTTTTCGATCGACGTACATCCACCCCTGCCGGGAGTGATCCTCATCGAATACCGGCGCCAGGCCGTGAGAATCGAATGCCAGTTTTTTGACATATTCTTGCGCGATAAACAGCTCCCCCTGACCGTCTTGCAAAACACAGTTTGGATGACTATCAACGTCGTCTCCCTGTCGAAAGTCGCAACTATCGCCTGCACTTGGGGCAGACATTGCAACACTTTCGCCCGCCGACTGCGGTTTCGCTGTTTGTCCCGAGCACGGGTTCTTGAACAACAAGAGGCAGGTCAAGATGACGCCTGGCAGGAGTGCACGCATGAGATCTACCGCAACATATTAAGCCGTGTCCGCGTGCGTGGCCAGACTTCCCTTGGCTTACTTTATTGACACCATTTCCGGAGTCGGCGCTCCATTCTCTTGCGCTTTGTGCGCCCTGCACGGTCACCCCCCATCACGAGTTACCGTGCTTACGGATGTAGAGTTGCAGAGATGCTCCTCACCCTGATTCTGGGTCAACAAGAGCGAAAAAGCGCAAAGAAGGCGCCTGAGGTCTACCGCTCCACCGCTCGACTATGCGATCCATGGTCAAATAGCTTTGTGCAACTGAAGGAAGCTCTAGCGCAAGCCATCGCACGCCTCACGGCCGAGGACGTCCCTTCCCCTCGGATGAACGCCGAGCTGCTTCTCATGTTCACGCTCAATTGCGACCGCGCCTATCTCTTCGCCCATCCAGAACGCGAACTCACGCCTGACGAAGAATCGCGCTACGAAGCGGCGCTGGCCGAACGCTCGCGCGGTGTCCCGGCCCAATACATCACGGGGCACCAGGAATTTTGGGGCATGGACCTCATCGTTAACCCCGCCGTACTGATCCCGAGGCCAGAAACCGAGCACGTGATCGAAACTGTTCTCGAACTGCAGGCCTCACGCGTCGGGCGTCAGACGTCAGGAAAAACCCGGATCGTCGACGTAGGCACCGGCTCCGGCTGCATCGCGCTTGCGCTGGCGAAAGAGCTACCAAGCGCAGAAATTCACGCGACTGACATTTCTTCGGGTGCGCTTGAAATCGCCCGTCTCAACGCCGCTCGCCATCAGCTCGAGCGCATTCACTTTTTCCAAACAGATTTGCTTGACGCACTGCCCGGAGAGTTTGACTTCGTGGTCTCCAATCCACCCTATGTCGGCGAATCGGAAGGAGACACGGTCCAGTTGGAAGTCCGCAAGTTCGAGCCCCACAACGCGGTGTTCGCCGGGCTCACGGGCACGGAAGTGATCAGTGGCCTCATTGCTCAGGCCCATGCGGCCCTGTGCCCAGCTGGCTGGCTCGTAATGGAAATCAGCGGCACAATTGCGGATGATATTCGGAAATTACTGGAAGGCTGGCAAAACGTACAGATCAAACCCGATCTGCAATCGATCCCGCGAGTAGTGATGGCGCAGAAGCCGACAACCTAAAGCCCACAGCCCTGCGATCGAAATCCAATGTCGCGCAAGAGGAGCGAGACCCTTCGACTTCGCTCAGGGCAGCCCCGGGATACCCAGTTTTCTCTGGTCACTGCCCCACCGCCCACTGGCCACTGACTTACCGCCGCACTGACGCTGGCTGAATCTCGTCGACGTCGATGATGTCGGTCGGATATTTCCCCGTGTAACAAGCCGAGCAGTAGGAGATCTTGTCGCCCTCACCGCAAGCCTTCTTCAGTCCCTCGATCGAAAGGTAAGCCAGTGAGTCGGCTCCGATGTACTCCCGAATCTCTTCCACCGACTTGTTCGCGGCGATCAACTGCTTGCGCGAAGGCGTATCCACACCATAGAAACACGGCGAAATCGTCGGCGGACACGAAATCCGCATATGCACTTCTTTCGCACCCGCGTTGCGGATCATGCGCACGATCTTCCGGCTGGTCGTCCCGCGCACAATCGAGTCGTCGATCAGAACCACGCGCTTGCCTTCCAGCAGCGAGCGCACCGGATTCAACTTCAGCTTCACGCCAAAGTCCCGCACGCTCTGGCTCGGTTCGATAAAAGTGCGGCCGACATAGTGATTCCGGATCAGGGCAAAGCGGAACGGAATCCCGCTCTCTGCTGCATAGCCAACCGCCGCAGTTACGCCAGAATCGGGCACAGGCACCACGAGATCGGCTTCCACACTGGCCTCACGCGCCATTTGCCGCCCCAATTCCTCGCGGCTCGTCTGCACCGATCGCCCAAACACCAGACTGTCGGGCCGCGAAAAATAGACGTGCTCGAAGATGCAGCTCGATTGCGGCGCAGACGTCGCGTAGAACCGGGAACGGATGCCTTCCGAACTGACGATGACCAACTCTCCCGGCTTCACATCACGAATGTATTCAGCCCCGATCAGGTCGAATGCGCAAGTCTCAGAAGCGAACACGATCGTGTCGCGCTTCTGCCCCTCCAATGCTGGAATGCGCCCCATGGCTAGCGGCCGAAACCCGCGAGGATCACGCACGGCAAAGATCCGGTCGTTGCTCATCATCACCAGCGAGAACGCGCCCTCCACCCGCCGGAGTGCGTCGGCCATTGCTTCGGGTAGCGTCTGCTCCTTCGAGAGCGCGATCAGGTGCACGATCACTTCCGTGTCGCTGTTGGTCTGGAAAATCGATCCCTGGCTTTCGAGGCGTCCGCGGATCTGCGTCGCGTTTACGAGATTGCCATTGTGCGCGACCGCAATCGCTCCCTTATTCGACTGCACGAGGATCGGCTGCGCATTCAGCAGCGCTGAATCGCCCGCGGTCGAGTACCGGGTGTGTCCGATGGCCAGCGTTCCGCCGAGTTTAGCCAACACCTCTTCAGTGAAGATGTCAGCCACCGAGCCCATAGCCTTATGCGCCCGCGAAATCAGCCCATCGGAGGTGACGATCCCCGCCGATTCCTGTCCGCGATGCTGCAACGCGTGCAGCCCAAGGTAAGCGAGCTTCTCCGCCTCTGGGTGAGCGAAAATCGCGACCACTCCGCACTCCTCGTGAAATTTGTCGGAAATTAGCATTTAGCAATTAGCCCTTAGCTCGCCTGTTACGAACCCCGGGTTTTCCCCTGTGGTGAAGATCTTGCTTAATCCGCCGCTACCAATTCCGGATCCTTCCGCAAGGCAGCTTCGAGCGCGTCTTCGTAAGCCGTGCTCAACTCTGACACTGTAGCCGAGACCACCGGCTGTCCATCCCATGAAATTTCCAGATTCTCCGGAACTGTCTCTCCGATCACGTCCAGCGCGATCTCGTGCTTTTCCGCTATTTCTTTGATTCGCGCCAGGCTCTCCGGGGTGCACGATACCAGCACCCGGCTGGAATCCTCACCAAACAGTGTGTACTCGGCAAACAACTCGCCAGACTTGAGATGCACGCGCGCCCCCACTCCTGCGGGGAAACTCTTCTCTGCCAACGCCACCGCGAGGCCGCCATCCGAGCAGTCATGCGCGGAATCCAGCAATCCCAGCTGCACCATTTCAATCACTGCTTTCTGCAGCGCCGCTTCCTTCTCCAAATCAAGCTCAGGCGGATATCCCCACAGCGATTCCAGAACTTCCTTCGCGTACTCCGAAGACCCAAATTCCGTTTCGGCGTCAGTGATATCGCCCGGCTCCCCGCCGCGCAATAGCACAATCGTGCGACCGGGAGCGGCGAAGTGCATCTTCGCGGTTTTGTGTACGTCTTCGAGAATTCCCACGACTCCGAGCACCGGTGTGGGATAAATTCCTTCGCCAAGCGTCTCGTTATAGAAGCTAACGTTGCCGCCGGTGATCGGGATTTCCAGTTCCTCGCAAGCCTTGGTTATGCCGTCAATCGTCTGCGAGAACTGCCACATGATGTGTGGCTTCTCGGGATTTCCAAAGTTCAGGCAGTTCGTAGCTCCGACCGGAGTCGCGCCGGCGATTGCGACTTTCCTCGCCGCCTCCGCAACAGCATGTTCTGCTCCCAATTTCGGGTCCAAATAACACCAGCGCCCGTTACCGTCGAGCGACATGGCCAGTCCGCGGTTGGTGCCCTTGATGCGAATCACTCCTGCATCTCCCGCGCCCGGAGCCTGCACCGTGTTGGTCTGTACCATGTGGTCGTACTGCTGCCATACCCACCGCTTGCCGCAAATGTTTGCAGAAGCAAGAAGCTGTTTTAGCGCTCCCGTCAGATCCCCCTTTTGTCCAAGCTGAATCCCATCCGGCAGCTCGCGGGATACCGGAGGCTCCCACCGCGCCCACGGCCGCCTGTACACCGGAGCCTCGTCGGTCAGCGCCGGATTCGGAATCTCCGCGACAATCTTCCCGTGCTCCCGTACGCGTAGCTTGTTGTCAGTTGTAACCTTCCCGACCTCAACCGCATCCAGACCCCACTTTTCAAAGACACGGAACACTTCGTGCGCGCGGCCCTTTTGCGCCACCAGCAGCATGCGCTCCTGCGACTCGCTGAGCATGATCTCGTATGGCGTCATCTCCGTCTCGCGTTGCGGGACGCGGTCGAGTTCGATTTCAATGCCTACACTGCCGCGGCCGCCCATCTCGCAGGTCGAGCAGGTAAGGCCCGCCGCTCCCATGTCCTGAATGCCAACGATCGCCCCGGTCTGCATGGCTTCGAGACAAGCCTCGAGCAGAAGCTTCTCCAAGAACGGATCGCCCACCTGCACGTTGGGGCGCTTCGCTTCGGAAGCCTCGCTGAACTCCTCGCTGGCCATGGTCGCGCCGTGGATGCCATCGCGCCCGGTCTTTGCGCCAACATAAATGACGGGATTGCCCTCACCAGCCGCACGCGCATAGAAGATCTCGTTCTTCTTCACCAGGCCGAGCGCAAACGCGTTCACCAGCGGATTACCGGAGTAGCAAGCCTCAAATTTCGTCTCGCCGCCAAGGTTCGGCACGCCGAAGCAATTGCCGTACGACGCCACCCCGCTGATCACGCCATCCATGATCGAATGATTCTTGTGAAGATCCTTTTGCGGAACGTCTTTGCCGGCGACAATCGGTCCAAACCGCAGCGAATCCATCACCGCGACCGGCCGCGCCCCCATCGTGAAAATGTCACGGAGAATGCCGCCCACACCGGTCGTTGCGCCCTGAAACGGCTCAATAAACGACGGATGATTATGCGACTCAATCTTGAATGCGCACGCCCACCCGTCCCCGATATCGATGATCCCGGCGTTCTCCCCCGGCCCTTGCAGCACGCGCTTGCTGCGAGTCGGCAACCGCTTCAAATGCACCCGGGAGGACTTGTAGGAGCAGTGCTCACTCCACATCACGCTGAAGATACCCAGTTCGGTAAGGGTGGGTTCCCGGCCGCCGAGAAGCTGCCTGATCTTCTCGTACTCGTCAGGCGTAAGTCCGTGCTGCCGGATGGTTTCCAGAGAAAATGCAGAAGTCAAAAAAGTGGGCATTGGAGGAACTTCTATTGTCGCATTTCAACCCGCGACGCGGGAAATAAAAGCTTGTGCAGCGGGGGACGCATTGGTCGGCCCGCACCCCCACCCCTGAAGCAAAGCGAAGGGGAAAGGGGCGCGCCGTCGGCATCCAGCGTAACCTTACTCTCCCCCCACCCGAAACCGAACCCCCGCCCGAAAATTAACAGGTAAAGCCGGATACCCCACCACTTCGTTGTATCGGCGGTCCAGCGCATTTTCAATCTTTAGGTAGGTCGTGACATGCGAATTCACCGCATACCATCCCCCCAGATCGACGCGAACATATCCGGCGGCGTGATCAATCCCAAACCCAAAAAAGTCGCTGTCGGTTCGCCGCCCAACAAAGCTGCCGCCCAGCGTCGCTCCCCAGCGCCTCCCCAGATACGAGAGCATGGTAGTCGCAGAATGCTTGGGCCTCCGTAGTAAAGGCTGGCCGGGATCGTAAACAGGGTCGAACGGCGCAGGGTTATCAAGATACTGCGATGAGGTATACGTATAGGCAACGTTCAGCAGCAGCGAGGACCGGAGTTTGCCACGCAATACAATTTCCGCGCCGTGCGCAAACGCACGGTTCACGTTCACGTATTCCCCCACAAACGTGATCGGGTCCACCGTCACGTAATTGATCTGATCATGAAACAGATTGTTGAAGTAGGTCGCGGTGAGTTCGTATTTTCCCTGAAAGAATTCCTGCTGGAACCCGGCTTCGAAGGCGCGAAGACGTTCGGGCCTTAATCCAGTATTGGGCTGGGTGTACGGAGGCCCGGCAAAGGTCTCCTCCAGACGCGGTTCCTTGAATCCGCCGCTGTAGGAAAAGCGCAGGCGTGTGCCCGAAAAAAGCTCTCCACCGCGCAACGCCTGCCAGGTTAAGGCAACCCGCGGCACGCCCGTGTTCCCGAATTCGCTGTTGTGCACCAGGCGCCCACCGACCATCGCGGTAAGCGTCTTCCAGGTGAGTTGTTGCTGCACGTAGAAGTCATTGTTCAGCCGTTGCCCATGCGTCTGCGGACCATAGGCAACATTTCCCACGAATCCATTTTCATTCTCCACTCGATACCCAAACGTGGTATGAGCCCACGCTCGTTCCGAGTAGTCACCCTGGTATTCAAATCCTGCGCGGTTGATGTGATCGATCTCGTTGGACGGAAAATCAATGCCGCACGGCACCGACGGCCCTCCGAAACCACAGTCCTGCGTGTTCACGCGCTGCGGATCGCCGGGATTCAATTCGTAGTATCGATACAGATAATCGAATCCGCTAAACCGGTGCTGCCAGCCCGTCGGAGCAGCGATCGAGAGTTCCACATTACCCAGCAGGTCGTTCAATTGCGACCAGTCGTATGGATTGGGCTGCAACGGCTCGTACGGCTCGAAAAATCCATTCACCGGCACCAGCGGCACGTATCCATTGAAGTTCCATTCGCCCGGGACTCCGGTGTGGCTGTTCGAGTGACGCACGCGAACGCGCAGGGAAGCATGATCGCTAAGCGCCGCCCCGACGTTTGCTCCTTGCAATGAATCGGAGTGCGCGTTGTTGATTCCAGATCCGTCGGTGTTGAACTGGCTTCCGAACAGGTTGTAGTCGAAGCGCCCGCGCGCGCCGGCGAGAGAAGCGTAGCCGTGTGCGGTCGAGAAATTCCCGCCATCCGCGCCGAAGCGAAATTCCGGCAGCGCCGTACTGCCGTTGCGGGTCCACATCTGAACCACGCTGGTCATCGCGTCCGAGCCATACAGCGTGCTCTGCGCGCCGCGGACAAACTCCATGCGATCCACCTGCTCGAGCGGCAGCGTCCCGAAATCGAATGTGCCGCCCGGCTCATTCACCGTCACGCCATCGACGATGACCTTGTTATACCGGGACTCGCCCCCGCGCACGAACAGCGACGTCAGTCCGCCGCGCTGCCCGGAGTCGTTGAGGATCGCGCCGGGCAGAAATCGCACCAAATCGGCGGCAGCCGTGGACTGTATCGTGATCAGTTGACTGCCATTGAGCACATCCGCGTCGGCCCCGGCGGCTTCGCCAGGCAGCGGCGTACGCGTCGCTGTCACCACTACAGTTTGGGAAGCGGTAGCGAGGTGTAAGGCAATCGTGAACTCCGGCTCAGTTGGAAAAGAAACGACCTCCTCCGCAAAACCCGCCCCCCGCACTCGAATCTGGCACGAGCCATTCTGCTTTGGGGTGGAGTCCTTCGAATCAGGGATGTCCCGTGTCTGGCCGATTTTGGGAGACATGGGAATCTCGGAAGTGGGCAGCGTGGCAATGCCTTCAGCGGAAGTAGTTCCCGTCGCCACGATTTTGTGATCCCCGCACAACAGCGCGATCTGCGCGCCTGAAACGCCGGCAGACTGCGGGTCGACCACTTTGATCTTGAGATCGGCGGCAAGCGCCACCACAGAAAACAATAGGGCGAAAGAAAAGGCGAGTACGCGCATTCCATCCTCCTTGTCACGCGAAAGAGGTTGAGGTTGATGGAGCGCGCCGGTCTCCTGGCTTCGCGAGTGAGGATGCGATCATCCGAATTCGTCCGCGGCCTTCCCGGGAATTCCCAGTGGCCGAGGCCAGTGTCCTCGCTTACAGTTGCGCGGCAGCGCGGGATTGGCACCCGCTTCCCTGTTTTTGCCCAGCGGCAAAAACGCGCGTTCCGGAGTTTAGAAAGAGCCCAACGACGGAATGAGACTAAAGCGCGGGGAGGGGGATGTCAAATGTGGTTGCACTAGCTGTCGGTTGGACCAGCGATAGCCAACGACACAATTCTTAGGCCTCGACCATTGGCTTGGATTTCATCTTTGACTCGAATCACCCCGCCGCTCGCCTCAGCGTGGGCTCTGATTCTGTAGGGACGCGAACATGAATCGTTGTTTCGCCCAGCGGCTTCGATTTAATCAGGATCGTACCACGCAGTAGCCGAACTCGTTCTTGCATACTCGTAAGGCCAAGACCCTTGCCCTGCAGCGCTGGGTCGACTTCGAAGCCTTTGCCTGAATCGCTGATGACCATGTGAATCTCGCCCGCCTGTTCTCGTAACCCCACTTCAGCCCGCTTCACCCCGCTGTGCTTGCTGGCATTGTGCAACGCCTCCTGCAGTACGCGAAGCAGCGTGCGTCCGACTTCGATTGGAAGAACGTTGCGCAAGGTACTGTTGAAGTCGATCTCCATTTTCTGCCGCTCGGCAAATTCCCTGCACCAGCTTCTTATGCCAGCGGCGACACCCAGGTATTCCAATTTTGAGGAGTGCAGATCGTGCGACAAGGCTTGCACATCATCCGAAATCTCAATTGCCTCTCGTCTGATTTTCTGCGCGCGAGCCTCAATCTCAAAAGGATTCGCTTGGAGTTGCTCAAGTTCCACTGCCAACATCGCAAGCCGCTGATTAATGTCGTCGTGAAGTTCTCTGCCGATGCGAGCGCGCTCTTGTTCCTGCGCTGCAATCAGCTTCCTTGTCATCTCCGAGAGTGCTGCTTCCGCCTCGATGCGACTGGTAATATCCAGGACTTCGCCAACAAAATATTGAGCTGTGCCTTCGCTGCTTCGAATCAGAGAAGCACTGCTCTGGGTGTACACAATCCTTCCACTCTTGTGCAGGCAGCGTTTGTCAAACCACTGGAAACTGCTTCCCCCTGCCGGGAGTTCTTGCAGCTTTCTTGAGAAAGCAGGCCAATCGTCAGCCAACGTAATTGATTCAACGGTCTTTTCGCGGAGTTCTTCCTCGGTATAACCAAGATACTCACAAAACGCTGTATTCGCGCCAAGAAAGCGTCCTTCCGGTGAAACGATCACCATGCCTACTCCCGCGTCCCGAAAAACACTGCGGAATTTTTCTTCGCTCTCCCGCAACGCCTCTTCCGCCCGCTTGCGCGCCGTAATGTCGAGCACAACTGCCACCCATCCGGTGACGGTTCCATCCAGGTCAAGCGTCGGCCTGTAGGTCGCCGACGTCCATCTTTTGCCGATACCGTGAAACGTCGTTTCCCGTTCGTAGTGGACGTCATCCCCATCGAGCACCTGCATGAAATAGGGAAGCAAGCCTTCAAACGCTTCGCCGCCCAATATCTCCACGATTGGACGATCTATCATTTCACTCAAGGGGCGCTGGAGCCAGTCGGCATAGGCCTGGTTAACCCAGAGATAACGTAAGTCACGACTGCAACGACTCACCGCCGCCGTCATCTGGTTCGTGACCAGATCTAGCGTCTCCAATAAGTCGCGTTCCCTGTCCAAGGCGGTCTTCTTATCGGTAATGTCCTCCACCATCGCCAATACCAGCGGTGAGCCTCCGCCATTCAGCAAGGAAATACTCAATCGGCCCCACATGAGAGAGCCGTCGCGCCGAAAATACCGCTTCTCTAACTGATTGTGATCAATACTGCCTGCCCACAATCGCTGGAAGAAAGCCCAGTCCATTTCAGCATCTTCCGGAGGAGAAAAATCCACACAGTGCTTCCGGCGCAGCTCTTCCTCGCTGAAGCCCAGCATGGAGCAAAAGGAGGGATTGACAAACAGCAACTGCCCTTCCATGTTTTCAACGACGATCCCGATCGGACTTGCGTTGAAAACATCGCGAAAGAGTTGCGTATCAGGCGTTCGGATTTGTGAGGCCCCACTCATTAGAGAAGCTGTATAACACTATTGTCTTTAGAGTCGCAACCATATAACGACTACGGTTTTTTGGCAATGGCAATGGCAATAAAACCCCCTCTCAGAACACCAGTTGCACTCAACGGATATATGGTGCAGATGCCTGCCACCAGCAAGCTAGCCATTCCGCTCCGGGTCAAACGTCTGATCCAGGTAGATCCAGAGCACCCTCGAGAAAAATGTCAGCATAGGGGCAAGTGGCAGGAACAAGACAACGGCCCAGAGTCCAATCTTGTCCACACGCCATCGAGTCACCGCCCACAGTATGGCCCCGAACCCACAAATCACGGCAAGCGCGAGACCGTAACTGATGTACATGGCGCCAAGAAAATACCCCGCTTCGCGATTGAAGAGCAGACCGCAATGGGGGCAGCGGTCATACATCTTAGGCAGGCCCCAATAAATGCTGGAGAGGAAAATCTTGCCCGACCGGCAGCGCGGACAGAGCTGCCGCAAAATGCTGCTTACGGTGGATGGGCGGAGATCAGCCAAGCACTAATGATATTGGACTTTCCGGCCAGCGAGCGCCCGCTGTTCCCTTAGGAGTGTTTAGGGGCGAGTTGATCGATCCAGCGCCGCTTCTCCTTTTCAAACCCTTCCTGGTCATCCTTCGTGGGACGCCGAGGGTAGCCAGTCCCCTCGACCACCGACAGCACTTTCCGCAATGTGCCGCGTTTGGACATCAGATAGAACGTGGTCTGCTTCTGGGCACGGCTCTCGACGAAAATGACAATGTCGTTCGGCTGCACGGTGGAAACCTCAAATCCGCGAATCGGTTCACCCATTTGGACAAACTGCTTTACCGGCACTTCATGTTCGTTGGCCGAGATGCCGAGCAGGTGCGAGACGTGCGGCGGAAGAATCGCATCATGTCCCTGCTCAACGGTCGCGTTAATGGCTGTGGCGAGCGAGCTCGTGGTCGGCGAACCCGCAGAGGTTTGGGCTTGCGATGCAAGCCCGCAGACTGCGACCAGTATGAGCAAAAACACATTTCGCATTTGTGTGCAATGGACAAACCGACTGGAATCCCGACGATGAGCGGTTCGCATCCCAGCATCATAGTAACGATCCCATTGCGGTGTGTGCCAATTTACGCCACGGGAACCAAAGTGGGAAAAATCGCTTTGTAAAAATCCGCCTGACAAAAATCCGTCTGACGCTTGACACTGATGGACCACCCCACTAAGCTGATTGGCAATTCCCCTGGGTTCCCTCGGCTTTGCACGACGGAGCTACTCGCTCGTTCTTTCTGAAGTGATCGCAGCCGAAAAGAGAGCAGAACTCGGTTTTTGATGGGCCCAATCGTGGCGCCCGCATTTAGATTTGGAGGTCTTCATGATGGTTGATGTTTACGAAATGCTCCGCCAGAAAGAGAACGATCTCGTCCGCGTCCGTAAAGAAATCCAGGCCTTGCGCTTTGTTGCTCCCATGCTTTCTGATTCCGATGAAGGTCAAGCCTTACAACCCGATACACATCTCGGTATTTCGGCGACTGCCTTCGACAGCACGGTCGAGGAACAGAATCCTGAACCATCTGAGCAGTCCCCCCACGCTCCCGAAGTCGGCGATGCCATTCCCCCGAAGCGCAGCCGACTGCTAAATCTGCTAGGTCTCGCCGCCGGCGAATAGCGCATCCACTCCGCCTGCGAATGTTCCTGTCCAAGAAGCACAGCATTCGCAGGCTCCATCGGCAACACGAATTGGCGGGTCGATCGCGAAATAGTTTGGGTGGCGCAGCGCTTCAGCGCTGCGTGAGGGGCTCATCAGCCCGCGGATTTATCCGCTGAGATGAATTTTCCGCTGTTCTTTCTCCAGCCTTCTGCTGCAGCGCCTCATCCTTCATCTTTCCATGAGCGTCCAGAAAGGCTGCTTGGTGGGCACGAATTCAATAGGCACAGTTTTGACGAAACCCTGCAGCCAACGCGCGCACTCCTCCATGCCGGGCTGCTCGCTGGGAATGTGTCCAATCACGATCAGAGCCTTGTGGCGATGTTGGCTGACAGCATCGGCGGCGTATTCAACCGTTTCCCACTCACGCGTCTCGCCGACCATCAGCACTTGTACATCATCTTGTTCGAGCGCCCGAATTTCCCGCTCAGAACCCGCGGCGCCGGGGCTGAATCCCACCTTCGATACCTTCATCCCAGAATCGCCCACCACTCGCAACACTGACGAGCCGAGCTTCGCAGCGACTTCCTTTGCCAGCTGCCGCACAGTGGTCTCGGGAATCACGAACAGGTATTGGTTATCGGGCCGCTGGAACTTCTCCCACCCCAGCGCATGGATATTGCCGGCTTCGATGCCATCCGGTTTGCGCATATGCCAATGATTGTGGAATCGCCAGACAACCATTCCATGCTTCTCAATGAATTGCCGCTTTTCCGTCCATACTGGATCGCTCTCCGGCACTCCTTCCGGCGTATCCAGGTGCGCATAGAACGTAGGCTCGTGGGTGATGACGAAATTCAGTCCCTTCGCCGATGCACGCTGCAACACATCCATAGTCGCCATCATGGTCACAGCCACTCCGGCGATCGGCGTGTCAGGGTTCCCAGCCTTGAACGTGTCGACGGTATCTTTTTTCCATTCCACTCCGACTTGCTTTTGAATCTCTGCGACGAGTTCGCGGGCGGTAATCTTCTGCTGCGCATATGCCGCCCCGCCGATGACAAGTAACGTCGCGAGCGCCAGCGTCGTCCGCAAACTCCTCATCGTCATCGTGATTGGCCCTCCATCTCCTCGGCAATTTTGACCATGGCTTGCACGCTGTTCCAATTGCGCGCGGTGCCGGTGACTTTTAGAAATTTCTCCACCGCGGACCAGGGTAATTTCGACCTTCCGGCGCCATTCGGAAAGTAGATGTAGAGTTCGCGCCCCTTCAGATGCAATTCCTCAGGAAAGTCTATGAATTTTTCGAGGCTGGCCTCCGCGTCGCGGGGAGGCTCCGCGGCGAGAAATGTCACCAATACTTTGCCTGGCTCCGACTTGGTCTGCTCAGGAAACGGATTCGCCGCAATCACCCGTCGCAGCTCCTCTGCAGTGCGAAGAATCACCTCAGGGCAGCATCCAAATTTCTTTTGAATGGCGGCTTGAATTTTCTTTCCCATCTGCGGACTGTTTTTTTCTTTCGTGCGGAAGATGACATTCCCGCTCTGCACATAACTCCGTGGATCTTCTAACTTCAGGGACTCATAAAGTGCGCGCAGTTCGTCCATCTTGATCCGGTTATGCGAACCCAGATTCACACCGCGCAACATGGAAATTAGAACCGCCATGGATTTACTTCGGTACCCGGTGGAGCGTCACCCGCCGATACAGCGTCTTGCCGTGGTCGATCAGCAGCCTGCCTGCCATCGCATCGCCCATAACGTGAAATTCCCAATCATCGTTATCTTTGTTGCTCGACGTGCAGCTCAGCGCTCCGGTTTTCGATTCGTAGTGACATCCAAGCGTGCCCATGAAATCCGGCGTGCCCTCGATAATCTTGTAGGCATCGATATTCAACTGAAACGGATCTTTCTTGTCCTCGGCAATCTGATACAGCACGTGCTCATCATGGCAAGGCGAATCCGCAACAGTGCACTTCGAATCCCCTTCCCAGGAACCGAGAACCGCCTTCTTATCCGCCGCGCGAACGGACAGCCCCCCGATACAAACGACCAAGCCGACGATCAGCGCACGGAACATATGAATGACGGCATCATATCTGAAGCTCCCACCCAAGACCACGAGAGCACACCAGGCAGCGCCAAATCCTCATTCGGCATCCCGGTATGGCCTAATGAGTGGAGGTAACCAAGAGAATCACTTCAACCCGGACGCATTGCCCGTAACAATCAAGGGAACTGTTCGCGTCAGCTTGCGTCGAAAGCGCTCGTCAGCTCGATTGATCTTTCCAGCCAGGCGCCCTCGCCTAAGGCTGGTCATCCAGGGAGAAGTACCTATGTCGGGACAAGTTGTTCTCTATTTCGAAGACCAGTCTGATGCCCTTCGTTTCGCGCTCGCCGCCGGACAAGTGATGGCGGGAGACGGCGGCAAGTACACCAGCGATCTGCTTCAGGAAACCGCACGTGTCACCCGCATCCGGCTCGATGCGGTAAATGCCGGTCATCTAAAAAAATCCGGTCCTGACCGCGCTGCCTGATCAAATTCGGAAAGAGTCGCACCGCCGAAGTGCAGAAGGGACCAACACCGCTCTAGGCCGTACCCGCGTTCGTGAACGCCTCGATTGCATCCCCTAAGGTGGGAAACATCAGCAGGATGTTTTCGACCTTCGTAATCTCAAATACTTTTAAAACCCGCTTATTCACTCCCGTCAGTGCGATCCGCCGCCCGGCCTTGGCGCACGAGGTACAGGCACTCACCAGCGAGCCCAGCCCGGAAGAATCCAGGTAGGGAACTCCCGAGAAATCCAGGATCATGGTTGGAGCCGTCTCGCGGCGTACCGCGTTCAGAAAGGGAGTAACGTTTTCCATGGTAAGCGGACCGTGCAAGCACAGCACTCCCCGATCCAGACGCTCGACTTCTAACGGCTCTGATGGCATAGCAGCATGCGATTCTAGGCCAGAACGCATTTTGGGTTCAAGTTGCCGTATCTACCAGAGGTTCGTCTCAATCTTGAACAGACCCTCGGTTTGAAATTTTTTGGTGTTTTCTACGTCACACCCCTTCCGCAGACAGTCGGCATGTGCCTGCTGGAGCCCATGAGAACCGCCCAAAAGGTCTGGACCATGTCGGTCTTCGCCTCGGCAAACGCGATCCGCAAATACAAGATGCAGGAACTGGTCGAGCTTGGCCTGTCAAGGTTGTGGATGGGCCTCGAATCCCCGCAAGCCAGCTACAGCAAACTGAAGGGGACACACGCCAACTCACCCGCAAACTTCGCGAGCACGGTATTCGCGTACAGGGAGCGACGATCATCGGGCTCGAGCATCACACCCCGGATAACATCCTTAGCGAGATTGAACACGCCGTCTCCCACGACACCGACTTCCACCAGTTCAAGCTCTACACGCCGGTCCCGGGAACGCCCTTGTATCAGCAGATGTCTGAAGAAGGCCGTATGCTGCCCGACGTCGACTATGCTGATGTTCACCGGTCAGTTCAAATTCAATTTCAAGCATGCTGCGATCTCGCGCGACGATTCCAAACGGTTTCTCGATGGGCCTTCTGGCGCGATTATCAAGCCAATGGCCCCAGCCTGTACCGCATCACACGCACGCTGCTGGCCGGATGGAGGCGCTACAAAGATTGGCCCGATGCGCGAGTGCGCGAGCGTTTCGCGCACGAGATGCATCGCCTGAGTGGCATCTACAGCTCAGCCCCTCTGGGCGATGGAGCGCCAGTTCCGGCAAGTCGACGAACAGGTCAGCCAGCAAATCCGTACAGTGAGGGAAAAGTTCAAGCATGAGTCAGGAATCATCTCGCGCATGATGCCGGCCGTGCTGGGCCCGGTTTGATTGTGGACGACGCGTGGGTAGAAAAAACACCTAGCTCAGGGAAGAAACCTACGAGCCGGCGACGATCCTGAAACGCAGAAAATTGGGTCGAAGCTTAACGGCTAGAGTCGTTAACCTCCTGAGCCGCACAGTTCGGGGCGAAGAATGACACAAATCTGGGTGCCCCACTTCTGGCCGCTATTGCCAAAAGTGGGGATTTTCACAAGGGACACCACCAGTTCCTTCGCAGATATCCCAAAAGATGAGGGTGTCTCTTATCCGGTCCTGCGCGTCGACAGCAAATCCAGAATCTCCCGCAGTCCCTGCCGGATATGCTGAATCTCTGGTGCGGCCTGCGTTGGAAATGGAATCGCAGTCTGCGATTTGTCAGATTTCACTTCCGCCCGCAGTTGCTGGCGTGCGCCCGAGATGGTGAATCCCTGCGAGTAAAGCAGTTGTTTGATCCGCAACACGCTCTCGACGTCGCGCTTGCGGTACATGCGCTGCCCGGTGCTGCTCTTGATCGGCTTCAGTTGCGGAAACTCCGACTCCCAGAAGCGCAGCACATATGCGGGCAGCCGGCAAAGCGTGGCGACTTCGCCGATCCGGAAATACAGCTTGTCCGGAATCAGGATTTGCTCCGAGTTGTGCTTGCTTGAGCTCTTCTTCTTCGCCGCCATTTGATTCCCGCGGCCTGCGCCGCATCTTTCGCCTATTGTGACACAGGTCGCAAGCGGAATCGCAGAATTTCGCGGGCACTTAAGGGCACGTCAGCGTTGCGTATCCGGATACCTTGAACTGAGAGCCTTCGTCCGGGATCTTCGAAGCAATCGGGTGCGCTCCGGCCAAGATATACCCGCTTCCGTGAAAGGTGGGGTTGCACGTGGCTAGTCCGTTCCGGTCCAACGTGGCAAACGGAATGAGGGATCCGACACACGAGTTTGGACTCGCACTCGGCGCGCTGGTCACTTCGCCCCCACACCAGGTCACATCCTTGCTGGTCAGCGACGCCGGAGAGGGTGGCTCGCTGAACGTGCCGGTCGCTGTGAATTGGAATTGCCCGTTCTCGGCGGTTGCTACGGAAGGTTGCACAGTTACACTCTCGAGATGGCGGCTGCCGCCACAACTCAAGCCGGCCAGGAAGAGTACTAAGAGGGCCCCGGCGGAACGCGGAAAAAATCCGGTCACGATGCACCTCCGAGCGGACTGATGCCTGTGGGATGAATTCGCATTTAAGGCCAGTTGCCCGCGCTCGTCTATTCTCCGCTTCCGGGCCACAACAGAAAAGCCTCTTAAGAGGTGCTTCTCTCAAGAGGCCAGTGAAAAATCGTTGAGTATGCGAGTTCGCCTCGCTGCGGTTAGTGTTTCTTCTTTTTTGCCTTCTTCTTGGTTGCCATTGAAGGTGCCTCCGTGAACGATTTTCCCTTGCAAGGGTTAACGACTTTGGGCCCTTATCCTGAAAGGGCCACCC
>Ga0126373_10000076_pt1 | contig 84075 bp, 69 predicted proteins | sample PanSoiMetPlot_11_FD_92545 | JGI IMG/M metagenome (GOLD analysis project Ga0126373, IMG submission 92545) | Tropical forest soil microbial communities from Panama - MetaG Plot_11 | ecosystem: Environmental > Terrestrial > Soil > Tropical forest > Bulk soil | place: Panama | collected 2016-02-17
AAGGGGCGGCGTCAAGGGTCCAGATGAACGCCAAAGTGCGGCGCCCTTGACCCCGCCCCTCACCCAGACGCCAAGGTATGCCTTGACAGCAGCCAACGTCCTCATACACGGGATGACACGGTTCAGTTGGGGTGCGGGAGCGGAGGGTGCGATGCGCAGCGCGGTGGGACGGGTGCGAATGCGGGCGAGGAGCAACTACAGATCCCTCGGTCCGCTTACCCCGCCAAAAGCGGGCGGGGCCCCAGGCGTGCGGCCCTTCGGGATGACACGATCTTGTTGGGGGGGCTTTGGTGGACTCCCCGGTCCCCAAATGCGAGGGACCCTTCGACAGGCTCAGGGCAGGCTCGGAGGCACCCTCATCCTGGTGGTGAACTACTGTGGGGATCGTGGCCGCCCAACTCGCAGCCGAAAAACAACTGCGAATCCCCTTCGCTACGCTCAGGGCAGGCTTTCGACTGCGCAGGTGCAAAATGCCGCACCTGCTCCGCTCGGGAACACAGTCTCTCTATTTTTCTCCTAGTACGGCTTGCGCATAAGTCGAGGCGGCCTGGAAGCAGCGCCCCTGCGCGATCTGGCAATCGATGGAGTGTTTCCGCAGGCTGTTCAGGCCGCGAGGTCGTGCGCGAGGCCGTAGCAGGACTTGAGATGCTGCATGAGCACCCGCAATGTGCGCAGCGCTTCTTCCTTGAGCCGGTTCACCTCGTCATCCGAGGCAGCAGTGCGCGGCCGGTTTGAAACGTTCCGCGATTTCGCCGCAACCAGAAAATGGTTCATCTTGAGGCGGTAGAGCTCTTTCAGGACTTCGCAAGTATGGCAGCTTTCCCGATCCATGGGTGCTGACCCTCCCTCAATGAACTGATCCAAGGCGGCGAATCGAGCGGATGGTCGGGGCTCTACTTTATGCACCGAATCAAATAAAAAACCGGCAAGAAAATAAATTGTTTTAGTGGGGGGCCCGGGCGGCCCGATTCCGCCCTTTTAACCGCTTGGGTGCAGACAGATTGCAAGAGGTTGCTTCAAGTGTCACGCGCGCGACAATAAGCCTGGTAAGAGGCGGAAAGCACTTGCAATATTCAGGTTGAGGGAGACCTAGAACGTGAAGGCCAGGCCGGCGCTTATGGCGCGCTGGCTTTGCGCGAACTCGAGCAGGGATCCGTCGCTCAGAACGAACGAGCGCTGGCCCTGGGCCAGCAGATTGGTCACGTTGATCATGGCATCGACCCCGCGCGCATTCTCGCGGTCCTCGTACATCGGCTGCCGCACGTGGAGGTTCAGGTACGGCTCGCCGGACTCCTCCGCATAGGGAGCAACGCGCGTCACCGTGTCCTCGGGCTGCCAGCGATAGCTCGCGCGCCAGCGTGTTCCTGTGCCATCGAGCGTTCCGGAAACCGAAATCGAATATGTCTGGGCACGCCTCGGACGCGCCATGGAAACCACCTGCGAGAATGCCGCCGGATGCTGAACGGCGCCCATTACGAGCGCGTCGCCGTTGGCATAGCTCAGCCGGACATGATGGCCGTGGGGCAGGCGCCTGTCGAACGTGGCCACGACGCCGGCGCTCGAATATCCAGATGCCGCGGTGCGCAAAAGGCCGCTGTTGCTGTCGTAGAGCGCGTTCACGAAGGCCGGACCGTCGCCTCCGCCGCTGCCGCGGTACATGGCTTCGAGCATCGGATTCGCCAGCGTGTCGGCATAGACCAGCACCGCCATGCCTGAGTCATCCGTGCGCCGTTCCCAGCCGAGCTCCTGGTGCAGGCCGTGCTCGAGCGCGAGCCGCCCATTCCGGACCGCTACGGCGGGAAGCATCATTCCCGCATGTCCGGCCGCCTCAGCCTGTTCGCCGGGGACCGCCGTCGCCAGCCGGTAATGAATCGTCGAATTTCCCTTGTTCCAGCCGACCATGGCGAAGGGCAAAACCGACGCGATCATGTTGGGAGAGTTCTGGGCAAACCGCGCCAGCACCTGCTCTGAGCCAATCTCAGCCTGGAGCATGTCGCCCATCCGGATCGATTGCCAGGTCCGCATGGTGGCTTCATCGAGGCCTTCGGCTCCTGCTCCCTCGATTTCGGGCTGAATCGCCAATTCGGCGACGGACTGCACCGAGCCGGCGAATCCAAGCTCCTGCCGGAAGCCGAGCATCGACTCCATACCCGCATTGGAACCCGGGTCGAAATCAACCTGCGCGAGCAGTTCGCGGCTGTCAGAGGGCGTGTCCTGAAGCTCCGCGGAGATACGCTGTCCGTCTTCGCCAAAGGTCCCCTGGCGTCCGGTCGCCATGAGCCGAGCCTTAAGCTGCGGGCGCGCATGCGGCCCGTCGGAAACCACTACGAGCGGGCCGTCCTCGAGCCAGCGGAGCAGCGGGCGGTTCGCGGCCGAGCGCAGGGTCCACGCCCAGTCGTCTCTCTGGTCGTTGGGCTGGCGGGGCTGCGCGGGCAGCCATTGGATCACTTCATACAAGGTGTTCAGCGTGAGGTTGACGACCGTGTTGGCCTGCACGCGCACGTTCTCGCGCATTGAGGGCAGGAACGACGCGCCCATTGCCTTTAGCGCGTAGCGGCCCGGCGCCACGTCGGCGAATGAGAAATGTCCTTTGGAGTTGGTGAAGACGCGCGCCGCCACGGAGAAATCAGGCCGAAGAAGCTCGACCACTGCGCCCATCTGCGGAACGCCGGCAGAATTCCGCACCGAACCAGACACCGATGGAGGCGCGGCTGCGCGTGCTGAAGACGCGCACAAGCCGATCAGTGCCAAAAACAACGCGGAATGGAACCTGCGCAATATCACGAATTCTGTGTGACCCGGCAGCGTCCTGGCTCTTGTTCAGCGACCCCTCGGGTTCCTGCTCTCACGGCCCGGTAACCGTACAACGCGGGGGTATGTGTTCTATTGCACGACAAAAGGCGCCGATTGCGCAATCTCTTGTTTCGAGATTTCGTCATTTACTTTAATCGTCACCTTGTACTTGCCTGGTTGAAGTCCCCCGATGGGAAGTGTTTTTTCGACCGTGAGCTCGTCGCTGTGAGATCCCAAGTCCTTTGAATCCAGCGTTTTTTCGAGCAACACGTTGTTATTGGACGTATCGATGATCTGATATGTCACCTTGGCTGAATTGCTCTTGCTGGCGTCATCGATTCCCAGGTTGTACACCTGCATCCAGAACGCCAAGTCCTGATTTCGCGTGTAAGTCACCGGCGACGCCGGACCTGAAGTGACCCGCGGGCAGATCTTCGTATTCCCGATCACGCAGTTGCCTTCGCCGATCGAATGCGAATCCACAGAGGTGATCTTGTCGGCCAGGATCAGCGACGACGTGCCCAGTTTCTCGTCCTGGTATTCGGGGACGTTCAGCGACCGCGCGTAAACGCCGATGTGATCCGGGTTGTTCACGTCCTTGATCGCAATGTCGAGCCGGTAGAGTCCCGGGAGCAGAGGAAGAGCCTTCCAGTAGATCTTTTTGTAGTCAAGCGTCTTCTCGAGCAGCTCGGCCGGCTGCTCTACTTCCACCGTGTCTTCGAAGGTCTGGACTGTTTTGTGCGTGATCGTCGTGACCTTGCCGAGGATATTCACGATTCCCGTCGACACCCCGTTCTTCGTAGTGAATGTGATGTCGCGATTCCTGATCTGGATGGTGACAGGCACGAGAACGGTTTTGTCGGTCACCTTCACGAAGTCCGTGCGCACATCGAAGGGGAACGGCGGGCCGGTGAGGATTTTGTGCTCGGAGACGAAAGCGTCGAGGTCCTTGAACTTGATCGGAGGCGGCGCAAAGAGCTTTGCCGCGAGCTCAAGCCGGTCAAACTGCTTCGAGTTGTTGCTCGAGGACATCGGACCAAGTCCCAGGGTCTCGAGTCCGCTTCCGGCAAAGCGGTCGGACTTCTTGGCCGAGTGCATCTCTTCATACTGCGTGAGGCCCATGCCGGGGACCTTGGCCAGCGCGTCCTTCTCGCCGCGGTCGATGGTGAAGTGGTAGTCGCCGCACATGCAGGTGTCAACGAACTCGATGTCGATGTTCTCGCCGATTCCGGCGAGGTAGCGGTAGTGCCAGGTTTCGAAGGGGTACGTCGCTGTTTCGCCGCCGCCTTCGTCGACTGGCCGCGTGTACGCGCCGCCCGAGGGGTGCGATTCGATCGAGTCGGGCTTACCGAATGCGATGTAGATATGGCCGCGGTCGGTTTTCCATCCGGGCTTGCCAGCGGCGAAGTGTTCGTTGGCGTACGCGATCCGGCGGTAGTGCTCTTCGCGGAACTCGTTATCGGCGGAGTCGGGGTTGGGGTTGCGCCGCTGCCAGAAGGCCTCGATGAACGCCTCGCGCTCTTCGTCGTTCGACAGGCTCCTGAAGGTCTTCCGCTCCTCGTCGGTGATGATGTACGCGACGTCCTGATCGAGCCACGTCTTGTAGGCCCCGTGCAATTCGCCCTTGAGTTCCTTGCGCGCCTTGAACTGCTCCTCGTCCGTGCGCGGCCGCTTGAGCGGATCCGCCTGGTCGGCTTGAGACCCGCTGGCCGCCGGCGCTGAAGTGCCAGTGGTTTGCTGGGAATGAAGACGGTGGGGAGCTAGGGGGATCAGCCCGCAAACTACTGCGAAGGCTACGATCGGACGGCGACTGAACATCATTGGGTTGGGAACTCCTGGACTGCCTTATTTTACGGGTCCAAAGACTCCTCGGGCAAGACTCTGCCCAGAAAACCACGCCTGTTGGACTCGGCCGTTCGCTGAAATGTAATCTGCCCGGTGTAAAGAAAAAAACAAAGAAAAGGCGTAAACTCAATTCAGGTTCCTGAGACTACCTGAGACCTGCTTCCGTCAAAAAAGGCAGGCGACTACCGATTAGTCTTTGTTTCCCTTCTGGCGTGAACCGAAACCGGACTCCGCTTCAATTCCGGCTGCGGAGATGCGCCGGGAGGGAAGGACAAAGGGCAGGGCTCTCAGCGCTTCGCCGGCGCATCCGGTTTATGGAGATCTTTTCCATCGGATAGAGCGGTCAAACCATCGAACAGGTGCGATCACAAAAACAGCCTTGGCCGGAACTCGGGAACCGGATAACTGGAGTTTGCGTAAACTGAATTGAGGGATTCTGGGGAGCAATTCACCAAATGAAGAAAATACTTCTCATTGTTCTCGCCGTACTGGTTGCCGCTGGTCTCGTGACCTTCATGGTGATCAAGCAGCAGTCCGGCTATACCAAAGTGATGACCGCGAAGATCGCGCGTCAGGATCTGTCCACAGTTGTGAGCGGCACGGGCCAGATCAAGCCAAAGACCTACGCCAACCTCGGCGCAACGTCCATGGGGCGGATTACCCACCTCTTCGTCAAGGAAGGCGATCACGTGAAGGCCGGCCAGACCGTGGCCACCGTGGAGAACGTCCAGCAGTCGGCGCAGGTGTCGGGCCAGGAAGCCGCCATTGCCGCCGCCAAGACCGACATTTCCTCGTACATCGCCGCCGAGAAGACGTCACAGGCGAATGTGGAGCATGCGCAGGCCGACCTCGAGCAGAAGAAGCTGGACTGGGACCGCGCCCAGAGCCTTTACAAGGCCGGCATCATGGCCAAGCAGGACTTTGACGCCAAAAAGGCCGCATACGATCTCGACGTCGCTTCTCTCGCGCAGGCCGAGGCGCAGCTCAACCAGTCCAAGGCCAACACTGCATCGGCTCGCGGCCACCTCGGCACGCAGGAAGCCACCTTGCGCTCGTACCAGAACGCCCTCAACCTAACGCAGGCGGTCGCGCCATTTGACGGCATCGTGACCAACGAGCCGGTGCGCGAAGGCGAGACCGTAGTTGAAGGCATCCAGAACACCGAAGGCTCGACCTTCATGACCATCGCGGACATGAGCGTGGTCACAGCCGAAGTCAAGGTGGACGAAACCGACATCGTGAACGTGAAGATCGGCCAGCCGGCCGAAGTAACCGTGGATGCGATTCCCAACAAGACCTTCAAGGGACATGTGACCCTGGTCGGGGACCAGGCCCTGCTGCGCTCAACCGGCGTGGCCACGTCGCAGTCCACCACCGGAACGGAAGAAGCCAAGGACTTCAAGGTCGTCGTTACTCTTGACAGCCCGAGCGACGAACTTCGTCCCGGCCTTTCAACCACCGCCAAGATCACCACGGCACACAAGAACAACGTTCTTTCGCTGCCCATCCAGGCGTTGACCGTGAAGCCGCAGGACAAGCCCGCCGCGAGCAACGGAGTTCAGGCCGCCACGTCTTCCTCAAGCAGCAACGCGCCCGAGGAGCAGGGCGTGTTCATCATGCGCAAGGATGACCATGGAAAAATGCGCGTGCATTTTGTACAGGTGAAGACGGGCATCACCGGAGCCACCGACATCGAAGTGCTCTCGGGACTCAAGGAAGGCGATGAAATCGTCACCGGGCCGTACAAAACGCTGCGCGGGTTGAAAGACAACGCGTTGGTGAAGAAGGATACCTCCCTCGCATTGACGCCGCCTCAGCCAAACTCCTGAGCATCTAAGCGGGAGACCGGAAACTCTGAACCACGGACCCCGCGCAGTGCGTACTGCGTGGGGTAGAAGGTGAATCCGCTTGCCCGCGCCGGGTCGATCCGGGTGAAGGCAAGGCACGAGGACAAAATGGGCATGGCGTTGGACAGCATAAGCACTGAAGCAGTACCGCAGCCCGCGGCGCCGCCCGATGGCGACGTCATCGTGGTCGAGGACCTCTGGCGCACCTACGACATGGGCATGGAGCAGCAGGTCCACGCGCTCCGCGGCGTGAGCCTGCGCATCCGGCACAACGAGTACGTGGCGATCATGGGTCCATCGGGCTCGGGCAAGTCCACGCTGATGAACCTCATCGGCTGCCTCGATACGCCGTCGCAGGGCCGCTACTGGCTCAACAGCCAACTTGTAAGCGAGCTCGACGACGACCAGCTCGCTCGCATCCGCAACAAGGAGATCGGGTTCGTCTTCCAGACATTCAATCTGCTTGCGCGAGCAACCTCGCTGCACAACGTCGAATTGCCGCTCATTTATAACGGAACGCCAGCCGCCGAGCGCCTCGCTCGCGCCAAGAAGGCACTTTCCGACGTGGGCCTCGAAGAGCGCATGCAGCATAAGCCCAATGAGCTCTCGGGCGGCCAGCGCCAGCGCGTCGCCATTGCACGCGCGCTGGTCAACAACCCGTCGATCATCCTGGCCGACGAGCCCACCGGAAACCTCGACTCGAAGACCGGCATTGAGATCATGGCGCTCTTCGACACTCTGCGGGCGCGCGGCAATACCATCGTGCTCGTCACGCACGAGCCGGATATCGCGGAGCACGCGCACCGCGTGGTGCACATCCGCGACGGGCAGATCTATTCCGACGAGCCGTCGAAGCGGTTCCGGAACTGAGCGAGCTGGCGGGTTAGCAAGCCGCCGGCCGCTGACTCGCTTACATGCTGACTCGCTATAATCGAGTCATGCCCCAAACAAGCAAGCCAGTCAACGTGGACGCGCTGAAGTCTCTCGTGCGCACGGTTCCCGATTTCCCCAAGCCGGGGATCCTCTTTTACGACATCACCACACTGCTCAAGGACAAGACCGGGTTTGCGCAGATGATTGACGCGCTCGCCGCGCACTACCTTACGAGCCAGATCGACCTGGTGTTGGGCATCGAGGCGCGCGGATTCATCTTTGGCCCCGCGCTCGCCTATCGGCTGAACGCGGGGTTCGTTCCGGTGCGCAAGCCGCGCAAGCTTCCGGCGCCGGTGGCGCGCGTCTCCTACGACCTCGAATACGGAACGGACACGCTTGAGATCCACATGGATGCGATCCAGCCCGGGCAGCGCGTGGTGCTTGTCGATGACCTGCTCGCCACGGGCGGCACCATGGAGGCCACGGTGAAGCTGGTGAAGCAGCTTGGCGGAGAAATCGCGGGCCTGGCATTCGCTGTCGAGCTTGATTTCCTGAAAGGCCGCGACCGCTTCAAGGAGTTCGACGTTTTCAGCCTGCTCCACTACAACGAGTAGGCTCACCGCCAATCATCGTACCGACAACCTCTATTCAGCGCGCAGCGCAACCAAAGGTTCTACGCTCGCGGCGTGGCGCGCAGGCATTGCGCTTGCCGCGAGCGCAACGAAAGCCACCCCGGCAACTGCGAGCAGAAAACTTGCTCCGTCAAGGGGTTTCACGCCGTACAGCGACGAGGCCAGCGCCCGCCCCATCAGAATCGCGCACGGAATTCCCATCGCCACGCCAACGGCCGTCAGCACAAGCGAGTCCCTGAGCACCATCCAGAGCACCTGGCCCCGGCGAGCGCCCATTGCCATGCGGATCCCAATCTCTGCCGTGCGATTGCCGACGCGGTAGGCGAGCGTGCCGTACAGCCCCGTTGCAACCAGCACGACCGCAAGCAGGCCGAAGAATCCTGCGAGGCGGGCGAACAGCATTTGACTGGAGATGGTGGTGTCGAACTGCGCACGCTGTGTCATGGGGCGGATCAGGGGCAGCTTCGGATCGATCTGCTGCACGGCCTTTCGCGCAGCCGGAAGAACCGCAAGCGGATCTCCCTGGACGCGCAGTTCGACCTCCATCCTGCTGACGACCGGGATCTGCGCGTACATGTACCACGCCATCGGGATCGGATCCTCGTCGATGCTGCGGTACTTGTGATCTTTCACCACGCCGACGATGGTGACCTTCGCCATGCCGTTCTCCGGCCCGAAGGTGTGGCCGAGGGGATTCTGATTGGGCAGGAAGCGCCGCGCGAATTCCTCGTTGATGATTCCCACCATGGGTGTGGTTGCCGTGTCCGAGCCCCGGAAATCGCGGCCCTGAAGCACGGGGACGCCGAGCGTGCGGAAGAAATCCGGGCCCGCGACGTTGCTGCGGACGGTTCTTGACCCTCCGTCTGGCACGTCTGGCAGTTTTCCATCCACGAGCATTGCGCTGTTGTCGGACCATCCAGATCCCAGACGCTCTTCCATGATCGTGACGGAATCGACGCCGGGGAGTCCGCGCATTTTTTCAATCAGCTCGCGATAAAATTCGCGGCCCTGGGGCAGAGACTTGATCTGCGGGTTCACTCCAAATACGACGAGACCATCGACCTTGAGGCCGAGGGGAGTGTTTTCGAGGTTGCGAAGGGTGCGAATCAGCAGTCCCGCGCCGACCAGCAGCACGACGCACAGCGTCATCTGCAGCGCAACAATCATCCTGCCCATGTGCGAACTGCCTCGACTTGAGGCCGAGGCCGCGGACGAAGTCTTTTGCACGAGTGTCGGCCCGGCGGAGAGAGCGATGCGCAGCGGGGCCAATCCGAAGAGAACGACCGCGACTGCAAGCACGCAGACGGTAAAGCGAAGGACCGTGCCGTCCGGCGCGAGGCTCGATTCGATCTGCGCCCACGCGCCGAGTGCCCCGGTGGCGTAGACGGCGAAGACCCACGCCGCGAGCCCTCCGGTCGAGACGACCAGGAAACCTTCGGTGAGCAGCTGGCGCAACAGGTCGCCGCGCCCCGCGCCGAGGGCGAGCTTCATGCTGAACTCGCGCTGCCGCGACGCGTTGCGGGCAACGAGCAGCATGACGACGTTGGTGAGAGCGATGAGCAAGACCAGGCCCACCATGCCCATCAGGAGCTGCAGCGGCCTGCCGTACATTTCGGCATATCCGGGGAAACCCTTCGCATCCACAACGCTCAGCGCCGGCTTCTGTTCGCCGGGCGGGGGCGTGCCGAGGCCGATGTATGCCGCCTGCTGATAGACCGGCTGCAACTGCGCCACGGCCTGAGACTTTGTGACTCCCGGGCTCAGGCGGCCGATGAGCTGAAGGCACCACCATGTCGGGTTCCCCATGTATGTCTTGCCGTTTTCGAGAGGATTGCCCCAGGCATTGAGCTCGGGGCGATTCTGCAGGGGGATCCAGAAATCGGTGGAATGCGCGTCCTCGAGGCCTTCAAATCCTTTGGCGCCGATTCCGACGATCGAGAGGCCGATGCCGTTGACATACAGGGTTGTGCCGAGCACGTCGGGATTGCGCGCGAAGCGCCGGGTCCAGTAGTCGTAGCTGATAACGGCGATGGGCGCGTGGTCCTTCTCGTCCTGATCGGTGAATCCGCGGCCGCGCTCGAGTTTGACGCCGAGGCCGGAAAAGAAGGAGCCGCTCACCATGTCGCCTTCCGCCTCTTCCGGTTGCGTGCCGTAACGGACTGCCACTTTGCTTCCGGAGAGCGGGACAAACGCAATGAGCGCGGACATCGCGCCGGTTTGGCCGCGCAGCGCGTCGTAGGCCGCATAGGAGAACGTCCTGGTGCTGTCGATCGTGCCCGTTCCGTGCGGCGGATTTGTCGTTCTCAGATAGACGACGCGGTTTGCATCAGCTACCGGCAGCGAGCGCAGCATCACGGAATTCATCACGCTGAAAACGGCTGTGTTTGCACCCACGCCCAGCGCAAGCGTCAGGATCGCTGTGATCGTGAAGCCGGGGCTTTCAAGCAAGCCGCGGAATCCGAATTTCAGGTCGCGGACAAGGCTGTCGAGCCATGCCCAGCGGTTGTGCAGGTAAAAACGCTCCTGCGCCGCTCGCACGCTGCCGAACTTTCGCCTCGCCTGCCGTTGGGCATCTTCTGCGCTCATCCCGTCCCGCCGCAGTTGTTCGGCTTCAAGTTCAATGTGCGCCGTGATCTCTTCGGCGAAGTCGTCCGTGCCGCGCTTGCGCGTGAACATGCTCATGCCTCCTCGGACTGCGGACCGCTCGCGTCGAGAATCAGGCCCACGGCTCGCGTCAACCTGCGCCATTCGCCGGTCTTTTCGACGAGTTGCTCGCGGCCCTTCTCAGTCAGTGAATAAAAGCGGGCCTTGCGGTTGTTCTCGCTCACGCCCCACTTTGCGCGAATCCACTTTTTCTCTTCGAGGCGCTGCAGGGCGACGTAGAGCGAGCCATGCTCGACAAGAAATGTGTCTTCCGACTGGGCCTGGATCGCCCGTGCGATCCCCTGGCCGTGGCACGGGCCGAAGACGAGGCTCTTGAGGATCAGCAGGTCAAGGGTCCCCTGAAGGAGGGCGATGCGGTCGTCGTTGCTCTCTCGGGTTGACATTCTACCCAAGTATTCGCCTGCTTGGGTAGAATGTCAACCCGTAAGCCCGGTGAGACCGCGGAGATCGCGCTTATTGAGTTTCGTAGCAGCTGACACTTTCCCTTTCTCTTCGCTTCCACCCGCGCTATTCTGTATATTCATGCCGCGCCCGCCCCATCCCGATTCTGCTGCTCCGGATGGGGCGGAACATGGCCCGTTCGCCTGTTTCCATCCCATTACGACAGAGTGGTTTAAGGCTGTCTTTGACGAGCCGACTGCCCCCCAGCGCATGGGCTGGCCGGTCATTGCACGGGGAGAAAGCGCACTCATCCTGGCACCGACGGGAACGGGCAAGACGCTTTCCGCATTCCTCTGGTGCCTCGACCGCCTGATGCTGCACCCGCGTCCGGCCGGCCGGAAGAAAGGCACGAGGATTGTCTACGTCTCGCCGCTGAAGGCGCTGGCAGTGGACGTGGAGCGGAACCTGCGGTCTCCGCTGGTCGGCATTGCCAACTGCGCGCGCCGCCGCGGCGTGCAGTTTCACGAGCCGACGATCAGCGTCCGCACGGGGGACACTCCGCAGCGCGAGAGAGCCCGCTATCGCCGCGAGCCGTCCGATATTCTTATCACCACGCCCGAATCGCTCTACTTGTTGCTCACCTCCCAGGCTGCGGATGCTCTGCGCACCGTGGATACGGTGATCGTGGATGAGATTCACGCGCTTGTGCCGACCAAGCGCGGCGCACACCTCGCGCTTTCGCTCGAGCGGCTGGAGGCACTGGTAAAGAAGCCGCTGCAGCGCATCGGCTTGTCGGCGACGCAGCGCCCTCTTGAAGAGGTTGCGCGCTTTCTTGGCGGGGTGGAAATACAGGGACGAGAAGAGCAGGGACCAGGGACCAGGGACCAGGGATCAGAAGAACAAAGGCCGGAACATCATGATCCGGGAGCTGATTCAACCGAAGCGGAGGCGTCGGACTGGAGTGCGAATCTTCGCGATCCGGCGGCGCTGCGTTATCGTCCGGTGACGATCGTGAATGCCAGCGCGCGGAAGCAGCTTCAACTGTGCATCGAAGTTCCAGTCGAAGATATGGCGCGGCTGAACACGATTGAGGAGATCCCCAGCGGGCCTGCCTCCCAGACGCCGAAGCGCGTGTCCATCTGGAATGCAATTCATCCGCGGTTGCTGGAACTGATCCGCGAGCGCCACTCGACCATTCTCTTTGTGAACAGCCGCCAGGTTGCCGAACGGCTTGCGGGAGCGCTTAACGAGCTGGCCGGCGAGCCGATTGCGCGGGCGCATCATGGGTCGCTCGCCGCGGCGCAGCGGTCCGTGATTGAAGAGCAACTCAAGGCGGGGCAGATCAAGGCGCTGTGCGCGACTTCGACGCTTGAGCTCGGCATCGACATGGGCGCCGTGGATCTTGTGATCCAGATTGAAGCGCCACCCTCGGTGGCGAGCGGCATGCAGCGTATCGGCCGCGCGGGGCACTCAGTGGATGCGGTGAGCGAAGGGGTGCTGTTTCCCAAGTACCGCGCGGACCTAGTGGCATGTGCTGCCGTGACGCGCGCGATGCACGAGGGGCACATCGAATCCACGCGCTTCCCGCGCAATCCGCTGGACGTGCTGGCGCAGCAACTGGTGGCGATCGTGGCCCACCCGCCAAATGCAGGGAGCAGGGATCAGGGACCAGGGATCAGAAAGGCGGGGACCCTTCGACCTCGATCAGGGCAGGCTACGGGACAATGGGACACAGGGACAGAGGGACAGAGGGACAAAGCGACGAATGCCCAGGCCCAGCTATTTCCCAGCTCCGCCAGCACCGCGAAGTTCCCAAGCACCGCCAACTTCGCGGCTCCCGCTCTGCCCGAAGTATCCGTTGATGAGCTCTACAATTTGGTGCGGCGGGCTGCGCCGTTCGGCGCGCTTTCGCGGCCGGCATTCGAGGGCGTTCTCGATCTGTTGAGCGGGCGTTATCCCTCCGATGAATTTGCGGAACTGCGGCCGCGCCTTACGTGGGACCGAGTGCGCAATATGGTGACGGCGCGCGAGGGCGCTGCGCGGCTGGCGATCCTGAATGCGGGCACTATTCCCGACCGCGGCTTGTACGGCGTGTTTCTTGCGCACACGGAGGGCAAGTCGATCCGCGTGGGCGAACTCGACGAAGAGATGGTCTTCGAGTCACATCCCAGCGAGACGTTCATTCTCGGCGCTTCGACGTGGCGGATCGTGGACATTACGCACGACCGCGTGCTGGTTGAACCGGCGCCGGGCGAGCCGGGCAAGATGCCGTTCTGGAAGGGCGATGGACCGGGGCGGCCGCTCGAGTTCGGAAGGCGCATCGGCGCGCTGATGCGCGAGATGCGCGCGCTGCCGAAGAACGCCGCGCTCACGCGACTTGTGACCGAACACGATCTCGATCCGAATGCGGCGGAGAACCTTCTGCAGTTTCTTGCCGACCAGGAAGCGGCGACTGGGATTGTGCCGGACGACAGGACCGTCGTGATCGAGCGATGCCGGGATGAGCTTGGCGACTGGCGCGTTTGCGTGCTGTCGCCGTTCGGCTCCCGCATCCATATTCCGTGGGCCATGGCGGTGAGCGCGCGCATCCGCGCGGCGGGCGGCCCCGACGTGGAGACGCTTTGGGGCGACGACGGATTCGTGCTGCGATTCCCCGACACGGATGAGCCGCCCGATCCGGACTGGTTCCTCGTGGAATCGGCCGAGGCCATGCAACTGGTGCTTCGCCAGCTTGGGTCGACTGCGCTGTTTGCAGGCCGTTTTCGCGAGGCAGCCGGGCGGGCGCTGCTTCTTCCGCGACGCCGGCCCGACCAGCGCTCGCCGCTGTGGCAATTGCGGAAGCGGTCCTACGACCTGCTCAGCGTGGCTTCGCGCTACCCGTCGTTTCCGCTGCTGCTCGAGGCGTACCGCGAGTGCCTGCGCGACGTGTTTGACATGCCGGCGCTTGTTGAGACGCTGCGCGCGATCGAGCAGCGCCAGTTGCGCGTACACGTGGTGGAGACGCGCAAGCCTTCGCCGTTCGCATCGTCTCTGCTCTTCAGTTACGTGGCGAATTTTGTCTACGATGGCGATGCGCCGCTTGCGGAGCGCAGGGCGCAGGCGCTCACCATCGACCAGGAGCAGTTGCGCGAAATATTGGGCGAGGCGGATCTGCGCGAGCTGCTCGATGCCGATGCGATTGCGGAGGTTGAGGAGGCGGCGCAGTGTTTGCTTGAAAACTACCGCGCGCGATCGGCCGATGGCATTCACGATCTCTGCCTGAGGCTTGGAGACCTGTCGCGCGAGGAACTCGGACGGCGTGTTGCTTCAGCGGAGCTTTTGTCGCACGTGGACCGGCTGATCCGGGCGCGGCGTCTCGTGGATCTGCGCATTTCCGACGAGCGCCGGCTTGTTGCCGCGGAAGATGCCGCGCGCTATCGCGATGCGCTGGGGATTCCGCTGCCGCCGGGGCTTGCCGCATCGCTGCTTGAGCCGGTGGCGCATCCGGTGCTGGAGCTGGTGCGGCGGTACGCGCGCACGCACGGGCCGTTCACGGTGCGGGCGGCGGCTGACCGATTCGGGCTGGATGCGAACGACGTGGAGGGTGTGCTGCGCCAGCTTGCGCAGGAAGGGCGCGTGCTCGAAGGCGGATTCATTCCGGGCGGCCTTCAGAGGGAGTGGTGCGATGCGGAGATCCTTCGGCAGATCCGGCGCAAATCGCTCGCGAAGCTGCGGCGCGAAGTGGAGCCGGTGGAGCAGCACACGCTGGCGCGCTTGCTTACGCACTGGCAGGGAGTGCTTGCGCCGCGGCGGAGCGGAACTGGACTCGGAGCCGGACACCTGGACGCGTTGCTCGACGTGATTGAGAATTTGCAGGGCGCGCCTGTTCCGGCGTCGCTGCTCGAGTCGGCGATCCTTCCGGCACGGCTCGCGGGCTATCAATCCGCAGGCCTGGATGCGCTGATTGCCGCGGGCGAGGTGGCGTGGGCAGGCGTGGAGCCGCTGGGCGAGCGCGACGGGCGCATTGCGCTTTACCTTGCGGACAAGCTGCCGCTGCTTGCTTCACCCCGGCCGCAGAGTGAGCCTTTGTCCGAACGTGAGGAAAAATTGCTCGCTGTACTCGAATCTACGGGAGCGAGCTTCTTCGATTCGCTGCACCAGGCGGCGGGCGGCGGCTATCCGGGCGAGACGATTGATGCGCTGTGGTCGCTGGTGTGGCGCGGGCTTATCACAAACGATTCGCTGCATGCATTGCGCGCATACATCGCGCGGCCGGATGCGCGAGGGGCCCGGCGCCCGCACCAGTCGGGGATGGTGTTTCGCTCGCGGCGGACTACGCCGGCGAATGCGCAGGGGCGGTGGTCGCTGCTGCCTGAAGGCAGGGATCAGGGACCAGGGATCAGGGATCAGAGAAGCAGGGACCAAGCCACCCTGGCGAGGACAAATCGATTGTCGGGGACCCCGGCAGGGACCGAGGGACCAAGGGAGAGAGAATTCGCAAGTGCGACGGAGCGGAGCCATGCGCTGGCGATGCAGTTGCTCAGCCGATATGGCGTGCTGATGCGCGAGCAGGTTGCGGCGGAGAATGTGCCGGGCGGGTTCAGCGCCGTGTACGACGTTCTGAAGGCGCTGGAACAGAGCGGGCGGATTCGCCGCGGGTATTTTGTCGCCGGGCTTGGAGCTACGCAGTTCGCGCTGCCTGCGGCGGTTGACCTGCTGCGCCAGTTGCGGAACGCGCCGGATGAGGAGAAGCCGGAGTTTGTGCAGCTGGCCGCGGCCGATCCGGCGAATCCTTACGGGTCGGTGCTGCGGTGGCCAGATCTGCCGGTGGCCGACGAAGATTCGGAGTCGGCTCCGCGTGTGCTCACGCGTGCTGCTTACGCAGAAGTGATCCTGCGCAACGGGCAGCTTGTGGCGTGGCTGAGGCGCGGGAATCCGAATGTGCTGGTGTTTCTGCCTGTCGATGAGCCGGAGCGGTCGCAGGTGGCTGCGGGGCTGGCGCATTTTTTGTGCGCGCGCGGGCAGGACCGCATGCACGCCGACCGGCGCGAGGGTGTGCTGATCTCGACGATCAACGGGCAGCCCGTGGCGGGGCATCCGATGGCGCGTTTCCTGATGGACGCCGGGTTTCATCCGGGGCCGCTGGGGCTGCACCTGCGGCGGATTCCGATGCCGATTTCGCAGCACGATCCGGCGCATGAGGGGTTGCAATAGAGGCAGGGACATAGGGACATAGGGACAAAAGGACATAGGGACAAGGGACATAGGCAATGCCTGAGGGGGACACAATTTTTCGTTCGGCCCGCGCGCTGGGAAGAGCGCTCGAGGGGCGCGTGATTACGGGATTCAGGTCGATGGTACCGACGCTGACGCGCGTGCACGACGACGAGCCGCTTACCGGGCAGATGGTCGAGAGCGTGGAGTCGCGCGGCAAGTGGCTGCTGATGCATTTTTCCGGCGGCGCCACGCTGGCGACGCACATGCTCATGAGCGGGAGTTGGCACATTTACCGCCCGGGCGAGAGATGGCAAAAGCCGGCGCTCGCGATGCGGATTGTGATCGAGAACAGCGAGTATCACGCGATCGGGTTCAACGTGCCGGTGGCGGAGATGCATTCGCCGCAAACGCTCGCGCGGGACCGGCGCATTCCCGCGCCGAAGAACGACGTGCTGAGCGCGGAGTTCGATGCAGATGCGGCGCTCGAGCGGGTGCTGGCATTTCCGGATGAGGAGCTGGGCGACGTGCTCCTGCATCAGCGCGTGATGGCCGGAGTCGGGAATGTGTTCAAGTCGGAAGTTTGTTTTGTCACTGGGATGAACCCGTTTCGCAAGGTGAAGACGCTTACGCGTGCCGAGGCTGTCGAAGTGATCTGCGTGGCGCGCAAGCAGCTTGGCGCGAACGTGATGGAGGATTCGCCGGACCAGATTGTGACATGGCGCGGCGCGGGGCGGCGGACAACTCATCACTCGAATCCGGCGGAGAACCTGTGGGTGTATGGACGCAACGGCGAGGGCTGCCGCAAGTGCGGCGAGCGAATCCGGCGGCGGATTCAGGGGTTCGACGCGCGCGTGACGTTCTGGTGCCCGCAGTGCCAGCCGATGCCGGACGGGTCGGATGTGGATGGGTAGCCGCGTCGGAAACAGTCGATTTTTGCGGCATCGCTCGATGCGCAAGAGCGACCGCATTCGGCCATGGCACTTCGTGCCACACGACGATCGGATAGTAGCTGTCGGATGTGCGGGTGAGGACACCCACACTACAGCCGGTCTGGGAGACCGGCGGTACCTGGCTCGCGGCCAGCACGCGCTGACGCGGAACTCACCGTGAAAACTGACAACTGAAGACGGATAACCGGTCTAGTTGCCGGGCTTGGAGCTGCCTACGCCGAAGATCTTCTGGAAGATGTTGCGGTGATCGGGGGGATGGTCGCAGGTGTCGGTGGGGGCGGTGCCGTCGAGGAACGCGGCAGTGTAGTCGTCGGGGCATGATCCGTCGGCGAGAAGGTTCGTGGTCTTGTCGAGGTTGACCATCTCGATGCCCTGCGGCGGGTTGAATTCCTTGGTGTCGGAGTACTGCGGGAGCTGGACCGCGCGCTTCATGAATTCGGCCCAGATGGGCTCGGCTGCGTGCGCGCCTTCGAGCTTGATGTCGGTGTAATCGTCGTTGCCGACCCAGACGATGCAGAGCAGATTGCTGGTGAATCCCGCGAACCATGCGTCGTGGCTGGTTCCGGTTTTGCCGGCGGCGGGAGCGCGGAAGCCGTAGGTGCTGCGCACGCGTCCGGCCGTTCCGCCGTTGAGGACTGCTTCCATCAGGCTGGTCGTGAGGTAGGCCACGCGCGGATCGAGGACTTGCCTCGTGGTGGGCGTATAGTCGGTGATGACGTCGCCGGTGGAGGTGCGCACGCTGGCGACCATCCACGGCTCGATGTGCATGCCGCCGTTGGCGAAGACGGTATAGGCTCCGGCCATGTCGAGAGGCGTGGCGTCGTATGAGCCGATGGCGACGGACGGAGTGCCGCGCGCGGATTTGATGCCGGACTCGCGGGCGAGGGCGGCGACGCGGTCAAACCCGACCATTGCGGCAAGAGAGATGGTGGCGTTGTTGAGCGACCACTGCAGCGCGTATCGCGCGGTTACCTCGTCGTGATACTTGCCCTCGAAGTTGCGTGGAGTGTACTCCTGGTTGCCGACTTCGTAGGTGGTCTGCTGGTCGTTGAGCATGGTGACGGGCGAGAAGAGCTTCTCCTGGCCTTCGAGCGGCGTGCCTTCGACCGCAGTGGCGAAAGCCGATGCGTAGACGAAGGGCTTGAAGATGGAGCCCGTGGGGCGGTGCGCGACCGCATGATTCACCTGGCTTGTGCCGTAGCTGCGGCCGCCATCGAGCGCGAGCACCTGGCCGGTGTGCGGATTGAGCGCCACGAGCGCGACCTGCGGGTAGGTGTAGGCCTCGGTCTTGTGCTTCGCGTGGAGCTTGTCGACCTGCTCGTCGACGAGGTGGATGGTGTCGTCGACCGCGGCGGTGGCGATGCGCTGGAGGTCTGGATCGAGCGACGTGTAGATGCGCAGGCCTTCGAGGTTTGTGTCGCGCTCGCCGAGCTTTTGCAGGAGCTGGTCATGGACGAGGTCGACGAAGTAGGGGGCCTCGCTCGCATCCACGCTGGCTGAAGCGAGATGGAGAGGCTCTCCCTTGGCGCGCTCGGCTTCGTCCTTGGTGATGGCGCCGGTTTCGACCATCGAATCGAGCACGAGATTGCGACGCTCGATGGCGCGGTCAGCGTGGCGGAACGGGTTGTAATAATTGGGGCGCTGGATCATGCCCGCGAGCAGCGCGCATTCTGCCACGTCGAGCTGGCGCACGTCCTTGCCAAGGTACGCCTGCGAGGCCTCGCCGAAGCCGTTGATGGAGAAGCTGCCGCGCTGGCCGAGGTTGATCTCGTTGGCGTACATCTCGAAGATCTGCTTCTTGGTGAATCGGTGCTCGAGCTGGAAGGTGATGACGATCTCGATGATCTTGCGCTTGATCCGTTTTTCGGGCGTGAGGAAGAAGCCGCGCGCGAGCTGCATGGTGAGCGTGGAGCCGCCCTGCTGCTTCTGGCCGGTGGTGATGTCGTGGTAGACGGCTTCAAGAAGGCGATAGTAGTTGACGCCGCCGTGCTCGAAGAAGCGGCGGTCCTCGATGGCGAGAACGGCCTGGACGAGGTTCTGCGGGATCTCGTCGTAGGTGACGAGGCGGCGCTTGGTGCGGTTGGCGTCTTCGCTGAGGCCGGTGATGAGGAGCGGTTCGAGCTCGTAGCTGGCGAGGCCCTGGCCGCGGTCGTCCGTGACGGAGTCAACGACGCCGTTGCTGACGCGGATGGTGGCGGAGTCCTGCGCGTGATAGGACTGCGGGCCCGGCATCACCGTGATGGAATCTGCATCCTCTCGGAAGGTTCCCATGGGCGAGTTCTTCGATGCGTCACCTAGGGAGTAGCCGGCCTGGCGGAGCTCGTTGGAGATGAGCCTGACGGAGAGCTTCTGACCGGGGCGCACTTCGCGCGGCTCGGCGAAGATCTTCGCGGTGTTGGCAAACAGCGGCTGCTTGAGGCGCGCATCGACTACGCCTTCGTATTTGAAGTAGAAGTAGCCGCCCACACTGAGCACGGTGATACAGCACGCGGCGATGAGAATGAGCACGACTCGCAGGAGCAGCGAGGCCCACTCGCGGTTTCCAGTGGGCATTTTGAATTTGATCTTCAACGCCATCAGTGCTCCTGAATGCAGTGGTCAGTGATCAGTGATCAGTGATCAGTGGTCAGTTCTCAGTTCATAGTTCATAGTTCGTAGTGTCCGGTGATCGGGCTCAATCTCCTGTGGATTCGAGCAAGGATTCTTCGGCGATTCTTGCCTTGATTTCGTGCGCTACGTGGTCGATGGCGATGTCTGCGGATTGCGATTTTGCGCGCGAGACTAGTTCGACCAGGCCGCTTGCCGTTTTTTTGCCTACGTTGATGCGGTAGGGGATTCCGACGAGGTCGGCGTCTTTGAATTTGACGCCGGCGCGCTCGTCCCTGTCATCGAGCAGCGTGTCGATGCCTGCGGCGTCTAGGGTTGCGGCGATTTTTTCGCCGGTTGCGCGCAGGTTTTCGTCTGCCATGTTCGTTACTGTGATGACGACGGTGAACGGCGCGATGCTCGCCGGGAGCCAGAATCCGTTGGCATCGTTCGATTGCTCGACGGCGGCGGTGAGGATGCGCTCGACGCCGATGCCGTAGCAGCCCATGATCGGAGTGACTTCCTTGCCGTTGGCGTCGAGGACCCGCGATCCCATCGAAGCAGTGTACTTGTCGCCGAGCTTGAAGATGTGGCCGACTTCGACGGCTCTGCCGACAACGAGCTTGCCGGAACAGTTGTCTGTCGGGCAGGCCTCGCCCTCGTTGACGCTGCGGATGTCGGCGGTGAGGGTCCAGGTGAAGTCGCGGCCGGGGACGACGTTGCGGAGGTGGTAGTCGAGCTTGTTGGCGCCGCAGACGAGGTTTCTGCGGCCTTCGAGGGACTTGTCCACGATGACCGTCAACCCGTCGCCGAGCGGTTTACCGTCGGGCTTGAGGCCGGCGGGGCCGAGGTATCCGGCGGGGCCGTTGAAGTATTGCTCGAGTTCGGCGGCCTGCATGGTGCGGAGTTCCGCGGCGCCGACTGCGCCGAGGAGCTTGGTTTCGTTGACCTGGTGGTCGCCGCGCAGGAAGGCTGCGACGCCGTGCCAGGTTTCTTTTGGGCCGGACTTTTTGTCGCCGACGCCGCGCTTGAGCGCCATGTAGGCCACGCACTTGATGTCGGAGGCCGGGGAGATTTTGAAGAATGCCGCCACGTCGGAGATGGCGGCGCAGCCCGGCGTGTGGACGAGTTCCGGAGTGCCGTCGCCGGTCGGTTCCATCTCGCTGACGGGTTCGAGACGCGAGGTGGCCTTTTCAAGATTGGCCGCGTAGCCGCATTTTGGGCAGCTTGCGATGAGGTCCTCGCCTGCGTCGGTGTAGACCATGAACTCCTGTGACTGCGAGCCGCCCATGGCGCCGGAGTCGGCTTCGACGGCGACGAATTTGAGGCCGCAGCGGGTGAAGATGCGGCGGTAGACCTCGTCATGGAGGTCGAAGCTCTTGTCGAGCCCCGCGGCGTCGAGGTCGAAGGAGTAGCTGTCTTTCATGATGAACTGGCGCACGCGCAGAAGGCCGCCCTTGGGGCGGGGCTCGTCGCGGAACTTCGTTTGGATCTGGTACCAGATCTGCGGCAGCTGTTTGTAGCTGCGCAGTTCGCTCCGGGCGATGAGGGTCATGATCTCTTCGTGGGTCATGCCGAGGCAGAGGTCGGCGCCCTTGCGGTCCTTGAGGCGGAACATGTTGTCGCCCATGCCGGTCCAGCGGCCGCTCTCTTCCCACGGTTCGCGCGGAAGGATGCCGGGCAGGTAGAATTCCTGGCCGATCTTGTCCATCTCTTCGCGGACGATGGCGGTGATCTTGTTGAGCGAGCGCTGGCCGAGGAAGAGGTAGTTGTAGAGTCCGGCGCCCAGTTGGCGGATGTAGCCGGAGCGCAGGAGGAACTTGTGGCTGGCCACTTCGGCGTCTGCCGGGGCCTCGCGAAGGGTGGGCACAAAGAGCCTTGACCAACGATGCATAGAGAGGGCTTGCTTGCTTTCCCGTCCGGCAGGGCGGACGCAAAGGGGTAATGACGCAGATTTCATTTTAAATGTTGCGGGAGTTGAGCAAGGGCGGGTGGTGGGCTTGCCGCCTTTGAGCAGAATCAGCGACCTTAGTTTGTATGTCGTCTTGCGCATGGCTGCTCCGGGAGAGCGTTGTTACGGTCGCTGTGGAAGCATGCACTCGCCAGGCCAATACCGATGACGCTGAATATAAGGAACGTAACGCAACAAATTGCCGACGACCACGCGTCAGCCATGACACACGATGTGGGTGTATTGACACGGTCCGACCGTTTGTCACAATCGGTATGGTGAATTCGAAGCGGCCGTCAGGGTGATGTATTCAATCCCACAACTTCCGCAAACTTCTTTTGCCGTTCATCGAACGTCCAGAATCTCTCCACCCCAAGCTCAAGGGCGCAGGCGACGTGTAAGGAGTCCAGAGTTCGCATCCCGAAGGCAGGTCCGTGCTTCCGCGCCATATCGACGCTGCGCATCCAGGCATCCTCTGGAAAACCTACGATCGACCAAATGCCCATGGCGCAATCGACTTCAAATTTCTGACGTGCCATCCGGGCTTCAAAGTCGCCGAATCGGCCCCGGTACACATAGCGAAAAATCGCATGCTCCAGCTCGCTACGATTCAGGGACGTCAGCCGCACCTCGGGCCGCGCGAGCATGAGCTGAGCGGCCAGAGTGGTATTCGAATCCCTGACGTACAGCGACACAAGCAGGCTCGAGTCCACGCTTACGATCAAAAGCGATCCTCTCTTATTTCGTCGAGAATCTCCTTGTTGTTGAAGACGCGGTCGCCCCACATTTCCTTCAGGCGCGCTTCGAAATCGGGCCAATCGGCCGGGGGCTTCTTGCGCTCGGGCACAATCTTCCCTAGCACGCGGTCGCGCTCGCGGAGTTCGACGGTTTCGCCGGCTTCAAGCCATTGCTTGAGCTGCCGGGTATCACGGAGCTGGCGGAGGTTTACGCTCGGCATGAGTCTATTGTGACACAATTTGTGCCACATGTGTACTTCGGGGTGCGTCTTAACCCTTTTCCCGGCGCTTGATTTTCGCGTTCCCGCGGAGCGCATTTCGGATGAGGCGAGCAGAGATCGCCAGCGCGCCGGCAGCCATCAGGAAGTCTACGGACCATCCATCTTCGAAGTGCTTTTCGAAGGGTATCGAGGCGATGGCCAGGGAAAACAACAGGAAGGCCATCGCGAATACGATGAGGCCTGCTCGTTGAATAGGCCTGGCATTCGGATCGCCTTTCCAGAAAAACGCGTCAACGGCAGCTCCACCCTTGCGAGCGTCGTCCCACAGGATCGCCTTTTGCTTCGCGTCAATTTGTGCGCGGACTTGTTCGAAGGTCTTGCCGGGCTCGGAATCCATGATTGGTCCTTCGCTTAGATCAGCTCGATGCCCCAGAGGTCGTGGAGGTGGAGGACGCCTTCGACGTGCTGATCCGCGTCGATGACGATCAACGAGGTGATTTTTCGCTCTTCGAGGATGGAGAGGGCTTTGGCGGCTAATTCGTTGGCGGAGATGGTGCGGGGGTGGGGATTCATTGCTTCGCCGGCGGATTTACTAAGGGCCGCCCCGCCTTCGCGCTCGAGCAGGCGGCGCAGGTCGCCGTCCGAGATGACGCCGCAGAGGCGGCCGGCCTGCTGGACGGTCGTCATGCCGAGCTTCTTCGAGGACATCTGGTAGATGACGTCGGACATGGGGGTGTGGGGTGCGACGGCGGGGATGGCGTCGCCCGAGTGCATGAGGTCGCGGACGCGGGCGAGGCGCTTGCCCAGCTTGCCGCCGGGGTGGAGCTCGGCGAAGTCTTCGGCTTTAAAACCCTTGCGGAGGCTGACGGCGACAGCGAGGGCGTCGCCGAGGGCGAGCATGGTGGTGGTGGAGGCGGTGGGTGCGAGATTGAGGCCGCAGGCTTCGCGCTCAACGCCGCAGTCGAGGGCGACGTCGCTGGCGGTGGCGACGGTTGAGATGAGGTTGCAGCAGAAGCTGATGAGGGCGTCGCCCTTGCGCTTGAGGGTGGCGAGAAGGCGGAGAATCTCTTCGGTTTCTCCGCTTGCGGAGAGTGCAATGACGACGTCTCCTGGCATGAGGACGCCGAGGTCACCGTGTACCGCTTCGGCGGGGTGAAGGAAGAGGGCAGGGGAGCCGGTGGAACTGAGGGTGGCGGCGATTTTCTGGGCGATGATGCCGCTCTTGCCCATGCCGGTGACGACGACGCGGCCGTTGGCATCGCCACAGCGGAGGATGAGGTCCACTGCGCGCTTGAAGGGCTCGGCCATGGGACCTTCAAGGCGGCCGGCAAGTGCCTGAAGGGCCGCGGCTTCAGTGCGCACGAGGTCGGCGGGCGCTAGCGCAGGCGCGTCTCGGCAGTCCTCTTCAGGTTTTCCCGTCATCGGTAAATGATGGTAGCAGCTTTGGTGTGGGGGAGCCTGTTGATGCCCGGATTCGTACAATGGAGGCAGAGGTCTTTTTCCCTTGAGAAGAAACACGATTGTGCTTGGCGTTACGCTGCTGCTGCTGGCGGTTTTTGCGTGGGCGGGATGGGCCAACTGGCAGTATCGCAAGCAGGCGGCGGAAAAGGCGGCGGCGGCCGCGACGGCCAAGGCCAAGCTTGAGGCGGGCGCGACGGGAGATGCGATGTATACTTCGTCGCCGCTGCTGGGGAAGCCGGCGCCGGATTTTGAGCTGATCGACATGAAGGGCAACAAGGTGACGCTGGCGGACTATAAGGGCAAGGCCCTGCTGATCAACTTCTGGGCGACGTGGTGCGGGCCGTGCAAGCTGGAGACTCCGTGGCTGGTGGAGTTGCAGAACGAATACGGGCCGAAGGGGTTCACGATTTTGGGGGTGAACTCGGAGGACGACAACGTGGGGCCGGACGACAAGGATGGCTGGGCCAAGGACAAGGCCGCGGTGGAGAAGTTCGCGGCCAAGGAGAAGATGAATTACCCGGTGCTAATGAACGGCGACAGCATCAGCAAGGCGTATGGCGATCCGGACGTGGAGCCGGCGTCGTTCTTTGTGGATCGCAGCGGAAAGGTGATCGCGACGCAGATGGGGATCACGTCGAAGGATGACATGGCGGCGAAGATTGAGAAGGCGCTGGGCTCGGGAATGTGAAATGGATTTGGTGTCCGTTTATTGGAGCCACGGCAAGCGATTGGTTGTGATTCCGACACTGGCGAAAACCGAAGCTGGGTTTTGGCTTGAGGGTGAGCCGGTCGCAGCTGTGCCGATTCTCGATAGTGAGTCGATCGCACGAGCAATTATGGAGCGGGTGCTTGCTCCAAGTAAGCTTGTCCCCACGCCTCCTGCCCGATCTCGTTCCAAGCCGGCGGTCTTGAAGCCTGGCAGGGTAAGAAGCTGGAGTCAATTCCACTGGAACTATTCAGTGCTGCAGATTGCAACCGACCGCGAAGGCAAATTCTCTGTCGCGGTTTGGGAAAAGCACGCAGATGGTTCCTATCGGCCATGTGCGGAATTACCGGCGGTCGGGGCGGAGTCCCTTGATGACGCGATTTCGACTGTAATTAGAGAGATCGAAAGGCCTGAATGAGACGGAGAATGCCAAGAATGATGCGCATGAAACAAATTTGCATGCTTATCGCCATTGGATCGGTAACTGGTGCTGCCCTATTCCCCCAGAAGCCGCTCTTTGAGGAGCCGAAGCATGCCGGGCCCAAGGCGGAGGCGGTTGAGTATCTGTATCCCGAGCAGGTGACGCTGCCGGCGGGGAAGGCGAGTGCTGTAGCGCTGCACTTTCGCGTTGCGCCGGGGCTGCATATCAATTCGCACAAGCCGAAGGAAGAGTTCCTGATTCCTACGACGTTTTCGGTTCCGGCGGGTGAGGGCGTGCAGCTGGAGTCGGCGAAGTATCCGGACGGCGTGGAGTATGCGCTGGCGGTCGATCCGGGGACGAAGCTGAACGTGTACACGGGCGAGTTCACGATCGATGCGAGACTGGTTCCGGAGGCGGGCGATCACCTGGTGGAGGCGCGCCTGCGCTACCAGGCTTGCGATGAGAATGCGTGCATGCCGCCGAAGACGATTAAAGTGGCGATTGATGTGGTGGGGCGTTAGGGACTGAGGGCTCCCTTACACAAGACCAGGGCTTCCCTTTCTCAAGCACTCCGCAACTGCGAACCGGGCAAAAGGCAACCGCAGGTCCTTCGACTTCGCTGGACGATGATGCTGTCCTGCTTCGCTCAGGAACACAGTATTTACTGGCGTTATTCGTCCTTTTCTGCGGGCAACGTCTCGCGTGGCGGCGATTCGCTGCGATATGGTGGTATGCGGCAATTCATTTGATGGAGACCGCATGGTGATCTGGAATCGCAGGAATTTTTTGCGCGCCGCGGGCGCGACTTCTGCCGCAACGATACTTCCCGGTATACAACTTCTCGCAGCAGAGCAGGCAGAGCCGGGTAAGCCGGTGGCGGCGAACGACCACATCCAGATTGCGCTGATCGGCGCGGGCGGCCAGGGGATGGGCGACACCAGGACCGCGGTCGAAGTGCCGGGAGTGAAGCTGGTTGCGGTGGCTGACTGCTACGACGGGCGGCTGGCGCGGTCGAAGGAACTGTGGGGCGACGACATTCTCGCGACGCGCGATTACAACGAGATCCTGGCGCGGAAGGACATCGATGCGGTGATCATCGGGACGCCGGACCACTGGCACAAGCAGGCTTCAGTCGACGCGATGAAGGCGGGCAAGGACGTTTATTGCGAGAAGCCGATGATTCATCTCTACTCCGACGGGCCGGACATGATTGCGGCGGCAAAGTCGACGGGGCGGATTCTGCAGATCGGGAGCCAGAGGGTGAGCTCGATCATTTATGCGAAGGCCAAGGAACTGCTCGCGGCGGGCGCGATCGGGCAGTTGAACATGGTAACGGCCTTCTGGGACCGCAACTCGGCGATGGGCGCGTGGGACTACACGGTTCCGCCGGATGCTTCGACGGAGACGTGCGACTGGCCGCGCTTTCTGGGGACGGCGCCGAAGATCGCATTCAACGCGGAGCATTTCTTCCAGTGGCGGAAGTGGAAGGCCTATGGCAGCGGCGTGGCGGGCGACCTGTTCGTGCACCTGTTCAGCGGGACGCATTTTGTGACGGGCGCGCACGGGCCGGTGCGCGGCATGGCGACGGGGGCGCTGCGCTACTGGAAGGACGGCCGCGACGCGGACGACGTGATGCTGGGGCTGTTCGATTACCGCGAGGGGTTCAACCTGAGCCTGCGCGTGAACTTTGTGGACGGCGGGCAGGAGAGCGAGAGCCTTGTGTTTACGGGATCGGAAGGAAGCATCGAGATCGGATGGACGGGGCTGACGGTGACCCGCGTGCCGCGCGAGACCGCGCCGGGGTACACGATCAACACGTTTCCCGAGGCCATGCAGAAGCAGATCATCGCCGATTACGACAAGAAGTACCCGGCGCACTCGGGCAAGCAGTCGCTCGAGGGCGAGGAGAAGTACTCGGCGCCGAAGGGGTATTCGGACAGCTACGACCACTTTAAGAACTTCTTCGAGTCGGTGCGCACGCGGAAACAGCCGGTGGAGGACGCGGTGTTTGGGTACCGGGCAGCGGGGGCGGCGCTGCTCTCGAATTTGAGCGTCGAGCGCGGGCAGGTGGTGCACTGGGATCCGGATGAGATGAAGTTGGTGTGAGCGGCGGGCGCCCCCGACATCACCTCGGCCTGAGCCGAAAATTGACCTCAATCGTGATGAGAACAGGGACCGGCTCAATGCCATCTCTCATTACGGGGCGAAAGCGGTAGCGGCGAACCGCCTGGATTGCTGTTTCGTCCAACCCGTGGCCGATCGGCCGCACGACGCGCGGATTTTGCGGGAGTCCGTCTCGATCGACAACTATGCTGATAAGGCATATGCCCTCAATAGCTTGTCTGCGAGCTTCAACGGAATACTCTGCTTCCGGCATAGTAAGAGGCACCGGCCGTGAGATATTTCCTCCAACGTGCGATGACGCGGTCTTACCCTCGGGCATTTCCTTCGGGTCGATCGTCTTCGGCGCTTCCGACAGTGAGTGAATTGACTGAACGGGAAGAGCGTCAAATGTGAACCGATCGATCTTCTCGCCATCCGACCGCTTGGACTGTTCCACACAAGCGTCGATGTCAGAGTACAGGACACCCTGAGCGGCTACCGGGACCCCGTCGCGCAAAGCCGGAGAAAAGCTGTCCGTGTGAATCGCGTCGAGTGCGAAATCCAATACCGAAGCGTCGGGTTGATTGCCACTTACATTCTGGAGATAAGAGTCGCTGAGTTTACCTTGTTCGTCGATGACAAAGTTAAGCAAGACGGTGAAGTGGCGCTTCTTTTTGCATTTCTCCACGCCGGTAACAGGCACCTGATTAGAGGAGATTGTGGGTACCGACAGTTGCGGGTCCAGCCCGTCCGGTATTGGATGGGACTGACCCAGTCCTTGAGCCGGAATCAGTTGTGTGAGGGCACTAAACATCGCGAAGACGGCGGCGAGGCCCATCGCTCGCGGAGATTTGAGATGCACGGGACTCTCCGGAGATTTCAAGGAACTCTATCATGCCACTCCGAGTTCGCGAAGGAGAAACGCGTAGTCGAAGGCGATCTCCTTGAGGTAGTCGTAGCGGCCGCTGGCGCCGCCGTGGCCGGCTTTCATGTTGGTGACCAGGAGTAGCGGATTCTCGTCGGTTTTTAGTGTGCGGAGTTTTGCGACGTATTTGGCCGGTTCCCAGTACATGACCTGGCTGTCGTGGAGGCTGGTCTTGACTAACATGGCCGGGTAACTCGCGGGCTTCAGGTTGTCGTAGGGCGAGTAACTGAGCATGTAGCTGAAGTACTGCTCTTCATTGGGATTGCCCCACTCTTCGTACTCGGGGACGGTGAGCGGGAGCGACGCGTCGAGCATGGTGTTCATGACGTCTACGAATGGGACGTGGGAGACGACAGCGCGGAAGAGATCCGGGCGCAGGTTGACGACGGCGCCCATGAGCAGGCCGCCGGCCGAGCCGCCTTCGATGGCGACGCGGGCGGGGTTGCCGTAGCCGTTTGCCGTGAGGTGCTCGACGGCGGCGATGAAGTCGGTGAAGGTGTTGCGCTTGACGAGCATTTTGCCGGCATCGTGCCAGGGCTTGCCGAGGTCGCCGCCGCCGCGGATGTGTGCGTAGGCCATGACGACGCCGCGGTCGAGCAGGCTTAGACGGTTGGAGCTGAAGCCGAGCGGGAGCGAGTACCCGTAGGAGCCGTAGCCGTAGACGTAGAGCGGATTTTTGCCTGATTTGCGCGCATCCCGGCGGTAGACGAGCGAGACGGGAACCTGGGCGCCGTCGGGGGCGGTGGCATTGACGCGCTCGCTGGCGTAAAGGGTGCGGTCGAATCCGCCTGGGATTTCAACCTGCTTGAGAAGCGTGCTCTCGCCGGTGCCGAAGTCGTATTCGAAGACCGAGCTGGGCGTGACGAGCGACTGGTAGGCGTAGCGGAAGGTGCGCGTGTCGAAGATGCGGTTGATGTGCGGATGCGCGCTGTAGGCGGGCTCGGGGAATGCGATTTCGCCGATGTTTTCGGCGACGGGCGTATCGCCGGCGAATCTCCACAGGCGCAGGCGGGGCAGGCCGCCTTCGCGGTCGCAGGCGATGAAGAAGCGGCTGAAGAGATCGACCTCTTCGAGCATCACGTCGTCGCGATGGGGGATGCGCTCGGTCCAGCTGTCGCGGCCCGGGGGGGCGTCCGTAGGCGCGGTTACGAGGCGGAAGTTGCGGCCGCGGTCGTTGGTGCGGATGAACCAGAGGCCGTTGCGGTGGTCGACGTAATATTCGTGCTCGTCTTCGCGGGGCGCGATGAGGCGCAGGTAGCCGCCGGGGTCGTTCGCGGCCAGGTACCAGCACTCGGTGGTGGTGTGGCTGGCCGACTCCATCACGATGTACTTGCCGTCGCGGGTGCGGCCGGCGCCGACGTTGAAGCGCTCGTCGTCGTCCTGGTACATGAGGAAGTCGGCGGCGTAGGGCCCAAGGCGCATGTGCCGCCAGAACTGGTACTGGCGCTTCTGTTCCTCGTCTTCGACGGTGTAGAAGAGGTTGAAGTTGTCGGCTGCCCAGACGACGGAGCCGACGCGGTCGACCGAACCGGGGAGGAGCTCGCCGGTTTCGAGATCCTTGATGTAGAGCGTGAACTGGCGGAAGCCTGTGTAGTCGACGGTGTAGGCGAGCCAGCGCGCGTCGTCGCTGATGTCGACGGCGCCGATGGCGAAGAAGGCGTGGCCCTCGGCCATGATGTTGCCGTCGAGGAGGACCTCCTCGGACGCGTTGTCGTGGGGGCCGTCGGGCGTGCCGCGCTTGCGGCAGTGAATGCCGTACTGCTTTCCTTCCTCGGTGCGGTTGTAGTACCAGAAGTCGCCTTCGCGATAGGGAACGGAGATGTCGGTCTGCTTGATGTGGCTGAGCATCTCGTCGTAGAGCTCGTCGCGAAGGGCGGCCTGCGGGGCCATGACGGCATCGGCATAGGCGTTTTCGGCTTCGAGGTAGCGGGTAACTTCGGGGTCTTCCTTGTCGCGGAGCCAGGCGTAGTCGTCGGCGAGCGTGACGCCGTGAAGCGTTGTCTCGGTGTGCTTTATGGGGGCTACAGGTGGAAGGGAAATTGCAATATCGCTCATCGCTTTACCAGTTTAGTGGGTGAGCGGGCGACGGCTGCTGCGGAACCGGGGCATTGGCCGGCACGTACAATGGGTAGCGATGAACTCCTTGTATTGGAGATTTGCTTGGGGGTTGCGGCTGGCAACGGCTGCAATCCTGATTTTTTGCGCGGCGGGGCTGCTTGCCGAGAAGCTTGAGGACCTGCCCAAGCCCACCGATTATGTGAGCGATTACGCGCATGTGCTTTCGCCTCAGGCGATTGCGCGGATTGATGCGATCTGCAGCCAGCTGGACCACTCGGCGGCCAATGCGCAGGTCGCGGTGGTGACGATCAAGAGCCTGGACGGCGAGGACCGCGACGACTACGTCAACAGGCTTTACCACAAGATGGCGATCGGGAAGAAGGGATCCGACCGCGGAATTTTGATCTTTCTGGCTACCGAGGACCACCAGCGCAGGATCGAAGTGGGCTACGGGCTCGAGGGCATCCTGAATGACGCCAAGGTGGGCGATATCGGTCGGGAGATGGTGCCCTACCTGCGGCAGAATGACTTTGACAACGCGGTGCTGCTGGCGGTGAGCCAAGTGGGGCAGGTGATTGCCGAAGATGCGAAGGTTTCGCTCAACGAGGAGCCGGTGCAGCCGCCAACTCGCGCGGGACCGCGGCCACGCCACGGTCACCCATTCGGCGGGATCATCCTGCTGATCCTGTTCCTCGTGTTTTTTGGCGGATCATGGATTAGCCGGCTGCTGTTCGGTGCGGCGCTGTTCAGCAACTGGCGCGGCGGCGGCTGGGGCGGCGGAAGCTGGGGCAGCGGCGGCGGCTGGGGCGGGGGTGGAGGCGGGTTCGACGGCGGTGGTGGCGGAGGCGGCGGATTTGGCGGTTTTGGCGGCGGCGACTCCGGCGGCGGCGGGGCCGGGGGAAGCTGGTGAAGGACAGGGACCAGGCATCAGGGACCAGGGACCAGAAATTCGACGGCAGCGAACAGTGAATGGGCAGTCGGGACTGATACGGGTTGAGGAGAGCGAAGGTTATGCGTCGTGGAACGATTGTGTTGCTGGTGATCGTGGGGGTCATCGTGCTGGCGGGGCTGTTTGTCTACGGCAGCTTCAAGAGCGCGCAGAACCAGCTTGTGCAGAAGGATGAAACGGTGAAGTCAGCCTGGTCGCAGGTGGATATCAACCTGCAACGGCGGGCGGACCTGATCCCGAACCTGGTAGAGACGGTGAAGGGGTTCACCAAGGAAGAGAGCACGGTGTTCGGCGACATCGCCAACGCGCGCGCGGGCCTGTTGAACGCGCAGGGGCCGGAGGCGAAGATTGCAGCCAATGGAAGGCTCGATTCGGCGTTCGGGCGGCTGCTGGCGCTGACGGAGAACTACCCGCAACTTCGGTCGAGCGATCAGTTTATGCGTTTGCAGGACGAGCTGGCGGGGACGGAGAACCGGATCTCGGTGTCGCGACGGCAGTACAACGAGGCGCTGCGCGATTACAACACGTTCGTGCGGCAGTTTCCGAACAGCATCTGGGCGAACATGCTGGGCTTCCACTCGAACAATGCATATTTCGAGGCGAGCGAGGCATCGCGGACGGTGCCTAAGGTGCAGTTCTGAGAAGCAGCCCTCAGCCGTCAGCTATCGGCCCAAAGCAAAAAAGGCCATCCCCGCGCGGGGACGGCCTTTTTACTGAACTTTTCGAGAGCCTTACTTGAACGAAGAGATGCCGCCGGCCTCCTCGTCATAGATATCGAAGACGGTGTAAAGCTTGGTGAGTTGGAGGACGTCCTTAACCTTCTTGTTAAGGCTCAGCAGCTTGACGCTCGCCCCCTGGTTCTTCGCGGTCGTGAAGGCGCTGACGAGCTCGCCGAGACCCGAGCTGTCAATGTAGTTTACCTCGCCCATATTTAACAGAATGTTGCGAGAACCCTTACTGATGAGGTCACGAACAGCCTCGCGCAACTGCACACTGCCCTCGCCCAGGGTGATCCGCCCGCTCAGGTCCAGAACGGTCACGCCGTCCACTTCACGGGAAGCAATAGTCAATGCCACAGAGAATTCCTCCTTTTTCAGGTATTAAGGTTATAGCACTCTCGGTGTGCACGGGGAGTGCGGTTTTGCAAACCTGTGAGCAGGGATGCGGCGCGCTCTCCGGCGGGCCCAACGTCAGTGTGCCATGTCTTTTTCTTCCGATGGCGCCAGATGCTTGACCAGCGTCAGCTCGGTTCCAGGATGCAGTTGACGAAAGTGTACCTCATCCATGAAAGAGCGAATGAGGAAGATGCCGCGGCCGGTGCCGCGCAGCAGGTTTTCCGGATCGCGGGGATCGGGGAGGGTGGCGGGATCGAGGCCACGGCCCTGATCGGAGATCTTGAAGACAAGGGAATTGCCGGTGTGCTCGAACGTGGCGGTGACCTGCTTTTCCGGATCGTAATCGTTGCCGTGCAGGACGGCGTTTACGGCGGCTTCGCGGACGGCCATCGTCACGCGGAAACGTTCGTCCTCATCGAGCCCTGCCTGTCCGGCCAGCTTTTCCGCCATGGCTTCGAGCTCGCTGACGCTCTCCATGGTGGAGCTGAGGCGCACGTCCCGCCATCCTTCTATGGGTTCGCTCAATTGACTGACCCCGCTCAAAGTGAATGCGAACCGGACTTGAACTCTGAAATCGCGTTGGGCGCCGGTTTCGCCTCTACAGGAACCTTGAACGGAAGTTTCAAGGGCTGGCTGTGGGTGTGTCAAGGCGGGCCGCAGAATGACGCGGCGACAGCTTCGTTGCGAGCGTGGAAACGACGAAGATCGCACGGACCGTCTACACTCATTCCATGCAACAGCCACGGACTTCGACGCGCGTGAGCCTGACCGCGCTGCTGGGCACGCCGGTGACGGATGCGCAGGGGCGGCTGTGCGGCAAGCTTAAAGACATTGCGGTGGCGACGGGGCCCGAGGGCGGCAAGGTGACGGGCCTGGTGCTGAAGACGCGCTCGGGGTTGTGCATCGTTCCTTCGCAGGAGGTGATGGAGACTCCAGCGGGAACGCTCGAGATCAGGACGCCGTCTGCGCTCGTGCCGCTGAAGGAGGACGGCAACCACATCTATCTGCAGCAGGACCTGGTGGACCGGCAGATCATCGACGTGCACGGGCGCAAGGTGGTTCGCGTGAACGACGTCGACCTCGAGTGGATGGGGCGCGGATCGGCGCACCTGCTGCGCGTGGCCGAGGTTGAGGTCGGGCTGCGAGGCGCTGTGAGGCGGGTGTTCAAAGGGATGATTCCGCGGGCGCGGCTTGAAGCGATTTCGCGGCGGGTTGCGTCCAAGGGGATTCCGTGGCAGTTCGTGGACGTGATCGAGGTGGATCCGGCGCGGCGCGTGAAGCTGCGCATCGAATACGAGCGGCTTGCGGACATGCATCCCTCAGACCTGGCGGAAATTCTGGAAGATCTGCCTCCGGCCGAGCGCGAGGCGGTGTTTACCTCGCTGGATGAAGAGGTGGCCGCCGAGGCGCTGGAGGAGGTCGATCCGAAGCTGCAGAAGGCGCTGCTCGACAAACTGGACGAAGAGAAGATCGCGGACATCGTCGAGGAGATGGATCCGGGCGCGGCCGCGGACCTGCTGGCCGAGCTGTCGGAGGAGAAATCGGACGCAATTCTCGAGGAGATGGAGCCGGAGGAACGGCAGGAGGTCGAGGAGCTGCTCGAGTTTGACGAGAACTCCGCGGCAGGCTGCATGACGACGGACTTTGTTTCGGTTCCGGCGGAGGCTGCGGTAGGGCAGGCGGTGCAATCGCTGCGGGAGTTCGACGGCGACCCGGAGAGCGTGACGGAGGTGTACCTGCTTGATGAGAAGAACGTTCTGCGCGGGGCCGTTTCGCTGGCGCGGCTGGTGATGGCTCAGCCGGAGACGAAGCTGAATGTGCTGGCCGAAGCAAGAGTGCTATCGACCCCGGCGAACACAAGGCAGAACGAGCTTGCGGAAACCTTCGACAAGTACAATCTGCATGCGCTGCCGGTGGTGGACCAGCAGGGTCGCATGGTGGGCGTGGTGCAGGCGGATCATGTGATCAGCTTCCTGCGGGAGAAGCTGTAGGGACGGCTTTCAGATTTCAGCCATCAGCTGCTGAATGGTGGTTTCCCACCCATTTCGCGTGCGAAAGGCAACTGCGGGTCCTTCGACTCGTCCTCCGGACTCACTCAGTAGCGAAATGGATGGGGCACCGGGTGAGCCACTTTGGCGGGCTTACACGCCAAGCGCCTCGACGACCATCCGCGCCGCGGCCATTCCCGAATACTGCTGCTGGCCGGTGATCAGATTGCCGTCGCGCACAACATGAGACTTGAAGCGGCCGGAGACGATGAAGTTCGTGTCAGGTATCTTTTTAGCCTCGTCCTCGATCCAGAACGGCTGAATGTGCGTGCCGATGAATTCGTCGGCAAATTTTTCTTCGGAGTTTGCAAATCCTGTCCAGGTCTTGCCTGTTACAAGAAGCTTTCCGTCCAACTTCGCCTTCAACAACAGGCACGTGGCGTGGCAAATGACGGCTACAATCTTTCCCGCTTTGTAGAACTCCGCGGCCAGGTTGTGGACGCGTTCATCGTCGATAAACGTGTACATCGGGCCCTGGCCGCCGACGAACAGGACCGCGTCGTATTCGCTTACCTCAAGCTGGCTGATCGGTGTGGTGTTATTAACAAGCGATGAATGCTCGGGCGAACAGATAAACCCCAAAGAGATGAGGTCGTCGGCTGATAACTTGCCCTCGTCGCGGGGATCGCTCCAGCTGTCGGCTTGAAGCTTGCCTCCGTCGGGGCTATAAATGTCCACTTTGTAACCGTGCTCGGTGAACTCCCAGTAGGGATGGGTCAACTCGGTCCACCAGAAGCCGATCGGGAATCCGGTCTGCTTGGAGACAGAAGCATTTGAGGCGACGATTGCTATCTTCTTCGGCCTGTCTGGGTTAGAGACATCAATGGATGCACTTCTCATGGCTTTCTCCTCCTTGCGTTTCAGGTTTTTGGATTGTGGCTTGGGGTGTGAGAGGGTGCTTGCTTTAGGAAGTATCTCGGGGCAGTAAATCGGCCTGACCCTCATTATAGGTAGAACATCGATTTACCCGGCACTGGGATGATCTGATCGGGCACGGGGACGATCCGACCCGGCATCGAAATGATTCCGTCGGGCGCGGAGACGATCTGAGGAATTTCAAAAGCGCATTTCGTGCCGCACAATTCAGGTTTGGATCGAAACAAGCATGCAGCCGTTTGACGGCATCCAAAAATCTGCGGAGGCGTGCATGAATGTTGATCTGGCCGAGGAACTGCTGAATGAACTTGGATCATCTCTCGAAGATCTTGAGACCCAGCACGCCGCTCTTTTTCAATTCCTGAAGGACAACGGAATATTTACGGATGAGCAGATCGCGCCATATCTGGAGCAGGCTGGGAAAGCCAGCAGTGTACGGTGGCGCGCCGCCCGTATCAGGCTGGAGGCCCTCATTCGCACGGAAAGGCAACGCGAAGAGGAGCTCGGGGAAGATGCGTCGCGCCGGACGGGTGAAGGCGAGGCGCTGCCCAGTCAGGATCAGGAAGAGGAAGCGAAGGCTTCGAACGACGCGGGGCGTGGCGAGGCTTCACAGCAGGGCGAAGAAGCTGAGACCGCTGGAGGGGTGGATGGCGGCGGAAAGCGGGCGGTCACTAACAGCGAGGAGGAGCAGAAGAGACCTGCAGCCAAGAAAGAACAGGCAGCGTAGTACGGTCTTCACTACGGTTTAACACGCGACCATGATTTCGGTTTACGATCGAGGAATGCCGGTCTCCGTCAACGTGCAGACTGTTCATCCCCGCAAGATGGCCGCGGTGCGGCGGGAGGTTGCGCCTGGTGAGGTTGGCTCGGCGTGGGGGTCTGCGCTGGATAAGGTCTGGAAGTTCATTCGCAGCCAGCAGGGGTTGCGGACGAACGGTCACAACATCTTTCTTTACCATCACCCTGCGCAGCCGGGCGCGCCGATACTGTGCGACTTCGGTGTCGAGGTCACGCGCAGTTTTGAATCCGCACACGAGGTGTACGCGACTGAAACGCCGGGGGGCGAGGCTGCGATCGCCGTCCACCGCGGCCCATATAACCGCATGAACGAGGCGCACGAGGCGATCGGAAGATGGATGACGGAGAATCGGAGGGAGTCTGCGGGGCATTCGTGGGAGATCTACGGAGATCCGACGCCGGATCCAGCCGACACCGAGACGACGGTCGTGTACCTGTTGAAATAGCGTTCGCGTCACTCCGGCGGTCGGGCTCGAAATCGGAGCTAGTCCAACTTCGGCCTGGTACCGCGGAGCTGGCGTGACCAGGAGCAACCGCAGATGCTTCGACTCTTCCCCTTCACTCCGTTCAGGGTCGTCGCTCAGGAAAACGGCAGTGTTGGCTTTAGAGCTTCAGGGACGTGCCATCAGTGCCTTGCGTCCTCCTGGTCGAGTTCGAGGGCGTCTACGCTGGCGTAGTTAACGTCGGGGACGAACGAGACGATGAGTTTGCCCTGCGCGTTGGGCTTCAGGCCGTGGTAGACCTTCACTAACGCCTGGCCGGCGCCGGCTTCCTTGAAGATGTCGACGCGGCGGGCGAGAGCGACGCCATTCGAGAAGATGTCGAAGACGCGGCTGCCCTGGCCGCCTTGCTTCGAGACGCCGCCCCAATACTTCTCGGAAAAGTAGAGAGTGAGCGTGTAGGTTCCTTCGTCTGCGGGGAGCGCGTAGGAGAAGTTGCCGTAGCGCTCGCCAGTGAGGAGGCCGGGGTCGGGTGTGCCGGCGATGGCGAGCTTGTCTGAGGCTATGCGGCCGCTCGAGAAGTAGTCGTCGGGCATCCAGAGGTTGCCGGAGCGGTCTACGAAGAAGCTGTTCTGCGCGACCATGCGGATAGGGCGGAGGCGGTGCGGGATGCCGGGCAGGATTTCGATGGCATTGATCATGGGCAGGCTCAGAGAACCCGAGAAGTCGAGGTGCAGATTGCCGTCCTTGTCGGGGCTGACGTCGCGGAAGACCCGGACGTCGGCGGTGTTGGCGCCGGCGTCGTTGACGATGTCGAACTGTGTGAGGAGCGGGCGGCCGTTGAGCTGGGCGTCGAAGACGCGGGAGTTCTCGCCGCCGCCGAGCGTGCTGTTCGGGCTGTAAGTGGTCTCGGCGAAATGGAGGCGCAGCTCATAGACGCCGGGAGCGAGCGGGATCTTGTAGGAGAAGACTCCGGTGCGCGCGGTGAGGTAGAGCTCGGGGTTGCGGGTGCGCGCGATGGGCTGGCTGGGCAGTTCGACGGCAAAGCCGCCGGAGAAATAGCGGTCGCCGGTCCAGATGTCTCCCTCGTCGTCTTTGAAGATGGGCCGCGAGTAGCCACAGCGGATGCGGATCTCGGGGCCGGAGGGTAGGACGGCGGGAGCCGATGCTGCCGCCAGCGGCGCGGGCTCGGATGAGACGAAGCGCTCGCGATGGGTCCACCAGAAAGCGGAAGCCACCGCCGCGGCGGTTATGACCACGGCGGCAAGGATGAGAAATGCGATGCGGCGGCGGCGGTCAATCGCGGGCCGTTCCGGCGCAGGCGGAGGGAGCGGCTGGGCCGTACGGTCGGCGTGGATTCGGCGCGGAGGGTCGGAGCCGGTTTCGTCGGCGGGCGCCTCGGGGGATGTGAGTCCTTGGAAGCGCTCGATGAACTCGGGGCGATAGTGGCCGGGGGCGATAACAATTTCGAGGGGCTGGGCACTTCCTTCGCCGTCGTAGAACTCGCGGAGCCTCTTGCGGAGGCGGAAGACTTCGACGCGGACGATGGAGTCGGTGGCTTGGTCGAAGGAGGGCGGCCGGCGGAAGACGTCGGTCGCGATGGAGTACTCCTTGATGGCGTCGATGCCGCCTCCAAAATAGCGGTCGCAGATGTACTGGAGCAGCGCCGCGAGGCGGGGCGTGGATTCGAAGGTGCGGGACGCGACCACGGCCTGCAGGGCTGCGCGCTCCTCGTTGGTTCGATTCTGGTTGATTTCGGCGGGGGGGAATAAGCGTTCCTGGATGGAAGTAGGGGTGGTCATAGGCCTGACATCTCCGAAGTGGCAACGAAGACTGGCAACGGCGGCGGACAGGCGTTGCGGTCGAGCCTGTTCTCTCGCCTGGAAATGCGGAAATGGGGAAGCGCGGCCTGGGGCCGGATCGCAAAACGGAATGATAGACCCCGCCCGGCAGGGATGTAACGGCCAATTTAACCGTCCAAAAACCGGAAGGTAACCAGCGTAACGTTTCGTGCGGCGATTGAGCGGACTAGAGTCCCTGACGGCAAGTTTGAAGAGGGCGAGATGTACCCATGAGCCCCGCGGACCGTAGCCGAGTTTTCCGTTCGATTACAACTACCCCTCTGCCATTTTGTTCGTGGTCTTACAACCGCTTCGGGCGGCGTGTACCCCCATTGCGCAGACTGCGCCGATCACCGGCATCTTGAAGGAGTTAAAGACAATGCGAACGAGGAATTTCTCGATCATTTGCGCGACGGGCGCTTTGTTGATTGGCATGACGGGCGCCGCGTTTGCGGCCGAAGGGCCTTATGGCGGCACGCCCGCGCCCATTCCGGGCACCGTGCAGGCCGAGAACTACGATACCGGCGGCCAGGGCACGGCCTATAACGTGACGTCGACGAACGGGACGGCGAACAGCTATCGGTCTGACGGCGTGGACCTTGAGGTGACGACCGATACCGGCGGCGGATACAACATGGGCTGGACAGCCGCTGGGCAGTGGTTCAGATACACGGTGAACGTGACCACGGCTGGAACTTATACGGTGACGTTCCGGCTGGCTGCGATCAATGCGGTGACGGACGGGCTGCACATCGCGAACTCTTCGGGGACGAACCTGAGCGGGAATATCAATGTTCCAGCGACGGGGGCGTGGCAGACGTGGACGAACGTGACGGCGAGCGTGACGCTGCCGGCGGGCACGCAGACGCTGACCATCGACCAGGACAACCCGGGATGGAATATTAACTACCTGACGTTCGCCGGGAACTCGGGGCCGTTCGGCGGAACTCCGTGGGCAGTGCCGGGGACGGTGCAGGCGGAGAACTACGACCTTGGCGGCTCGGGAGTGGCCTACCACGTGAACGCCGTGAACGGCACGGCGAACAGTTACCGTTCGGACGGCGTCGATCTCGAAAATACGACCGATACCGGCGGCGGGTTAAACATGGGCTGGACGGCGAGCGGGCAGTGGTTCAAGTACACGGTGAATGCGGCCTCCGCAGGGACGTACAACGTTACGCTGAGGCTGGCTGCACCGAGCGCGGTGAGCGATGCGCTGCATATTTCGAATGCGGCCGGCACGAACCTGAGCGGAAACGTGAGCGCGCCCGCGACGGGCGGCTACCAGGCGTGGACGAACGTGACCGCGACCGTGAGCCTGCCTGCCGGAGTGCAGACGCTGACGATCAACCAGGACAACGCTGGCTGGAACATCAACTACGCGACGTTCAGCGGCGCAGGCGGCGAGGGCCCGTATGGCGGAACTCCGGCGGCTGTGCCCGGGACTGTTCAGGCTGAGAATTACGATACCGGCGGACAGGGCGTGGGATACCAGGTGAGTTCGACGAACGGCTCGGCGAACAGCTACAGACCGGACGGCGTCGATCTTGAAAATACGACGGACACCGGCGGCGGGTTGGATCTTGGCTGGACGGCGTCGGGACAATGGTTCCGCTATACCGTGAACGTGGCTACGGCGGGCCAGTACACGGTCGGGTTCCGCGTGGCTGCGCCGACTGCTGTGACGGACGGCTTCCATCTTGCCAACTCGTCGGCCGTGAACTTGAGCGGCGACATCAATGTTCCCGCGACGGGCGGATACCAGACCTGGACGACCGTTACGGCGACGGTTACGCTGCCGGCGGGTATCCAGACGTTGACGCTCGACCAGGACGCGGCCGGCTGGAACATCAACTGGATGTCGTTCAACTCGGGCGGAGGCGGGACCGGCAATTGCTCGGGTGTTTCGAACATCGTGGTGGGCGGTACAACCTACGTGCCGCAGTGGTGCCAGGAGTTCAACGGCGCGGTGGGTTCTGCGATTGACACCACGGTGTGGAACTTCGACCTGGGCAACAACGGCGGCTGGGGCAACGGCGAGCAGGAAGTGTATTGCGGGCCGCCGGGGTACTCGGGCAATCCGTCGCAGTGCCCGACTACGTTCTCGACGTCGACGGCTCCGGTGTACGTCGACGGCAGCGGGCATCTGGTGATCCAGCCGCGGAACGTGAGCGGTACGTGGATCTCCGGCCGCATGAATACCGAGAACAAGCAGAACTTCGGCTACGGTATTCTCGTGGCGAACATCCAAGCGCCGAACACGACCAACCAGGGGCTGTGGCCTGCGTGGTGGACCCTGGGCAGCAACATCTCCACGGTGCCGTGGCCGACCTGCGGGGAGGCAGACATCATGGAGATCTGGTCGACGCAGGTGGATAACGGGGCCGGACCGAACGGAAACAACTCGACAATCCACACGGCAAAGACCGGCGGCTCGGGCGTTGGCGCGCGGTATACCTTCCCGGGCGGGCAGGCGAACGACAACGCGTTCCACCAGTACGGTGTCATCTGGCAGGCCAACCAGATGCAGTTCTACGTGGACAATCCGGGTTCGCCGTTCTTTACCGCGACGCCCAGTAGTTTGCCCTCGGGCGACACCTGGCCGTTCAACCAGAACATCTTCGCGATCATGAACGTGGCAGTGGGCGGAACGCTCGGCGGTTCGACGAGCGGGCTGACGAATCCCACTCCGATGATCGTGGACTACGTGCGGTGGTACGTGCCGCAATAACGCGCTGAGGTTGGTTCATCCCGGCTCAACAGAATCATCGGCGCATCTGCTCGCGAGGGCGGATGCGCCGATGGCGTTTTGCGGTTATATCCGCGCCGGCATCTGCTTCAACAATTGCAGCGCCCCGATTGCCGCGCCGAGCGCGCCGGCGCAGTCGCCGTTCGGAATCACGTGGATCGGAATCTCCGCCTGTTCGGCGCGCTGAGCAGGCATGCCCGCGCGGATCTGCTGAATGAACCATTGCCGGAACTCTTCGGTGGACTCGAGCACGCCCCCGCCGATGATGAGCGCATCCGGATCGAACGTATTAATCATCTCGTCGAAGAACAAACCGAGCGCGTGTGCCTGTACTTTGAAGATCGTCCGGCACAGAGCGTCGCCCTTTGCGGCCAGTGTGCGCGCCGAGTACGCGGCCTTGGCGATATCCATCTTCGCAAGCTCATGCTCCGGATGCTGCTTCAGCAGGAACGGAAGGACGTTCATGCGGATCGATGTGAGCGAGCACAATGACTCGAGATCGCCGATGCGCCCGCAGTTGCAGACCGGCTTCAGTCCTTGAATCTCGGGAATCTCGGAATAGGGAACAAGCACGTGGCCCAGCTCGCCTCCAAAGCCGTTCCTGCCTTCGATAACCCTGTCATTCACGATCACGCCGCCGCCGTTTCCGGTTCCAACGATGATAGAAATCGACGTCTTGCCGCTGTTTGCGCCGAACAACGCGAAGTGACCCCACAGGGCCGCCGCATTGGCGTCGTTCAGGTAGACGACCGGCTTGCCGAGCTTGTTCTCAAGGGCGCCCCGGACATCGAAGCTGGCCCAGTTCGCGTGCACGAAATTTGTGGAGCCTTTGGCGCTCAGCACGCCTTTAGCACTGGCCGGGCCCGGCGTATCGAGGCCTACGGCGGCCACGTCGCCCATTGATACGCCCGCGCGCGAAAGCGCCGGCGCGATGCCTTCTGCGATCTGGTTGATGCAGATCTCCGGCCCTTCCACGGAGCGGGCAGGATGTTCGCACAACCCATCAACCAGAATGTTCTGTTCTTCGTCCACCACCGTGTAATTGATGGCGGTTCCACCAAGATCAATACCGATTACATTGCGCATGATTGTCTTTCCTCGTTCAGGGCAGGGGCGCTTTCGCCGTTTCAAGTGCGCGACTCGCTCACGCCGAGACTTGAAACGGAGTTTGACGCGGATTTCCAGCCGGAAAATAGAATTTCAGAGATTATACCCACCGGGTATTGGCGGCCGGTATGCGGGCTGACACACTCCTTGGTTGGCGCAATGAGTATATTCAGCCGCGGTTTGGCTTGCCGGACGCTGTTCGCCTGGACTGCGGGACGCGGCCAAAACGCGTGTCGTGCTTCAGAAGAAGATCGCAGGCGTGCACGGCTTCGGACTCAAAGCTCGGGCTATCGGCGGGGATAAGCCGCCAATGACCGATCTTGCCGCCAAGCAGCCCAATGAGACGGAGTGAAGGAAACTCGCGGCTGATCTGCGGGTCGGCAAGATTGGCGGCCTCGGAGAAGACGAGCCAGAGGCCGTTGTCTTCCGGGTGCTTCTCGCAATCGCGCAGCATGAACACTATTTTGTTGCGGACATAGACGGCGAAACCGGAAAACATGGGGCGCACTTCAGGCTCAAGCGGACTTAGAGCTTCGAGGATGAAGGGGTAGGGGGCAAGTCTGCGCGCGGGCTTGGCCGGCCTGCCGATTGTGCGCCTGGCGGGCATATCGCGAGGATAGCGCAACGGGACCGATGATCGCGAAACCCGGGCGCCGGTAATGTACCGGCCGGCGCTTGCGTCCCAGCTCTCCTCTTGACAATCTAGAGGAATTCGGGTTTCATATGGATTGTCAAGAGGAGAGCGAATTTGGCCGAATCCTTCAAGAGAGAAACCCGATCCGGAATCCCTGAGCACGGCGCGCCGAAATCCGGAGACGCAAAATCCGGCGACTCAAGATCTGGAGACCCAAGATCTGGAGACCTGGTGCAGGGCACGCTGGAGATGCTGATTCTCAAAACCCTGGCGCTTGAGCCGATGCACGGTTACGGCGTTGCCCTGCGCATCGAACAGGTTTCCTCCGGCGTATTCCGCATCAATCCGGGTTCGCTTCTTCCCGCGCTGAGCCGCATGGAACGCGCGGGCCACGTCAAGTCAGAGTGGCGGGCGACGGAGAACAACCGACGCGCTAGGTACTACCTGCTCACCGCCAGGGGCCGCAAAGCCTTGAGTGCGGAGACGGCACAATGGGACCGCCAAACCGCCGCCATCCGCCGCATCCTCGAAGCCTGAACCAGTTTTTGTCGGGAGAACTCGAATGAATTGGCTGACGAACCTTTACCGCGGCCTTCGGTCACTCTTTCGGAAGCAGCGCATCGACCGCGAGCTCGACGAGGAACTGGCGGCATTTGCCGAGGCTTCGGCTGCGGACAAGGAGCGCGCCGGAATGCCTGCTGATGCGGCGCGGCGCGCGGCGCGCATCGAGATGGGCAGCGCGGCCGCGGTGAAACAAATGGTGTGGGCGTCGCGCTGGGAATCGGTTCCCGACAATGTTCTGAAGGATTTGCGGTTCGCGGTTCGGCAACTGTGGAGAAGCCCTGGGTTCTCGGTCATCGCCGTGCTCTCGCTCACGCTAGGCATCGGGGCCAACACGGCGATCTTTACGCTGCTCAACGCCATCATGCTGCGCCCGCTTCCGGTGCAGAATCCCGCGGAACTGCTTCTGCTTGGGGACGGGAGCTCGCAGGGCAGCACGCTCGCGGTTCCCGAGGGAAGAACGGCTCTGTTCTCCCGGCCTTTCTTTCACGAGTTTCGCGAAAAGGATACTTCGTTTTCAGGAGTCGCAGCCGTAGACAGCACGCAGTTCGGCACGAAGGCATCGATCGCTGGCGCGCCTTACCAGACCATCCACGTGAACCTTGTCTCGGGCAGTTACTTCTCCGTGCTTGGAGTGCCGGCATTCCTTGGCAGGACGATCGAGGAATCCGATGACGCCACCGAGGGCGCGGGTCCCGTTGCGGTGGCAAGTTATTCGTGGTTCCAGCGGCATTTCAATGGCGACCCGTCCGCGCTGGGCAAGATCATTCGCATCCAGTCGCACGACTACACGCTGGTTGGCGTGGCGAAGCCCGGATTTGATGGCTTCAAGGTTGGCCAGGCCACCGATCTCTATATTCCGCTCTCAATGGAGAAGGCGTTCGACCGTCCGGGCTATAACACTCTCGATAACAATCTCTTTCAATCGCTCTATCTCATCGGAAGACTCAAGCCTGGCGTAACCGCGGCGCAGGCCGGCGCCGAGACCAATCTCCTGTTCAAGCAGATCGTGCGCAGCCTGCTGGGGCCGCAGCCCTCGCAAAAACAGCTCGGTGACCTTGCTCATGCCAGTGTCGAACTCACTCCCGCGGGCCGCGGTGTCTCCGATCTGCGCCGTGCGTTCTCGGTGCCGCTCGAAATCCTGATGGCGATTGTAGCGCTGGTGCTGCTCATCGCGTGCGCCAATATCGCGAACATGCTGCTGGCTCGCGGCGTGGCGCGCACGCGGGAGGTGGCGATGCGCATGGCGCTGGGCGCCTCGCGCAGCCGGATTGTGCTTCAACTGCTCACGGAATCGGCGCTGCTCGCAGTGCTGGGCGCCGCAGCCGGCGTGGCACTGGCATGGAAGGCGAGCGCGATGCTGCTTAACCTGGCCACGCCCGGGCCCGAGCCGGTGCCGTTGAACCTTACGCCGGACCTGCGCGTGCTTGCGTTCACTCTGGGCGTGACGGTTCTCACGGCGCTCTTGTTCGGCACGCTGCCGGCGTTTACGGCTGCCGGGCTTGAGTTCACGCCGGCGCTCAAGGACGGACGCGGCAGTTCCTCGGTTTCCGCGCGCGGCGTGATGGCTCGATCGTTGATTGTCGGCCAGGTGGCCCTTTCGGTTTTGCTGATGGTGGTGGCAGGGCTCTTCGTCCGCAGTCTCATTCACCTCTACGACGTGGACACAGGCTTCGACCCGCACAATGTGCTCGTCTTCACGCTCGATTCCAGCACCGCAAATCTTCCGAAGGGCGCCGATGAGATCCGATCCGTTCGGCTGCAGCAACAGATTGAAGACAGCGTAAAGGCGATCCCCGGCGTGAAGTCGAGCAGCTTCGCCTTCGTGGCCTTCAACGATGGTGGATGGAGCGACCAGGTACTCTTTCTAGGCGTTCCGCGGACACCCACAAACGGAAGGCAGGTCTCCTTCAACATCACCGGAGACGGGTTCTTCTCGACGATGGGGATTCCGCTTGTCGACGGCCGCACCTTCAACTCGGAAGATCAACCGACATCGCCCAAAGTTGCGATCATCAACCAGGCGATGGCGCGGCGATTCTTCCCGAACAGCTCGCCGATCGGGCATCGCTTTGGGTTTGGAGATGATCCGAGCAAGGCCGGCGAGATCGAAGTGGTCGGCGTGGTGAAAGACACCAAATATTACGCCCTGAGTGAAGGCACGCAGATGGAGGCATACTTCCCCTGCATCCAGGCGCCGGGCTTTTATGGGAATTTCGTCGTGCGCTATGCCCCCGGCGCAAACCGGCAGGAGATCGTCTCGCGCGTCCGGAGTGCCATCGCGGAGAAGAATCCAAACATTCTTGTGAACAGCGTCACCACCATGCAGCAGGAGGTCGGCCGCTCCGTTGCGACGCAGTTGGTGATTGCCCAGCTCTCCAGCTTTTTCGGGATGCTCGCTGTGTTTCTCGCGTGCATTGGAATCTACGGATTGCTTTCGTACTCAGTGGCACGCCGCACCAGCGAGTTGGGCATTCGCGCCGCTCTCGGTGCGCAATCGCACACGTTGCGATGGCTGATCCTGCGGGAATGCATTCTATTGCTGGTGCTGGGGCTTGCCATCGGCGTGCCCGTGGCACTCAGTTCCACGCGGATCCTCAAGAGCCTGCTCTTCGAGTTGAGCCCGCTCGATCCTGCGGCTGTCTCCATTGCGATTGTTGGGGTGACGGTGATGACGCTCATCGCTGCGTGGCTTCCTGCTCGGCGGGCGGCGAAGATCGATACATCGCGGGCGCTTCGCGCTGAGTAACGCGAAGCACGACGTCCGCTGAGATCACAGCGGTTTGGGAAGACGCCGCTATTCTGCCCACGCGATGACGATGCGCAGGTCTGAAGACCTGCACGACGGCCGGTCAGGAGACCGGCGGTACGGCTGCGGATCAATGTTCGTGCTTGCCGGGGCGGAGCATGAGGTCGCGGATGGCTTCGCGGGGGTCCTTGCCTTGTTCGAGGATCAGTTCCATCTGTTCTGTGATCGGCATTTCGATGCGGTGCTGGCGGGCGAGGCCGAGTGCGGCGCGGGTGGTGAGCACGCCTTCGGCTACCTTGCCGCCGAGCGAGGCGAGGATCTCCGGGAGCTTGCGGCCCTGGCCGAGTTCCATGCCGACGGTGCGGTTGCGGCTGAGGTCGCCGGTGCAGGTGAGGACGAGGTCGCCGAGACCGGAGAGGCCGGCGAGGGTTTCGCGGCGGCCCCCGCAGGCGACGGCGAGGCGCGTGATCTCCGCGATGCCGCGCGTGATGAGGCCGGCTGTGGAATTGTGGCCGAGACCGATTCCGGCGGCGACTCCGGCGGCGATGGCGATGACGTTTTTGAGCGCGCCGCCGAGCTCGACGCCGATAATGTCCGCGGAAGTGTAGAGGCGGAGCGACTCGGAGGAGATTTCGCGCTGCACGAGGGCCGCGACGGCGTGATCGTCGAACGCCACGGTGACCACGGTGGGCTGGCCTTCGGCGACCTCGCGGGCGAAGCTGGGGCCACTGAGCGCGCCGATGGGGAGCGTGAGTCCGGTCTCGGCGATCGAGGACGCGATGACCTGCGTCATGCGGAGGAAGGTGCCGTTCTCGACGCCCTTGGTGGCGCTTACGAGCACCTGGCCGGTGTGCATGTGCGTGCGCAGCCGCGCCATGGTGGGGCGAAGAAATTCCGACGGGATGACCGAGAAGAGGATGTCGGCGCGGGCGATGGATTCGTCGTCGGCCGTGACGGTGATGGTGTCGAGGAGCGGGAAGCCGGGAAGGAACTGACGGTTCTCTCCGGCGTTGATGATTTCGCGCGCGAGGTCGGGCGTGTGGGCCCAGAGCACTGCATGGCGGCCGGCGCGAGTGATGGAAAGCGCGATGGCGGTTCCCCAGGCTCCGGCGCCGAGCACGACGATGCGGGGATTGATGGGAAGGACGGTCATGCGGTCTTCGCTGCTCCGAAGCGATGTTCCGTGCCCGAGAGAAGGCGGCGGATGTTGGCGTGGTGCTTGACGATGATCAGCAGAGAGACCGCGATCTGCACGGCGATGAAGAATGCGGGGCGCTCGCCCTTAACGGTGAACCACGCGACAACAGGAAAGCTGGCTGCACCAATGATGGAGGCGAGCGAGACGTAGCGGGTGAGCGCGCAGATGATGGCGAAGAGCGCGATCGCGGAAAGGGCGGCGATGGGAGCGCAGACGAGAAAGACGCCGAATCCGGTTGCGACGCCCTTGCCTCCGCGAAAGCCGATCCAGACGGGAAACATGTGGCCGAGCACGGCGCAGATGGCGGCGAGCGCCTCCACGTTGCGCTGCGGAACTCCGGGGAGAAGCGGCGCGGCGAGCCAGTAGCCGAGCAGCACCGCGAGCGAGCCTTTAACGACGTCGAGCACGAACGTGGCGGCGCCGAGGCCCTTGCCTTCAGAGCGGAGAACGTTGGTGGCGCCGATGTTGCCGCTGCCGACGGAGCGGATGTCCTGCTTGCGCACCAGGCGTACGAGCAGGTAGCCCATCGGGATGGACCCAAGCAGGTAAGAGAGAACAACGATCCAGAGGCTCGCCAGGGGCATCACGGACTGAGTTTATCAGTAGAAGGGCGTGTAAATTGCTCGCGGCGCGGTCAGTCGATCATGATTTCACCCGGCACGATGGGCCGGGTGCGCGGCAGGGCCCCCTGCCATGCGGCGAGCCCCATCGCGGCCAGTGCGCCCGCATAGACGGCGAGCTTGATGGCGGAGCCCGTGCGGGTGTGAGCGAGCGCGGCAGGCATCGCCTTCCAGAGTACGAGAAGCAGCGTTTGCGCCGTGACCACAGCCCACACGGAGCCATAGAAGTAGCGTCGCTCCGTGCCTTCTCCCTTGGTGGAGCGGCCGACGCGCGGCAGGAGGCCGGCCGCGCCGAGCAGCAGAATCAGAACGCACAGCGGCAGATAGACGTTGTGGTAGAGCTTGTCCATGACCCACTCGCCGGTGACTGTGGCGAAGATGAGGCCGGCGAGATTCAGCAGCGCGAAGTTGAGGATGGCGTTCCACGCGAATGTGTAGCAGACCTTGCGGTAGAGCGGATTGGGCTTATCTTCGTCGAAGCGCAGGATGTAAGGCGCGGGCTCGACGCCCGGCATCTGGCCGAAGTAACCTGCGATCCCGGTTCCGCAAAGGACAAACGCGAGCCATATCGAGTTGGCGACGCTGAAGCCGTGAGCGAACAGGCTGAAAGTGAGCGGGCCGGGCGCGAGAAAGAAAACCCAGATCCAGATGGGCCAGTGGGCAAACCGGTAGTAGACCTTGTTGCGCGTACGGATCCTGCGCGCGTCCGCGTACTCAACCCTGCCGCTGTATCGCATGGGCAAAGTCTTGCAGAGGCGCGGAGGAAGCGTCAAATAGGCGCGCGAGCGGGCTTATACACTGAGTTGACGGATCGCTCGGCCCAATGCTGCGCACCGCTCAAGCCAAATCTGACTCAACCAAAGGAAGCTTTTCGCCGACTTCATGTTTTCGCCTTTCGCCGCGCACAACCTTCTCATCGTCATCGTGATCGCGAGCATCGTGCTGATGCTCGTTCGGCCGCGCGGCATCGCGGAGGTCTACTGGATCTGCGCGGGCGCGTTGTTGCTGGTTGGCGTAGGGCTTGTGCCCGTGCGGCTGGCGGGAAGAGCGGTCGCCGAGGGGCTCGACGTCTACCTGTTTCTCGCGGGCATGATGCTTCTGTCGGAGTTGGCGCGGTACTACGGCGTGTTCACCTGGATGGCGTCGGTCGCTGAACAACATGCGAACGGATCGGCGGTGAGGCTGTTCACGCTGGTGTATCTCGTGGGCGCCGCGGTGACGATCGTGATGTCGAACGACGCGACGGCTGTTGTGCTGACGCCCGCGGTGTTCGCGGCGGTCCGCAGGTCGAAGACGAACCCGGTGCCGCACATGTTCGCGTGCGCGCTGATCGCGAATGCGGCATCCTTCGTGCTGCCGATCTCGAACCCCGCGAACCTGGTGGTGTTCCGCACGCAGATGCCGCCGCTTGCATACTGGCTGCGGTCGTTCGCCGTGCCGTCGCTGCTGTCGATTGTTGCGACTTACCTTGTGCTGCGGTGGTGTTTCCGGCGCGAGTTGCGTGCGCGGCTGCCCGTGGACGAGGAACGCACGCACCTGACAGGGACTGGAAGGCTGGCGCTCTGGGGCATTGTGCTTGAAGTCGTTGTGTTGATCGCCGCGTCGGCAATGAACATCGACCTGGGTCTGCCGACATGCGCGTGCGCGGTTGCGATTGCGGCGGCGATCACAATGCGGTCGCGCATGAACCCGATGCCGATGCTGCGCGACATCAGCTGGAGCGTGCTTCCGCTCGTGGCGGGGTTGTTCGTGCTTGTGGAAGCCATGGATTCCGTGGGCGCAATGCAGTTTTCTGCGCAGGCACTGCGCTGGGCGGAGCGACTGCCCGCGGGCACCGGAGCGCTGGTGACGGCGGGCGCAGTGGGCTTGGGCAACAACCTGGTGAATAACCTGCCGCTGGGCCTGATTGCCGGCAGCACGCTCAAGCTGGTGCACGCGCGCGGACTGATTGCGAATGCGGTGCTCATCGGCGTGGATCTCGGGCCGAACCTGTCGGTGACGGGCTCGCTGGCGACGATCCTGTGGTCGATTGCGCTTCGGCGCGAGGGACTGCACGTGAGGGCACGCGACTTCCTGAAGGTGGGCGCGATCGCGATGCCCGTCGCGCTGGCGCTTGCAATCGGGAGCGCTATCCTGTTGAGTCGCTATTCTTTTCAGTAGAAGATGAGGGGCTGCATGGTGAGCTTGCGCAGGATGATGGTGTGGCTGGCTGTTTTGGGCGCGGCGGCGGTTGGGCCGCTGGCGGCCCAGCAGATCGCGTTTACTTGGGACGACCTGCCGGCGCACAGCGCGCTGCCGCCTGGCGAGACGCGCGTGGACATTGGGCGCAAGCTGATCGCTGCGATGAAGGATGCGGGGATGCGGCCGGTGTACGGGTTCGTGAACGGGGTGGCGATCGAGCGCGAGCCCGCGTCGGCGCCGATGCTGAAGGAGTGGCGCGACGCGGGGCTGCTGCTCGGCAACCACACCTGGTCGCACCCGAACCTCAATACCATGTCTGCTGCGGACTGGGAGGCCGATGTGCTGAAGAATGAGCCGGTGCTGAAGCAGTACGCAGCCGGCGCAGACTGGCACTGGCTGCGTTATCCGTTCCTGGCCGAAGGCGACACGGCGGAGAAGCGCGCGGAAGTGCGGAAGTTTCTCGCTGAGCACGGATACAAGATCGCCGCCGTGACGATGAGCTTTGGCGACTACATGTTCAACGAGCCGTACGCGCGGTGCGTGGCGAAGAACGATGCGGCGGCGATTGCGCGTCTTGAAGACGCCTATCTCGATGCGGCGCGTACGGACATCGACTACACTCGGGCGATGGCGAAGGCTGCGCTGGGGCACGAGATTCCCTACGTGCTGCTGATGCACGTTGGCGCGCTCGACGCGAAGCTGCTGCCGCGGCTCATTGCGCTCTACAAGGAAAAGGGGTTCACGTTCGTCACGCTCCAGGATGCGGAAAAGGACCCGTTCTACCTGGCTTCGATGAACCCGGCGCTGCCCGCCGAGCCGGATTCGCTCGAAGGCGCCATGCAGGCGAAGGGACTGCCGCTTCCGAAGCGCGCGGCGCTTACGGTGGATGTGAATTCGATCTGCAGGTGAAGCTGGCAGTTCACAGTTCGTAGTTCATAGTTCGCAGTTTTGGTTCGACGCTCAGGAGGCGGAGAATGGGGCGACTGATGCGTGAGGAAATACTTCGCTTCAACGGAGCGGTCGAGCGCGACCCGGCGATCGAAGCGTGGTGGAAGAAGCATGCGGGGGAGTTGGGTGCGATGGCGCGCCCGTGGTGGGACGCGATGCGCGAGTGCGGCGACGAGGTGCGGGAGCTGCTGCACGACGGGTGTCCGGTGGCGTGCCTCGGAGATGCGCCGTTCGGGTACGTGAATGTGTTTACCAGGCACGCGAACGTGGGGTTCTTTCACGGCGCGTCGCTGCCGGACCCGGCACGGCTGCTCGAGGGCGATGGGAAACGCATGCGGCATTTGAAGCTGACGCCCGGGAATGCGACCAATGACGCCGCACTCGGGAATCTGATCGAGGCCGCGTGGCGGGATATCAAGGAGCGGGTGGAAAACGGCTAGGTCTGAGGTCTGGCCCATCCGCCGTTTTCATAGCAGGATCAAGCCTTCCTTGTAGCCGCGCGTCACGGCTTCCGTTCGCGTTGCCGCGCCGAGCTTGCTCAGGATTGAGCTCACGTGAAATTTCACAGTGTTCTCTGAGATGTTCAGGCGGACGGCAATGTCCCTGTTGCCCGAGCCCTCGGCCATCAGCGCTAGCACCGCGCTCTCGCGCTCGCTGAGCGGTTCGCCGGGCGGCAGTTCGCCCTCGCCGGGCAGTTCTGTTGACACAGGGAGCAGCAGATCGAGGATCTCCGGGGAAAATGCCGCGAGCCCGTCATGCGCCGCTGCAAGCGCTCCCGTGATCTCGCTTGGGTGCGCATCGCGGGCGATGACGGCGCGAGCGCCGGACTGCAGAGCACGCAGAATGTGGTTGCGACGCCCGGGCTCGAGCAGAACGACGAACGCAGGAGCAGACGCCAGTCCGGGCTGTTGGGAAAATGAGCCGCCCGGCAGCAGTTGCGCGACCGGAGCATCGGCCGCATCGAGAAGAACGGCATCGGGAGCGAACTGCCGCAGGGCCGTGGCAAGGTCGGCGGTCCGGCTGCCCGCGCCCGCCAATTCGAGGCGCGAATCGCTTTGAACGATCGCCTCAAGTCCCGCGCGCATCACGGCCGGTTTCGCCCACACGAGCACCCGGATCAAGTGCGCCCGGTCCGAGCCCGCATCGTTCAAGCCGCCTCCGCAATTCCCGCCGCTGAGAGAGTCCTCCGCAACCACTCGGCCGCGGAGGCAACGGCATACCCGGTAATGATGCCCGGCGAAGCTGCTGGATTCACCCTGGCCAAGCACAATCAGCCCTTCTGCTTTTCCCCGACCGTGACGGAGAGCCTAACCCGCTGGCCGCCACGCACCACGTCGAGGGCGATCGTCCTGCCCACGTTCTCGCTGTCGAGAAATGGCTGAAGGCTCCGCATGTCCGCGATCGGCAAACCTTCCGCCGCAACGATGACGTCGCCCAGCAGGATTCCGGCGGTCTCGGCCGGGCTGCCCGGCGCGACGGCGACAACGAGCAGTCCGCGGTCGTCGCTCAGTTCCAGCGACTGGCGGCTTCCTTCGGGGAAGGTGACCGGCTGCATTCCCACGCCGATGTACCCGCGCGCGATGCTCCCGCGCTTCACAAGCTGATCAACCACGCGGTTCACGGTGGAGACGGGAATGGTGGCGGCGGAACGGCGCGGTCCCGAGGTCGCCATGCCCACGGCTTCGCCGCGCGCGTTCACGATCGGGCCGCCGGAGAATCCGGTGAACGGATTGATGTCCAGCCGCAGCCAGCGGTCGACGCGTGCGCCCTGCCACGTGCGCCACGGGCCGCCGATCGCAGAGATCATTCCGCAGGTCGCGGAGATGCCTTCGGCCTGGCGGCGGCCCACGGCGAGAATGATGCCGCCCACGCGCGATTGCGATTCGTCGGCGATCGCGATGGCGGGCACGCCGGGCACCTCGAGGATGGCGACGTCGGTTCCATGATCGCGGCCGGCTACGCGCGCGCTGGTTTTGGCGCCCGAAGGAAGAAGGACTGTGACTTCGTCGAGGCCGCGAATGGTGTGCTCGGCAGTGATGGCGACTCCGTCGCGCCAGACGGTGCCGCTGACTCCTTCGCGGCCACCCTCGAGCACGGTGATTACGGACTTGCCGGCAAGTTCCACGGCGTCGGCGAGCTCAGTTGAGAATTGGACGAGAGTATGTCCCGGGGCAGTTGGCATGATCGGCTCCCGCGGCTGTTGCCGCTGGAGCTACATTGCGGCAGGGTACGGGATGGGCGCATCTGCCGGATGGGCATGTGTGCCTGCCGGATTGGGTGGGGACGGCGCATGCGTCATGTGAAGCTGGGGACCGGGAATGCGACCAATTACGCCGCACTCGGGAAGGCTGATCGAGGCCGCGTGGAGGGATATTCTCGCGACGCGTATTCATGGCCCATTCACAAAGCAAGTACCGAGCGCCCATTTACAGTGGTGATACGCCGCATGAGCCCGCTCAGCCGAATACTGATTGTGATTTTGTGCGTCTCATGGAACGCCGGGCATTTGCGGGCGCAGATGCCCTTTTATACCGACAATGCGGACGTTACCGACGCGGGGACCCTGCACTTCGAGTTTTTCAACGAATTCGACGGGCTTCAATCCGCGCAGTATCCCGATTTGCGTCAGAACACCGCCAACTTCAAGCTCAACTATGGCCTGCCGCATGGGCTCGAGCTGGATATCGACGCGCCCTACCTGGGCATTTACCGCGCCGCGGAATCAGACAGTTCCCAGGGTGTCGGCGACACCGATACGGGCATCAAGTGGAACTTCCGCAAGGCGGCGCGCCCGATGAGCGCTCCCGCGCTGTCTGCCAGCCTGTACATCGAGTTTCCTACCGGCGATACGCGGCAGGAACTCGGTTCGGGGCTCACCGACTACTGGTTGAACTCGATTGCGCAGGAACCCCTGTCGGAGAAGACGAGGGTGAATGCGAATTTCGGATTCCTGTTTGCCGGCAACACGAGCACCGGCGTGATCGGCGTTCAAACTACGCGCGGGCACGTGTACACCGGGGGCCTGTCGCTGTCGCACGATTTCACCTCACGCATCACCCTTGGAGGGGAAGCCTACGCTGCAATTGGTGACACTCCCGGACTGGCGAAAGACCAACTGCAGGGGCTCGCCGGGGGATGGTACCAGATCAACAGTCACATCGCCGTTACTTTCGCCGTCCTGGGCGGCAGCCATATTGCGAGTCCCAAAATCGGCGGCCAGGTCGGATTCGAGATCGACGTTCCCCTTCGCCACGCCTCGCACCCAAACCAGCTTGCCATCAAACCCCAAAACTGGAGAGCACCATGAACTGCGACCCGGCAATGCTCAAGAGTGTTCCGCTGTTTTCACTGCTGGACGACGATGAAACGGCCGTTCTTGCCGGCCAGGTGGACGTGAAGACCTTTGCGGCGCGAGAGCGCATCTATAAATCGGGCGACCCCGGCAAGCAGGCGTATGTGATGATCTCAGGCAAGGTCCGCCTCACCACAGTCGATGAAGACCAGCAGGAAGTTGTGGTGGACGAGCCGGGCCACGGCGAGTTCTTCGGCTTCGCTTCGATGCTCGAACAGACTGCTCGGCAGACGACCGCTGTAGCGCTCGAAGAGAGCGTTTGCCTCGAAATATCGCGCGACGGTATCGCCGTGCTTCTCGAGCGAAAGCCGCTGGCGGGAATGGACCTGCTGACGACGCTTGGCCGCCAGTTCCACACGTCCCAGCGGTTGGTGAGGGTGCGCGCGGCTCGCAATCCCAATGAGGTGATCGAAAAGGAAGCCACGTTTGGCGAGCGCCTCGCGGACTCGGTGGCAGCCTTCGGCGGCTCCTGGACATTCATCGTCCTGTTCTCGATCACGCTGACTGTCTACGCCACGATTAACGTGATCATCGGCCCGAAGGCCTGGGACCCCTACCCGTTCATCCTCCTGAACCTGTTCTTATCAATGCTCGCTGCCATCCAGGCGCCGGTCATCATGATGAGCCAGAACCGCCAGGACACGAAGGACAGGGTGCGCGGCGAGCTCGACTTCGAGGTGAATCGGCGCGCGGAGACGGAGATCCAGGGACTGTCGCGGAAGTTGAGCCAACTCGACGAGAAGCTGGAGGATGTGTGCGAGCTGTTGCGGGAGAAGGGGAAGATGGTGAATGCGGCGGAGTGATGGGTGACAGATTGCGAAGTGATATCCCGGCGAGGGTCACCCGCTGAAAAATTCGACGAGTTCAACCCGCCGTCGGTAATGCGGGGGATGGTGCGGAACAGTTGCGGCCAGTTGGAAAGCCGGCGGTATGGAGTCACATGAGCCTGCGGCGGATCAGGTCGAGCGCTTGCTGTGCAGTCAGGTTGCGGATCAGCTGGCGGGTGCCGCGGAAGGTGCGCTCTAACACGTCGGTGCGCTGGGCGTCGCTTACGGCGATGTAGACGAGGCCTACGGGCTTGGTTTCGGTGCCGCCGGTGGGGCCGGCAATGCCGGTTACGCCGAGGCCGATGGTGGATCCGGTGCGCTCGCGAATGCCGATGGCGAGCGCGCGCGCGACTTCTTCGCTGACGGCGCCTTGCTTCTCGATGAGGTCGGAAGGGACGTTAGCGAGATCGGCTTTGAGTTCGTCGGAATAGACAACAGCGCCGCCAAGAAACGAGCGCGAACTCCCCGGGACGGACGTGATGCGTTGGGCGACGAGGCCCCCGGTGCAGCTTTCAGCAGTAGCGAGCGTGGCCTGGCGCAGACCGAGGTAGTAGAGAACGATCTGCTCGAGCGATTCGCCCTCGGAGGAGTAGAGCCAGTCGTCGAGGGTTTCCTCCATCCGGCTGGCCAGCTCATCGACGCGCTGCCGGGCGGCTTCGATGCTCTTCTTCATGCAGAGCAGGTTGAGCTGGATGTCACCCTGGTGCGCGAGGATGGTTGTCTCGACGTCGGTGTAGGTGGTGTAGATGGGCGCGAGGAGCTTGTCCGCCTGCGACTCGGGGATCATGGCGGCCTTGAGCGTGCGCGTGGCGATGTGGCGCACAGGGATGACGCCGCGCAGGCGCGGGATGCACTCACTTTCGAAGAGCGGCTTGCATTCGAGCGGAGGGCCGGGGATGAGCATGACCAGCTTGCGGTAGCCCTCGAATGTGACGTCGAGCCACTGGCCGGGCGCGCTGCCATTGGCATTGGGCAGGATGGTCGAGCCCTGCAGAATGTCGGCCTGCTTGAGGTTGTTCTCAGGCATGGTGATGCGCCAGGTGGCGGCGCGCGCGTGGAGCGCGGCAACTTGCGATGCGTCGCGGCGGAGTGTGATGGAGAGCGCTTCGGCCACGGCTTCGCGGGTGAGGTCGTCTTCAGTGGGGCCGAGGCCGCCCATGAGGATGACCACGTCGGTGCGCGAGAGGGCGGCGCGGATGGCGCTGACGAGGTTCTTCTGGTTGTCGCCTACGATTGTTTTGAAGGCGACGGCAACGCCGATCTCGTTGAGTTTTTCGGTGAGGAAAAGAGAATTGGTGTCCTGCCGGTGGGGCGTGAGCATCTCGGAGCCGACGGCGATGATTTCGGATTTCATAAGAGGCTGTGATTAGTGGTTAGTGATTAGTGGCTAGTGGTGAGTGTTCAGGGCCCAGATTCATAGAAGCTGAGCAGTGTGCGGTCCGATGCCGGCAGAAGAAGGAGATGTTTTCACTAACCACTAATCACTAATCACTAGCCACTAATAGAGGCTTTGTCCTTCGACTCCCAAGTCCACATCATAAACGGCCTGGCTGGTGGCGAGGATCGCGGTGCCAAGCGGGGAGAAGGCGATTCCCACGAGGTTGGAACCGGAGAGGACGAGGGAAGCATTGCCGTCGCGCGTGACGCGGACGATGCCACGATGGCCGGCGAGGCAGGCGGCGACGTGAATGCTGCCGTCGTGTGCGATGGCCAGACCCTGCGGGCGGCCGAGCCCGCGGTAGAGCGGGCGCGTGTCGCCGTTGGGTTCGATGGCCCAGACGGCGTCGTTTGAGGATAGAGTGGGGCCGGTCACGTACAGGGTTCCGGCGGAGTTGACGGCGAGATGGTAGGCGGATACGGAGGGCTCGAGCGTGGCGTGGACGAAGATTTTGCGGTCTGGATTGATCTTGAAGATGGTGCCGCTGCGGTCGCCGACGAAGAGGTTTCCATCGCGGTCGAATGCGGCGCCTGTGGCGATACCCATTCCTTCGGCGTAGACGGTGAACTCGCCTGCGGCATCGACGCGGTAGACGTTGCCCTCGGCGCGCGAGGTGACGAAGAGGTCGCCGTCGGGGTTGAAGGCGAGCCCGGTGGCGTTGAGAATGCCTTCGACGAAGGGAGTGCCTCGGCCGTCCGGGCTGATGCGGACTACGGAGACGGGGGTGGCCTTGCCGCGCTGGCCGGAGATGGTGGCGTAGACCATTCCAGAGGGGCTCACCGCGGGACTGGTGACAGGGTGCAGTCCGGAGTTGAGCTCGCGGGCGACGCGAAGCGGCGCGGGATTGCTCGACCCGGAGATCGCGCGGACTTCCACCATTCCGGTTGAAGCAAGCGGCGGAACCTGGATGACAAGCCGTGTGGGGCGGCTCATAAGGATGTGCGCGGCGACGCCGCCCACCAGAACCATGGGGGGGCCGATGCTTGAGGGTCCGAGATTGGCGCCGATGAGTTCGACTTCGCCGCCGGGCAGCGCGACCGCGGGCACGACGTCGTCGATGCGCGGCTCGGCGTTGATTGCGGCGGCGGATTGGGAGCGGAGGCGCGGCATAAGGGGGATGGTATGGCCCTGAATCCGGATTCGTCCCTAAATCCAGAGACGCAGGAGCGATGCTACACCCAAAGCATACAACCCTGCGCCAAGGTCGTCGACGACGATGCCCCACCCCTCGGGCAGGCGCTCGAGGCGGCGGATGGGGAAGGGTTTGGTGATGTCGAAGAGGCGGAAGAGGACGAGGGCGATGAGGCCGTGGCGCCAGTCGAAGGGGCTGAAGAGGAGAGTGATCCACTGACCGGCGACTTCGTCGATGACGACGAAGCCGGGATCGTGGCGGCCGCTCTCGCGGGCGGCGATCGTGGCGGCGGGAATGCCGAGAGCGGTGGCGAGGACGATGCCGATTACGAGGGCGATGAGGAGTGCGATGGGCGCGGGATGGAAGAGCCAGGCGAAGGCAGCCCAGAGGAGAACGGCGGCGATGGAACCCCAGGTCCCGGGGCCGGGCTTGAGCAGGCCAGCGCCGAAGAAAGTGGCGACGGTCCAGGCCCATGGGGTGCGGCGTGTGATGGGCGCGGCTGTGGAGGCGGGGGCGTCAGTCACGGTTTGAGTCCTTGTTGTGGCCACCGGAAAGGCCGCCGAGGTCTTCGAGGACTTCAGGGTCGAGGACCGGGGAACTGATCTTGTAGACGCCCATGGCCCATTTGCCGAGGTCGATCTTGCGGCAGCGGTCGGAGCAGAAGGGGAAGTCGTCGTCTTTGGGCTGGACGAGCATTCCGCAGGTGGGGCAGCGGAGGACTTTGGCGGGTTTCTTTTTGGGGGCCATGACGCGGTTCCGTAAACAAGTTAGTTTATAGCGGGCCGGAGATGATGCGGGTGACTACGTCGTAGTCATGCGCTTCTGTGACGACGGCTTTGTAGAAGCGGCCGCGCTCGAGGGATTCGAGGTCGCCGAGGTCGTTGATGTAGACCTTGCCGTCGATCTCTGGGGCGTGGAATTCCGTGCGGCCTTCCCAGAGCAGCGGCGTCTCTTCGCTTTCGCCTTCGGCGAGGAGGACGAATTCGCGGTCGAGCCAGTTCTGTTTGGCTTCACGGGAGATGAACTGCTGGAGCTTCATCAGGCGCCGCTTGCGGGACTCGATGGTGCGCCTGGGCACCTTGCTGTCGAGCGAGATCGCGCCGGAGCCCTCCTCGTCGGAGTAGCTGAAGACGCCGAGCCAGTCGAACTTTGCTTCGGAGATGAACTCTTCGAGGACTTCGACGTCGCGGGCCGTCTCGCCTGGGAAGCCGACGATGAACGATGTGCGCAGGGCGATGCCGGGCACGGCCCCGCGGACTTTTTCGAGCGTCTTGAGGAAGATGTCGGCTCCGGCGCCGCGCTTCATGCGCTTGAGCACATCTGGCGAGGCGTGCTGGAGGGGCACGTCGAGGTATTTGCAGATGTTGTCGTGCTTCGCGATCGTCTCGAGCAGGCGGCCGGTGATGCGGTTGGGGTAGGCGTAGAGGAAGCGCAGCCAGCGGAGGCCTTCGATCCTGGCGAGTTCGTCGAGCAGTAGCGCGAGGCCGTCTTTCAGGCCGAGGTCTTCGCCGTAGCAGGTCGTGTCCTGGCCGATCAGGGTGATTTCGCTTACTCCCTTCGCGACGAGCTGGCGCGCTTCGGCGACGACGGACTCGAAGCGGCGCGAGCGGAACTTGCCGCGCAGGTTGGGGATGACGCAGAAGGAGCAGGGGTGGTCGCAGCCTTCGGCGATCTTGATGTAGGCCGACGCTCGGCCGGTCGCGAGGAGGCGCGGGGTGGTCTCGTCGTAGAGATAGGTGGGCAGGAGGTGAGCGGCGCCCTGCCAGTCATTGCGGCTGAAGCGGCCTTGCTGCTCGCGGTGGTCGCCTTCGGCCCTGGATGCGGTGGGCTCGGATTTATGCGTGCCCGAAAGCGATTCCTGGCCGGGGTGGACTGCAGCGGCGGCGCTGGTGAGGATGTTGAAGGGCGACGGCGCTTTGGCGGGGTGGGCCACTCCCGCGGCTTCGAGGATGGCTTCAAGCTCGCCGGTTCCGATGACTGCGTCGACCTCGGGGATGTTCTTCTGGATCTCGTCGCGGTAGCGCTCGACCAGGCAGCCGGCGACGATGAGCTTGCCGGCGCGGCCCTCGGTTTTGTGGCGGGCCATCTCGAGGATGGTGTCGACCGACTCCTGCTTGGCTGTGTCGATGAAACTGCAGGTGTTTACGACGAGGATGTCGGCCTCTTCGGGCCGGAAGGTGAGGCGCGCTCCGGCCTGGTCGAGGAGGCCCATCATGACCTCGGAATCGACCAGATTTTTGGGGCAGCCCAACGAAATAAAGCCCACGGTGGGAGCCGTGGGTGCGGTTTCAGTGCTCACCTCTTTATTGTACCGGGAACCTGATTTTTCGAACTATGAAGCCGAGCCATCTGGGTGTTTATACCAGCTTAAGCTAGACTATATGGAGGGGAAACATATGCAGATCGGCGCCTTCGAAGCAAAGAACACCCTGGGCTCCCTCCTGGACCGCGTTCAGCAGGGCGAGGAGATCGAAATTACCCGTCACGGCAAAATCGTCGCGCGGCTGGTTCCAAGCCGTGGGGCAGTCGACCGCGAAGCCGCCCGTGCCGCTTTTGACCGAATCCGTGCACGAGCGGCACATTCCGGAGTGAAATTCAACTGGGCGGAACTCAAGGCGGACCGCGACATGGGCCGGCCATGAACCTGGTGCTCGACAGTTCTGTGACGCTGGCCTTCGTCTATCCAGAAGAAGCTACGCCTGCCGTGCTCGAAGTGTTCAGGCAGGTGGTTGCAGATGGTGCGTGGGTAACGGCTTTGTGGCGGCTGGAGGTCGCAAACGTGCTGGAGATGGGAGTCCGCCGCGGCCGCACAGATACGGCCTTTCGAAATTCGGCGCTGCGAGACCTTGCGCTTCTGCCTATTCGAACGGATCCTGAAACAGACGCGCACGCGTGGGGCGAGACTCTTCGGATTGCCGAAAAGCACAAATTGACCATCTACGACGCCACCTATCTTGAACTCGCCAAACGCCTGGCGTTGCCTCTCGCCACGCTCGACGTGGAGCTGAGAGCCGCAGCCAAATCGGAGAAGTTGCAGTTGCTGGGAATCTGAGCAGATGGAGGCCTCATGATCGCTCGTCACTGGCGTGGATGGACAAAGCCCGAGAATGCCGATGCTTATGAAGTGCTCTTGCGCGACACGATGCTGCCGCACATCCGGCAGATCGATGGTCATCGCGGCGCTCACGTGCTGCGCAATGACGGCGCGGAGGAATCGGAGTTCGTCGTCATCAATTTTTTCGATTCGCTTGAAGCCGTGAAGCGGTTTGCCGGTCCGGACTACAGCGTAGCGGTCTTCGAACCCGAGGCGCGGCAATTGCTGTCGCGGATTGAGCCGCTGGCAAACCATTACGAAGTGCGCGTTTAGAGGATCTTCGGAGTTGCGGTGTACGGGCGGCGCTGAAGCTCTGCGCGAGGTGGAAGCGCGCCCGATTTCCAAATCTCGTAACAGGCCCGCAAAATGGGTGAAAAAAGTGGCGATCTGGGGCAAAAAAGTGACGTTTTGGGGCACTTTGAAAATTGAGTCAAGTTATTTATTATCAGTTGATTAGATGTTTTACACCCTTTTTGCCTCTCACATTCCAAAGGGGTTACTGGAGGGGGGGTGGGGGGTATTTATTTTCTGGTTAACAGGCCCGGAGCGCGGTGATCGTTTGGCATCGTCCGCAGGGGAAGGGGAGGCGCACTCTTCCCGGTCAAAAATGTCGAGTTTTCGGATTGATTATGCGGGGTCCGGAGCTGTCCCTGACCGGCTTTTGTAGTCAATTTCACACACATATGCAGTGAGTTTCGTACACATATGTAGTAATTTTCGTACACATATGTAGTAAGTTCATTTCCCTTCCGGCCGTTCCGACGGAGTCCGGGGGGTCCAGAGTGACAGCGCAAATAATCAGGCGCTGCGTATGCCTTGCCCCGGAAAAAGCGAAATGCCCGCGCGTGGCGGGCATTTGGAGAGGACTTTTCTGCCTCTATTGTTAAGTCTAACAGGATTGAAAAGTGGATCGGCCACTCTCCCAGGGAATTTTCCATTGGATAACCTTATGATATGAAGCCAGTTGCTTGCATTTCGCCTTTTCTTCCCTACTTGACAGGGTTTTTCGAGGTGAGATTTCCACAGGGGATTGCGCAGGGGTCCTCGTTTCAAGGCTCATGGCCTGGGCACAGACCCACAAAAAGGGGATCTGCAGGCTGCGGAAAAGGTCCCTTGGGCTGCTGCACCGGACTCATTAGCGCGGCAGGGGCTGAAGCCCACGTCTTTAGAATCAGCGTGTATTGGCCCGGCTGAAGGGCTTGCTGAAAAAATCAGTTTCTGTGGCAAATCAGCATTTGCAGGGGCTGAAGCCCGCGCGATTTATTGGCCCTATTCGGCACGAGTAAACTCGTGCCCTGTTACAAAGCCCCTCGAGAGTGATATTTTTAGCAAGCTGTGAAGTCGTGCCCTGTTACAAAGCCCTCGCTGCCGGATTTTTCAACAACTGTGAAGCCGTGCCCTTGTTACAAAGCCCTTCAAAATTGAGTTTTTCCGCAGCCTGTCTGGCCCGGTTCCGGCGGTCCCTGCCATCCGGCTTGATCATCATCGCCCGGATTCAGCGTGCGGATTCAGCGTCCGGTGTAGTTCTGCGCGTAGGTGTCACCGGGCAGGCCGAGCGCTGGCGCCTTGCGCGCGAGCGAATAGGCCGCATCGCGGTGCATGGCGCCGCCGACGGTGACGAGCCATGGCGATTTTCCCGTCGGCGAGAACACGCCGGGCTGAAGTTCGGGATGTTTCCTGCCCAATGAATCGGCCTTCTTCTGCGCCTGATCTTTGCGGTTATAGGTGAACGCCACGACGCGCCACACCGCAGAGGGATGCGAGCCGGCGCTTGCCAACGGTGATGTATGGTCCGGCGGCGCTTCTGCGATCGCCGTTTCGGGAATCGGCTGCGCTGCTGCTGCGGCATGATGGCCGAAGAGGCGGTGCGCGACGATCCAGCCGAAGAGGACAACCGCCGCGAGCAGGACCAGCGCCGTAATCCAGCGCCGTGAGTCAGCCTGAATGCCGGTGAGCCAGTCGGGCAGCGTGAAGGGCTCGCGGTCACTGCTTAGAAATGCAGCGCGCGCGCCGGGCCTTGAGAAGTGCGCTTCGGGCGGCCCCGGAAGTTGCGACGGCTGGGCGCTGGCCGGAGAAGGCGCGGGTGGCTCGCCGGGCCGGCGGACGGGGTCGCGGAATCTCGCCGCGGCCACTGCGGAAGCGATCGGCGATGCCGGGGGCGCGGCCTTTGGAATCGGCGGCAACGACCGGAAAGCTGGGCGCGCCGTGAGCGCCGCCTTGATCTCGGCCAGGCCCCACTCGCCGCTCCTGGCATTGAGCACGATGTCGTCGAAGGGAGCGGGCAGAGCGAATTGCCTGTGGGGCGAAGCGGTCCGCGCGGAGCCGAGCAGAACTTCCATGAGCACAAGGGCAAGATCGTGGACGTCGCGCCGCCGAGCGGCGAACCCCGCGTCGCCTTCGGGCGTCTCGCGGATGCAGTCGCTTCGGAGCTTCACGGTTTCGCCGACGGCGTAGATGGCGCCGGCCGAGACGTGCTCGTGGACGAAGCCGTGCGCGTGCAGCATCTCGAGCGCCGAAGCCATGCTGAGGCCGATCTGGGTAGCGTCCGCCGTGGACAGGCGGCCTTTCTCGAGCACCTGCCCCAGGTTTGCGTCGACGCGCTCGAACACGACGTAGACGGCCGTGATGTCATCGGCTTCGATGAGGAACTGCCCGAAGCGGTCGATGCGGAGAAAGTTGGGATGGCCGAGGCTCTGCACGCCGCGCCACCGGGCGAGGATCTCGTCCTCGTCAAAGTGGCACTCGATGATGCGGATGAGGGCGGGCTCGCCGTTTGCGTTCGAGGTGGAGAAGAAGGCGCTGCGTCCTTCGGTCTGAAGCAGCTTGTTGAGGGCAAAGGCGCTGTCGATTGTGACGCCTTCGAATTCCGTCCACAGATCCATGGGATTCCTGCTGTCTCAATTGAAATTCCAAAGCAGGAGGCCCGGCGGGGCGGAGGGGTCCAGATAATCTATGCGGCGAGACGCGTGTGCGGACGGAGCGGCTCTTGTTATGCGTCGATTATCCACCATTCAGGCGGCGCAAGGGTTAACCGAAAAAGTTCCCTTCATCTGCGGACTGCGAAAAGCGCGTGCCGTCGAAGCGGCATCCCTATCGGACTAACGGCCAAGCATTCGCGAATCGCGAGTCCGGCATTCAATCCACCTGCACGCTCGGCAGATCGAAACCGGCGCTTCATGATTGTTTTTCAAAAAGGCGCTTGACCCTTCCCTTGCGTCATGCTCAAAGATGTCCAGGGTGAGACCAATGAAGACCTTCCGCATCCAGGAGTTCGCAAAACTTGGCGGCGTTACCGTGCGGGCATTGCATCACTACGACCGGCTCAAGTTGCTTTCGCCCGCGCATCGGTCGGACCGTGGATACCGGCTCTACTGCCACGAGGATTTGGGGCGCCTGGAGCGGATTCTCGTGCTGCGGTTCCTGGGGCTTTCACTGCGCGAAATTGCCGGGATGCTAAATTCTCCGGCAACCGCCGGCGCAGAACGGCTGACCGTCACGCTTGCGCGGCAGCGGGCGGCACTGCATGAGCGGCGCGACGGCCTGGATCGCGTGCTGCGCACCATTGAACATGCACAACTGCGCGCACAGGAACCGGCGGAACCCGAATGGGTTCTCTACCAGACGATTCTGAAGGAGGTACAAATGCAGGAAGCCACAGACTGGAGACAGAAATACTACAGCGCGAGTGCATTTGAGGCGCTTCAGCTGCAGCGGGCAACGACGACGCCTGAACAATGGGCGGATGCCGGTGAGCGATGGCGCGCGGTGCTGGCCGATGTTCAGAGCGCGCTCGATCGCCAGGTTTCTCCAGACAGCGCCGAAGGCCGGGCGCTTGTCGCGCGCTGGATTCGCCTGGGCGACGAGTTCACGCTCGGAAATCCGGAGATCGCCGAGGGTCACCGGCGGATGTACCAGGACGAAAGCCACTGGCCGGATGATGAAATGGCCGCACACCTGAGGGCGGTGAGCCCTAAACCTGAGCATCGGGCCTTTTTTCACCAGGCTGTTCAGGCCTGTCTGCGCCACGGATGATCCTGGGTGACCGCTCGATCCGTTGCAGTGGAATGGTGGCTTCGCGGTTTGCATCCGGGTGACGCCTGAAGGCGCGCGGCGAATCGTCTTTCATGTCCGATCCTGAACACGGGGAATCAAAACCGGACAGGGAGGATGAGCGTCTCCACTGTAACTCTTTGAAAGAACGGGGTGCGGAACGAATGCGTTTGGCGCGGCGGATGCAATGAATCCATGTGGAGGCTGCCATGTCCGGACTGCGCCAGAATTTGAAATTTGCCTTTCGCCAGCTGATCAAGAGCCCCGGTTTCACGGTGGTCGCGATTGTCATTCTTGCCCTTGGAATCGGGGCCAACACGGCCATCTTCAGCATGGTGAACACGGTGCTGCTGGAGCCGCTGCCGTTTCCGAATCCCGACCGGCTGGTGCAGATCTGGCACACGCCGCCGCAGGAGCAGTTCCCGGGCATGACGCAGTTTGCCGTGTCGGCAGCGAATTTTCTCGACTGGCAGAGGCAGGGCACGTCGTTCGAAGGGATGTCTCTGTATGGCGGCGGCGGCTACGAGTGGACGACTGGGTCGAAGTCCGAGACGATCGTCGCCGGCCGCGTGACGAGCGACTTCTTCCCGGTGCTCGGGGTGCAGCCGATGATTGGCCGCGGGTTCACTGCGGAAGAAGATCATCCGGGAAAGAACCACGAAGTGATCCTGACCTGGAAGCTGTGGATGCAGCGCTTCGGCGGCGACCGCAACGTGCTCGGGCGCACGATGGACCTCGACGGCACTCCTTATACGATCGTGGGCGTAATGGGCGCAAAGGTGCAGAAGCCCGGCTTTGCACAGGCCTGGGTTCCCATGGGGCTGACGCCGGCGGAAGCGGTGGTGCGCGGCGAGCACCACTTCATGACGGTGGCGCGCCTGAAGCCGGGCGTGACAGTCGAGCAGGCGCAGGCGGAGATGGACAGGATCTCGCAGCGGCTCGCGGGAATGTACCCGGCGGATGACAAGGGATGGGGCGCGAAGGTGATCACGGTGCGCGACGATATGGTGGGCGATGTGCGCCCGGCGCTGCTGATGATGCTCGGCGCGGTGGGTTTTGTCCTGCTGATTGCCTGCGCGAACGTGGCCAATCTGCTGTTCGGGCGTGCGTATGCGCGGCGCAAGGAGATTGCCATCCGGACTGCGCTCGGCGCGAGCCGCTCGAATGTAACGCAGCTGCTGCTCATCGAGGCGATGATCGTGTCGCTGGTGGGCGGCCTGGTGGGCCTGGAGACGGCGCACTTCGGCATCGATCTGCTGGTGAAGACCTTCGCCGACATGCTGCCGCAGATGGGCCAGATCGGGCTGAGCGTGCCGGTGTTGCTGTTCACGCTTGGCCTGTCGATCGTGACGGGGCTGCTTTCAGGATGGCTGCCGGCGCTGAGCCTGACGCGCGGCGACGTGAACGAGGGTTTGAAGCAGGGGTTCGGCAGGATGGACGCGGACTCGGGCCGGGGCGTTACCCGGTCGGCGCTGGTGACGGTTGAGGTGGCGCTGTCGCTGGTGCTGCTGATCGGAGCAGGCCTCATGGTGCGGAGCCTGTGGAAGCTGCAGGCCGCGGATCCGGGCTTTGACGAGCGCAGCGCGCTGACGATGAATGTGAACGTGCCGGGGAAGCTGTTCACGGCGCCGGCCCAGGAGACGCAGTTCTTTACCGATGTACTCGACCGGGTGCGCGCGCTGCCGGGCGTGGAGTCTGCGGCGGCCATCGACAACCTGCCGCTGCAGGGCGGCTCGAACCAGCCGATCATGGCCGAGGGAAGGCCTGTCGTCCCAATGGCGGAGCAGCCTGAGGTGTCGGTGCGCGTGGTCACGCCGGAGTATTTCAAGACGATGCGCATGCCCGTGATCGAGGGGCGCGATATCGCGGCGAGCGACTCGCCCGAAGCGCCTGGGGTGGTGGTGATCAGCAAGTCGATGGCGAAGCAGTTCTGGCCGAATGAGGACGCGATCGGCCGGCGGCTGACGCTGTCGTTCTTCCCGGACAAAGTGCGTGTAGTGGTCGGCGTTGTGGGAGACGTGAAGCAGAACGGGCTCGATTCGGCTGCGGGCATTGCGACGCTCTATTGGCCGGTAGCGCAGGTGGGCGACTCGTCGATGGCGAAGTGGCGTCCTTACGGGTTGAGCCTGGCGGTGCGGACGACGGTGCCTCCGCTGACGGTGGCGAACTCGGTGACAGGCGCGGTGGCGCAGGCGAACAGCAACGCTGCGGTGGACAACGTGATGACGCTCGAGGATTTCGTCGGCGCGACGCTGACGCAGCACCGCTTCAACATGGAGCTGCTGACGATCTTCGGCGCGCTGGCGCTACTGCTGTGCACGATCGGCATCTACAGCGTGCTCGCGTACTCGGTGAAGCGGCGGATGCGCGAGATCGGCGTGCGGCTGGCGCTTGGGGCCACGCTGGGTGACGTGGCGAGGCTGGTGGTGATGCAGGGAATGAAGCCGACGCTCGCCGGAGTGGGCATCGGGCTCACGGCGGCGCTGGCAATGGGCAAGGTCGTGAGCAGCCTGCTCTACGGCGTGACCGCGACGGATGCGGAGACCTTTGCCGCGGTGACGGCGCTGATGGTGGTGGTGTCGCTTGCGGCGAGCCTGGTTCCGGCGTTGCGCGCGACGCGGGTTGATCCGCTTGCGGTGCTGAGGGACGAATGAGCGAGCAGCGCGGGTCGTGGAGCGCGGGTCGTGGAGCGCGTTGATCATGGGACATGAGGCACGATTCCCGGCGAAATAAATCCCTGCGCCGTCCCTTCGGGACTCCTGAGGCAATATCTATGACCGTGTTCCCCACGCTGAAGCGCGGGGCTAACAAGCACTGCGCCTCCGGCGCGCTTGGCGGCCTTTATCCTGTAGGGTGATTTCCAAATCAATTGAACAGCTCAAGACGGCCTGGAAGAGCGAGGGGGGCTGGAAGCGCCTGCTGCGCCTGTTCGCGTTGTGGTTTGCGGTGGGCGTGGCGGCGCTGTGGCTGCTCGCTTCGCTTTCGCTGGTGGTTCTGCGGTGGGTCGATCCGCCTACGACTGCTGTGCACGTGCAGCGCCGGGTGCAGGCGTGGATTCACGGCAAGGCGTATCGCAAGCGCTACCGGTTCATTCCGCTGACTGAGATATCGCCGGATTTTCAGCATGCGGTGATCGCGGCGGAGGACGGGCGCTTCTACGAGCATCACGGGTTCGACTGGAACCAGATCCAGATCGCGGCCGAGGAGAGCATGCAGGGCGGCAGGACGCGCGGGGCCTCCACCATTACGCAACAACTCGTGAAGAACCTGTTCTTCGGAACCGACCGGTCCGTCCTGCGAAAGGGCGCGGAGGTGACGCTGGTTCCGGTGGCCGAGCTGGTGCTAGGCAAGCGGCGCATCCTCGAGCTCTATCTGAACGTGGTGGAGTGGGGACCGGGCATCTATGGCGCGGACGCCGCGTGCGGGTATTACTACAAGACCCCTGCGCGGAAGATCGGGCGCGACCAGGCTGCGCGGCTGGCGGCAATTCTTCCGGCCCCGCTGAAGCGCCGGCCGGATCGAATGAACGACTACAGCGCGCTGATCATGGAGCGCATGCGCCAGATGGGATGGTAGCGGCCGCGCCGAAAAGCGGTGCGAGGACTCCATTGCCCGCCGGGAAATACTGCGACTTTGCATAGGTCCGCCGATGCGTGAACCGAGGCTATACTCGCGCGCAGAAAGCTCTTGAGCGCGCCAATGATCGATGCTCCGCAGCCCATAAAGCAAGAACGCAAGCCGGCCGACGCAGAAGCGGAGAGTTTTGCGCCTGCGAGGCAGACGCGCCGGGTCTACGAGCGCATCCCGTTCCGTACGCAGATTCCGCAGCCGGACCTCAAGTACAAGTCCGGTATTGGCAGATGGCTCGCGAGGGGCGCATCTCTCGATGCGCACTCTGCCGTGGAGGTGCATACCGACCGCTGGTGGAAGGTGATGTGGCTGACGGGGGTGGATTACTTTTCGACGCTCGGGTACCAGCCGGGGATTGCGCTGCTCGCGGCCGGCGTGGTGGCGCCGATTGCGACGATGATCCTGGTTCTCGTGACGCTGGTTGGAGCGGTTCCTGTGTACTTCCAGGTGGCGGGACGCAGCTTTGCGGGGCAGGGCTCGATTGCGATGCTCGAAAACCTGCTGAAGGGATGGAAGGGCAAGGTGCTGGTGCTGACCCTGCTGGGGTTCGCGACGACGGATTTTGTGATCACGATGACGCTGTCGGCCGCCGATGCGGCGAAGCACGCGATTGAAAACCCCTTCCTGCATGACTACCTGGGCGAGCACCAGATCCTGGTGACTCTGGCGATTCTTACGCTGCTCGCGGTGTTGTTTCTGCGGGGATTCAGCGAGGCGATCGGCCTTTCAATGTTCGCCGCCGTCCCGTATCTGTTGTTGAACCTCGTGGTGCTGGGGCGCGGCGTGTGGGAGGTGGCGACGCATCCGACGGCGCTCGCAAACTGGCGGTCCATGATCGAAGCACGAGGCGACTTTTCGATGGTGGTGCTGGGCGCGATCATCGTGTTTCCGCAGCTTGCGCTGGGCTTGAGCGGGTTTGAGACGGGCGTCTCGGTGATGCCGCTGATCGATGGAGGCCCGGAGGACAAGGATTACAGCCCGCGGCTTGGAGGACGGCCGCGCGGGAGAATCCGGAACACGCGAAAGCTTCTTATGACCGCGGCAGTGATCATGAGCGTGATGCTGATCCTGTCGAGCTTTGTGACAACGCTTCTGATCCCGCCGGAGGACTACAGGATTGGCGGCGATGCCAGCGGGCGCGCGATCGCATTCCTGGCGCACAAGTACATCGGCGACGGATTCGGAACAATCTACGATCTGACGACGATCTTCATCCTGGGACTGGCGGGCGCGTCTGCAATGGCAGGGCTGCTGCACCTGATCCCGCGCTACCTGCCCCGGTTCGGGATGGCGCCTCGATGGGCGGAGCTGGCGCGGCCGCTTGTGCTGGTGCTGTTCGCCATCGATGTGGTGATTACGCTGGTGTTCAAAGCCAACGTGGAGGCGCAGAGCGGCGCGTACGCAACCGGGGTGCTGGTGCTGATCCTGTCGGCGGCTTTTGCGGCCACGCTTGCCTCATGGCGAGAGAAGCGATGGCTGATGGCGGCCTTCACCGGGACATTGTGCCTGGTGTTTCTTTATACGCTTGCGGATAACTGCATCGAGCGGCCGGATGGGTTGATTATCGGGGCGATTTTGACGCTTCTGCTTATGACGGCGTGCGCGCTGAGCCGCTCGTTGCGGTCGGTTGAACTGCGGATCACGGAAGGGTACTACGCCGACCGCGAGAGCTGGGAGATGGGGCCGACGCTGAGGGGCAAGAAGGTTCATCTCGTGCCGATCAAGAGCGGGTCGCGGGAGGCGCGCGTGAAGAAGCGGGAGGAGATCGGCAGATACTACGGCGTGCGAGGGCCATTCCTTTTCCTGCACGTGAACCTGCTCGACAACCGCAGCGAGTTTGCGGCGCCGCTCGAGGTAACCGTAAGCAAGGAAGGCGATGATTATTTCGCGGAAGTCTACAGCGCCACCGCAATTGCCAACTCGATCGCGTTCATCAGCGAATGCATCGATCCGAAATCGATCTTCATCGGGCTCACGCGGCGCGACCTGATGGCGCAGGCGCTCCGTTACCTGACGTTTGGCGAGGGCGAGACGGGGCTGATGGTCTACACCATCCTGCTGCGGTATTGGGATTGGACGGCGGAGGATGACGTGCGGCCGCTGATATTTCTGATGAGCGACTGATCGAAGCGGTCGCGTGGGCGATTGTTTTCGGTGGCGTTGGCGGGGGTCCGGAGACCCCCGCTACAGCCGGCCTATCACCCCAGCGACAAAGACCCGTCGCTGGGGACCCCGGGTCTGGAGACCGGCTGTACGATTGGAGACCGGCGGTACGATTGGAGGCCGGCGGTACTATGCGCGGTCGAGGTTGTTGTAGACGGCGGCGGTGCAGCCGTCGATGTCGTTCTGGAGCGGCGGAGGAGCGCCGAAGTGGGTCATCTCGGCGGCCTGCGTGCGAGCTAAGAAGTCGGCGTATCCATTCGACTGCAGGGAGCGGAGCGACGCGACCGTGAAGCGCTTCTTCATTTCATCGAGGCTGATTCCGGCGGCTTTGCCTTCGGCAACTTTCTGCGTGAGCTCTTCGATGAAGTTCCGCTGGCAGGTCATGATGGTGCGGCTTGACTGCATGGGGCCGTGGCCGCCGAGGATGGACTGGAAGTCGAGTTTTGCGACTGCATCGATTGTTGCGGGCCACTTGCGAGGATAGCCGTCGCCGATGTTGGGAACCCAGCAGTGGCTTGCGTCTCCTGTAGCGATGGCTCGCCGGCTGGGGCAGAATGCAAACACATCGCCAGCCGTATGCGAGCGGCCGTGGAAACCGAGCTGCAGATCGAAGGCGGGATCTTTAAGTTCGTAGGAATTGTCGAATGTGATGGTAGGAAGCTCGAGCGTGAAGTCCTTCATCTCGGCCTGGTACGCCTGGATGTGGCTGATCTCGGACGCGCAGAAGGCCTTTTCGGCGGCTGATGAGGATTTGCCGGCGCGCTGGTGGAGGGCGTCGATCTGCTTCGACATTTCGTCGAGGGACTGCTTGAGGCGGTCCACGGAGTACTGCGACATCAGTTGCTTTGTCTGTGAAGTGGCGATGAAGTCGACCTTACTTCCTGTGTGCGCATAGGCCTGGTTGCCCTGCGTGTGGTCCCAGTGGAAGTGCGTGTTGATGACGTAGCGCACGGGCTTCTCGGTGATGTCGCGTCGGATCTGGGCGATGAGAGAGGCAGCGGCCGAGGGCTTGGAGTGGGCGTCGACGATGACCACGTCTTTGGAGCGGACGAAGATGGCGGCGTTGCAGTTGATGACGGTCTGCGGGCGGGCGTGGGCGAAGAAGACGCCGTCGGCGGCCTTGTGGAGATCGAAGAGATCGGATGCATCGGTGGGAGCAGCGCTGCGCGCCCATGCGGCGCGATGCCATGCGAGTTCGACGATGGATGCGCCGGCAAGGGTGGTGCCCATGAGCTTGCGGAGGAAATCGCGCCGCGAAGGGGAATGATGATGGCCGTGAGCGGCATGGTCGTGGTGGTGGGGATGGTTGTTGCCGGGGTGCGAGTGATCGTGCATGCAGGTTCCTCCGGGCGATGCGCGAGAAGCTTATCACTCCCTGAAACGCAGTGGAAGATGGCACTTCGGGGGCGATGCTTCGAGTGTTAAAATCAATCAGTGCCGGGTCCTACGCGACGTAATCCCGCCAAACCCGCCAGGTCCGGAAGGAAGCAACGGTAACGGGCTAGTACGGGCGCAGTAGGTCACCCGGTACTTTTTTGCAAAGTGCAGGGACCAGGCATCAGGGACCAAGGGACCAAGGAGGCAGAGACCAGCGTGAACTGGCACTGCGCACTCGAGCCCTGCGCCAGGAGAAGAAATTGAGCCTTACTGTTCGTCCCGTTGTTGGCCGCCGCGCCAAAATTTCCGCACTTGGCACTTACGTTCCTCCGCAAGTTCTGACCAATCAAGATCTTGAAAAGATGGTGGAGACGACCGACCAGTGGATCATGGAGCGGACGGGGATCCGCGAGCGGCACGTGCTGGAACAGGGCAAGGGCGTAAGCGACATTTGCGCGGAGGCTGCGAAGAAGTGCCTTGCCGCGCGCGGAATCGGGCCGGACGACGTGGAAGCGATCGTTGTTGGCACAGTGACGCCGGACATGATGTTTCCATCGACGGCGTGCCTGGTGCAGACGAAGATCGGCGCGCACCACGCTTGGGGATTCGACGTCTCAGCAGGTTGCTCGGGCTTCGTGTTTGCGCTGCAGGCCGGAGTGAAGCTGGTGGAGAGCGGCGCGCACAAGATGGTGTTAGTGTGCGGCGCGGACGCCAATACGAGGATGACCGACTACACGGACCGCGCGACGTGCGTGCTGTTCGGAGACGGCGGCGGGGCGGTGCTGATTGAGCCTTGCGAAGAGGGCGAGATCGGGATGATCGACTTTGTGCACGAGATCGACGGAGCGGGCGGCGTATCGCTGAACCTGCCGGCGGGCGGCAGCCTGAACCCGCCGACGCACGAGACGATCGACAAGAAGATGCACTTCATCCACCAGGATGGGCAGGCGGTGTATAAGTTCGCGGTGCGCAAGATGGCCGAGGCGACGAACACGCTGCTCGAGCGCAACGGCGTAACGGGCTCGGACCTGGGATGCTTTATTCCGCACCAGGCGAACAAGCGGATCATTACTTCGACCGCGGACCGGCTGGGGATGGATCCGGAGCGGGTGATTATCAATATTGATAAGTACGGGAACACCTCGGCGGGGACGATTCCGCTGGCGATGGAGTCGGCCATTGAGGAAGGGAAGTTGAAGAAGGGCGACCTGGTGCTGCTGGCGGCGGTGGGGGCTGGGTTCACGGTGGGAACGGCGTTGCTGCGGTGGGAGATCTAAAGGAACAGATATAGGGGAAAGTCTCCTGTTTTCAGCTATTTGGAGGTACGGTTCACCCAAGGAGCCGCGAACCCGGCACTGTTCAATCGATGTCAGTGTTTCAATGAATGAAAGTGGTATTATGGATAGTGAAACGGGAGACTCAGATGGTCAATCCGAAGATCTAGATGCGGTTCAAGAACTCGGCACGGATGGCGTCATCCTGTCCTGGCCGCCCGAATTACTTCACTTATAAATACTTCAGCCGTTTGATCCGAGTTCTGTGTTGAAGCTCGCCGTGCATCATGCATTCCAGACCCTCTTGAAATCTTCGCGTATACCGTGGACGGCCGCAGTGTATTGCGCATTGGCCGCGAGGTCGAACAGGTCACCTTCGCTGTTTTCAAAGTCATAGATCACCGTGGCGAGCTTTGCTCCCTGGTACTGGGCCGCCTTTCTCAGGTGATCTACGGCTTCGTCAAGGACTGGAGAGGGACCCTGCGGCGCAACCTGGCCGGCCGATAACCGGCAAAGGATACAAGCAAGGTTGTAATGCACAGCGCCGCTCCATCGCGGAACGGGCTCATCTTCCCAATCGGTAGCCTGGAGGCCGGTCTTCGTTTGATTACGCGCCTTTTCAAGGAGCGCCGTTGAGAGGTGGGCATCGCCCTGCTTCTTCGCCAACATGGCCTCGTCGTAGTAAAGGCGGCCGAGATTGTAGTAACAGCGCTGCTGATTTGGTCTTTTCCGTTGCGAAGCCAGGAACGAATCGCGGGCTCTATCGCGAAGCGCGGGATCGTGCTCTGCCAGTTCCATGTAGATCAGGCCCAGGTCGTTGTCATATTGGAATTCTCCGTTTCCACGGGCGGCTGCAATCAGCGCGTAATAGAGCGCGCGGTCGAGATCGGAGGCGAATTTTTCGGCTTGATATTTCGAATAGTAGAAGTTCGCCATTTTGCGGAGCTGGGGGGCAGTGGGAGGCGGTTCGGCAAATTCCAGGGCGATCAGGTGTTCGACGGTGAGAATGCGCTGGCGTCGTTCGATGGCCATGAGGCGATAGCGGTCATCCTCCCAAGCCAGCTTCGGGAACTCCTTCTCGAGATACTCCAGAGACTTCCTTACCTGCTCCTCCAAATCCGCAAGCTTCGGAAAACTCTGTTTGGCCTTCTCGGCGAGCCTGGTGACTTCCTCCTTCTGCAGTTCGGCTTCCTTCACCGCGTCAGCGATGCGTTTCATCGCAACGCTCGTCGCCTTGTCGATATCACGCTTCGCGATACCGAGCGCATCAGCTGTCTTGCCCCTGTACTCCTTTACAGCATCCTTCAGGCGGAACGATCCAAAGAGAGTCACGGCAACGATTACCGCAATGGAGATTCCGCTTGCAGCGAGCAGAATCATGAGTTCCTGCTCAAGGTGGGCGATTTCCTTGTCGGTGCTCGCGAGGTGCTCGTTCGTACGCGAGACGTCTTCTTCGACGCTTTGAAGTTGCTCTTTGGCTTTGCCCGCTTCATCGCCGGTGTTCGTCTGAGCAGGCGCATTCTGAGCCCTGGAAGTCGCGTGCTGAGCGGCCGCAACTGACGCAGCCAGAATCAGCAGAAGGCCCAGTGGGCGCAGGGTCATAATCAGGGATTGTATACCCGGTTTGTTTCAACGGGCTGTCCCGGACTCGCGGGCATCAGGCTGGAACTCGGGCAGGACGCCTGATTCGGCGGCCATGCGGAAGAAGCTGCGCATGCCTTCGAGGCATTCGTCATCGAGCACGTAGTGGATGTTCTCGCCCAGGTAATGGCGGATGGTGTCCTCGGGGATGGGCATCTTGTTTGACCACTCCTGCGCGAGGGCTTCGATGTTTTGAAGGCCGTGATCGCGCGAGCGGATGAGATCGGCGGCAACGTCATCGAGCGGTCCGGAGCACGTGGTTCCCCAGACGGCAGAGATGAAGGGCAGCCCGGTGAGGGTGCGCCACTCGTGGGCGAGGTCGTGATAGACGAGTTCTTCGCCGGTGCGCTCGAAGCGGTTGGCGCGCTCTTCGAGTGCGAAGAGTGCGGGGTCGCCGATTACGATGGCGGCGTCGGCGTGGCTGAGCATGTTATCGAGGTCTGCGGCCATGGGAAGGAACTTCGCTTCCGGATTGGCCCACTTCTGAAAGAGGATGCGGGCATAGGCGATGGTCGTGCGGCTCGCGGTGTCGGCGGCCACCGTGCGGATCTTCGCAAGCGGCTGTCGCGAGCGGCGTACGAGCAAGAGCGAACGGACGTGATCCTTTGAGGCGATGACGCAGCCCGGCAGGATGCGGAGGCCGGGAGTGACGGTCAGCGAGGCAATGGGAACGAGGCCGATGTCAGCGGCTCCGGAGGCGAGGCGGTCGGCGCAATCGGAGGGGAGCATCCAGTCGATGTGATAGCGGCCGGCAAGTTCGGCGGCATGTGGAGGGTGTTCGAAATCCCACATGAGGGGGGCGGGGTTCAGAAAACGGATGGCAGCGATCGTGAGAGGAGATTGCTTGCACTGACGCACGGAATAAGTTTAACGGGTGAGTGGCCTATGGCTGGTTGTCAGCGGGCGGGGTGAGGAATGCTGTGACCAGCATTGTGTCGATAGGTATCGTCGAAGAAGATGATTGAAATCCGCGGCCGACGATTTGATCGAATCTCGCCATGCGAAATTTTCATATGCACGGGAAATTGACAACTGCTTTTTCGACTAGTTATCGTTACAAGCGCGTTCCCGATAATGCGATTTATTCGTAGATATTTCTGGAGTTGTTCGATTCCAAGATATGAGACCGAATGTCGCCGTTGGCTCAAGAGCCCGGAATGCAGGGGTCTGCGCGCCAACGATTTAGTTAATCGAACAGAGGCTTGATGCATTACTTCAATTCCGGAAGTCGCTCGCGGGTGAAACTGAATGCACGAGTTGAGGGGATTCCGGCGACGGTTTCCCCTCTTTCTTTTGCGAGTTGATTTGATGGCGCGGGATTTGTGAGATGTGAGCAGGGTCGCGCGCAGAGAACGGTTGGTTCGATATGGTCGGGTTCAAGAGATGAACGACATGCATGAAGCGATGAGCGCCGAGCAGGGCCTGAAGCTGGATGAAGACCGGCTTGCCTGGCTCGCATTGGCGATGACGCCAGGGTTGGGCCCGAGGCGAATTCTCGAGGCGATGAAGGGGTTGGATTCGGCGTCGCGGGTATTTGAGCTGACGCTTACAGAGCTGGAAGGCTTCCGCATGCCGGGAGGTTCAGCGCAGTTTATTTTCGATGGCAAGGCTCGCAAGGCCGCGGAGAAAGAGTGGGAAGCGGTTCGGGCGCAAGGAGCGACGATCCTTTCGCTGGGATGCGCGGACTATCCGGCACGGCTAAAGGAGATCTACGACCCGCCTCCGGTGCTGTGGGTGCGGGGAGATGTGAAACTGCTGGCGCGTCCTTCGATTGCGGTGGTGGGAACGCGGCATCCGTCTCCTTACGGCGCGGGCGTGGCCGAGATGCTGTCGCGGGATCTGGCCGTGCGAAAGCTGCTGATTGTGAGCGGAATGGCGCGCGGCATCGACACGTGCGCGCACAAGGGAACGCTGGCGGCGCGCATGCCCACGGTGGCGGTTTGGGGCACCGGGATCGACGTCGTGTATCCCAAGGAAAACAAGAAGCTCGCGGAGGATATTGTCTCGATGGGAGGCGCCATCGTAAGCGAGATGCCGTTGGGGACATTCCCCGCGCCTCAGAATTTTCCGCTGCGAAACCGAATTATAAGCGGGTTGAGCATCGCGGTGCTGGTTGTGGAGGCCGCGGAGAACTCGGGGACACGCGTAACAGCGCGATGCGCGGCGGAGCAAAACCGAGACCTGTTCGCGGTGCCGGGGAACGTGACGAATAAAAATTCGTGGACGCCTAATACGCTGATAAAGCAGGGCGCGAAGCTCGTAGCGACATGGGAGGATGTCTGGGAGGACCTGCCTTCGCAAGTCCGGGTTGAGTTGGAGGCCGAGGCTGGAGCTGAATCCAAACCCGACCGTCAGGCATCTCTTTTGCCAGACCCCGTATTGAGGCCGCATGAGGCGATGCTACTGGAGCTGCTGCGGGCGGATGAGGCGCTGCAGATCGACGAGATCCTCGACCTGATTGAAACCCAACTGACTTCGGCCGAAGTATTTACGGCATTATTTGAGCTAGAGATGGCGGGTCGGGTGCGGCAGTTGCCGGGAAAGAATTACGTTCGCGTACTCTGAAAATGAGTTTTCTCGTCTGAGAAAAATTGGAGTTCCTAATTGCGGGTGTTGCGCCCGGAATGGGTTTTGTGCGTACAATCCCGGGAACCGGGGAAGCGGCAAGTACACGGCGGCGAGTGGAAATGAAACCACCTTCCGTGATAGCTTCCAAGTTTCACGGCCAATTCTCGAGGCGAATCGAAACCAGACGCGACTCGGGCGGAGTTGAAACCTTCGGGCCGCACGCGCAATCAGAACTGAACGGGACCTAACTGGTTTGGAATTTGCCCACGCGAGTCGGGACAAGCCTGAGCGGGTCTAGTAATAAGGATGGCAATGAGCAAATCACTGGTGATCGTCGAATCCCCCGCGAAGGCCAAGACGATCGGGAAATATCTCGGCAAGGACTTTGAGGTGCTGGCATCTGTCGGGCACATCATGGACCTGCCAAAGAACGATCTTGGGGTGGAACTGAAGAAGCGGACCTTCGAGCCGACGCTGATTGTGTCTCCGGGCAAAGAGAAGGTGGTGGGTCAACTGCGGAAGGCGGCGGCCAAGGCCGAGCAAATCTTCCTGGCGCCCGACCCTGACCGCGAAGGCGAAGCGATTGCGTATCATCTTGCGCTTCAGCTTGGCACGTCGGCCGCGGACAAGAAAAAGATCCATCGCGTTACATTCAACGAGATTACGAAGAAGGCCGTTCAGGACGCGTTCCAGCATGCGCGCGACGTCGATCAAAAACTTGTGGATGCGCAGCAGACGCGGCGCGTGCTGGACCGGCTGGTGGGATACCAGATTTCGCCGCTGCTCTGGGACAAGGTGCGGCGCGGATTGTCGGCGGGCCGCGTGCAGACGGTGGCGGTGCGGCTGATCGTTGAGCGCGAACGGGAGATCAATGCGTTCAAGCCGGTTGAGTACTGGACGCTCGAGGCGTTTCTCCATCCTGAAAGGCAGGCGGACCAGAGTTTCAACGCGAAGTTCGTCGGCGTCGACGGGCAGCCGGTTCGGGTGGCGAACGGGACGGACAAGGACGGCAAGGAACAATTCATCGCAGACGCGTTGCCGGATGAGAAGTCGATGCGCGAGGTGCTCGCCGACCTTGAAGGAGCGGGATGGTCGCTGGTTTCGCTGCAATCGCGCGAGCGCCAGAGGAGACCGCAGGCGCCGTTTATCACGAGCCAGTTGCAGCGCGAGGCCGCGACCAAGCTGAAGTTCAACGTGCGGCGCACTATGGGCGTTGCGCAGCGGTTGTACGAGGGCATTGAAATCGGCCCCGACGGGCTTACGGGTTTGATTACGTACATGCGTACCGATTCTCCGCGCGTGGCGCCGGAGGCGATCGAGGGCGCGCGCGAATGGATCGGGAAGAACCTGGGCAAGCAATATCTGCCCGCTACGCCCAACGCGTACAAGGGCAAGAAGGACGCGCAGGACGCGCACGAGGCGATCCGGCCGACGGATGCGGCGCGGACACCGGAGTCGATTGCGAAGTACCTGACGGATGAGCAGCTCAAGCTTTACCGGCTGATCTGGCAGCGCTTTGTAGCTTCGCAGATGGTTCCCGCAATGCTGAATGTGACGACGGCGAATATCGCCGCGGTGTCGGCGCGGTCGCACAAGACATACGATTTTCGCGCCAGCGGAACGGTCGTGGTGTTCGACGGATTCCTGAAGGTCTACGAGGAGATTGAAGAAAAGAAGGATGACGACGACGAGAGCGCGAGCCGGCTTCCGAACCTGGAAGGCGTGAAAGGGCTGGCGCTGGAGCGCCTTGCCGAGCAGCAGAAATTCACGCAGCCGCCGCCGCGATACAACGAAGCGTCGCTTGTGAAGGTGCTGGAGGAGCGCGGCATCGGGCGGCCGTCCACGTATGCGTCGATCATCAATACGATCCAGGACCGCGAATACGTTACGAAGATCAGCAGCCGGTTCTATCCCACTGAGATTGGAATGGTGGTGTGCGATCTGCTGGTGAAGAATTTTCCCTACATCTTCGATGTGCAGTACACGGCGCGGCTGGAAGAGGAGCTCGACGACATCGAAGAGGGCACGGAGAAGTGGACCGACCTTCTCAAGGGCTTCTACAGCTACTTCGAGGGAGAGCTGAAAGACGCCGAGAAGCACATGGAAAACATCAAGCGCATGGAGCAGAAGACCGACGAAAAATGCGATCTGTGCGGGTCGCCGCTCCTATTGAAGTGGGGCAAGTTCGGCAGCTTCTATGCGTGCTCGGCGTATAACAAGAAGGACCCGACGAGCTGCACGTTCACCAAGGAGAACACGGCGAACAAGCCGGACCTGAATACGCCCGAAGCGCAGGATGCTACGGAACAGGAAGAGTACTGCGAGAACTGCGGCAAGGTGATGGTGCTGCGGCGTGGGCCGTTCGGCATGTTCATGTCGTGCCCGGACTACAACGCCGACCCGCCGTGCAAGACGTTCCGCAAGCTGAGCCAGAAGCAGCAGCAGAAGCAGAGCGCTCCGCAGCCAACGGGCGAGGACTGCCCGCAGTGCGGCAAGCCGCTGGTGCTGCGGCAGGGCGCGTACGGTGAGTTTGTTTCGTGCTCGGGGTACCCGAAGTGCAAGTACGTGAAGCAGAACATTATTGAAGGCATGAAGTGCCCGAAGTGCGGCACTGGCGATATCGCCGAGCGCAAGGCCAAGCGCGGCAACATCTTCTGGGGCTGCACGAATTATCCCAAGTGCGACTTCACGTCGAACTACAAGCCGGTGGCGGAGAAGTGCCCGGAGTGCGGCGGCGCTTATCTGCTTGAGAAGACCCTGAAGAGCGGCGTGTTTCTCGAGTGCCCGAACAAGAAGAAGAGCGCCGAGGAAGAAGCGGCTGCGCCGAAGAGAAAGAGCAAGAAGGCGGCGGCTCCGGAGGCGCAAGGTCCCGTGGTGTGCCACTACTCGAAGCGGATCGGGGATGCGCCGAAACCGCCGACCGCGGAAACGCACGGGCCTGTGGCCGAGGGCGACGAGAAGAAGAAACGGGAACTGCAGCCGGTGTAACAATGCTGCGGAGCAGCAATCAGAAACCTGCGGTGCCCGTGGTAGATAGACAGGCGGAGAGTCGCAAGTTGGCGGGAGCCTCGAAGGAAGTTTTCATCATTGGCGGGCCGAATGGGGCGGGAAAAACGACTGCATCTCGGCTCTTGATTCCATCGAGCTTTGGTCATGCCGTCTTTCTTAACGCGGATGAGATAGCGAGGGAGATCTCTCCTAATAATCCGGAATCCGCTGCTCTTGCCGCTGGGCGTGTGCTGATTGAACGCATGCGCAAATTGGTTGGCAGTGAGGCTAGTTTCGCATTGGAAACCACGTGCGCGGGGAAGACCTATATTCCTATGCTGAAAAGCTGCAACGCGGGCGGCTGGAGGATTTCGCTTTTTTACTTTTGGCTGCCGTCGCCTGAGGATTCCATAGCCAGAGTGGCACAGCGGGTTCGAGAGGGCGGGCATTCGATCCCTGACGCCGTGATCTATCGCAGGTTCCGGATCGGGCTCGCCAACATGCGGAACCTCTACCTGCCACTGGCAGATACTGCTGCGATCTACGATAATAGTTGTAATCCCCGTGTCCTGATTGCCGAGAAGGAATCTGGAGGCCGACTCAGGGTCGTCGATTCGGGGCGCTGGTCAAGAATCGAGGAACTTTGCTTATGCAGATGACATCGAGAGAGCTTCTCGACTCGGTTAATCGAGATTTGGAGGAGGTTGACCGGAGGCTTGTCTCGGGCGAACTCGACGGTACCGGCCGATTCTACACGGACGACGAGTTGGCGCGAGGAGCGGCAACCGGCGGGCCTCGCAAGCCGGGGAAGGAAGCTAAGGCACCGGCCGCATAGCTGAACAGTCGCACCAAGAAGTTTCTTGCGCGGTCGTCACGACGTGGGCTCGCATCGATAGCCCTCTCGCCACTCAGAATTCCCGCTTAGAACTGCTAGGATGGGCAGCAAGAGGTCGGAATGGAACGGATGCCCATGGAAAGTTCGCTTGCTACGCCTGCCGATGCCGAGATCATCCTGAAGCTTTATGACCTTCGCCGCGAAGAGGTGATGCGCAAGGCGCGCGCGTGGGTGATTGGCGAATTCTGGCCGGCGACGGCCGAAGAATATTTCGCGGCAGCTCTCAACCGCGAGGACCCGCACAGCGCATTCGTGCGCCAGGTGGTGACTTACTGGGAGATGGCGGCGGCCCTGGTGCTGCATGGCACCGTGTCGCCGGAGTTGTTCGTGGACTGCAACGCCGAGGGGTTCTTCCTGCTTGCAAAGTTCGCGCCCATTCTCGACGGCATCCGCGAGCGGTTCCCGATGTTCATGACGCGCACCTCGGACCTGGTGAGGCGCTTTCCCGCGGCTGCTTCGCGGTACGACGCGACGCTGAAGAACGTGGAGGGGATGCGTACGGCGCGGCAGGGGACAGCCGGGGTGGCGGCGGAAAAGCCGCAGTACGCGTACCCGCCGAAGCCATAGATTTATGACTCAGTCCGGGCAATGCGGGTTGCGGAGCGGCTTGCCGAACCCGGGCCCCGGGGAGCATGATGGTAGCCGGCATTAACTTCCCCTCCTGGAGGTCTCAAGTGAAGCGTATTGTTGCAACTCTGGTGGTTGCTGTATCGTTCGGCGCGGCGTCGGCCTGGGCGGCCGATTCGTCCACGATCAACGGCTGGATCTCCGACTCGATGTGCGGAGCCAAGCATGCGGGTTCGGGCGCGGCCTGCGTCAAGAAGTGCATTGACGGCGGCATGCAGCCTGTATTTGTGGACGAGGGAAAGAAAGAGGTCTACAAGATCGACAACCCGGATGCCGTGAAGGGCTTTTACGGAAGCCATGTGACGGTCAAGGCCACCACGGATGCAGATAGCAAGAGCGTCCACATCGACTCGATCGCCGAGGCCAAGTAGGCTCGCCACAGGACGGGTTTGCAATCCCGTTCCCTTTGGTGTGTCCTGACTCGCGCTGCGGGCCAATCTCTGTTACTGTCGTATCGAGTTACCGTCGCCGGGGGGCTTGCCCGCCCGGCGGCGGTTCGACACGTTTGGAAGTGAAACCCAATGGCACGAGCGATTTGGAACGGCAAGGTGATTGCCGAAAGCGACACAACGGAGACGGTGGAAGGCAACGTTTACTTTCCTGAATCGAGCCTGAACCGGGACTACTTCCGGCCGAGCAGCACCACCTCCACGTGCCCGTGGAAGGGCCAGGCGCGCTACATGAGCCTGCTGATCGACGGGCAGGACAATCCCGACGCCGCCTGGTACTACCCCGATCCCAAGCCCGCGGCGCGCAAGATCAAGGGCTATGTGGCCTTCTGGCGCGGCGTGGAAGTGGAGAAGTAACGACCGGATGCGGCTGCGCGGGGTTTGGCCGGCGGCAGTTCTGGCCGTCGTGCTCGGCGGATGCGGACACGCGGGCTCGCCAGGGCCGGCGGCGACCGCGCCTACTTTGCAGGGTGATGCGGCTCACCCTGGACAAACTCAAGGCTGGGTCGACACGAAGCTCTACTTCGGGCTCGGGCCGGCAGACCATCCGGAGCAGGGAATCAGCGAGGTAAAGTGGCGGGAGTTCCTCGACCGCGAGGTGACGCCGCGGTTTCCGGACGGGCTGAGCGTGGTGGATGTGTTCGGGCAATGGCTTAGCAAAGGCAAGACCACGCCGGAGCGCCTTCGATCGAAGGTGCTGATCATCTACTATCCCGATTCGGCGGAGAACCGGAACAAGATTGACGCCATTCGCGCGGCATGGAAGGCGATGACCGGCGATCAGTCGGTGCTGCGGGTGACGGAACCGGCGGATGTGTCGTTCTAAACGCTGCGTAAGCTACTCTTCGCGATCAGGGGCGTTCATTCTAAGAAGCTATATAACTTTATGTTTTTCAATACTATACGTCTGTTCTAAGAGATCGCTTGGGTCGTTGGCAGTGTGAATGAGTTTGCCTTGCGGGATCGATGTAAGCGACTTGATTTCAATCACTTGCGTTCGCGAATTAACTCACAGGAAATTTTTATGAGGGGGTGGGGGTGGGTGGGTGTTTTTTGGGCTCTGCGGACATTTTCGCGGAAGTTATCCACAGGTTAGGTGGAAGATGTGGTTAGTGTTATGGAGATTTGCACATTTCCACAGGAGGGTGGGGGTTCTTGACAGAAATGCACAGGAATTGGTGCAGGGATGGCGGTCGTTATGGGCGCGGGAGCGGCCGGGCTGGGGATCGCTTCGCGATCCGTTTCCTCGGGGTGGCGTCTGCCTGGCGATGGACTTGCCCTGAGCTATTTTCGCGCCGTCCCTGCGGGACTCCGGGCGTGGCTGGCGGTCTCGACAGGTGACAGTTCATCGTTCACAGTTTTTGCTTTTCTTGGGACCAGGGCAACCCGCCCGAGCTTGAGATTGT
>Ga0126373_10000077_pt1 | contig 83767 bp, 70 predicted proteins | sample PanSoiMetPlot_11_FD_92545 | JGI IMG/M metagenome (GOLD analysis project Ga0126373, IMG submission 92545) | Tropical forest soil microbial communities from Panama - MetaG Plot_11 | ecosystem: Environmental > Terrestrial > Soil > Tropical forest > Bulk soil | place: Panama | collected 2016-02-17
AGAGTACCGGGTCCGATTTCGAGTCGGGATTTCTCTTGTATCAAGTCCTGCGGGAGGCCTTCCCCAAAACCTACGCGCGGCGGTTGCGGCTGCGGTTCGCGCCTTTGATCAAGCTGCATTTGGAGAACGAGTACCCGCGAGCCTCGATCACGACGCGGCTGGGACGGCTGGGCGGCACAACGCTTTACTACGGGCCATTCCCGTCGCGGATAGCCGCGGAGAAGTTTCTGAACGATTCGCTCGACTTCTTCAAGATGCGGCGCTGCGTGGAGGATCTGAAGCCGGACCCGGCGTTTCCCGGATGCATTTACTCCGAGATGAAAATGTGCCTGGCGCCCTGCTTCAAGGGGTGCACGGATGCGGAATATGGCGCGGAGGTGGCGCGGGTGCAGCAATACCTGGACAGCGGCGGGCACGCGCTGGTACGGGAGATCGAGCAGGCGCGGGAGCAGGCCTCGGCGAATCTGGCCTTCGAGGATGCAGCCGCCATGCACGCGCGCCTGGAGGAAAGGATCAAGCCGGTGCTGGCGCAAATGCCCGAGCCGCTGCACCGGGTGGATCAGCTGACGGCGCTCATGATCCAAACGTCGGTGGAGACGGAGTGCGTCGCGCTGTTTCGAGTGGACGCCGGCCTGATTACCGGTCCACTCCTGTTTCCCATCCAACCCGCGGAACAGGCGAAATCGCAGTCGATGGAAGCACGCATTGAGGCGGCGCTTGCGCAACTGCCGCCGCGATTGCCGGCGACCGCGCTGGAGCGCATGGAACATCTCGCCTTGCTGAAGCGGTGGTGCTATCGTGGCTCGCGCGCGGGAGAGATTTTCTTTGCCGACGGCAAGGGTGAGCTCCCGATGCGGCGAATCGTGCGCGGCATCTCGCGAGTCTGGCGCGGCGAGAAGCCAGAAATTGCGCCGCAAAATGCATTGCCTGCATCCTAGAGTTTCATTGCAGGCTGCGCCTACACTCGCTGGAGAGAGGCCACCATGGACGATCCACAAAAACCGCTTCGCGATCACGTGCTGTACGTGCTGAAAGGCGGCGGGGCCCACGTCTCGTTTGAGCGCTCCGTGCAAAGCCTGCCCGCCAAATTCCGCGGCCAGCGGCCCGAAGGCACGCCCTATACCGCGTGGATGCTGCTCGAGCACATGCGGCTGGCGCAATGGGACATCCTGGAGTTCAGCCGGAATAAGAAGCATGTCTCGCCGGGCTGGCCGGAGGGCTATTGGCCGAAGAGCGAGGCTCCTCCTGGTGCGTCGGCGTGGAGTGAGAGCCTGACAACCTTCCGCAAGGACCTGAAAGCCATGCAGGCACTGGTGGTCAACCCGAAAACCGATCTGTATGCGCGGATTCCGTGGGGAGATGGACAGACGGTTCTGCGCGAGGCTTTGCTGATTGCCGACCACAATGCGTACCACATCGGCCAGTTGGTGATGCTGCGCAAGATGCTGGGGACATGGGAGGAGTAGGGACGGGCTTTGGGCTTTGAGCTCTCGATCATTTTCAGGCAGGTAGAGACGCGGCTTGCCGCGTCTTTTTGCTGGGGAGGGTGCGGGGACGCGTGATAGCGCATCCGGGAGACGGGGCAAGCCCCGTCTCTACCGCGGTTGGCTAGGCGTGAGCGGTTTCGGCGCGGGCCGCGTCGAGCGGCGGCGCGAGGACTCGCGTCGAGCTGCGCTTGCGGAAGATCGGGCGCACGCCGTCGCGCCACCGTTCGTCGATTCCGATCAGCGTCCAGTCAATTTCGGGCGAAAGATAGTGCAGGAGCGTGTCGGTCGCCGGATGGATGTGCAGTGTAGGGGCAACCATGAACAGTAGCGGATCGGCGGTGGAGAGCTCCCGGCGGCCAAAATAGCCGAAGTGCTGGAACTCGCCGCGCTCATGATGCCAGCGCACACGGGCCCAATAGTCGATGCCTTGCAGCGGAAGATGGATGTCTTCATCCGCTTTCAGTTCGAGCACGGCCAGGCGGCGCTCGCGCGTCACCGCCAGCACGTCGAGCATGGCACGATCGGCGGCGGAGAACGCGGGGACCTGGGAATAGTAGGCGCCCGGGTCGAGCCGCTCATCGAGCGCGCTCACATCGTGCACGACCAGCGATTCGAGCCAGCGTTCCGGATGCATGCGCCAGAGCAACTGATGGCGCGACCCGTGAGCGACGCGGGTTTGGCGCAGGCGCTGCACCAGTTCCTGCCAGGCATATTCGGTTCGATCATCGAGAACGCGCTCCTCGGCGCCGATCCCGAATACGAGTTCCTGCCCGCGGCTGAACGCTTCCTCGGTATGCGAAAGCCGGGCCCGGGCAAACTCCAACCCATGCCAGCGGAATCCGACTTCGGCCGCCGATAACACGGCCACCTCGCATTCGGGCAACAGGGTCAACACCTGGTGGATCGACGCCGAAAACCGCTCCAGAGCCGCAGTCTCGTCCGGACAGCGGACCAGGCGAGTCGCCAGGTTGCCGCGATCGGCGCAGTCGATGGCGGTGACTTCGTCGTTCCGCTCATCGAACTCATAGAGTTCCCACTTGGCTGCCCCGTCATGGAGATGGGCGAGGCGCTCGCGGGTCAGGGCGGAGGTACCCGCCGGGAGATAGAGCTTGAGCCCTTCGACCAGGATGCGGGGATCCTGGGAGCGGCGGCAAGCGTCGAGCCAGAGAACGCCAAAAGTCAAGGCAGCGTCGACGGAAGATTGCGTCTCTTCCCGATTGACGCCCAGGATGGCAAAGGCAGAGCGGCCGCGACGGACCAGACCGCGGGCATAGATAGGGCCGAAAGACTGCTCCAGGTCGATCGCATTGCTGAGCTTCCCGACAACGAAATCGGGGAAGTGCCGCTCAAGGGCGCGTTTCAGACGCGCCTGGTAGAGCGTGCGCGCAGCGCGGCGCGCGGTGGGCGTGCGCCGATCGCGCTCGCGGCAGATTTCGAGTTTCGAGGGCCTCGCCTGTCCCAGCCGCTGCACCCGCAGACGCAAGCTGGAATTGCGGACTTCGGCATCCAGGATTCGCCGCACGATGTTGCGCTCGGCCGACCACAGGTGCAGCAGGCACTTCTCGTGTTCCCCGGAGATCGAGTAGCGAGCCTCCATCAGGTCGAAAATCTGGGCGCCTTCCTCGAGCACCACGGCATGGCGCGATCCGCCGAGAAATTCTTGCAGCGTGCGAATGAGGGAATCGGGGGTCATGGGCCGATTCTGGCAGCGCATGCCACAAGCGTCTGTGACATCTGCACGTTGGAAGTGTTTTCGGATGCGTATGGGATAATGAAGCCAGCGCCGGGCTCCCCGAGTCATGAGCAGCGAGCGGCGCATCTAATTACCGTGAACCACGAACAGTTTTTCTTTCAGCATTACGGCCTGACCCACGCCGATGTCCAGCGCTACCTGGCGGCGGCGCTGTCCGCCGGCGGCGACTACGCAGACCTTTATTTTGAGTACCTTTCGTCGACATCCCTGATGGTGGACGAGTCCATGGTGAAGTCGGCGGCGCAGGGCATCTCCGCCGGGTGCGGGGTGCGGGTCGTGGCCGGTGAGCGCACCGGGTACGCTTACACGGACGACCTCGCCCCGGAGCGTATTTTGCATGCCGCCCGGACAGCAGCGCTGATTGCCAGTGGCCCCGCCAAGACGCCCGTGGTGGACCTGAAACAGCAGCCCGGACGCAGCCTCTATCCGGTGACCTTGCCCTCGGTGGATGCGGAGGTGACGGCGAAGGTCGAACTGGTGATGCGGGCGGACGCAGCCGCGCGTGCCGCAGACGCGCGGATTAAAGAAGTGCGCGCCAGTTACGCGGACGAATTGCGGCACATCCTGGTGGTTACTTCCGACGGAACCTTCGCCGAAGATTCGCAGCCGCTGGCACGAATCAACGTCTCGTGCATTGCCAAGACCGAGCAACAGTCCGGGCGCGGCAGCGCTGGAGGCGGCGGTCGGGTTGCGCTGGACTTCTTCTTCGGGGAAAAAACGCCGGAGCACTTTGCCAAGGAAGCTGCGCGGCAGGCCATCCTGCAACTCGACGCGCGCGAGGCCCCGGCGGGCGAGATGGAAGTAGTGCTCGGTCCGGGCTGGCCGGGCGTGCTGTTGCATGAAGCGGTCGGGCATGGACTGGAAGCGGATTTCAACCGCAAGAAGACCTCGGCCTTCGCGGGGCTGGTTGGACGGCGAGTCGCCAGCGAGAAGTGCACGGTGGTCGACAACGGCACCATGCCGTGGCGACGCGGTTCCTTGAACGTGGATGACGAGGGACAGCCAACCCAGGAAACCGTGCTGATCGAAAACGGAATTTTGAAGGGCTATATCAGCGACAAGCTTTCAGCGCGCCTGATGGGCATTGCCGACACGGGCAATGGCCGCCGCGAAAGTTACGAACACATTCCCATGCCGCGCATGACGAATACGTACATGCTGGCGGGAGACGAGAATCCCGAGGACATCATCCGCTCCGTCAAGCACGGGATCTATGCCGTGAACTTCGGCGGCGGGCAGGTGGACATCACGAACGGGAAGTTTGTCTTCGGCGCGTCGGAAGCCTACCTGATCGAAGACGGCCGGATCACGGCGCCGATCAAGGGCGCAACCCTGATCGGGAACGGGCCCGATGTGTTGACCCGCGTCTCGATGGTGGGCAACGACCTGCAACTGGATGAAGGCGTCGGCACCTGCGGCAAGGATGGACAGTCGGTGCCGGTGGGCGTAGGCATTCCGACCATCAAGGTGGATCGATTGACCGTGGGTGGCACCGCCCGCAAGGACGTGGGCGCGTTCATGCAAGGATGACAGCTCAGCACCGAGGCACAGAGACAAAGAGGAAACAAATTAGGCGGGCCGGTAACGGAATCCACGACAATGTTTCTGGCTGATATCCAGCCAACCCGAACCGGGCATGTTTTCTGTTTTCCCTCTGTGACTCGGTGCCTTGTGGTGAACACATTTTTAAGAATTAACCATGCCTCAAACCCAAGTAGAAACGACGACCCTCTCGACAGACCTCCGAGAATTGGCCCAGGACCTGGTCAAGCGCGCCATGTCGCAAGGCGCGACCGCGGCCGAAGCCGTGGTGCGCGAAGGCGACGAGTTCTCCACCCTGGTGCGGCTCGGCCAGGTGGAGACGCTGAAGGAAGCCGGTTCGCGCTCGGTGGGCGTGCGCGTGTTTTTCGGCAAGCGCGCGGCCAGCACCTATTCGAGCGACTTCTCGCGCGAAGGGCTCGACCGCATGCTGAAGTCGGCGCTCGAGCTCGCCAAGATCACTTCGGAGGATCCTTTCGGCGGCATTCCCGAGCCCGATCAGTTGGGGCAACTCGGAGGCGACCTCGACCTGTATCACGAAGATGTCTACTCGCTGCCCGGCGCCGAGCGCATCGACTATGCGCGGCGCGCGGAAAAGGCGGCGCTCGATTTCGATCCGCGGATTAGAAATTCGGAAGGGGGATCTTTCGACGCGGCTACGGGACGCAAAGCCTTAGCCAACTCGCACGGGTTTGCGGGGGAGTATCGCCGGTCATACTGCTCGGTGGCGGCGATTCCCATTGCGCAAGACGAGCGGGGCGGCATGCAGCGCGACTATTGGTACTCGGTGGCGCGCAGCCTGGCGAAGCTGGAGTCGGCGGAGCACGTCGGGAAAGTGGCGGCCGAGCGGACCATCCGCCGCCTGGGCGCGCGCAAGGCAAAAACCGCGAAGGTTCCGGTGATCTTCGATCCGATGGTAGCGGCTTCGATTCTCGAGCACATTTTCGAGGGTGTGAACGGGGACTCGGTCTATCGCGGCGCGTCGTTTTTGGCAGGCAAGCTGGGGCAGAAGATCGCCGGCGGCAACGTCAATGTAATCGACGACGGCACCATGGTGGGCGGCTTCGGCACCAGCCCGTTCGACGGCGAGGGTATCCCGACGCGGCGCACGCTGGTGATTGAAAATGGCGTGCTGACCTCGTACCTGCTCAACACGTATACCGCGAAAAAGCTTGGCCTGAAGACGACGGGCAACGCCGCTCGCGGGCTGGCCGGGACGCCGGGCATCGGTCCGGGAAACTACTTCCTCCAGCCAGGCAAGCGCTCCCCGAAAGAGATCATCGGCGATGTGAAGGAAGGCCTGTACGTCACCGAGTTCCTCGGCCACGGGGCCAATCTGGTCACGGGCGACTATTCGCGCGGGGCATCGGGCTTGTGGATCTCGGGCGGCGAACTGACCTACCCGGTCGAAGAAATCACGGTGGCGGGCAATCTGAAAGACATGTTCCGCAATATTTCAGAGATCGGCAACGACCTGGAATTTCGGGGCTCGGTGGCCTCGCCCACGATTCGGATTGACGGGCTGATGGTCGGAGGCGAGTAGAAACGAGGCTCGCCTCGTCTGCCGACTGAGAGCACCGGCGACCCAGACGCGGCAAGCCGCGTCTCTACCGGTCACAACCAGGATAGTACAATTCCCCTCATGGGCGGCTTCATGCAACCGGCTCCGGCGACCGAGGAGCGGGAGACCAATTGGCGCGCCATCCTCATCGGCGCCGTACTGATCATTGTCGCCGTCGGCGTGCTCATCCTGGTCTCGAGCACCGAGCGCAAGGCGCCGGCAGGTCCACCTCCTTACGCCGCGAACCTCAAGATCAGCGACCTAAAGATGAGCGCGGCGGAGAATTTTGTCGGTGCTACCGTGAGCTACATCGATGGCACGATCACGAACAGCGGCCAGCAGACGGTGACGCACGCCGTGGTCACGGTTACCTTCAAAGACTCGATGGGACAGCTGGCACAGCGCGATGATGTACCGCTGCACGTGCTGCAGACCTCGGGGCCCTATCCCGATGTGGTTGATCTGAGTGCTGCGCCGCTTGGGCCCGGGCAGAGCAAGCCGTTCCGGCTCACCTTTGAACGCATCTCGGAGCAGTGGAACCACGAGTATCCCGAATTGAAGTTGAGCGACGTGACGGTGAAGTAGTGTAGACGCAGGCGCCCCTACACATTTCCCACTGCGTTTACAATTGATCCGTGGCCGACACGAAAACATTTCGACTGACCGAGACGGTGAAGGCTGCGGGTTGAGCGTCCAAGCTGAGTCCGGCGGTGCTGGACACGGTGCTTGGGAAATTAGCCCGGCAACACGACCCGAATGTGCTGGTCGGCTTCGATCACGCCGACGACGCGGGTGTGTACCAGATCGCGCCCGAGCTGGCACTGGTGCAGACGGTCGACTTCTTCACCCCGATCGTCGATGACCCCTACACCTTCGGGCAGATTGCGGCCACCAACTCGCTGAGCGATGTCTACGCCATGGGCGGCAAGCCGGTCACCGCCATGGCGCTGGTGTGCTTTCCGGAGAAGGCAGATGTCGAGATCCTCGAGCGGATCCTGGCGGGCGGGCTCTCGAAGATGATTGAAGCCGGCTGCACCGTGGTGGGCGGGCACAGCATTCGCGACGAAGAGACCAAGTTCGGCTACTCGGTCACAGGGCTGATCGATCCGAAGCGAGTGCTGGCCAACCAGGGAGCGCGGCCGGGGGATGCGCTGATTCTTACGAAAGCGCTGGGCACGGGCGTGATTTCGACGGCGATCAAAAAGGGCGTGGCGCGCGAGGAGTGGATCGAGGGCGCGGTCGCGTCCATGACCACGCTGAACAAGAAGGCGGCCGAGGTGATTGGCTCGAAGAACTACGAAGTGCATGCCCTCACCGACATCACCGGCTTCGGGCTGGTCGGGCATGCCCGCGAAATGGCGCTGGCCAGCAGCGTCGGAATGAGTCTCTTTGCGGATCGAGTTCCTCTGTTGCCGGGCGCGCTCGAGTGCGCGCGCGCCGGTCATATCCCCGGGGGCCTGAAGGCAAACCGCGAATTCGCCGAGTGCGTGGTCGGGTATGAGCGCGAGATCAGCCAAGAGCTCCAGGCGTTGTTGTTCGATCCCCAGACGGCTGGGGGGCTGTTCATATCGGTGGCGTCGGATCAGGCAGCCCAACTGCAGGAAGAACTGGAAAATTCCGGCATTCCAGCAGCTCAGATTGGCGAAGTCCGGCCTACGGCGAGGCCGCTGATCGCGATTTGCTGACCTTTTGAGACTATCCCAAGCCAGCATATTTCCGCTGCCATCACATGTGCATCTTTTCTGTTTTATGTAAAATCTGACAATCTGATTTTGTGGAAAAGAAGGTCATCACCGTGACGGAGGCGGCCCGCAATTTTGCCGACTGCGTGAACCGGGCGCACTATCAGAACGTTACCTTTGTCTTGCTGAAGAACGGCGCGCCCTTTGCACGCCTCGTCCCTGACGCCGAAAAAATCTGTACTGGTCGCGACCTGGCTGCCGCGTTAGCGAGCGTCGAGTTGCCACCCGAAGAAGCGAGAGCCTGGCGTCGCGATCTCGTCTCCGCTCGCATGGCGCTGAGGGCCCCCGGCGGTCGATGGCGATAATTCGCGGCACTTTACGCAAGAGCGCCGGTTGAAGACGATTATTCCGAAATAGCGTTGTCGTCGTTCCTCACCCTCGGCTTGCGAGTCACTGCGAGCCAGGCTGCGTCTTCTCACACTCCACCTCGCGCGACGCCGGATGCGAGGCTGCCAGGATCGGGTCGACCAGCATCCGCACCTCCACCATGGCATTCGGGCAATCCCGCACTACCTGCATGTCCTGGGGAACGAAGTTCGCCGGCAACAGGGCATGGTTGGCTCGCACATAGTCCAGCAGATAGCTCCGATTGAACACGGCTCCTTCCGCCATGTGCCATTGCGCCCTCAATTTGTCGGCCAGTTCGGTCGGCGCGAAGATCTCCAGCTTGCCGAGGTGATATTGAGTTCCTTCCAACATCTGAATCGTGAGAGCCACGCTCCCGTCCCCCGAGGAAAGATTCGTGGCAGGAATCATCATCAGATCAAGGTACCCCTTCGAAACATAGAGATCTCGCATCTTTTCGAGGCCCGACGCAATCTTGCTCCGTTGAAACACGTCGTCCTTCTTGACGGGGAACTGGCGCCGCAGCTGGTTCTGGGAGAACGCGCGGTTGTCGATAAATTGAATATCGCCTATCTTGCACCGTGGACCCTCCGTCACCTCGGCCTTTACAGTTACGGGCGCCGGTGTCGCTAACGCATCGACCGGCTGAATCTCAACATTTTCAACCTTCGATAAGAAGAACCCTCGGTTCTGGAAGAGGTCGCGGATGGATTCAGCGATCTCGTCCGAATCTTGATCAAAGCAGGAACCGGTCAGATCGCTGGCAATGGCACCCAGCTCATCGGAACTTAACGAGCTGGTTCCCACGATCTTGAGCTCGGTGACCAGCACGCCAGAGTTTTTATTGGATCGATGATCCTGCTTGGCGGCACACTGCGCCGTAACCGGAATCCGCAGGCACATACAGCAGGCAGCGAGTATGAGTAGCGACCAAATCCTGCGCACGGGGGCCTCTTGGCGCCGGAGAGATGAAATTATAGCTCTGCAGGGAAGCGGCTGCCCCAGCCCCCACTTATCCGTGACCGTCTCGCCGCTCCGGCCACCTTTCAAAAAATGCCGCCCTTCCCCTAGAGCAATGACCGGATTGTCGCACGCTCGTCGCGAGCCGAGACTGGACAGAAACCTGATGCAAAAGGAGGCCTCCCGTGCCAGAGCTGAAAGGACTTCGTGTCGCAATCCTTGCCACCGACGGAGTCGAGCAAGCTGAACTTACCGAGCCCCGCAAATTCCTCGAGAACGCCGGCGCCAAGACGACCCTATTCGCCCCAAGGCCGGGCCAGATCCAGGCCATGCGGCACATGGACAAAGGGGAGAAGCTCAAGGTGGATGAGGAGGTCAGCCGCGCCAATCCGGAGGAATTCGACGCGGTGCTGCTTCCCGGCGGCGCGCTGAATGCGGATCACTTGCGGATGAATGAAGATGCCCGCCGCTTCGTGGCGCGAATGGACCGGGCCCATAAGCCGGTGGCAGCGATCTGTCACGCGCCCTGGCTGCTCATCTCGGCCGGCGTGGCGAAAGGACGCCACCTCACCAGTTACCACACCATCCAGGATGATTTGCGTAACGCGGGCGCCGACTGGCGCGACGCGCAAGTGGTCCGGGACGCAAACTGGGTCACCAGCCGACAGCCCTCCGACATTCCAGCCTTCAACAACGCTATGGCGGAGTTGTTCCGGCAAGTTGGAGCGACGGGTCAAGCAGCGTAATCCCATCGAGTTCGGTTGACGCCGAAGACCAAGGGGCCTCCCTGGAGGCCCTGCGCCCTCGGTTCGAACGCGGTCTTTCCTCTGAGCTGCGCCTTTACGCGGAAGCGCATTTTTGTGCTCCTTGCAATTTCGCGAGTCGGCCGTTCAGTCACTGAGAAGTGGAAGGCATTCCCAGATGCCCGCTTAACGCAGGGTTCGTGGAGTGAGGCCGCAAAAAGAAGGGCAGCCTGTAAAGGCTGCCCTATTTTGACGACTGACTTGGGTCCTTATGCGGTTGCCGGCCGCTCGCCGCCCTTCACCGGCTGACGTCCCGGCTCGGGCTTGAGCACCTGCTGCACGCCGTCATCCTTCGCGGGCACTTTGACTGGCGGGAGTTCTTTGCCGTCCACCAGCAGGCGGATTTCGTTGGCATCGAGCACTTCGCGTTCGAGCAACGCATTGGCAATCTTGGTGAGCGTCTCGCGGTTCTCCGAGAGCAGCTGCTTGGCGGTGTTGTAGCCACTATCCACCAGGCGGCGAACCTCCTGGTCGATCTTGATCGCCGTGTCCTCGCTGTAGTCGCGGTGCTGCGCGATCTCGCGGCCCAGGAAGATCTGCTCTTCTTTCTTGCCGAAGGTCAGGGGACCCAGCGTGCTCATGCCCCACTCGCAAACCATCTTGCGTGCCAGTTCGGTGGCCCGCTCGATGTCGTTGCCAGCGCCGGTGCTCATCTGGTTGAGGAACAGTTCCTCGGCCAGCCGGCCGCCCATGAGGATGGCAATCTCGGTCTCCAGATATTCCTTCGTATAGTTGTGCTTGTCGTCGATGGGCAACTGCATGGTCACGCCCAGCGCCATGCCGCGCGGGATGATCGTGACCTTATGCACGGGATCGGAGTTGGGCATCTTCACGGCAATTAATGCGTGACCAGCCTCGTGGAACGCGGTGACCTTTTTCTCCTCGTCGGAGAGGATCATCGACTTGCGCTCCACGCCCATCAGAACCTTGTCTTTGGCGACCTCAAAGTCGTATTGCAACACGGCCTTGCGGTTCTGCCGGGCGGCGGTGAGCGCCGCCTCATTCACCATGTTGGCGAGGTCGGCTCCGGAGAAGCCCGGAGTTCCGCGCGCCAGCACCGAGAGATCGACATCTTCGGCAAGAGGAATCTTGCGGGTGTGAACCCGCAGAATCTCTTCGCGCCCGCGCACATCGGGCCGGCTCACGACCACGCGCCGGTCGAAACGGCCTGGACGGAGCAGCGCCGGGTCCAGCACGTCGGGCCGGTTGGTGGCGGCCATCAGGATGACGCCTTCGTTCGATTCGAAGCCGTCCATTTCCACCAGCAACTGGTTCAGGGTCTGTTCGCGCTCGTCGTGACCGCCGCCGAGACCCGCGCCGCGGTGACGCCCAACCGCGTCGATTTCATCGATGAAGATGATGCAGGGGGCATTCTTCTTGCCCTGCTCGAACAGGTCGCGCACGCGGCTGGCGCCCACGCCGACAAACATTTCAACGAAGTCCGAGCCGGAGATCGAGAAGAACGGAACGTTCGCCTCGCCGGCTACCGCGCGCGCCAGCAAGGTCTTGCCGGTTCCCGGGGGACCTACGAGCAACACGCCCTTGGGGATGCGTCCGCCCAGCTTCTGGAACTTCTGCGCCTCGCGCAGGAACTCGATAATCTCGCGCAGCTCTTCCTTGGCTTCATCCACCCCGGCCACGTCTTTGAAAGTGACCTTCTTCTGCTGCATCGAGAGCAGGCGCGCCCGGCTCTTGCCGAAGGAAAGTGCTTTATTTCCGCCCGTTTGCATCTGGCGAATCATAAAGAACCACAGTGCCGCCAGAAGGATGAGGGGGGCCAGATTCAGCAGCCAGGTCGGCCAGCTCCCATTCGTGACATCCTTAATGTTGATGCTGACATCCTTACCGCGCAGATCCTTGATCATGTCCGGGTAGTTCACCGGAGCGGTGGTATGGAAGGGAGTTCCGTCCTTAAAATCGCCGCGCACTTCCTGGGCAGTGATCGTCACGTCCTTGACGTTGCCCTGGTCCACATCCGAGAGAAACTCGGAGAACTTAATCTCTTTTTCCTTCTGGCTATTGCTGCCCGCTCGGACTACCTGCCACAACAAGAAGGCCGATAGCACGATGACCAGCCAGAAGACTACAGTTTTTACAGTCGAATTCACCTAGGAGCTCCTATCAAAAGCGACATGCTCGCAAGCAAATACACGTGCATGCCACCCGATCAATTAGATGCGGGCCGCGGGATTTGGATCGGCAAATTCCCGGATACCGTTCAATTCTACTCCGGCTCGGCCCAAAAACGCCTTCTAACTTTGCGTGACTTAAGTCATCACCCTGCATTAACTTGGCGACGCCAGGTAGGCCAGGTTCCGGTTCACTTGCTCCGGGCTGCCCAGCCCATATCCCACCAGAAACGCATCGTCGACCAGAAAGCCGAAATAGTCGGGCTGTAACTGCACCCGCCGGGCCGATTGGCGGTCGAGCAAAGTCACGAGTTTCACGGAGGCGGCGCCGCGGGCTTGGAGGTCGTTCATGAGGAATTCGCTGGTCACCCCGGAGTGGACCAGGCCTTCGACCAGTAACAGGTCTTTGTCGCGGATATCGAGCTCGTGGGTGAACAGGATTTCGAGGACCTCCGAACCTCCGCCCTGCTGCTTGCGATAGCGCGGCTTGACGAAGGTACAGACCACCGGGACCTCCAGGGCGCGCACCAGGTCGGCCATGAAGATGAAGCCATTTTCCAGCAAAGCCAGCGCGTGAATGGTCTTGCCCTGGTAGTCGTCGGAGATCTGGCGAGCCAGCTCGCGCACCCGCTTCTGAATCTGCTCAGCAGAAATTACGGGACGCAGCTGACCGGGTTTCAAGCTCGTATTCATGTCGTGGCGCGTGCCTCCAAAGGCTGGTGTGGCAGCAGGCTTGTGTAGCGGCAGGCGCCCCGCCTGCCAAAGCAGATGGCCAGAGCCGCTTTCTCCAATTCTGCCCAAGCTCCCGGCGCGGGACACGAGGCACTGCATCCGGGAAATTCGCAATGCCCTCAGTCTTCGTCCACCGGAACTTCTCGCAGCAGCAACGCGCTCGCCGCCCCCGGCTTGGGCTGCAACGCGGCCGGCACCGGGAAGCCGCGCAGCCAGATGACTTCTTGCCGGCTGATGGCGACGGGCCAGAGCTTGCGCTGCTCGCCGGAGACGTGCCGCTGCTGGAGCAATTCCTTTACTTTCTTGGGCGACCTGGTGTGAGCCGGCCAGAAGCGATCCCCGGGACGCCAGTTGCGCACGGTTATTTGTTTCGACACCAGCGCGGGATCCAAAAGCTGATCCGGATTATATCCGTTGAACTCCGGTCCTGAGGGAATCAGGAGTGCTTCTAACACAATGCCCGCCTCGGGAACCATGGCCCGTCCGGGCAAGGTGAGCGAATAGGCGTAGTCCGCGGGAATGCGCTCCTCGGTGCGCAGGTCGGGCGTGAGGAAGAGCAACGCGTGCGACTGGCGCTCGACTTGCCATCCCAGCGGAAGCGAAAGCCGCTTGCCGCCTTTTGTGGAGTGATGCGCGAACTCGAGGATCTCCTCAACGTGGCGGAACTCGAGCGGGAAGCCGGCCAGGTCGCCCACTGCCTTTACGATGCGGCGCTGCACGGCAGGCGGCTCGGAGAGCAGCCATAGCAGATCGACGAGCGCATTCATGACCAGCGGGCCGGGTTGGTTCAGACGACGCTCCAACTCGGACTGCGGTAGAGACGTAGCTTGCCGCGTCTGAGACGGGGCACGCCCCGTCTCTACCCGGATGCGCACCAGGTCGCAACCCTTAGCCGAGGCAGCGCGCGCCCAATCGGGCTCGATCCACTGGATGCCGGTACCGACCCAGCCGGCCACTTCGTTTTCCCAATAATCTTCTTCGGCGCGCGCGATCTCGGCCAGTTCGGAGAGATTTTCGGCGATCGACGGATTGAACTCACGCTCCAGCAGCGGCAGCAATTGCGCGCGCACGCGGTTGCGCGTGAAGTGCTGATCGCGATTGGAAGAGTCCTCGCGCCAGTCCTGACCGAGCGCGCGCAGGTACGCTTCGAGAGCAGCCCGCCGCAGGCTGAGCAGCGGGCGAATCACGTTGGCGCTGCCGCCGGTGGCGTGGTCAGAATCCTCGCCTTCCACTACCACCCGAGGGTGAATGCCACCCAGCCCGCGCAGCCCCGTACCGCGAATGACGCGCATGAGGACGGTCTCAGCCTGATCATCGAGCGTGTGGGCCGTCGCAACCTTGTCGAGCGCGGGGTAGAGACGCGGCTTGCCGCGTCTGGCGTCTGCGGGCCCATGATTGGTTGCGGGAGAAGTAATTCCCGCGTCGCTGTCGGCCATCCCTGCTGTGGTCAGTTGTGCGAAGAAAGCGTAGCGCAGGTCGCGACCCGCGGATTCGAGGCTCAGCTGCTTCTCCGACGCGTAGGCATTCGTGTCCGCGGAACCGAGATGAACCTCGAGATCGTGCCGGCGCGCGAGCTCGGCCACAAAGCGCTCGTCGCCATCCGACTCCGCGCCGCGCAGCTGGTGGTTGAAGTGCACGACCGAGAGTACGAGACCCAGCTCCGCGCGCAGTTCGAGCATCAGGCGCAGCAGCGCGGTGGAGTCGGCGCCGCCGGAAACAGCAATCCCCAGCCGATCGCCGGGTGTCAAAAGCTCCGTACGGCGAAGGTGCGCGAGCAGCTCAGATGCCAGCGAATGCACGAGCACCATGGTACAACCATGCGCACGTTGCACCCGCGCTCGTGTAGGGGCAGGCGCCTGCGCCTGCGCGATCCGTGCCGAAACGGGAGCTACGCAAGCCTCTTGCACACGCCACTTACGGCGTCTTGCCCGCCGAGGGATAGATGCCTTCGAGCGGCTTATTGCGCTGCTCCTCCAGTTCGGGATGGGGCATCGGATGGCGGGGCAGCATGGCGTCGCGCTGCGCCGTGTTGTAGACAAAAATCGCCATCACGACCGCCGCCTGCTTCAGGTCGGGCTCAGATAAGCGCTCATACGTGTCGAGATTGCTATGCGCGCTGCGCGTTTCGTAGTCGCGCGGATCCTGAATGAACTGGAAGCCGGGCAGTCCGACCTGCGTAAAGGCAAGATGATCGGTAGAGCCGCTGTTGCGCAGCGAGACGGTGGTAAAACCGAGGTCGCTGATCGGAACCGCCCACTGCCGGAAGATGTCCGCAGTCGCGGAGTTGCCTTCCGCAAAGATGCCCAGAAACCTGCCGCCGCCGTTGTCGGTGTTGTAGTAGGCGTCGAGCTTGGCATGCTCCGGCTTGATCGTGACCGGGCCCGTCTGCTGGCGGAGAAATTCGGGAACCACCTGCTCCTCGGGCTTGGTGGAGTAGGTGACCGTGCCGAAATGGTTGCTGACATAACCTGCCGAGCCGAACAGGCCCTGCTCCTCCCCACCCCACAGGGCCACGCGAATGGTGCGTCGCGGCCGCACGTTGGCGGCGCGCAGGATGCGCATGGCTTCAAGGGCGATGATGCTGCCCGCGCCGTCGTCGGTAGCGCCGGTGCCGGCGATCCACGAATCCAGGTGGCCGCCCAGCATCACTACCTGATCTTTGAGCGCGGGATCGCTGCCGGGAATTTCCGGAATCACGTCACTGCCGGTTTCGTGATCGCCAAAGAACTGGGTTGCGATGTTGAGCCGCAGCGTGACCGGCACGTTATGCGAGACGAGACGGTGAATGCGCCCGAACGCCTCGCTGGCGATGACCGCCTCTGGAATGGCCTGCTTGTGCTCGGGCCGGTACACGAACCAGCCCAGCGTGGCATTGGTGTCGTCGTGCAAGACTCCTCCCATGCCCCCGAAGCGCAGCACCGCCACCGCGTGCTCGTCGGCGAAGAAGTGCCCGATCTTCTCGAGAAACGCCATCTCTTTGAATCGCTTTTCCCAGAATGCGGCATCGTTGGGCAGCACGAAACTGTCACTCTGATCGCCGTCCAGTGGATAGGTGCGGAAGTGCTCGAGCTTGGCTGCATCGTAATGCTGCAGCGGGTTCGCCGGGTCGGGGTTGATCTTGGGCGCGTCGCCGTACAGGATGATCTTGCCCGCCAGCTTGCCTTTCCAGGCCGCGAAGTCCTTCTCCTCTTTGAGCGGGGGGACGGCGATGACTTCGGCCGTCACTTCACCAGAAGTCGCCGGAGACCAAGGCGTGGCCTGCGCAAGAAGGGTCGCCGTCGTCGGCGCGGTCATCAGCACGCTGGTTCCAATTTGCCGCCAGCCCATGCCAAAGTCGCCCCAGGACTCGGTGTGCGGATTCGTGGCTCCCATGCGGCGCAGTTGCTCGATCGACCACTCCTCGGCCTTCGCGAAGTCAGGCGAGCCGGTGAGCCGTGGGCCTACGCCATCGAACAGGCCGCTCGCGTACTCCATGATGTGGGAATGATTCAACCCCTCCTCGCGGATGCGGTCGATGGTGGCAAGATCCAGCGTCTCAACCGCGGGTTGAGCCGGATCCGGCGCAGGCTTCGGCTTCTCAGCAGCGAGAACAGAAAGGGAAAGCATCAAGACAACGGCGGCAGTTTTCATAGTCGAAGGATGATACGGCACAGCCGTTAGACTGGTTCCCGCCGGCAAGGTGAGCGATGGCGCTTTCCTTGCAGAGGGGCAAATGAACTGCTGCGCCAGGCCCGGAAGGTCGAGTCAGAACTGCACTACTGAGAGGCCGGGAATGCGCTGGAAGTCGCGAAGATTGGCGGTTAAAAGCTGGAAGCCGAGCGCTAGAGCTGTGGCCCCGATCAGCAGGTCTCCAAAGGGAATGACCACACCCCGGCTCTGTTGTTCGCCGTCGAGTTTCCCGGCGAGCAACGCGGTCTCTTTCGTGTACGGATACACCGTCAGATCGGCCAGGAGTTCGTGGATGAACGATTCTCGGCGCTGCCGTATTTCAGCGGTTCGGGCGCGATAGATGCCGTGAATGAGTTCGGTCAAGCCGATGGCGGAGAGCGCTGCTTCCTGATCACCTACGGTCTTTACGATCCGCCCGATCAACAGCTCAACCGTGTCGCCGCGCCGCTCGGCGGCGATCGCCACGCTCGAGTCCAGGATCAATCCCATGCGGGCGGCTTCAACGGCTCACGGTGGCTGTTAATCGCGGCGTCAAGATCGTGGGTGAAGCCTCCGTCGAGGGTGGCGTCCGAGGCATGTTCTTTGGCAAGACGCAAAGACTCCGAAAGCAACCGGACGTACGGTTCGGCAGGACGAATCACAGCCACCGGCCGGATGTCATCTCCGATGACGATCTCGGCTCCAGCCCGCACCCGCGCCAACACGTCCGCGAAGTTGCTGGCCGCTTCTGCCTCCGAAATGTGGATGACGTGCTTGGCCATGAGCGGCATTATATCGCTAGTGGCTGTGGGTTAAAGTCAGTCAGCGCACAGCCGGCTGATGCGCACTAGAGCCCTTGACGACTTGTTACGACGGTTACCTACGAAGAGATGAAGCTTGGATGCCATCAGCACCAAACTGGGTCTGGGACATCGCAGGCTTCCCAACAGCAGTAAGATCAGTCGCTGCGGCGTACGCCCCCTGAGGCACTGCACCAAGGCTTGACCAGCGCGCGCAGGCGAGGGCGCCTGCGCCTACACGGCTATTACAGCCCCGGGCTCTTCTCCCGAATCAGCTTTCGGATCTTCTCCACGAACTCCGCCGCCGGCATGTCTTCGGTCTTTTCCTTGCCGCGGGTGCGGACGTTGACCTTGCCATCGGCCGCTTCCTTGTCGCCGACCACCAGCAGGAACGGCACTTTCTGCATGGCGTGCTCGCGGATCTTCGCGTTCATCTTTTCGTTGCGCGCATCGACATGCACCCGCACGCCCACCGCCTTCAGCTGATCCCCAACTTGGTTCGCGTACTCGGCGTGGCGTTCGCTTATCGGAATCATCACCGCCTGCACAGGCGACAGCCACACCGGAAACGCGCCCGCATAGTGCTCGATGAGCACTCCGAAGAAGCGCTCCACCGATCCATACAAGGCGCGATGCACCATCAGCGGCTGCTTGCGCGAGCCGTCCTCGGCGACGTACTCGAGGCCGAAGCGCTGCGGCAGGTTGAAGTCGAACTGCACGGTCGAGAGCTGCCACAGCCGCCCGATCGCGTCCACCAGCTTGATGTCGATCTTCGGCCCGTAGAATGCCGCCTCGCCCGGGATCGTCTTGTACTCGATCTTGCGCCGCTTCAGCACGGCGTCGAGCGTGCGTTCAGCCATCGCCCACTGGTCCTCGCTGCCAACGAAATTCGCGCGGTCGTTTGGGTTCCAGGTAGAAAGCTCGATCTCGAATTTGTCGAAGCCGAAGTCCTTGAGCACGTCGAGCGCGAAGTCGAGGCAGTTTTCAATCTCGCTCTCGATCTGTTCCAGCGTGCAGAAGATGTGGGCGTCGTCCTGGGTGAAGCCGCGCACGCGCATCAGGCCATGCATCACGCCCGAGCGCTCATAGCGGTACACCGTGCCCAGTTCGCCCAGGCGCACCGGCAGGTCGCGGTACGACTTGAGCGAGTCCTTATAGATCAGGATGTGGAAGGGGCAGTTCATGGGCTTCATGCGGTATTCCGCATCGTCCAGCTCCATGACGTCGAACATGTTTTGCGCGTAGTAGCCCTCGTGCCCCGACACCTGCCACAAGTGCCGGCGCGCGACGTGCGGCGTGTACACCAGTGAGTAGCCGCGCTTGATGTATTCCTCGCGCATCCAGTCTTCCATCTCCTTGCGGATGATGCCGCCCTTGGGATGCCAGAAGATCAGCCCCGGCCCGGCGAGTTCCTGGATCGAGAACAGGTCCAGCTGCTGGCCGAGCGCGCGATGGTCACGCTTCTTGGCCTCTTCCAGGCTGTTCAAATACGCGTCGAGATCCTTCTTCGAATAGAACGACGTGCCGTAAATGCGTTGCAGCTGCGGATTCTTCTCGTCGCCCAGCCAGTAGGCGCCCGCGATATTCAGCAGCTTGAACGCCTTGATCTTGCCGGTCGAAGGGATGTGCGGTCCGCGGCAGAAGTCCAGAAACTTGCCAGTCTTGTAGATCGATACCTTTTCATCGGGCGCGGTGAACTGCTCGATGAAGTGGCACTTCATGAAGTCGCCTTCCGACTTGAATCGCTCCAGCCCCTCGGTGCGCGGCACGAACTCGCGCGCGTAGGGAATGTTCTGCTGCGCCAGCTCCTGCATCTTCTTTTCGATCTTCTGCAAATCTTCGGGCGTGAACGGCGTCGGCCGGTAAAAGTCGTAGAAGAAGCCGTGCTCGGTGGCCGGGCCATGGCCGAGCTTGGTCTCGGGAAAAAGCTCCAAGACTGCAGCAGCCAGCAAGTGCGCGGACGAATGCCGATAGACCTCAAGCGCCTCCGGATCTTTTTCGGTGAGCAGGCGCAGCTCCGTGTCTTTCTCGAGCGGGCGAGTCAGATCGATCAAGTTGCCGTTGGCGCTTTGCTCTGACGGCTCGAAGGCTCGCGCCTTGGCGACCAGCGCGGCGTCGGCCAACCGCGGGCTGATGGTTTTGGCGATCTCGAGGGGCGTGGTGCCCTTGGGCACGTCTTTCACGCTGCCGTCGGGAAGTTTCACGTGAATGCTGTCGGACATAAGTCAGGACCTGTGAAGTGGTGGAAAGCTTGAGTTTAAGGGAGGGTTGGGACGGGGTCAAACCACGCCAAAGTACGCCGCGCGCCGGTGCCGTTGTGGGACGCGCGCTGGTTTTCGGGAAAGGACGCGTCCCAGCGTCGGAGCCCTCGTCGCGCCCGTCACATCGCCGTACCGCGCACAGCGATGAAACTGCACAGGAATACTCGCGGCACAAGCCAATCCGCCGAGCCGCAATTTTTTCTAAGGATGAATCGATGCCTTCTTGTTCGGAATTTTCCTGCGCTGGTCACGGTCCTGCTGCTGCGCGCGCGCTGCGCGGCTTGTTGGTAGCTTTCGCGGCATTCCTGCTGGTCGGGTGGTCGAGCCTTGCCCGGGGGCAAGCCTTCACGCTGAGCACCGGAGAGCGCTTCGTGTCGTTTGCTGACACCGAGGTCGGCAGCTATCGCTCCGCAAGCATCCAGATCAACACCGACGGCTCGCATGCCATCAACGCGGTCAGCGCCTCCGGCGATTTCAATGTTACCGACACGACCGATTGCGCCACGCCGGTGGTAGCGGGGAGCTGCACGATCACGGTGAGATTCCAACCCTCGGCGCCGGGACGGCGCTGGGCTCCGCTGGTGGTCACCGACGAGGGTGGCCGCAAGACTGGCTTCGGACTGGTGGGCAAAGGCATGGGCCCTGGCCTGGCGTTTGTGCCGGGGATAATTTCGACCATAGCCGGCAACGGTACGCGCGACTTCGGCGGAGACGGAGGCGCGGCCACCAGCGCATTCCTCAACGGCCCGTGGGGGATCGTGTTCGACCAGAACGGCAACGTCTACGTGGCCGATGCGAACAACAACCGGGTACGCAAGATCGACACCAGCGGAACCATCTCCACTTTTGCCGGGACCGGGGAAGCGGGCTTTAGCGGGGACGGCGGTGCGGCCATTGCCGCCAAGCTCAACCATCCCACTGGACTCGCTCTCGATAGTGCCGGGAATTTGTACATCGCCGACGTGGTGAACGGCTCGGTGCGAAAAGTGGACCTGAACGGCATCATTACCACGGTGGCGGGCACAGGAACGCCGGGATTCGGCGGCGGGGACGGCGAGCAGGCGACGACCGTGCACCTGGGCGATGTCTATGGCATCGCCGTGGACGATGCCGGCAATCTTTTCATCGCCGACAACAGCAACAACGCTATCCGCAAGGTCCTCGCCAACGGGAGGATCAGCACCATCGCAGGTGATGGCAGCGCCACTTTTGGCGGAGATGGCGGCCCGGCGACCGAAGCCCAGGTGAACCAGCCCGGCTGCGTCATCGTGGACTACGCGGGAGCAGTCTACCTCTGCGACACAGCGAACTTTCGGGTGCGCAAGATCGATGCGGGCGGCACCATCACCACCCTAGCCGGAACCGGGGTGAACGGCTACACGGGCGACGAGGGTGCTGCCTCCAGCGCCGAACTGCGGGGTGCCTTCGGCCTCGCCCTGGATGCGGGCGGCGATCTCTACATCGCGGATCTCAACAACAATGTGGTCCGGGTCGTCGACGGCAGCGGGACGATCCACACGCTGGTGGGCACGACCGCGGGATTTTCCGGGGATGGCGGATCGGCCCTCGCCGCCCAGCTCCAACTCCCTGCCGGTCTTGCCGTCGATTCGTTCGGAAATCTCTGGATTACAGATGCGGGAAATAATGTTGTGCGAAAAGTGGTGGTGACTGGTGCGCCCTCGCTGGAATTCGGCACGCTGAACATTGGGGATTACCGAACCAAGGCAGTCGCCGCCATCAACCCCGGCACCGCCAACGTAAATTTCAGCGATATCTCCAGTGACAGCGGCAGCTTTACCCTCAGCGGGAATTGTTCGACCGGAACCCCTTTGCTACCGGATGGGGTGTGCTCGGTCCAAGTGCGGTTTTCTCCCCTATTGGCTGGCGAAATCGAGGGGACGCTCGAGTTCGCGGACAATGTCGGGCCGGGGGTGCATGAAGTTACCCTGCACGGCACGGGTCAAGAGGTGGTGGTTCCCGTATCGGCCACGCAGTTGGTGTTTGTCCCTGCCATTCCCGATTCCGTTTCCAACGGCGGAAACCTGGGTACGGTGACCGTGAAGGCCGAGGATGGCGACGGCAACGTGGACACCAACTTCGGCGACGCTATTGAATTCGTGGTGACCGATCCGAACTCGCAAATCTTTTTCACAAACTCGCATACGGCGAGCGACGGCATTGCCACGTTCGATCTCAGCGCGACGGCGTGCACCGTAGCGGGAGAGTACAGCGTTACGGCGACGAGCGGCGAGTTGTCCTCCGCCACCGCCTCCTTTACGGTGGCTGCGGATGGCCCGCCTATCGTGCCGGGTGCGGGAATGATCGGCAACAACCGGCTGTTCAGTCCCACCAACGTTGGCGACAGCATCAGCCGGAGCTTGTCCTTGCGGATAACCGGACCGATCACCATCGCGTCGGTCGCCGCAGGCGGGGATTTTACGCTGGGAGAGGTTGTCGTCAACGGGCAGAGAAACGGCGCGATCGTAGAAGGATGCCCGATTGGAACATCGCTGAATGACGGCGACTTTTGCAGGTTGGGGGTGATCTTCACGCCCACCGCTCCGGGCCAGCGCTTGCATCCGCTAGTGGTTACCGATAATGACGGAAAGAAATACAGCTTTGGCCTGGCCGGCGTCGGGTTGGGAGTAGCGATCGGCTTTCCGCCGGGTTCAGCGGCCGCAATTGCCGGCAACTCGGAGCAATCCTCATTAGCCACCCCAGCCTCCATGGCTTTGGATTCGGACGGCAACCTATATATTGCCGACTACGACGACGGCCTTATCCGCAAGGTCGCTCCCAACGGAGTTGTCACCATCATCGCTGGAGGAGGCGACACCGATGGCGATGACATTCCAGCAACCGACGCGACGCTCCAGGGACCCACGGCCGTGGCTCTGGACGCAGCCGGCAACCTCTATATCTCCGATTGGGATGCCAGCGCCATTCGCAAAGTGGACGTCAACGGCACGATCTCGACGCTCGAGGCCGCCGAAGTGGATGGACCGACAGCATTGCGGGTGGACAGCAGCGGCAACCTTTACGTCGCCGATGACAGCCTCCACCAGGTGTTCGAGCTCGACAAGTCTGGAGCCTTCTTCGTCGTGGCCGGGACCACCCAGGGGTATGCGGGGGATGGCGGCGCAGCCACGGCGGCCCAGCTCAACTCGCCGGAGGGCTTGGCCCTGGACGATTCCGGCAACCTCTACATCGCCGATACCGACAACCACGTGGTTCGCAAGGTGGATACCGAGGGCACGATCACCACGATTGCCGGAGCCAGCGATGGAACTGCCGGCTACGATGGCGACGGCGGTCCGGCCACCAGCGCGCACCTCCACTCCCCGATGGGTTTGGACCTGGATGCGGCCGGAAATCTCTACATCACCGATACCGACAATCGCGTGGTCCGCAAGGTCAATCCCCAGGGCATCATCATGACCATCGCCGGATTCATCGGAGGCGACATTCAGGGAGTACCGAGCCGCAGCGCGGCCGCGAACACGCAGGGCTCTCGATGGAGCCGAGCGCGATTCTCGCAGCCGATTCCGGCACAGCAGAACTCGAGGGGCCCCGGCGTCCATGCTGCCCTCGAACCGGTCGCGAGCGTGAACTTGTACTCGCCCGTGCATGCCGTGGTGGATGCATCCGGCAATCTGTTCATCTCCGACTATGAGAATGCGCTGGTCTACAAGGTGGATCTCGCAACCCCGCCGGCCATGGAGTTCGGCAGCGTACAGCTCGGCGAGACCAGCGACCCGCAGACCGCCTGGGCGAAGAATTTTGGCAATGCGGACCTGAACCTGTCTCAGATCAGTGTGTCGGATCATTTTCAGTTGGCCAGCGGCGCGGGAGTCTGCACAACGGAGACCGCCGTGACGCCGGGCTCTTGGTGCACCATGCCCCTGGCCTTCGCACCTACTGAGGTGGGCGCGATTCAAGGCTCGGTGGTACTCACTGGCAACGCGGTTCACAGCCCTCAGACTTTAACCTTAACCGGCATAGGGGTGGTGGGCCCGGCGGTCGAGATCACGTTCGACTCGACGGTTGGGTCAGTCACGGCGGGTGGCAACCTGGGCACCGTCGGAGTGACCCTGCGCGACAGCCAGGGCCACGTGGCCAGCGACACAGCCGCAACTCTCACGGTCACGATTACAGGTCCGTCGGGCTTCACCGCTTATCAAGCAACCGCGGACACAGCGGCGGGTGTGGCCAGTCTCGACCTGAGCGCGGTCTCGCTGAGTGTGGCGGGCGACTACACGATCACCGTCTCGAGCGTAGGGCTTACCTCCGCTGCGGCGGACTTCACGGTACAGGCGGCGACGGTAGTTCCAACCAAAGTCGTGCTCGCCTCGACCATGCCCGGAACCGTGGCGAACGGCGGCCATCTCGGGACCGTGAATGCGGAGTTGCGCGACGGTGCCGGGAACGTCGCCACCACCTCCACCGTGAGCGTCTCGGTGCAAATCACCGGTCCAGCCGGGTTCACTCCGTATAGCCATTCCGTGTCGGCGGTCGCCGGGGTGGCCACCTTCGACCTCAGCGCGGTGGCGTTCAGCGTTGCGGGCAACTATGCGATCACGGCGTCCAGCACGGGCCTTACCTCGGCCAGCGCGACCTTCACGGTGGGAGCCGCGGCCGACTTCGCCCTGTCGCTGGATTCGGAGAGCGTAACGGTCGCGAGCGGCCACGCGGCCACGGTGAACCTGACGTTGTCGCCGGTGGGCGGGCTGACGGACGACATTCGGCTTTCCTGCAGCGGACTGCCGGCGTATGCGCGGTGCTCGTTCAGTGCGCCTTCGGTACACGCCGATGGCACCAACTCCGCGCTGCATTCGGTGCTCACCCTCCACACGGATGGAAGCGTCGCGGCACTCCACCTCGGATCAGCGTCGATGCTGATGGCCGGCTGGTTGGGTGCCGGAGTCTTCGGCGTGCTGCTCTTCCCCGCGTGGGGAAGGGGAGCACGTGGGCGCTGGTCGGGAGCCTCGCTGCTGCTGCTCATGGTGATGCTGCTGGCCATTGCAGGTTGCGGAAGCAGCAACGGCAATAATCCGTTGCCCACCGGCAACAGCACGCCGCCGGGCACCTACAGCGTGACTGTCAATGCGGCGGCGACCGGTTCGAGCCACACCGCCACCGTGACTCTCCGGGTGAACTGACACAACGGAGTGCGGGGATTCTCTCCGCACTCCTTTTTTGGTTTGAATCTGTTGGCCGGAAACGGAACTACCCGCCGAACGTGGCGGACTGGGCGCGAAGCAATCTAAGCCGGCAGCGCACTCGGCCGGTCGTGCAACTCCTCCACCGCTTTCTGCACGCGGGCCGACAGGGCTTCCAGGTCGCGGCCCTTCAAACCGGCGACCGAGATCGGCTGGCCGACTCGCATTTCCAGCGGCCGGCACTTGATGTGGTAGGTATTCATCGGCAGCAGGTCGTAGGTGCCAATCAGCGCCACCGGCACGATGTCGGCCTGCGCCTTGATCGCCAGAAAGAATGCGCCTGGCAGGAACGGGCGGATGCGGCCGTTCGGCGTGCGGCCGCCCTCCGGAAAAATGACCAGCGGCAACCCGCTCTGCAGGCTCTTGAGCGCGGCGCGAATGCTGCCGATGGAGCGCGCAGGATTCTGCTGATCCACGCACACCTGCCCGGAGCGGCGCAGATGCCAGCCGACGATGGGGTACGCCAGCAACTCACTCTTGAAGACGATGCGGAACTGGAACGGCAGGTTCACGTACAGCACGGGAATGTCGAGCGCCGACGCGTGATTGACGGCGTAGACGTAAGGCCGCGTGGTATCGATCTGGTCGAGGCCGGTAACTTTCACCGGCGAGAGGATCGTCTTCATGATCAGCCGTGACCAGGTGCGCGCGAAGCTGTGCAGAATGCGCTCCTGATCCCCGAACAGCGAACAGGGAATCGAGAGCAGGCCCATGACCACGGTGTAAAGCCAGATCAGCGGATCGAGGATGAAGTAGGAGCGCAGTCGGCTCAGCCATCCGTAACCGCGAGGAGCGGGAGGTCTGGGCGGACCGGCAGGAGGCAACTCGACGGCGCGGGGCTCGCGAATGGTTCCGTGATCGATTTCTGAGGTTTCCAGCGGCACTTCTATGGGTTAGATGCGCGCACCGAGCAGGCGCATCGCTTCTCCTACAATGTAAATCGAACCGGTGACCACCACCACTCCTTTTGCGGCAGCGGCCACGCGGGCTTGCGCGAGGGCCGCGGCCACATCGGTCGCCTCCTCGAGCGTGGATGAAACGCGCCCGGCAGCGTCGTGAATCTCGGCGGCGGACGCGGCGCGCGGGTTATCGATGTGGGTGACGAGCACGCGCTCGGCCAGCGGAAACAGGATCTCGGCCATCTCGCGGATCGCCTTGTCGCGCATGGCCCCGAAGACGAACACCAGCGGCCGGTCTTCATAAGCCGACGATAACGCCGAGCGCAGCGCCCACGCCCCCGCGGGGTTGTGCGCGACATCGAAGACCACTTCCGGATGTCCGGCGGTTGCCGGCAGGACTTGAAAACGACCGGGCCAGTGGGTCGCGCGAATACCGCGCGCGATACTTTCCGCCGTGATGCGGGAGAATCCTTGTCCCGCCAGTTGCTCCGCGGCGGCGATCGCCAGCGCCACGTTTCGAAGCTGGTGGCGCCCGACCAGCGGCGACTCGACCTCAATCTCGGTTCCCATTACCTGCAACGGGTAGCGCGAGACGAAGCCGGCTTTTTGCTGCGGGCTGGGAACGAGATACTGCCGGGCGGCCGGCGAAACCGGCGGCACATAGGGCACCGCGCTGATGCCGCGCGCCTTCGCATCGAGGATGGCATTGCCGATCACTTCGTTGGCGGCCGGCGTCTGGGGCAGGGTGACCACGACCCCGCCGGGATGAATGATGCCCGCTTTCTCGCGGGCGATCTCGGCGATGGTGTTGCCCAGAAATTTCTGATGATCCAGGTCGATGTCGGTAATGACGCTGACGCACGGTTCGACCACGTTCGTGGCGTCCAGCCGCCCGCCCATGCCGACTTCAAGCACCGAGAGCTCAACCTTCTCGCGCGCAAAGTACTCGAAGGCGATTGCGGTGAGCATCTCGAAGAAGCTCGGATGCCAGGGCAGCTCGTTTTCGCTGACCAGGCGCTCGGCGGTGCGGTCGACCAGGTCGTGGATGCCGGCAAAGTCGTCGTCGGAAATCGGCTCGCCGTTGATCCGGATGCGCTCGTTGATGCGCACCAGATGCGGCGAAGTGTAGAGACCGGTCCGGATGCCCGATGCTTGCAGAATTGACGCCAGGGTGGCCGCGGTCGAGCCCTTGCCATTGGTGCCCGCGATCAGCACCCCCGGGGTGCGGAGTTCGGGGTGCTCGAGCGCTTCGAGCAGTACGCGCATGTGCGCGAGATCGAATTTATTCGAGGGCGTCTGCGCCAGCTCGTGGCCCAGCGCGTACATCCTCGCAATGGCGTTTTCGTAGGACATAGACGGTCGTTGGTCGTTCGTCGTTGGTCCTTGGTTCCTGGTTCGCAACCAAAGCCGCCATTGTTAGGGTATCAAGGCGAGACGCCAGTTTCGAGTACTCGGCAGTAGGCGGGGTGGGAGCGGGGTTAAGACGCTGCACAAAGAGCTTGAACCGGGGTTGGAGCAGGCTTCTGCCCGGCCGAAGCAAGGGATGGCTCGTCCCTTAAGCCGTTTTGGGCGTAGCCTCGGGGCCGATGCCGCGCTCTCGGGTCTCGATCTCGCGGATCCGGAATTTCTGGATCTTCCCGGTAACTGTCATCGGGAATTGCTCGACGAAACGCACACTCTCGGGAACTTTGAAATAGGCGATCTTGCCATCGCAGAATTCGCGAATCTCCTGCTCGGTGGCAAACTGGCCCGGCTGTACGCGAATCCAGGCGACCACGATTTCTCCCAGGCGTGGGTCGGGAATGCCGACCACCTGGACCTCGGCGACCTTCGGATGGGTGTAGAGGAACTCCTCCACTTCGCGAGGATAAATGTTCTCTCCGCCGCGAATGATCATGTCCTTGGCGCGCCCCGTCAGATGGAAGTAGCCGTCTTCCCGCATGAAGCCGAGGTCTCCGGTATGCAGCCATCCCTCGCCGTCCACCGCACGCGAGGTTGCGCCCGGATCATCGTCATACCCCTTCATCACCATGTAGCCGCGAGCGCAAACCTCGCCCGTTTCACCGGCTGGAATGGTCTCTCCGTCGAGGACGGACGCGACTTTCATCTCGGTGCAAGGCAGCGCCTTGCCGATGGTGGAGACCCGAATTGCAAGCGGATCGTCGGGCGCGGACATCGTGACCACGGGCGAGCTTTCGGTTTGACCATAACCGATGGTGAGTTCCGGGCAATGCATTTCCCAGATCACCCGCTTCATAATCTCGATGGGACAGGGAGCCCCCGCCATCATGCCGGTGCGGAGGCTGGAGAGATCGTAGGACGCAAAATCGGGCAGGCCGAGTTCCGCGATGAACATCGCCGGAACACCATAGAGGGCGGTGGCCCGCTCCGCCTGGACGGCGGACAGGGTGGCGCGCGCGTCAAAGGTCCAATTGGGCAATACGATCGCGGCACCGCTCGCCAGGGCGGACATGGTACCGATGACGCAGCCAAAACAGTGATACATGGGAACCGGCACGCAAATCCGGTCACGTTCGGTGAACCGCATGCCTGCGGCGAGGAGCTTGCCATTGTTCACCTGGTTGCGATGGGTCAGCATGACTCCCTTGGGCATCCCGGTGGTGCCGGAGGTGTACTGGATGTTGGCTACGTCCCCATTCGCAATGGAGTCGCAGCATTGGGCGTCGGCCGAGAAGAGCGCATCCCACGCCGGCGAATCAAAGAAGATGACGTGCTCGAGGCAGAACTTCTGGCCTGAACAGGCTTCGGCAAGAAGCTCGCGATAATTGGCGCGGGCGTCGGCTTCCCAGAGGAACAGCACCTTCATCCGGGATTTGCGCAGTGCGAAGGCAAGTTCGTGCGTGCGGTAAGCGGGATTGACGTTGACCAGGGCTGCGCCGGCGCGGGCACACGCGATGTGAACGATCACCCACTCGGCACAGTTGGTCGACCACAAGCCGACGCGATCCCCGCGCTGAACCCCCAGGCTGGCGAGCCCGCGGGCAACGGCGTCGGCGGCATCCCGGAGTTCACGCCAGGTGTAGCGCCTGGACTGATGGCAGGACACCAGGGCGAGCTGTTCGCCGAAGCGATCGACCGTTTCGTCGAGCAGTTGTCCAATCGTGCATTCCCATAGCGGCTGTTCCGGACCTCGTGAGTAGCTGAGCACAGCCCCTCCAATAAACGCTGGCAGGACAGCTCGTGCACGTTCGGGGCGCTATGCTACTAGATTCCTGCAATTTGTCGAGGAGTGTTCGTCAGGCCGCCTGTGCCATGAAGTCCAGCGCACGGGCAATATACTGCTTCAGTTCCTTGCGGTGGACGACCGCGTCGAGCATGCCATGCTTGAGCAGGAACTCGCTGCGCTGAAAGCCTTGGGGAAGCTTCTGGCGGATGGTCTGCTCGATGACCCGGGGACCGGCGAATCCGATCAGCGCGCCGGGTTCGGCGATATTCAGGTCTCCCAGCATCGCGAACGAGGCGGTGACGCCGCCGGTGGTCGGGTCGGTGAGCACCGAGATATAGGGAACCCGCAGCTCGTCGAGGCGCGCGAGGGCCGCGGATATTTTGGCGAGCTGCATCAGGCTGATCGCCCCTTCCATCATGCGGGCGCCCCCCGATGCCGAGACGATAATGAGCGGCTTTTTCTGATCGGCGGCGCGCTCGACCGCCCGCGTGATGACCTCGCCGACGACCGCTCCCATGCTGCCGCCGATGAAGGCATATTCCATTGCGCTCACGACCACCGGACGCGAGCTGATCTTGCCCTCGGCGTTCACGACCGCGTCGGTCAGGCTGGTGTCCTTGCGGGCTTGCTTGAGGCGCGACGAATAGGGCTTCAGGTCGACAAACTTCAGCGGGTCGGTGGAAACCAGGTTTCCGTCGAAAACCTCGTATTGATTCTCGTCCAGCAACTGCGCCAGCCGAGTACGAGCGTCGATGCGGAAGTGCTTGTCGCACTTCGGGCAGACGTTCAGGTTTTCTTCCAGGTCCTTTTTCCAGATGATCTGGCGGCAGTTCTCGCACTTGACCCAAAGGCCTTCGGTGCGGACTTTCTTCTCGCCCGAAGTATCGAGTTCACCGGATTGTCGCTTGAACCAGGCCATGGGGGTCGTTGGTCGTTAGTCCTTGGTTGTTGGTCGTCGGTCGTCGGCTCTCGGTTGTCGCTCGCTGGTCACCAGCTGTCGACGCCACATATTGCCGAAACGCTCTTCACTCGGTACTCGGTACTCGATACTCGATACTCGCAACTCGGTACTCGTTACTAGGTACCAGGTACTGGGTACTAGGTATTAGTATTCAATCCCCCGCTGTGCGAGCACGCCCTTCTCGTAGGCGTGCTTCACCTGGCGCATTTCGGTGACTGTGTCGGCAACGTCCACGATTGTCGGATGGGCATTGCGACCCGTCAAGATAACATGGACCATCTCCGGCTTGCGCCGCAGGGCATCGACGACCTTGGCCGGATCCAGCATGCCATAGCTGATGGCATAGTTGATCTCATCCAGGATGACCAGGTCCCACTCGCCGGAGGTGATCGCTTTCTCAGCCTCCGCCCAGGCTTGCTCGACCATACGCACATCTTCGGGGTCGGGTTTCTCCGTCCCGACCTTCACGAAACCGCGCCCCATCTGCTTCATCACGAACTTGTCGCCAAAGGACTTCACCGCGTCCAGTTCGCCATAGTGCCAGGAACCTTTCAGGAATTGCAGCATCAGGACCCGCATGCCCTGCCCGACGGCTCGCAGGCCGGTGCCCATGGCGGCGGTGGTCTTGCCCTTTCCCGGCCCGGTATTCACGATGATCAATCCACGGCGGACATCTGCCATAAGGGGTGAAACCGGTATTGTACAGCCTTGAACGGTCCTGCCTTCCTCGCGCGCGGACCCGGCTCATTCCGGCTCGGGAAGCGAAAAGAAGGCAAAAGCCGTTTCCCGCGAGGAAAACCCAAGCCAGATTTTTCCGGGAACTGACTAGGCACGCTTTGCGTAGGCATCTTATGATCGGGTCTCGCGTCCCTGGGAAGGGTTCCGGAGGTCTCCGCATGCGGCGCAACATATCCCCCGTGTTGATGTTGATCCTGGTCTTCTTCGTGCCCCTGAAAGCCAGTGCCGTGCGCCCGAAGAGCAGCCCCGCCGCGACTGAAGATGAGGCGGTTCGGGAGATCGTCGACCTGGAGCGCCAAGCGAAAGACGCGGCCCTGCACCGCGATGCGGCCTTCGTGGAGCGCACGTTGGCCGATGATTATGTCGCCATTACCCCGCTCGGCCAGGTAGTCACCAAGACCGACACGGTCGCCGCCCGCAAGACCGCGCAACTTCGCTACGAGATGATTGAGATTTCCGACATGGTAGTCCGGCTCTATGGCAACACGGCCATCGTCACCGCCCGCGCCGAGGTAAAGGGCACGGAACTGGGAGAAGAATTCAGCGGACCCTATCGCTTTACTCGTGTGTGGGTGCGGCGGAACGGCAAGTGGCTCACCGTCAGCTACCAGGCGACGGTCACCCGGTAAGCCAAAATCGACCGTTCTGATATTGCACTGAAACTGTCGGCGACACCGGCCTGTGCCTGGACCGTTGTTATCGGAAGTTTGTGAGGGATTGGCCGCCGGCGAGGCTACGGCATGGAGATGACTTTGCGCGAGTCGTTGTTCGTCTTGACCGGCTGGTCGCCGTCTTCCATCAGCAGGCGGGCGGCAATTCGAAGGGCCTCAATTTCTTTCTTCAAGCGCAATACTTCCTGCTCTTTCTGGCGCAGGAGTTCCAGTGGGTTCTTCATCGCACGTCCTTAGTAAGCTCAAACTTCGATCTACCCGGGCTGCTCATCCAAGAATGTAACCGGCTCTTCGCACTCACGACACATCACGAAAGTGCACACAACCGACACTCCGCGACTAGTGCCCGCTATGGTACGGATGTCCCTGCAGGATGGTGAATGCCCGGTACACCTGCTCCAGCAATACGATGCGCGCCAGCTCATGCGCAAGCGTCATCTTGCCAAGCGAGAGCACGGCGGCGCCCGCTTGGCGGGCTTCGTCGCTGAAGCCGTCGGCCGGACCGATGGCCAACACCAGCGGCTGCGGATTTCGCTCCTGGTGATTCTGCAGGAAGCGGGCGAATTCTTCCGAGGAAAGCTGCTTTCCTCGCGAATCAAAGAGCACGAGTGTGTGGGCGGGTCGCGAGCCATTTCGTTGCCGCAGCCGCAACAGCGCGCTTTCATCGCCCAAGGCTATCCCCTCCACCTCGGCGTAGCGAGCAATGCGCTTCAGATACTCCTCGGTGAGCGCCCGAATCGCGGGCTCCTTCGTTTTCCCAATCCATGCAATTTTCAGCTTCACCGTACAGAATTAAACCACTTAAGTCAGCCGCAACCTACAGAGAATGCTCGCTTAAGGTAGTTGTAGTCCCTCCGACTCCCAGCTTGTACTTCCGGGACTATTGAGTTTTCCAATCCCTTCCTAAGATGTGAGCACTCCGGAAGCAATCGGCAGCAGCGCCACCAGAAAAAATACGCGGGTTGCGGTCAGGGCTGCCACGACTGCAGCAATTCCAAGATGGAAGGAGAGTTTGCAGTGCAAGTTTCCTCCGTTTTCCGAATTTCCAGAGTTCTCCAATTTTTACTTTCAACGCTTTTCCTGATCGGCTTGTTGCCGGTCTTCGCCGTGGCGCAATCGGGCCCGGACAATCGCTATTGCAACGCCGGCGATCATCCCGCATTCGGCAGCACCGACGGGCCAGCGGCCCTGCCCCAGGCGTGCATTAATACTGCGATGGCGGAAACCCCTTCGGGTGGAACGGTGATCAGCGTGGCCGCCGGGGCAAATCTGCAAACCGCGCTGAACAGCGTGCAGTGCGGTGATACCGTGTCGATCGCATCGAACGCAACCTTCACGGGCAACTTCGTTGTCCCTGCCCTGGGCTGCGACAGCGGGCACTGGATCACCGTGCGCACCTCCGCGCCAGACGCCAGTTTGCCGCCCGAGGGAACTCGGCTGACGCCGTGCTACGCCGGGATATCGTCCCTGGTTGGACGGCCGTCGCTGGGCTGTGTGAAGGTGCTGCGCGTCATCCCGCAGCTGATCAGCCCCAATGGCAATCCGGCGATCGCGCTCAAGCCCGGAGCTAACCACTATCGCTTCATCGGACTGGAACTGACGCGCGCCGCCGGCACCGGCTTTGTCGAAGACCTGGTGGCGATGTCCTCTCGCAATGCCGCCGATCACATCATTCTGGACCGCTTGTGGATCCACGGTGCGCCCCTGGATGACACCGCCATGGCGGTGCACCTGCCTGGAATGACCCATGCCGCGGTCATCGATTCCTACTTGAACGACTTTCACTGTACAGCCATCGTCGGTTCTTGCACCGATGCACACGCCGTCGGCGGAGGCATCGGAGACCTGCCCGGTGGTCCGTACAAGATTGTGGACAACTTTCTGGAAGCTTCTGGCGAAAACATCATGCTGGGCGGAGGAGAGGCGACCACCACTCCCGCCGACATCGAGATTCGCCGTAATCACATATTTAAGCCGATGATCTGGAAGCTCGGGCAGCCCGGATTTGTGAGCGGCAAAGGCGGCCATCCCTTCGCGGTAAAAAATCTGATTGAACTCAAAAATGCGCAACGCGTACTGATGGAAGGCAACATCTTCGAAAATTCATGGGGCGGATTTTCCCAGTTCGGCGCGGTGATCCTGCTGACCCCGCGCAACCAACTGCTCGGCACCAAGCCGGTGTGCCCCATCTGCCAGGTCACCGACGTGACCATCCGCTACTCCACCATGAGCCACAGCGGCATGGGCATCAGCATTGCAGCCGGGCTGACTGGCACGCCTACGCCGAAATACCAAGGCAAAGCGGCAGGGCGCTACAGCATTCATGACGTCACAATGGACGACATCAGCTCGACCGCCTACCAAGGCGGCGGAACCCTGTTCCAGATTTTCAATACCTGGCCGCAAAACGGGCTCAACTCAATCATGATTAATCACATCACCGGATTCCCCGATCCTAATGCCCACCTGTTGTCGCTGACGGACCCGGTTTCGATTCCCAAGATGCCCGGCTTCGTGTTCACGAACAACCTCGTCCTGGCGGCGAAATACCCGGTGTGGAGCGCAGGCGGCGGTACCTCGAATTGCGCTCACACCAATTTTCCCCTCCAGAACCTGAATGGCTGCTTCAGCGGCTACACCTTCAATACGAATGGTGTCATCGGCAGCCCCAGCCAGTATCCGCCGAGCGTTTGGCCCGCGAAAAACATGTTTCCTGCCTCACCCAATGCGGTGTTGTTCGTGAACTACAACAATGCGGACGGAGGTGACTATCACCTGCTGTCGGCCAGCCCGTACAAGAATGCGGGCTCGGATGGCAAAGATCTGGGCGCAGACATTGATGCGGTCCAGAGCGCGATTGCGGGAGTGGAATAAGCACGCGAACGGCTGTCTTCTCGAACCAGCAACGGCGTGACCGGTCCAATCCGCGTCACGCCGTTCTTACCTGGAGTATGCCTGCGACCAGATCTTTTCGCGGGGAAATCATCCGTTCAATCGCCGACTCGGCTTCATGAACTGCTCCAATCTGCGTGTTCAAAAATACGAACTACCGAAAACCCATCGCCCCGCATATATTTTTTCTCTCTCCACTACCCCTTCTTCCCCGTGTGGCGCGGACACTCCTGTCCGCGCATAACGTGACCGAATCCAGTGCAACGCGGCGCAGTATTAGGCGCTACCCGCACATGCGAAGCTGTACCGTACGGGTCATTGATAATTGTTCTCAAGCTGTAGCACTACCCTCCCTACTCGCAGGCCCCGGGATCCATCCGGGGCCTTTTTTCTTGACGGTAGGAATCACGGAAAGCACGTATCGGAGGAGTAACGCGGTGGGAGCAACACCGCTTTCCAAAGGTCCGCTGAGCTTATTGCGAGACGCTTGCACCCAAGCCAGTGGGAAAAACGCGCGAACGAATTCCCGTACGTCATTCCCGGCCTCAACCGAACCAGGCATGCCGGTAGGGGCATCAAAGTTGTAACAAGTGGGAAAACTCGGTCGTTTCGCGATGCAATTTCCGTTTATGAGCACCTACTTGCGCTGAATTTCCACCGGCTTGGGGAGCTGGATCTGCATTTTTGCACCGGGTGGAACCACAATCGGCTCGCCATGGACCGTATAGCGAGCCAGAATGGCAGGCTTGGACCAGTCCAGGTCCCAACCGTTCTCAATCGCAATCACAGTGTAGTCGCCGGGGATCACGCTCTGAAATATGAACGTGCCATCCAAATCGCTCTGGTCACGCCGAAAGATTTCGCGATGGCTTTCCGGGTTTTTTGGCACGAGCACCACCATGGCTCCGGCAACTGCTTTGCCGGATCGCTGCGCCACCCCGCTGATGTCACCCGAGCCGCCCACCAGCGTCAACGCCACATTCATCGTCGTGCCGGGCAGCATGGTCAGCGAGTGGCCGGCAACCGGAGCGCCGTTGACGACCATGCGCACGACTGCAAGCGCGCGGCGCGGACTCCCCGCGAGGATCTCGTACTTGCCGGGGAGAACATTGGAAAACGTAAGCTCGTGATTCGCATCGACGGGTTGAGCGGCAATCACGAGCCCTTTCGGAATCCGCAAAGCGATCATCGTGCCCGGTGGAATCGCAGGTTCGCCCGGCAGCTCGACCTTCGCCGAGAGGGTCGAGTTCGCTTGCGCAGAGCTAGCCTCAATTTCCTGCTTATCTTCACTGATGTCGACTTGCATGGCCTCTGCGGTGCCGTCCCGTCCCTGGAGGTTCAGCTGATACTTGCCCGGAGCCGCCGTGACTTCAAACAGGTCGCGGGAAATCATTTGCACTTGGGGCGGAGCCAGGGTCTGGCTTCCATCCGAGCTGCGGCGGAACAGCATCGGATACCGGAAGCTCTGTGGGTCCGCGGATTGTGGCACGTGCAAGGTCACGTGCAGAGGCGGTACGGGCATCAGGTGTAAATCGAAGTCCAGGCGATCGCCGCCCCGCACCAGGATGGGCGAGGCATCTTCCAGGTCATTGGCTCCCGCGTAATAGGTTGGGAGGTAGATGGCGTCGAGCGCAGGATCCACCGCGGCTGGGAGATCGGGCATTCCCTCTTGATGAGTAGGCCGCGCGGGTATTGCGTACCAGGGTCTGGCCGATACAGAAAGAAAGTACGTACCGGCATCCAGGGGCGTGAATTCGAACAACCCTTGATCGTCGGTCGTCTCCGTGCGAATGATCACCGTGCGGCTGATGCCGCTGCTGTGGTCGTCGAGCCAGAGGCTGACACTGGCATTGCGCACGGGATCGCCGAACTCGTCCAGTACGTGGCCGGTCAGCCGGGCGACGGGCGCCAACCGCAACGTCAAGTCACGGGTATCGAATTCCGTCCCGGTGACGATGGCAGTCGAGTAGTGGTCGTGCTGATTGTAGGAAGAAGTGATGTATCCGCGCTTGGCGCCGCTGAGCGCGAACTTGCCGGCTGGAAGATTCGCGAACTCGAAGCGGCCGTCATCCGCGGTAATGACAAAAATCTCAGACCGCCGATTCCTCACGTCCTGCAGTGTGACGCGCGCGCGGGAGAGTGGGGTTCCTTCGGCAGCGCTCACCACCTTGCCGGCGATCCGGTACGGCCCAGCTTCGCGGAGCGCCGGGTTCTGCATTTGCGCCCTTGCCAACAACGGAATGACGGCGAGCGCGAAATACAAGACTCCGGCGGCCCGTAAGGTCACCGAGCCGAATCTCGCCGATGGGAACAAAGCTGGTGTTGGTTTCTGAAATGTCGGCCGATCTTCGTTGGCACGCGTCATCGCCATTACTCGCTGCTCCGAATGAGCGTCAAGCGGACCCGCTCCGAACCCCCGGGCGCCACGCGGACAACCGGGCCCTTGCCTTCATAGGCGCTCATCGCCTCGGGATTCAAGTATTCGAGTTCCGGCTGCGGGCGGTCGAACGCGAGCACCCGGTAAGCACCCGGAGCCAGGTTCGGGATGTGGAAACTGCCATCGCTCGATACCGTACCCTGCGAAAAATGCCCCGGTGAGTCAGCCAGCGGGATGCAATACACATAGAACACTTCGGACGGGGGCATGGATCCCACGGAAACCGCGCCCGGCTCACCGCTGAAACCGGCGGGCGCCCGCGCCGTTCGAGTCACGCCGTCCACCATGCCGTCGAGCGCGCCGCTGTCATCGCGGAGAACCACATCGATTGCACCGCTGGCTCCGCCCGGACCGACCACCAGCGGGTTATGCAGAAGATCTACGCCATTTGACACGACCGACGCGACGTACTCCTCGCCACGATAAGGACTCACCTTCACCCAGTAGCGGCCCGGCCGAACGCCCTGCAGCACGAGTGCATTGTCGTTGTTCTGTTGAGGCGGGCGAGGCCATGCGCCCCCGCCTTGATTGAATTCGTCAGCCGGTTCCAACGAGACATATACCGTTTGCTGGCGCGTGAATCCTCCACTGCTGACAATGCCGGGGGGATTTTCGCGGCGAGATCCGGGCCGCAACTCTGTCCGCACATTGACCGGGATCAATCCACCGGGAAGCAGCGTGATAGCGGCATTCATCAGCGGCGCCCCACGCACCGTAATGGTTGTGACACCGCTTGCGGGTGGCTGTCCCTGTCGCACCGCTTCGACGGTATAGGTGCCGTTGGGCAGTGCGCCGGTGATGCTCTCGCCTTCGTACCCGAGCGAGTATCCCGGACCCTTGTTGCCCTGGCGAGCCACCGAGACTGCGATGGGAGCGCCTGCTTCGCCGTTCGCGATCGCGATCTGAATCGGGTAGTAGGCCTGCAGCACCGGCGACAGTTCCACTTGAAGTGTCTTGCCCGCTTCCAGCACGATAGGAGCCGCGGACCCAAAATCACTGGCCGCCGGATAGTAGATGGGAGGATATCCGTAGGCTTGGCCCTGGGGATCAAAGGTCAGCGGATCACGATCCAGCATTTCACCAGTGAAGAGCTTGTAAGTGCCGGCCCGCAGGTTGGCGATGCGGAACTCTCCATTCGACCGAGTGCGGACGCTGCCGACGCTGACCCACCGTGCCCGGCCCTCGCTCACCTGGCGCTGATAGGCTTCCACAGTGATGCGGTCAGCCTGGTTGGCTGCGGGTACGTTCACGCGGCCGACAATGAGTGCCTCGGGCACCAGCGTCAGGGTGACGTCGCGACTATCGGGCTCTATCGAGGATTGTGATTCATTCTCCAGAAAGCCGGGCTTGCGCGCCGTTAGTGTGGTCGGGCCAAAAAAGTTGGGCTGCAATCCGGAGGCGGATTTCTCGCCGCTGGGAAATACGATTTTGAATTCGAAATGGCCCTGATCGTCGGTGAACATGGCAAAGCGGTTGTCCGGGGAATAGACCAGCGCGCGCGGCACCGGTTCGCGAGTAACACTGTTAATGACGTTACCGCTCAGCGTGAGGGACGATTTGGCTGCATCCTCGCCAGCCTGGCCATGAGCGGCGGGCAAGTAAGTAACTAGAACGATTACGAGCGAAGCCGCAAGCCGGCGAATAAGTGAAGGTTCCAAGGCGTTGGTTATCACCGCTTACTGAACATTTTGGACAAAAACGCGAAAATTGCAACTGGAGGCCAAACGAGGTGGCGCCGTGGATGAACAACTGATGCAAATGATAGCCGGGCAGCTCATGACGGCAGGTTCAGTCATAACCCCTGGCCAGAAGGTGGAAGTCCGGAAAACCAGCCGGAACCGCTTGCGTACAGCCCGTTTCACCATGGAAGGCCGCGAGTACGAAGCCATCGAGCAGAATGCGCAGAAGCCCAGCCGCTGGGGCAAACTGGCGCGTGCAGGACACCGCGTGGTGCAGTTCCGCGACATAGAAACCGGAAAGTATGTTGCCGTTTCAGTCGATGAGAAGGTTCAAGTATACGGAAGGTTGCCTTCCGGCCGCGACTAAGCGCGTTTTTCGGAGACCAGCTAAGCGGCAGGTATCTTATTCGTATTCCGGCAGTGCAATTCGATCGGCCATATCGCGCCCCACCGCCAGATCCGCGACCCACGGAATCCGCATCAGGTTCATGATCTGGTTGCGCATAAAAAGGGAGAAGCCGGATCCGGGCGCGAAGAACTCCGCGAAACGCAAAGCTGCCTTCTGCTTTTTTAGGACAAACGGTCCGAAGCGCTCCTGGTACCGGGAAAACGCCCGCCGATAGTCGTTCCCGGCCCGATGCAATTCTCCTGCGAGAATGTAAGCCGCCGTCATCGCCAGCGCCGAACCTTGCCCCGCGAGCAGGGAAACGCAAAACGCCGCGTCTCCGAGCAAAATTATCCGTCCGCGTGCCCATCCCGGGTGCGCATCCATCTGGATCTGGCTCACGCGATCACAGTAGAGGTCGCTGGTCCTGCCCAGCGCATCCAGAATCTGCCGACATTCCCACCCGCTGCTCCCAAAGCGCGTGCGCAACAAATTTTTCTGAGCCTCGACATCCCCGATATCCGGACCGCCGGCGTCCGGGTCGGCAAATGTGAACAGAAACATGGTCCGATCCCCGCGCATCGCGAAGCGCGTGACCTGCTGCCCAACTTCCGTAAAAATCACATACACCAGCTCATCTCGGGGCCGATACCCCTCCACCTGAAATGCCGCTGCCCTGTAGCCCAGATGCTTTTCAAATTGAGCTTCGGGGCCAAAGATCAGCTCGCGCACACGCGAGTGAAGCCCGTCCGCTCCGACAACGAGATCGAAATCACGCGCGGATGCGCGCTCGAAGGTCACATGAACACCTGCTTCACTTTGCTCGACTCCCGCGACGCTGTCTCCAAAAATGGTTTCAACCTTGCCTTCGATCTGCCGAAAGATGGATGCCGCCAGGTCGCTTCGCGGCAAACTCGTATACCGTCCTTGCGCCACGCGGCGGAAGGTCGATGCGGGAAAACCCGCGACCCGCCGGCCGCTGCGGTTCACCACCCGCACCTCCTGAATTTCGTATCCTTTGCGGATGATTTCGGGAAGCAGTCCCATGCGCTCGGCAATCTCGTAACCCGCGCCCCAGAAGTCGATCACATAACCTCCGGTGCGCAGTCCGGGAGCTTTTTCGATCAGGGTAGACGTGAATCCGTAGCGGGTGAGCCAGTACGCGAGCGTCGGCCCGGCGATGCCCGCGCCTGCAATCAGGACTTTCATTCCCTAGGAACAGGATACGCCCGCAAGAACGGGGCCTGCGCACTCCGAACCGCGATATCGAGTCCCCCACGTTCCCAACCTTTGCGCCCTTCGCGAGCTTTGCGGTTAGGCTTTTTTCTCCGCACACTCCAACCCGCCCCTGCACCTCGGAGGACACGCATCACGGTGGAAAACAGGTGGGAAAAAGCCTGAAGCTTCACCGTTATCCAACCCCGGCTGAACGCTGTGGCTAAGTGAAAGTGGGAAGCGTATGGGTGTTTGCTGGCGTCCCGCGCAGTCGCCCCTACTCTCCATTCACCAGGGTCTCCCCGCAGTTGCCCCGCAGAGAGGCGATCCATTCGCGCAGGAGCTGGACCCCCTCGGCGTGGACGACGTCACGCCCGAGCGCCGGCATGGAGACCTTGGGAGCAATCGACTCCAGCCGATATATGAGGATGGAGTGCGCCGGATCGCCAGGAACCAGATCGTAGCGAAGTGCCCCCACGAATCCGGCCGAGTTCGGCGACTTACACAACCCCTGATGCATGATGTCGGTCTGCGTCCAGCGGAAATCGACTCCCGTGTAACCGGCCTGCCCGCCCGGCTGATGGCAGTGTGCGCAGTTGTTGTCGAGATACGCTCGGGCACGGTCGGCTACCGGGCTGCCGGCATCATCCCACCGCACAGCCTTAGGAATCTCCCCTGAACCCGGAAGCCCCTGCAGGTACCCAACACGGGCGAGGTGGGCCAGCTGATTTTCCGTGCCCTCCGCGTATGCGAAGTCCCGGTTCAGGTTGCGAGCCTTCGGTCCAATCGGCAGCATGACTTTCTGGTTGTCGTGGCACTCGTGGCATTCATTGGCATTCGGAATGACGTAAGTGAAGTCGTGGGCTTTGCCGCCGCCGTCCGCGAAGTGTACGGGCACTGGATCCGGCACCAACTGAAGCGTCGCATCGCGCTGGCTCGTATCCCAAATGTAAGGGAGCCCGACCCAACCATTCTTCGCGTATACGAGCAGGCGCGTCTCGATCAGCCGCTCCCCGGATGAAGTGCCGGAAGCCTTCTCTTTGCTGGGGAAGGCGAACGTCTTGGCGAGAATCGTCCCTACCGGAAATTCAAACGGCCCGTCTTCGCGGTATTGCGCCGCCGTGCCTGCGGGCATCCAGATGAAGCGATATTTACTGGCGTAGTCAGAGAAGAGCGGCGTGTTGAGATCGTACGGCACGACGCCGGCATTGGGCGTCAGTTTGGGCGTGCTCTTAGTAAAGAGGTGCCAGTCAGAGAGTTTCTTCGGATAGGGGCCGTCGACGTGTGCCTGGACCGACTGCCGGGAAGAGCAGCCTGTCGCCAGCAGCAGGGCCAGGCCGAACGCCATCCCCCAATTCCGCGATGTTCCGCGCATCACTTCTCTCCGGCAGCGCCGCCCGCGTCCGGCGCCTGCGGGATGCTCACCGCCGCCAGCGCAGGCAGCGAACAGGTGTACGGCTTGAGATCACGCACCGGATGCTTCATCTGCGGCATGTCAAAGTTGAGAAACGCAGCCTCGCCGTTGTTCTGCAGGCAGACCTGCCCGGGATTCGACCCTTTGCGTCCCCACTTCGGGTCGACCACTCCGTCGTAGAGAATATCGGGAAGCTGCCCGCCGAGCGCGGCGGCCAGCATCTTCACGCCCGCAATGCGGTTGTCGGGCGCGCGCCCTCCCCCCGAGATGTCGTTGTCGTGCACATACACGGACTGCACGAAGGGATCGAAGCGCTTGTCTTCCGGGGCAAAGATTTGTTGCGTGATCGGCGAAGCCGCTGTGTCGCGAAGAGAGTCCTCATCGACCCCGGTCTTGTAGTTGATGATGTAGAGATTGACCGTGTTGTTGTTCTGAATCTTGTTGTGGAAGACTTCGACATCGCGAATGGCCATCACGTACATGCCCGTACCAGTCGGCAGGTAGTGGATGGGTCCCAAGCTCGTGGGCGCGAAGTTCGGCGTGTTGTTGTCGATCATCTGGTTGTTGAACACGCGCACGTGCCGGCCACCCTGGCGGGGTAGATTCGGCAGGTTGAAGACGCCGATTCCGCCGGAGTTGTGCGTCGCGATGTTCTCATAAGCATCGACGTTCTCGCTGTTCTCGATCTCGTAGCCGTCCACGTTGTACTCGGAGCGATTGCGCCGGAGCACGACATTTTCCGACTGGCCCACGTAAATGCCCGCGTCGGCCGCTCCTTTGGCCACCGAATCTTCAACCAACAGGTTTTTACATTCGACCGGATAGATGCCATAGGGGCCATTGGCCTCGTTCGGGCCGCGCGTCCACTCGGTGCGCACGCTCCGTACCGTGATGTGGTTGCCTCCCTGGATAGTAAGCGCATCGCCGGCCGTGTCTTCGATGCCGACACCTTCGATGGTGAAGTCGTTGGCCTTGATCAGGACGCCCTGCGCGCCGGAAGTCTGCCCCGCGAACGACAGCACCGTCTTGTCCGGCCCTTTGCCCCGCAGGGTCACGCCGTCAACCGTCAGCGAAAGCGTGCGCGCGAAGTGAAACTTGCCTTCCGGAATTTCGATCACATCTCCCGGCTTGGCGGAGATCAGGCGTTCCTGCAGCGTCTTGGCGAAGTCTTCTGGAGTGGACTTGGTGCAACCGTTCAGCAGGAATACTCCCAGCACCAGGCAGACTGCACAAAGCATGTGAGCGGATTTCATCGGGCCCCCGAGCAGCTCTTTTGGATGCGGGCGATTCTACGATGCGCGTCGAAGGAGGTAAAGGCCGCTTCCAGAACATACAATTCAGGTTATGGCCTGCCGCCTCTTCTTCACCGACCATCACGTGCTGCCGCTGCCCGCCGGGCACAAGTTCCCGCTGGAGAAGTACCGCCTGCTACGCGAGTTGCTCGAGCAGGACGGCGTGTTCTCGCTCGAGCCGGCTCCGCTCGCCGCGCAGGCAGACGTTGAGCTGGTCCACGATCCGGCCTACGTGCAGGCGTTCCTGGCGGGAGCGCTCGGCGACTCCGCCATGCGGCGGATCGGTTTCCCCTGGTCGCAAGCGCTGGTGCATCGCACTCTCGCTTCTGTGGGAGCGACTCTGGCTGCTACAAAAGAGGCGCTCGCGACCGGTTGGGGTGGCACCCTGGCTGGAGGAACGCACCACGCATTTGCCGCCGAAGGCTCCGGCTTTTGCGTGTTCAACGACATCGCGATTGCCGCTCGCTGGCTGCAACGTGGAGAGGATTCGACGAACCCGAATGGATCGAGACCCCGCCCTGGGATCCGGCGCATCGCGGTCATCGATCTGGACGTTCACCAGGGCGATGGCACGGCACACATCTTCCGCGACGATCTCTCCATGCTCACGCTTTCGGTGCACTGCCGGAACAACTTCCCGCTGCGCAAGCAAACCAGCACGATCGATGTGGAACTGCCCGCCGGAGCCGGCGATGATGAGTACCTGCGCGCGCTCGCGGAAGTCCTGCCGCGGGTATGGCAGTTTCGGCCGCAAGCTGTGTTCTATCAAGCCGGCGTCGATGGCCTGGCCTCGGACCTGCTCGGGCGCCTGGAACTCACTCATGCCGGGCTGATGGAGCGCGACCGCATCGTGATGCGCGGCGTGCGCTCGTTCGGGGTGCCATTCGTGATCACGCTCGGCGGGGGATACTCGCGCCCGATCGAACTCACCGCGCAGGCGCATGCCAACACCTTCCGGGTCGCGCGCGAAGTGCTGGGAGAAAAGCAGCACTTGCGCGCGCTTGACGCTACCCGGTGAGCACGCCGAGCGGTCACCGACACTCCGGCGATGATGGATCTGTTTTAGTGTTGGTCGCGATCCCGGTCGTGGTCGTGGTCGCGGTCGTGATCGTCGCGATCCCAGTCGCGGTCGTTGTGCCAGCGGTGATCCTGGCTGCTCCACCAGGAGTGGTACGTCTGGTAGCAGCGATCGCGCTCTTCGTTCAATTCGTGGCGACGGTGCTCGGCCTGCTCGCTGCGTTCGCCATGATCGCGTACCGCGTCCGCGTAGTGGGCTTCGGCTTTCTCAATGCGATGCTGGCACTTGGAGCGATCGTCATCGGCGTGCGCCCGGGGCGTGGCGGCGAAGGCAACGACAGAGAAAAACATCGCTGCCGCCAGCGCGATCGAAGTTGTCTTCTCTGTACGGAATCTGGAGAACATAGGCGTCCTTTCGCAAGTCGGGGAGTGTGCGAACTGCGCGCGCAACCGGCTCAGAATAGGATCGCTTCCGGGGGGAACCAATCCTGTGATCGCTGTACAACTGCCCTTTAGCTACCTGTGTTTAAAGGCAATCGGCCACGTGTCCTCCAGCGCTGACCGCTGATTTGTAAGTACATAACAGGACGTGCAGGAACGCTTGGGCTAGGTCTTCGGTGACCTACTCTGCCGCAGTAGCCATTGTTACCGTGGGGCTGAGGGAAAGGAGCGGTTTGGCCTCCAACATGGCGAAATCTTCGTTCAAACTTAAGATTCTTTATGGGGAAGGCGACAGCGAGGTACTGGCGTCGCAAGCGGCTTCCATGCAAAAAGCGGGGCATCATGTCACCACCGCCGAGGGTCGCAGGGGCGTCGAAGAAGCGCTCCAGCGGGATGCGTTCGATCTCGTGGTCCTGGGGCCCACCCTCAGCCGCAACGACCGCCACCACCTGCCTTACATGGTGAAGAAATCCCACGAGGGAACTCGCGTGCTGGTGATGCATGCCGATGGCGGGCGCCATCCATACGTCGACAAGGCCACCGATACGGGGCGGAGCATCGAATCTATTCTGGAGACGATCGCTGCGATGATGGCGCAGGAAGCCGTGGTAAAGAGCTAGTCAGTTTCAAGTGCCGGAGAGGGCGGCTGCGGCCGCCCTTTTCTCTTTAACCCGATAAAGCGGGAGCCTGTGGCGGGGCCGCGACCTGACACCCGGCGACGCTTCGGGTACCATGGAAACAGCGGCTGAGCGGCATCCTGTGGGTGTGTCGCGAGTTCCAGCCGCATCCAACCGATTTATCTATGAAGACTCTGACTTGGAAGATGGGGATGGTGCTCTTGGGCCTCTCGCTTATGGCGATACCGGCCGGAGCAGAGGATAAAGCATCCATTCTGAAGCCGCCCAAGGGCGCCGACGTCGCCATTGTGATTTTTGAAGACCTCGAATGCCCGGACTGCGCCCGTGCGGCGCCGCTGGTGGAAGAGGCGGCTCGCACCTACAAAATCCCGGTGGTGCGGCACGACTATCCGCTGCCCATGCATCCATGGGCCTACGACGCGGCCATCCTGGCCCGCTACTTCGATACCCATTCGAAAGCTTTGGGCAACGAGTTCCGCGACACCGTCTTCCAGCATCAGCTGGAAATCACCAAAGAGGCCCTGCGCGGGTTTGCCGAGCGATTTGCTGCCGAACACAAGATCGAGCTGCCCTTCGTGGTCGATCCGCAGGGCAAATTGGCGGCCCTGATCGAAGCCGACCGCAGCCTTGGAAACGCCCTGGGCCTGGAACACACCCCGACCCTGTACGTCGTCAGCAACAAGAAAACCGGGACCCCATTCGTCGAGGTGGTCGACCGCACCCAGCTCTTCCAGCTGATTGACCAGATGCGCCGGGAGTAGCCCTCGGGAGGGGGAGGGGAGGGATGGGCCTTACCGCCTCCGGAGTTCGGCTAACCCCCTGCCCATCAGACACTTTGGTAACCCTCCCTCCGAATCTCATAGCTATTTCTGTCGAATATCGGTACAATAAACCTGCGTTTGAATATTGCGGTCCGATGCACTTCGCAGTTTCTCCGCTCTCTAGCGTGACCTGCCTGCAGCATTCCTGCGAGTTTCAGCGCAATTTCGAAGATAAAAAGGAAACAAAGCACCACCATGGAAACAGGAACAGTAAAGTGGTTTAACGACGCCAAGGGTTATGGGTTCATCAGCCGCCAGAATGGAGAGGATGTATTCGTACACTTCTCCGCTATCCAGTCCAACGGCTTCCGCAGCCTGCAGGAAGGTCAGCAGGTTCAGTTCGACGTTGTGAAGGGGCCGAAGGGCTGGCAGGCCGAGAACGTGAAGGCGCTGTAAACCGCTTCTGCAAGGCAAGAGAAAACTGAATCAAGGGGCGCCCGAAAGGGCGCCCTTTGTATTTATCCAATACTTTCCGCTCTTATCCAAACTTTCCCATCCCCCGCCCCCGCACCCTTTCCTCATCGATGGAGCGGCGGGCGTCCCCGCCCGCCCTGCCGCCGCCTTGTCACTTTTCCCAATTCCCGTCATCATCAATACATGGGATTTGGCCGCAAGCTCTGCATTGTCCTTCTTCTTGGCTCTTTATCCGCCGTCTCGGCATTTGCCGGCATCGTCGACGATGTTCGGATCGCCCTATCCCAGAACGCCATTGCCTCCGCCGAGTCCGAGCTGAACTCCTACAAGGCTCAGCACGGTGCCGATCCCGAGTACCTCGAAGCGCTCTCCTGGATGGCGCGCGCCGCCCTCTTCAATCAGCAATACCCCAAGGCGCTCCTTGATGCGAAAGAAGTCCGGACGCTCGCCGCAACCCAGCTGAAGTCGCGCAAGCTCGATACCGACGATCATCTTCCCACCGCGCTCGGTGCGGCCTACGAAGTCGAAGCCCAGGCGTTAACCGCGCAGGGCCAGAAGGCGCAAGCGGTTGCCTTGCTGCGCAGCGCTCTGCGCACCTATGGCGACACATCGATCCACGCGCGCCTGCAGAAAAATCTGAATAGCTTGACCTTCGTGGGAGAACCCGCGCCCCCGCTGCACGAAACGGATTACATTGGGAACGCCCCGCCCGCGCTCGCCAAACTGAAAGGCTCGCCGGTTCTGCTCTTCTTCTGGGCGCACTGGTGCGTGGACTGTAAAGGCGAAGCTCCTATCCTGGCGCGCCTGCGTTCAGAATATGGATCACAAGGTCTGGTGTTTGTGGCTCCCACTCAGCGCTATGGCTCCGGAGCCCGCGGAGAAGATGTCACCCCCAAGCAGGAGACCGCATACATCGAGAGTGTCTGGCACCAATACTACGGCGGCCTGCAGGGCGTGCCCGTCCCGGTAAGCAAAGCCAACTTCGATGTTTACGGCGCCAGCACGACGCCGACCCTGGTGTTGGTGAACCGCGCAGGCAAGATCGCCTTCTACCATCCCGGGGCCCTGCCCTATGAGGAGTTGCGCGCAGCCATCGAGAAAGTGGTCCGGTAGTTCGTGTAGCGGCAGGCGTCCCCGCCTGCCCGGCCGGGCGCTAGCCCGGCGGCGCTAGCGATCGCTTGAAGTCGAGAGTTCTTACTTGGCTGGCTCCTGATACAAGCCCAGGACGTTGCCCCCCGGATCGCGGAACCGCGCCGTAATCTCCGGCGCATCGCCGCCAATCGGCTGAACAATCTCCCCGCCATTGGCGGTCACGGCATCGATGGTCGCAGCCACGTTATCAACCATGATGTAGATCAAAAGCCCGGGCTGCGCGGAGGGCGGCCGTCGAAGTACCCAGGTCCCGCTGACCTGCCCCACGCCATCATCAAAAGCAGTGGCGCCGTCGCCGCGCTTGCGAATCTTCCAACCAAATACCTTTTGATAGAAATTGGCCGAACGGGCGATGTCGGTCGCGGGCATCTCGACGTAACAAATCTTGCCATTGCCGAGCGTGGGGGACATGAAAACTCCTACAGCCTCTGTTTGTAGGAAATTCTAATGCAGGCAGCTAGTCTCCTGTATCCCGCAAGTTGGCGGTGAACCTCAACCCTCTTTGCGCCCTTCGCGCATCCTTTGCGACCCTTGCGGTTAAGTGCTCTTTTCCTGCATGAAATCGACGGTCGGGCGTCCTCGCGCGATCGTGGACCTCAGTCTCCTTTGTGCCCTTGGTGATTGGTTGCCGCTGCGGCCTCCACTCTCTCCCGCCGCAGCTCCTCAACTTTTTCCGCCATCGCCCATTTCAGTTCTTCAATACCTTTTCCCGTCACCGCCGAGATCGGATAAAGCTCCAACCCGTGCTTCTTGCAGTAGCGCTTCAGCTTGGCAAGTTTGTCCTTGTTCGCGGCATCGATTTTGGAAGCGACCATCAGCATGGGCTTCTCGGTGAGGTGCGCGCCGAAGCTGTCGAGTTCGCCCAGGATCACTTCAACATCCTGCACGACGTCGGGCCGACCGCTCGAATCGGAAACATCCACCAGGTGAACGAGCAAGCGCGTCCGCTCGATGTGCTTGAGGAATTGCGTGCCGAGGCCAGCGCCCTCGTGCGCGCCTTCGATCAGCCCGGGAATATCGGCAACCACGAAGCTGATTTCGTTTTTCTTGTCGCCGACGGCGACGACGCCCAGGTTGGGCTCAAGCGTGGTGAACGGATAGTTGGCGATTTTCGGGCGAGCTGCCGAGATGCGTGAGATGAGTGTGGACTTGCCCACGTTAGGATAGCCGACCAGGCCAACGTCCGCGAGGAGCTTCAGTTCCAGCCGGTACGCGCGTTCCTCTCCAGGCCGCCCCTCCTCGTGTTCGCGCGGCGCCTGATGGGTCGAGGTTGCGAATCGGGCATTCCCGCGCCCCCCGCGCCCCCCGCGGGCAATTACGATGCGATCGTCGGAGCTGGAAAAATCGTAGACCTTTTCGCCGCTCTCCTCGTCGTACACGATGGTGCCGACCGGTACTTTGAGAATGACATCCTCGCCGTCGCGGCCGGTGCGCTTGGCGCCCTCGCCGTGGCGTCCGCGCTCGGCCTTGTATTCCGGATTGAAGCGAAAGTGGACCAGCGTGTTGTGACGCTCGCTGGATTCCATAACCACGTCGCCGCCCTTGCCGCCGTCGCCGCCCGAAGGACCGCCCCGCGGGACGTACTTCTCGCGCCGAAATGCCAGACAGCCGTTCCCGCCGTCTCCGGCTTTGACCTTGATTTTGGCTTCGTCGATAAACATGGGAGTTAGGCTCGGGCTTCAGGCTTCGGGCTCTAGAAAAACTAATGCCCGGCGCGGAGCCGGGCAATGTGAACCCAAGAAATACCAACCGATCTGACAAACACAAAATCCTTTTTTGAAAGATCCGTGAGTATCCGCGAAAATCCGTGGCTACGCTTTTGCGGGCTCGACCGGCTCGATCATGACGAACTTGCCCAGCGAGCCGCGATCGGTGAACTTGATCCGCCCAGAAATCTTGGCAAAGAGCGTATCGTCCTTGCCGCGGCCCACATTCAGCCCGGGCTTCACGCGCGTGCCGCGCTGGCGAACGATGATTGTGCCGCCGGGGACGATCTGTCCGCCGAACGCTTTGAAGCCGAGCCGCTGTGCGTTGGAGTCGCGGCCGTTACGAGAAGTACCTTGTCCTTTTTTGTGCGCCATAATCCGTTTCCAGTGGCCAGTTGCCGGTAATCCAGTTGTCAGTTCCCAGTTGCCATTCTCGCTGCGTGGCGCACGCTCCCAAAAGACAGGGGCGCCATCGCCGAATGCAGCTACTTTTTCTTCGTCGCCTTCTTGGCGGCTTTCTTTACCGCCTTCTTCTTGGCTGGAGCCTTCTCTTTGTGCTCGGCGTGCTCGGCTTCGGCAACCGGGGCCGCCTTCTTCGCCTTAGGTTCCTTCTTCGGAAGCTCCGGCGCTTTGAACGATTTTCCGTCCACTGCAATCTCAATAATGCGCACGGCCGAGAACGGCTGGCGATGTCCGCGCAGTTTCTTGTACTGCTTCTTGCGCTTGTAGCGGAAGACCAGGATCTTGGCCCTGCGGCCCTCTTGCACGACCTCGCCAACCACTCGCACGTCCGAGCCAGGTCGGCCGACCTGCCCTTCTTCGGCCGAGACCGCCAGAACATCACTAAACTCGACTTGGCCGTCGGTGCCGGTGCCCACTTTCTCTACTCGAATTACGTCCCCGGGCGCCACTCGGTACTGCTTACCACCGGCGCGGATGACCGCGTACATACGCTCGCCTCCAAAATTCGGATCCCCGGCGCACACGGGCGCGGTCGGGGATTGCTCAAAGGTCTTTGCTTGCTGTGTCTTGCCGCGCGGCGAATCGCTCAACCAGGGCGGGCGGCCCAGAATGGGTCCGCATCTACAGGCAAACCATATGATTGTAGCCTGCCCTGTGGAAACCGGTCAAACCAGAATGGTTACAACGCACATGTAGGGACAGGCGCCTCGCCTGCCTACGCCAAGGACATCGTCCCAAAGCGCATCCTTGACAGGCCCCAACGCCGATCCCGGCTAGTCCTTCCTTTGCTTTGTGTGGGACGCGCGCCTATGCGACAATGCGTCGCTTTCTCGGAGGATCCAGATGCGATCAATGTGGAATTGGGCAGTGCTGACCCTGCTGGTGCTGTGCGCGTCGGTCAGCCTTGGGCAGAGCAAGAAGGCGAGCAGCAAAGCAGCCGGCCCGGGTCCGGACAAGGCTCTTCTGCAGAAAATCTGGGACGGGTGGAGCACCTTAGACCCGGCCAACGTGGCCGAGTACTACGCCAAGGGCGAGCATACTTTCTTCGACATCGCTCCCCTCAAATACAGCAGCTGGGAGGAATACCAGGCGGGTGTGGTCAAGGTCATTGCAGATTTCAAGACCGCCAAATTCACCGTGAATGACGACGCCGCGATCCATCCGGCAGGCGAATACTACTGGGGCACGGCCACGGTGAAGGAAGACGCGACCATGAAGTCGGGCAAGCGCGACATGGCGACCTTCCGCTGGACCTACGTCTTCGGCAAAGAGGACGGCAAGTGGGTGCTGGTCCACGAGCATATCTCGGAACCGCTGCACTAGCAGCCAGTCGTTACGTATACGCGCGCACGAAGAAATACGTGGTCATGCCCAGCCCAACCAGGATGACGAACGTGCGAATCCAGGCGGGTGGCAGCTTTTGCGCGTAGTGGGCGGCCGAGTAGCCGCCGACCGTCGCTCCCACCGTCATGACGATGCCTTGCGGCCAGGCAATGGCGCCTGCTGAAATGAAGGTGATCAATGCCACCCCGTTGATCACCGCTCCCAGCACGACTTTCAGCGCATTCATCGCGTGGATGTCGGTCATCCCCAGTGCCGCCAGCATTGCCAGGTTCATGATGCCGACGCCGCCGCCGAAATACCCGCCGTACACCGCGACGGCTAATTCGAAGATGGACGCGCCGGTAAGCGACGCAGTGGAGGCATCGTGCGCCAGGCCCGTGGGCGTCCTCCGCCCCGTGATCTGCTTTCCGAAAGCAAACAGCAGGGTGGCGCCCAGCATCAGCCAGGGCAAGACGCGCATAAAAGTATGGGCCGGGGTTCGCAGGAGAAGAAACGCTCCGGCCAGGCCGCCGACAACGCTGGTCGCGATCAGCGGGATCATAACCCGCCGCGATACATCGAATCGCTTGCGATACGCACCGCCGCTCGCGGTGGTGCCAACCCAGAGCGCGAAGGTGTTGGTCGCGTTCGCGGGGATGGGCGGAACCCCGCTGAACAGCAGCGCCGGGAATGCCACGAAGCTGCCGCCGCCCGCGACCGCGTTGAGCGCGCCGCCCAGAAATCCAGCGAAGAACAGCAGGATGGCCGAGTGCAGGGTCAAGCGTTAGGTGTATCAGAAACGCGGGAGACCTGTCACAGCGATGAATCGTTCACAATTTCCGAGATCGTCTCCGGGGTCGAACCGGCCGCGCTGTGAGCCCGGGCATTTTCCCGCAGCTCTCGCCCTTTTCTCCTCGGAAAGCCGTATCATTTGCACAGGGGATGCTCGATGCCGGGCCCGCTGGTTTTGCCTTGGGGAGGTCGCTTTGGACTCAATCCTGCAAAAAGCACTGCAAAAGGACGAAGGCGACGCCTATTGGGTTTTCGGCGAGCTGTACACCATGAAAATTACCGCCGCCGAAACCGGCGGCGCGCTGGCAGTGGTGGAGACGGTCACTTCTCCGCAAAGCGGGCCTCCCCTGCACACCCACAGCCGGGAAGACGAATCGTTCTACATCCTCGACGGGCGCTTCCTGTTCACGGTCGGCGATCAGACCTTCGAAGTCGGCCCCGGCAGTTTTGTGTTTGGCCCGCGGGGAGTCCAGCATGGTTATCGCAACATTAGCGCCCTGCCCGCGCACAAGCTGGTCATGATCACGCCCGGAGGCTTCGAAAATTTTCTGCGCGAGATCGGCGAACGCGCCACCCAGCGCATCGCTCCCCCTCCGCACCGCTCCGGCATTATCGAGAAAGGCATGGAACTGTCCGCGAAGTACGGCCTCCGCATCCAGATTCCCGACGGCATCGCGCTCGGCTGAGTTCCCGCCATCCGAAAGCTCCCGCACGATCAAATTCGACCCCAGCCCGGGTTGCTTTTACTATCAAGTTCGTTTTTGCTATCAGGTTCGCTTTTACTATCGAGTCTGGTTTTACTATCGGGTTGGCTTTTGCTATCAGGTCCGCTTTTACTATCGAGTCTGCCTTTACTATCGAGTCCGCTCTTGCCACGAAGAGCCTGGGTGGCGCAGCGCTTCTGCGCTGCGATTCTCGGTCGCTCGTCGATCGGCTTTAGCCGCCGCGGGTGCCCTGCAGAATTTCCAAAACCCACACGCCACACTACTGCTTGATCTCGGTCTGCTGACTGGCCAGGCATTGCCACTGCCCGGTCGCGCTCTTAACCCAGGTATCGGTCCAGCGCTCGTGGAGATCAATTTTTCGATTGCCCATCATCCCTTTGCCGGTCCAGAGCCCGGTGGCGACCGCCGTTTCGCCATGGACGATCACCTTAACGTCGCTAATCTCGTTCTGTTTCCAGTCGCCGCGGTCCAGATGCGCCAGCAGTTCCTTCTTGCCGGTAAGCTTGCCATCGGTGCCAATGGTGATGAAGTCATCCGCCAGCATTGGCGCAACGACATCAGGCTTACCCTCGCGCTGAGCGGCCGCCCATTGCTGCTCGAGATGGACGATGTTTTGGGCAACGCTGCTCGGTTCTTGGGCCGGGGCATCGTGGGCGCCCACAGCGCCGAGCAGGAATACGATGACGATGGTTGCTTTCATGGTGCAGACTCCCGCTCGCGTACTGTAGCAGAGTCTGCTTATGCCGTTTGAACTGATGCCTGCTGGTTCGCCGCCCGCCGATCGCAGCAGGCAACAAAAAAGCAAGACGCAGCCGAAGCCGCGTCTCCCCGAATTTCATTTGGACTCTAGTTACACCCGCTGAAGGCAAGCGTGGATGCCGTCACGCCCACACCGGACGTCGCCAGCAGCGGCGCATTGGCGCTGGTCTGGGTGGTCTGCATCTCCGGCGGCGAGCAGTCGGTTTGCGGAGCCCCTCCCGCCAGGAAGGCCTGCGCATCCACCGTGTACTGCGACGGACCTACCACCGGGGCCGCCGGCGATTGATTTCCGCCAGACGCGAAGGCGCCGACGCTGGGAGTCGAAGCCGGAACTGCCAGCGTGTAGCTGGCACAGTCGGTACCGGCGGGACAACTGGCCCCGGCTGCGGTGCTGAGGCTGGCGGCGGCCGTGGATTGCGTGGCCAGCGGGATTGTGACCAGGTAGCTCGCGTTGTTGACGGTGATGGACTCGAGCGCAGAGACCGTCAGGTCGACGGAGACGCCCGCGCCGCCGCCGCTGCTCGTCACCATGCCATTGATCGAGGCCGGCACGCCCGCCGGCGTCACAGGAATCGCGCCCAGCGTCGAACCTGGCTGCGCGCCCGTGATTACCGTGGCGGCATAGGCTGAGCCCGCGCCATTCACGGCGGTCACGACCACGTCATACGAGCCGCTGGGAAGCGGACAGAACGAGAACCCGCCGTTGGAGTCCGGTACGGTCTCCATAAAGACGCGATCGATGCCGTTAGCGTCCTTCTGCTCCAGCGCCACCACCGTGTTTCCGCCGACGACGGGCTGCTGCGTCGAAGCATCGATGACCGTTCCCGAGATGGAGGTCGAACTGGATTGCAGGGTAACTTCACCCGCGTGCAGCACCGGCTTCATGCGGAACTGCCCGTTGCCTTGCGTGATGATGGAGGCGCAGGCGTCGAAATCGAGATTGAGGTCCTTGTTGGCGCCCGCCGCCACCGTGAATTGACCTCCGGCAATCTGGCCCGATGGAATCTTGATCCCGGTCTGCGACTGCGAACTCAGCTGCAACGCAATCGGCGTGTTGGTCGGATCGCTGGTCAACGTCACGCAATTGGCGCTGCTGCCGCACTTGTTGTTGCTCATGCTGACATTGTTCGTTGCCAGGATGATGCGAATCTGTTGATAGGAACCCGCCGGAATGCCTGTCGAGCCCAACGTGGCGAGAAAGCATTGGTTGGCCGAGCCGAGCAGGTCCACTTGCGCCGGATTTTTCTGGAGATTGGGAGTCAGGTCGACCCAGCCGCTGTCGCTCGGAGAAGCATCGGCGCTTTGATGAATGAGGACATCCGTCACGGTAACGTAAATGTGGCTGAACGGACCTTGCGGCGCTTTGCAGGTCGCCGGGTCGCTGACGCTGGTCTGCACGGTTGCCGTCTTGTCGGAACTGCCTCCGCTACAGCCGCTCAGAAAGGCCATCGTGCCAAGAAGTATCGCGGACAGAAGGGCACACGAGTGGGAACGCACGGGAATTCTCTCTCCTCTGGGTTGAACTGAATGTCCAATCATGTTACCGGCCGGAAGTCGGGGGCTAGAGTACGGAGGTCCTAGGCCGGTTCGGTAGAGTTAGAAGCATGTGAGAATCCGCCGCGCACCTGTCGAAGTCGTTTGGCAGCAATCACTTCCTCTAACTTGAGCGGGGAGAGGTAGGGATTTTCGACATAACACGAGAATTTGTTACTTGGTTACTATTGTTTGCACAGTAACCAAGAGAAAAACGTTGTTGTTCGAAAACGAGCGCGGGTGGGGGCGCTGACCATGAACTGGGGGGTGGGATGTTACTTTACTCAGTCTGCCGCAAAAGCGCTGCCCGAATAGCCATCATCCTCCAGCGCCCGGTCTATTTCGGCTGATGTTTCAGTGGCGGTTAGAGAGGCGGCCTGCTTCCACAAAGGCCACTGCCCCACTTTGGCAGCAGTGTCCTCGACGAATTTCCAGTGTTTTTTGCTCTGATCATCGTCTTGATTCCTGAGGTCTCGCATTTGATTCATTCTCCACTTGCTTCAGAGCTTCATGTTCTTCTCGAATGGCACCCAGTTCCCGGTCTAGATAAGATGCGGGCAGCAATGGTGTCCGTGGACCCCGATTCCTAGTTTCTGTCCAGTTCGCACGAGTGCCGTCATGCTTTCGCTCCAGTGGATAGCCCGAGCTGAGATCAACAGAAAACAGGTCGAAAAATCTTCTAGGACCAATACCAACAAACGGCACGAATGGAATCCTTGCATCTCCGGACGAAACGTGTTGCCGGCGGTCCCTATTCCTCCCCAACCGTACCGCGTCTCCATGGAGAGAGACCGCGCGACTCTTTGGGTAGGGTTCAATGTATACCACACGGTCTATCCCAGCCGCTATGATGTGTCGGGTGCAATTGTGGCAGGGGAAGGCAGTGGTGAAAAGTGTTCCCCCTTTGGGACTAACCCCATTCAGGGAACAATTTATGAGAGCATCCATTTCCGCGTGGACAGCGCGACCGTACTCCGTTATCTCGAAGATCTTCGTACCTCGGAGCGCACCAGGCTTTAGTTTAAGCTCCTCAAGCAACAACTCCTTCAGCTTGTTCGTGAGGGGTCCTTCGCCCATTTCTTTGACAGCTTTGGTTAGCGCTGAGTCGACTCCTTCAGAAAATCTCGATATAACCTCATTCTCGATCTCCCGCTTCGCCTCATCATTGGAGTCGTTCGGAGGCTCACATTCGTGATCTCGCGTCGCTCCTCTGTCTCCCGACCAGTACAAACCTCCACCACTCCTTGGAACCTCATTGCAGCCAAGACCGAGTATCTCACCCAGTTCATTTGTAATCGCAGCACCTACTTGTCGTCCGAACTGGGCTGACCTCAGTGAGGCGGATGCTGCCATGAACATTGCATATTCATCGCGATTTGGAGTTTGAAACGGCTGCCCGAAAATAAGATCCAAGAACCGCTTCAACTCTTCAGGGTTTTCAATAAACACATCCGCACGATGGAACGTATCCCTGGTTCTTTGACCGTAGTCATCGTCCTGTTCTCGTTGGTCTTTGTCGACGATGGTCCTCGCGCGTCCAGGATCGATACCTTTCCTGGCCGAGAGATATTGGAGTCTCTCATCCTCAGTAGCGAATACGCTGATCTGATAAAATCCCGGGTAATATATTTGGCGCAGAGTGATGGCCTCTTCTGGGCGTTTGAGAGAACGTATGATGTACGCAGTTCGGGGCCTTGGCATCGGAGCCCCATCATTCTCTTGTTCACGATCCTCTGCTATTTGAGCTACTGCCGCCAGAGCAAGAAAATCTTTCCTCTTAGTCATTCTACATATCTGATTGCCACCCCTTATGAGTGAGTCGATCCGATCAGCCTCCGACTCTTCCCGTAGCTGTATCTTGAGTCGTTTCTTGATGTAATCACTAATACGAACCTCTCGGGGGTTATATCCGAATCTCCTTATGTAGTCCCTGAGAGCGTCCACCACCGGGTCGATGTGTGTACCTGCCGCGTAAGCGAGTGCAAATACTAGCTCTGCGTCTTCGGATCGAAAGGCGCCCAAGCGTCGTTTGGGGAATTCACCTGGCTGGGAGCGCCCGGACGTACTGTCGCTCGAATCTTGCTTTAGTTGTTCGGCCATCGATTAGACCGCATACATGATAACGAACACAACCACTGAACCAAAATGAAAAAGGGGCGCGACCTTTCGCTGGTCTGCGCCCCATAATTTCGCGTCAGGAGTACCCGCGCCACACTACTTACTGCAGCAACGTTCCGTTGCCGTTTTCTTCCTCGGGCGGAATCACCACCGCCGCGGCCACGCGGTCCCCCGGCTCGAGCGACAGCAGCTTCACGCCTTGGGCCGAGCGCCCCGACTCGCGGATGGTCTTCGAATCCATGCGGATGATCTTGCCGTACTGGCTGATCAGGATCACCTGCGAATTTTCAGCGACCTGCGCGATCGTGGAGACCTTGCCATTGCGCTCGGTGGTCTTCACGTTAATGACGCCCTTCCCGCCGCGATTGGTCAGCCGATATTCATCCGCCGGCGTGCGCTTGCCGAAGCCATTCTCGGTGACGGAAAGAATCAGCGAGCCCTTCTCCGGGACGAGGTCGGTGGCTTCATCCGCCGATCCGGCCTCAGACTTGGCGGCGGGCGCTGCTCCGCCGCTCGCGCCCGGTTTCGGCGTGGTCGCCATGCCGACGATGTAATCCTTGTCGGCCAGGTTCATGCCGCGCACGCCAGTGGCATTGCGCCCCATCGGCCGGACGTCGTCTTCTTCGAAGCGCACGGCCTGGCCCTCATGCGACGCCAGGAAGATGATCTGGTTGCCGTCGGTAAGGCTGGCGGCGACGAGCTCATTTCCCTCTTCAATGTTGATGGCGATGATGCCGCGCGACATCACGTGGCAGAAGTCCTTCAGCTCGGTCTTCTTTACCGTGCCGTTGCGCGTGGCGAAGAAGACGTACTTGCCCTCTTCCTCCAGGCTGCGGACAGCGAGCATGGTGCGCACGGTCTCGCCCGCCTGCAGGCTCACCAGATTGCCGATGTGCTTGCCCTTGCCCGCGGCGCCAATGTCGGGAATCTCGTACACCTTCAGCCAGTACACCCGGCCGCTGTTGGTGAAGATCAGGATGTAGGCATGCGTCGAGGCCACGAACAGGTGCTCGACGAAATCCTCATCGCGCGTCTTCATGCCCGTGCGCCCGGTGCCGCCGCGCCGCTGCATGCGGTAGGTGGAAACCGGCGTCCGCTTCAGGTAGCCCGAGTGGCTGACCGTCACCACCACCTGCTCATCGGCGATCAGGTCTTCGAGATGAATCTCGGCGGCCTCGTCTTCGATGACCGTGCGCCGCTCGTCGCCGTATTCCTTCTTCACTTCTTCCAGCTCTTTCACGATGACCGACCGCAGCTTCTTCTCCGATCCGAGAATCGACTGGTATTCGGCGATCTTCTCGCGCGTCTCCTTCAACTCGTTCGAGATTTCATCGATCGAGAGCTTGGTCAGGCGATGCAGCTGCAATTCGAGGATGGCATCGGCCTGCTTGGCGGTGAACGGTTTTTCGGGATCGAGCTTCGGCGCCCGCCCGGTGGTGTTGATGTCGATCTTCTTGCCGCCAAAGTACGCGACCAAATTGTCGCGGGCCTCGGCGCGGTTGGCGCTGGCGCGGATGATGGTGATCACGTTGTCGAGGTGATCGAGCGCTGTCAGGTAGCCTTCGAGGATGTGCTCGCGGTCCTGCGCCTTGGCCAACAGGTACGCCGTGCGCCGCCGCACCACTTCGACGCGGTGATCGATAAATTGCTGGATCGCCTCGATCAGCCCCATCTCGCGCGGCTGCCCGTGCGAGATGGCCAGCAGGATCATGCTGAAGCTCTCCTGCATCTGGGTGTGCTTGAAGAGCTGGTTGAGAATGATCTGCGGCTCGGCCCCGCGCTTGAGCTCGATCACGATCCGCATGCCTTCGCGGTCGCTCTCGTCGCGAATGTCAGAGATGTCGTCGATGGTCTTGTTGTTGACCAGGTCCGCAATGCGCTCGACCAACCGCGCCTTGTTCACCTGGAAGGGAATCTCGGTAACGATGATGGCCTGGCGGTCACGAGTCAAATTCTCGATCGCCGCCCGGGCGCGCATCATGAACCGCCCGCGGCCCGTCTTATACGCGTCCAGAATGCCGCCGCGCCCGTGAATAATGCCGGCGGTCGGGAAGTCCGGCCCCTGCACAAACTTCATCACGTCAATGAGCTTCGCCTGCGGGTTGTTCACCAGCGTGATGGTCGCGTCCACAATCTCGGTGAGATTGTGCGGCGGAATCTTGGTAGCCATGCCGACCGCGATGCCGTCCGAACCATTCACCAGCAGATTCGGAATGCGCGTCGGCAGAACATCGGGCTCGACCTCGCTGTTGTCGTAGTTCGGCCGGAAGTCGACCGTCTCTTTATCCAGATCCTCAAGCAGCGAAGACGCAACCCGCGCCAGCCGCGCCTCGGTGTAACGATCCGCCGCAGGCGGATCGCCATCCACCGAGCCAAAGTTGCCCTGACCAAAAACCAGCGGATAGCGCATGCTCCAGCCTTGGGCCAAACGCACCAGGGCGTCGTAGACGGCGAGGTTGCCGTGCGGATGGTATTTGCCCATCACGTCGCCGACGATGCGGGCGCACTTGCGCGTGGGCCGCCCGGGGGCCAAACCCATCTGCTGCATGGTGTAAAGAATCCGCCGGTGGACGGGCTTCAACCCGTCGCGCACGTCGGGCAGCGCGCGGCCGATGATCACCGACATCGAATAGTCGAGATACGATCGGCGCATCTCCTCTTCAATGTTGACCGGCTGGATGTTGAGCGCGCCGGGGCCCGAGCCGCCGTCGCCGCCCGGAGGCGGGGTTAATGGAAGTTCTGGATTCTGATCGTCAGCCATAAGTAGCTTCTAGCTCCGAGCTTTGAGCTTCGAGCGTTCCTGTTTTCCCAATGGCGCAGCACCATTGAAGGCGCCTGAATTTTCATCTCAACCTGACGCACCGGGAGCGCCTCGCGCGGTCATTTCCTGCGGTCGCGAGTTTTACGCAAACCATTGCATTTACAGGAGCTTAATCACTGGGAACTGGTGTTTATTATAGCACGCCAGGCTGGGTCCTGGGAGCCCTCCGGGGGTTACGCAGCAGGCTCGGAGACGGCGCCTTCGCCAGCGAAAACGCGTACAGGCAGGCGCCCTCGCCTGCCTCGCCGAGCCCCGCTCGGCGGAGACCCTCTCACGCCCGCACCGTTTTCTGCCACCCGGCCCTACGAGCCCAGCTGCGTCACAAGCTCCCCCAGCACTTCACCCACGGGAGAAAGCCAGCAAGCAAACCGACTCCGCTTCAGCGGACGCTACTAAGTTTCGCAACAGACTCGGAAACCCCCGCTTCGGCGCGGATCCACACTACCGTCTGCAATGCGCTCAGCAACGCGAGGCCCGCGCACAGGCACATGGCCACGCGGAAGGCAAAAATGAACGAACTCCCAATCGACTGCTGGATAGTCGGAACCAGCCGCGCCTCCGTATTCGGCGGGATGACCACAGCCGCCAAATCAGTCCGATGCGCATGGATCTGGGCGCGAGTCGCAGCCGGAACGTTAAGACGTCTCAGGTCGCGCTCCAGCCGGCTGCCAAAGGCTTGTACCACCACAATTCCAAGAACCGCCACCGCCAGCAGCCCAGCAACCCGCGACACCGCATTGTTGATCCCCGATGCAGCTCCTGCGCGTTCGCGGCCCACAGAGTTCATCACCACGGTAGTGAGCGGAGCTACGCTCACCGCCATGCCCAGACCGAGAATCACGAAGGGGACGAAAAACGACCGCCAATAGCTGCCGCCCATCGAGGGAATTGCACACAACAGGAAGCCCAGCGCCACAATCGACGGCCCGATAATCAGCGGAAGCCGCGGGCCGCAGCGCGCTACCAGCCCTCCCGACCATCGGGACAGCACGAAAAGAGTCAGGATCATCGGAACCACCGCCGCCCCGGTCGCCGTGGCCGAATAGCGCTGCACCTGGATCAGGTCGAGAGGAAACAGGAAGAAGAAAATCGCCAGCGCAGCGTACAGCAGGAACGTAAGCAGGTTGGCCCCGCTGAAAACACGCGAGCGAAACAGCGCAAGCGGCAGGATCGGTGAACGGGTACGTCTCTCCACGACCACGAATGCGATCAACCCGACAACGCCGGCCGCAATCGTAGCCAGCACCCGCGCGCTGCTCCAGCCCAGCCGCGCCGATTCCGTCAAGCCATACACCAGGCCGCCCAACCCCAGCGTCACCAGCAGGGCCCCCGCCACATCGAGCTTTTGCGCTTCGTGGCTGCGGCTTTCCGGGACTCGCCAAAGGCCAATCAGGATCACCGCGATGGCCAGCGGAACGTTCAGGAAGAAGGCCCAGCGCCAGGAAGCATGCTCGATCAGCCAGCCCCCAAGCACGGGCCCGATGACCGTCGTGATCGCCGTGAACCCGGACCATGTGCCAATCGCTGTCCCGCGACTGGTCTCATCGAACGACGCGCTGATGATCGCCAGGCTTCCGGGCACAAGAAACGCCGCACCGAAACCTTGCAGCGCGCGCGCCGCAACCAATTGATGAATGTCTGGCGCCAGCCCACACCAGATTGACCCCACCGCAAAGATCGCAACTCCGGCAAGAAAAATGCGCCGCCGGCCATACAGATCGCCCACCGACCCGCCTACCAGGATCAGCGCCCCGAGCAGCAGCGCATACGATTCGACCACCCACTGCACATCGATGATGCTGGCGTGGAAACTGGATTGCAGCGCAGGTAGCGCCACATTGATCACCGTGCTGTCGATGAACGCCATGCTGGAGCCAAGAATGGTGGCCGCGAGAATCCATGGAGCAGCCTGGCGCATGCATGGCGAATCGGGGGACGCCGAGAGAATCTCAGCTTCGTCGCACGGCGGTTTCATTCCGTGAAGGATGCATAGCGGAGGACTGGCGGTGCGAAATTCGAAGGCTGAAAGTACTACGGGCGGGTCACCACTTCGTTCGGACCCGAAGGCAGAACGAACCGGACGCCGTGATCTTCGTTCGCCCGTTGCGTGGCGGGAATGTCGAGCTCGCTTACGGGAATCTGCGTATTCCACGAGCCACTTTCCCAATAGTTGCTGCTCGCATAAATGGTGGCGCCAACAATGGAATAGTCGTTGGACTCCTCGCGGTGACCATCCCGAAACACGAAAACCGTTGGCGCCAGGGCGGCCGATCGCTGAGCGGGAACCGCTTCCGCGGCATTCATCTCGGCTAGCGTGCGCGGCGGCTCGGCGGTGCTTCCCGCTGGAGTCTCCGGCGAGGATTGACCGGAGATTCGCACGTAACGATCACCCTGCAATTCAATCAGCAGCGGAGCCGACGATTTTGGCGCGTCCTCCCAGTGCATCCCAGGTTCTGGCGCTGCGCCCTGCCCTCCCTGCATGACCACGACTTGCGGAGCAGCGTTTGACGGGTAGCCGTCATCCCAATCGCCCCACCACAAAGGAAAGCCCCCGTAAATCGGGCCGAATCGATTCGGATGATGGAATCCGGCATGCCCGAAGCTGGTGATTGAACGCTGCGGAATCACATTGGCAGGCGCCGGACGCGGCGCGAAATGCGACATGCCGCCCATTGCACCGTGTGCCACCTGCGCCGCGGCTGAGCCAGTCAGCACCGCCAGGCACGCGACGAGCGAAGCGCACGCACTGCGCATGGGTTAACTCCCGGAGGGCTGGCTGGGCAGCTTGAACTCGATGCCCTGATCCTCGTTGGCTTTCTGGGTTGCCGTGACATCCAGGTCCGCGATTGGAATCTTCTGGCGATGCCCGGCCGACAGGTCGAACAGGTTCGTGCCGACAATCGCGTAGTTCTCGACTTCCAGCTTGTGCCCATCTTTGAACACGAGGATGGTCGAAGGCTCAGGCTGCTCCGGCGCACCTTCACCGGCTGGAGCACTCGTTGCCGGAGCTTCCGCGCTCGGATTGAGTGCCGCCGGCGGCTGGCTCGGATAGTAGTTGTTCGGCGCAGGGCCGCCTGGACCCCGTCGATCGAAGATCGTAGGCCCGCCCTGGTATTGATCGTCACTCTCCGCCTGATCGCCGTTCGGCCCCGCATCCATCGGCCCGCTGTACATATACGGATCGATCACCGGGTAGTACGGGTAGTAGAACCCCGCATACGGGTATGTGTGATTGTGATGGTGCCCGTCATGCCCATGAATGGGCTGTCCCGGCGCAACCGTGAAGCGCGGCTGTCCGAAATGCTGCGGCACCGGCGAAACCCCGAACCCGTTCGGGCCGAGCGAAGTCACGCTGGCGCGGGGTGCGTTCGGAACCACGTGCCCGCCAAACCCATACGACGTTACCGAGGCCGGAACGCCGTTGATCTGGGCCGAGGCCGTCAGCGCAAAAAACACCGCAAACGCAACCATCGCAACGGGACCGCGAGACTTCATGCGGCGACAATACTCCAGAAGGTGGCGCATGGGAAGCCTCCCGTTGGTTAGATGACGTTCGGTACCTTCGCGTTCTGCCCGAAACCCGCTCTGGGCGCAGGCTTTGCGAGTCCGAATCTATGGAACGCCGCCCGAATTGGCGGTGAAGAGTAAGTCTTTTGTTTCTCTACAATTCCCACCCGCCGCGCTCGCCTAGTTGGGCTGCCTAGCTGCTCCCCACCGCCAGCAGGCGCATCAAGCTCAACATCGCATATGCCGACAGCAGTCCGAAAACACAAGCCAGAATGACCGCCCTGTGCCGTGTCTCCAGCAGGTCCGCGAAGATCCCCGCCACAAACACAAACAGAAATGGCAGCGCGACCAATTGGAAGCCAAGTCCCGGATAATGCGGCATTGCCCACCCGAACACCAGGCAGAGAAGCCCCACCGCCAACGGAGCCGTGTTTCCGAAATAGCGCGCCCGAGGCCAGGCAAAATAGGCGACCAGAGAAACCGGGAGCATCAGCATCAGGGCCGGACTGCCCGCTCCCAGACGGGTCAGAAGTTGCCACAGCGCAGCCCTCATCGTGAAAGCCTGCGGCGTCACCTCCAGCCAGTGGGCATGGCGAAATCCTTCCGCAAAAGCGCCCGCGCGAAATCCGTATGCCGAGAACAACAGCACCAGCGCCAGCCCGCACGCCGCCCCCCAGATGACCACCGCCGCCCCGCGCCGGGTCGGTGCAAGGTACAGCATGAACGCCAGCGCGAACAGAACCAGCACCCAGAGCGAATACTGCGAGCCCACCGCCAGCGCGATCGAGATGCCGAGCAGCACGATGCGGCGCCAGTTCCACAGCACCACTTCGCGCGGCGCATACAGCGTGTGCGCCACCGCAATCCCGGTGAAGATGGCGCCGAACGCCCCCCAGGCTGCGCCAATTTCCGGTTCGGCAAACCACACCGAAGTCGTGCGGATCATCCCGGGCGAGAAACAGTACAGCGTGAGCGCGATGAAGCCACCTGCATTCCCGTACAGCCTCCTCGCTACGTACCAGAGCGAGGCGCCCAACAGCACTCCGAAGACCAGATACGGGGCGCGCGTGAACCATCCCCAAATACTCAGCAAGCCGGATGAGGAAGGGCCGGGCCAGAACAGGGCTGGCGCCGCTGCAATGCGGTACCACAGCTCGGAGTGATCGGGATCTACTCCCCCGTTTTCCTGCACGCGCGGCGGAGGACCTTCCAGCAGCGTGTGCGCATCGTAGAACGGATTTGTTCCAGCCGGTGCAATTCCGCGCCACTGTCGCAATCCGGTATCGATCCGGTACAGTTCTCCGATCTCCACGTCGCCGCTGCGCACATTGCGGCTGACCAGCCACAGGCACTGGGCAAGGAAAATGAGTAGCAGCGTTCCAGCAATATATTGCGGTTTCCCGATCGACTCGCGCATGAAAAAACGATCCGAACCCAGGACTGAGTGTTTTACCATGTCCCGGCACGATCCTGCTGCAACTTCACCATGACCGATCCTACCCAGTCGCCCGCTCCCAGAGAAGATTCCGCCGATCCGGCTGTCGCGTCCCCGCCTCCGCCGGCTTCGGCAGAGAGCACGCCGGCTGAAATCAGCGCCCTCGCTCCGCCCCGAAGCTTGCCCGAACGAATCTTCCTCGCCGGCGACGGCGTGCGCCTGGGCTGGCGTCTGGGGCTATACCTCGGCCTGGCTGGCGCCATTCTGTTTGCGGCGGGTTGGCTGGGCAACTCCATCTTTCCCAACCCGCACGGCGCCGCCCGCTTGTGGTTTGAGATGTACAGCGAGGTCGGCATGTTGCTGGCTGCCTTCCTGCCCGCGTTCCTCCTCGCGCGCATCGAACATCGGACGGTGGACGACTACGGCCTCCCGCGCAGCGAAGCCTTCGGCCGAAAGTTCTGGGTGGGTGTTGTCTGGGGATTCGCGTGGATCACAGCCCTCTTGCTGCTGATGGACGGCGCGCGCGTATTTTCCTTCGGTCGATTCTCACTGCACGGCGTACGCATCGCCAAGTTCGCGCTCTTCTGGGGCGTCTACTTTCTCCTGGTCGGCCTGTTTGAAGAATTCTTCGTGCGCGGATACCTGCAGTTTACGTTGACGCGCCGGATTGGCTTCTGGCCGGCCGCAGCCGCCCTCTCCGCCTTCTTCGGCGGGATTCACCTATTGAACCAGGGCGAAACTTTCGTAGGAGCCCTCGGCGCCGCCCTGATCGGCCTGTTCTTTTGCCTCACCCTCCGCCGCACCGGCAGCCTGTGGTTCGCGGTAGGGTTCCACGCGGCGTGGGATTGGGGCGAAACCTACTTCTACGGCGTGCCCGACAGCGGAACCACCGAGCCCGGCCATCTGCTCTCCCCCGCCATCAGTGGCAAAACCTGGCTCACCGGAGGCAGCGTGGGCCCCGAAGCCAGCGTGCTGCTGCTGATCGTGATCGCAGCCATGTGGCTCGCTTTCCATCTGCGTTACCGCGAAGCCCATTACCCGACGCAAGCCTGAGCCTCCGCAGTCCGTCACCCTTCCCGTCCGCCCTCCTTTGCGTCCTTCGCGTCCCGTTCTTCGCGCCCCCCGGTTAAGCTCGGTACTCGCTACCCGGTACTAGCTTCCGCCCCGCTGCAAATGCATACCTGGCGCGGACTCGTAGCGGTGAAGGGCGCCCGCGTCAACTCGCCATAACGCTCTTCTACCAAGAACCCTGTCTCCGCGAGAATCCGCAGCAGTTCGTCCGGAAAGATGAAGCGCAGCCGATAGTCGAACACTTTGAAATCCGGCTTCCCTTCGCACGAGAAAAACCACCGGACGTCCCGCACATTCGTGCCCGCGTCGTAGCTGGTGATTTCTTCCAGGCTTACTGTTCCGCGCTCCGGATCCTGCCACGAAAAAACCGGGTACCGCTTTGTCGGATCGCGCTCCAGCAGCGCAAGATCGGGATGGGAAATGTCGAACATCAACCGTCCTCCTGCCGCCAGATGACGTCTCACATTCTGGAAGCACTGCTTCAACTCCTGCACGCTCAGCAAGTGCACCAGGGAATTGCCCGGGATCAGGATGGTGGCAAACCGCTGCCGCAAATCGAAGGAGCGCATGTCGCCGCGGATGAACTCGACGCGCACCCCCGCAGCCGCAGCCTTCGCGCGCGCCGCCTCGAGCATTGTGGCCGAGAGATCGACTCCGGTGACGTTCAGGCCCAGCCCTGCAATCGGGATGGTGAGCCGCCCTGAACCGCATGCTAGTTCGAGCACCGGCCCGCCGCTGCGCTGCGCTTCCTCCAGGTAGAACCGCTCCGATGCCATCAGCCGGCCACGCCGCACTTCATCGAACAAAGCAGAAGCCGCGGCCGCCGCAGGAAACATCCGGTCATACAGCGCCGGATCGGCGTAGAGCAGGCACTCCTCCATGGCGGGCTGGACCTCCGCTCTCATTGTATGTTCTGCGTATGTTCCGCCTATACGAACTCACGTCGCAATCCACCGCCCCGCTCTCACGCCCATTCCTTGGACTTCAGTCGTTGACCGTCCTCGCCCCACTCGGCCCGCGCACTCCGACTCGATGGAGAGGCGGGCGTCCTCGCCCGCCCTGCCACGAATGCGTTCTACCACGTGTAGTGCACGGTATACGTCACCACTGCCTCGCCATCCGGCTTGATCGTGACTGGGAACTCCACCGTCTGCGCATCCACCTTCCGCGACTCGGTCGACTGTTCTGCCAGCTTCCAGTTGTTGCAGCGATAAAGATGCTCGACTACCCGCACGTTAACCGCGTCCTTCTTGTGGTTGCGCACCCGGATCTCGTACGACTCATCGATCCAGCGCTCGCGCGATTCCACGTGGAAATTCGTGCGCTTGCGCTCGCCCACTACGTCGAAGGCGTTACCCGTGTAAATGCGCAGAGTCTCATCTTTCGGTGTGTGGTCGATCTGGTTCTCCCCGACGAACTCGAGATGCCCATCGGTATCCCGCCGGTAAAAACGCAGCCGCCCCTTTGGAAGGGGAATGCCGAGATGATTCGCCTCCGAGTTGCGGAATTCCTGCATCACCCAGATCTTCGGATTCGATTGCGTGCCGTAGTTGGGGTCCTGCTGCACCTGGCCGGGATAAAAATAATAGTTCTCCCGCGCCATGCCGTCGTAGATGTAAAGCCGCTGCGAGCGCACGCCGGCCGCCCGCACGAATTCCACCTGCTTGGTCTCCTGCTCATGCAGCGTGGTCGCCCGCTGCAGGGTGTAAAGATGAAACTCATCAAAAGCCTTCTCGCGCACCACCGGAGCCATAGCCTCGTCGGCCATCCGCATGGCCGCTGGGGCAGCCTTGGCCAGGACAAAGTTTCCCTGCACCAGCTTGTTCACATCCCCGGCCATCAGCTTGATGCGCGCGTTCTCGAACGTCTTGCCGCTCTGGTTGTGCATGGTGATCCAGCCAATCAGGTCGACCAGGTTCGCCCCGCTGCTGCTTTCCTTGTCGGAAACGACCAGGTTGTAGTCCGCCTGCCAAGTCATGCCACCGCTCACATACGAAAGCTCGGCGTCGGACTTCCCGGGCCGGTCGGTTTCGACCAGCCAACTGAGCTTGGGCTTAAGCGTGGAGTCTTCGCTCAGCCCCGGAAACAGCGGCTGCCCGGGCAGCCCGAAGCGCAGCACTCCATCAATCTCGACAATCGGCTGCGTGTACCCAGGCTGCTGGTAGTTTTGCCCGTAGCTGTAGCTCGGGACGTAGCCGCTCCGGATGATCTTCCCCTGGACGGTCTTGTCATTCGGCAGCAGAAACTCGATCGTCTTCCCTTCGTAAAACGACAGCAGCAGTTCCTCCGAAATCGGATCGTTGCGGTAATTCTGCTCCAGGATCTGCAGCGCGCGCCCCGATGGGTCCCGCAGGATCACCGAGTCGGGCTCGATGTGCGCCGCCGCGCCAATGTAGTCAATATGGTTGAGGCCCGGCTTCAGATCGAGCGCCACCGACTCCCGCGCCACGAAGAAATTCTGGTTGTAGATGGTCAGCGTCGGCGGATTGACCGCTTCAGGAGCGTCTTCAGCAAAAGCGTAGCTTCCCGCCGCCAGCAGAAAGAACAACAGAAACATCGGAAGTCGTTTCACCATGGTCCCCTTGTGATTCGTCGTTGGTTGGGGCGGCGGGGGATCGTCACGCCCTCTGCATCGAGAACGGAGGGACCCGAAGAACTTGCGCGTACGATTTTTCGTGTGGTCAGAAAGTACCCACCTGCAGGGCACGATCGTAATCACGCAGTAATAGCGGGGTGAAGCAGCGGGGCGGATGGGCTCCCGCCCCCGGAATGGGAAAAGCGACTGCTAATCTCCGGCTTGGGGTGGTGGAGACGTTGACGGCTGTACCAAGGCATGAACGCCGAATTCATGCACCAATCGCGCCCCGTTATGGCCCGTGTTGGCCAGCACCGCCATGCCCGCCGCATACGCGCCCAGCACGATCAGCGGCAGGATGGTCGAGTAGATGCGATTCCACTGCTTGCGCAGCAGCCTGGGTGCGACCAGCACAATGCCGAGCGCGACCGTAAGTATGCTGAAGATCAGCCGCGTCTGCTCTGCCAGCTCTTCGTGATGCTCCAGCACCGCATTGATCGCGGGCGTCCGGTCGGCCAGCCTGGCAGCCGCCTCGCCGGTCTCGATCGCCACGAACGTCGAGACTGTGCCCAGCAGCATCAGCACCCACGCCGCAATCAGGTAGGGTTTCCCGCGTGCGGGAGGCAGAAGCGCCCCCAGCAGAATGAACACGGGTGCAACCAGCAACAATCCGATCGGCATGTGCACAACCAGCGGGTGCAGGCTGTCCCAGGTGGGGATGGGTAGAAATTCAAACATTGGCGATGCCTCCTCCATGCGTGCGCGAAAGACCGAGCTGCTGCGCGCCCTGCACAGCAGCTCAGGCGCGTGCCTAGCTCACCGCGACATACTTCTCCTTCGGATTGAAGCACGATGGACATTTCTGGAAGTCGAGCTTGGTAGTCGTGTACCCGCATACCGAACACACGTAGTAAGTCACGCCTCCGCCCTTGAGGCTGTCCAGTTTCGTCGACGCCTCGGAGTAAAGCCGCGCATGCTCGGTTTCGGCATTCTTGGCGAAGCTGAACGTCTCGATGGCATCGGCATTCCGCTCCGCCCGCGCCTGTTTCAGGAATTCCGGATACATCACGTCGCGCTCGTACACTTCTCCTTTGATGGCCGCCTGGATATTTTCGGCGGTGCTGGCGACGGCGGGCTTCTCAACCTTGGCTTGAGGAGTCGCTCCCAGCTTGCGAATGACCACGGCATGATTCGCGGCGTGAATCTGCTCGGCGCGAGCGGCTGCCCGGAACAGGCTGGCCACCTGCCCGTAGCCGTCCTGATCCGCCTTGGTTGCGAATTCCAGGTAGCGCGCGTGCGCGTTGCTCTCGCCATTGAAGGCGGTCTGCAGATTGTCGAGTACAGTGGATGTCGAGGCCATCAGCGGAACAGCCAGCAACACCACTACCGCACAAACCAGAAGTCGCTTCATGAGTTCCTCCACGTATGAATTCCTGGCGTTTCTTGGGACGAGTTGCTCGCGAGCAAAATAGGGACGTGAATCCTGCACACTTCTATGGGATGCCAAGCGGCGGGGAAAGCGAAAGGTCAGGAGTGCGTTGGCGGGAAGATTTGCGGGATGTGGCTCCCGAATCGGGAAGGCACCGTTCAGAAGATCCCGATCCGCCGCAAGCGCAGATTCCAATGAACTGGAATCCTTGCAATAAAAAGGGCGGACCTTCGGTCCGCCCCGCGCGTTCGTGTAGGGGCAGGCGCCTCGCCTGCCCGGCTGAGCGCAGCTCAGCCCGCGGGCAAGAGTGCCCGCGCCACGCCAACTAGATATCCAGGTTCTTCACGTCCAGCGCATTCTCTTCGATGAACTTCCGCCGCGACTCCACGTCCTCGCCCATCAGCGTGCTGAAGATCGTCTCGGTCTCCGCGATGTCCTCCAGCTTCACCGACAGCAGCGTCCGCCGCTCCGGATCCATGGTGGTCTCCCACAGCTGTTCGGCGGTCATCTCCCCCAGGCCCTTGTAGCGCTGCACTGTGTAATCCTTCTTGCCTTCGGCGAGCACGTAATCAAACAATTCGCGGACGTTCGATTTCTCAACCACCACCGGCTCCGGCTTGCGCTTGGCAGCGGCCTTCGTCGCTTTCTTCTCGACCGTCTCCGCCCCTTCGGCGCCGTTCTCTTCCTCGTCCTCGCCAGCTTCCTTCTTCGCAGAAGCCCTGGTGATGGTTTCGACGATGAACGGCGGCTCCATGTACGCCTCGATCTGCTTGTACTTGGAGAGCATCTGCCGCGCCTCGGGCGTGGAGAGCAGCTCCCAGTTGATGACGTGCTCGGCGCCCTGCGAGTTGACGAACGCCACTTCCCACAGGTTGTGCTCTTCATCAAAGCGCGATTCGACGCTCTTGAAGCCATGCTCTTTCTGCAGCTTCTTGAGTTCCTTCTCCAGCTTCTCGATCTTCTTCGACGGAGTCTTCTTGTCGCCCTCGAAGTCGGCGTGCTTGGAAAGATCCAGCTTCGGCAGCAGCTCAGTGATGGCCTCATCCCGGAGCCGCTTGTCCACCTTGTCGAACACTCCGATGTACTCGTTGAGCACCGTCATGAAACGCGCGAGGTTCGCGCCCTCCAGCTTGGCCGCGCCTTCGCCATAGCGCACCACCAGCCCTTCGGACGCGCGCTTCACCATCACCTTCACGAAATCGCGCTCGTCCTTGATGTACTGGTGCGACTTGCCCTTGCGCAGCCCGAACAGCGGCGGCTGCGCAATGAACACGTGGTTGCGCTTGATCAACTCCTGCATGTGCCGGAAGAAGAACGTCAGCAACAGGGTGCGGATGTGCGAGCCGTCCACGTCCGCATCGGTCATCAGGATGATCTTGCCGTAGCGCACCTTGGTCGGATCAAAATCATCTTTGGCGATGCCCGTCCCAAGCGCGGTAATCATCGCTCGAATTTCTTCGTGCGCCAGCATCTTGTCGTAGCGCGCTTTCTCTACGTTGAGAATCTTGCCCTTCAGCGGAAGAATCGCCTGGAAGCGCCGGTCGCGCCCCTGCTTGGCGGTCCCGCCGGCGGACTCGCCCTCGACCAGGAAGAGTTCGCAGCGATCGGGCTGCCGCTCGGAGCAGTCGGCGAGCTTGCCGGGCAGTCCGCCGCCATCCAGCGCGCCCTTGCGGCGCGTCAGGTCGCGGGCCTTGCGGGCAGCCTCTCGCGCACGCGCCGCGTCGATCGCCTTGTTGATGATCTTGCGCGCCACCGTGGTGTTCTGCTCGAAGAACGCGCCCAGCTTCTCGTTGACGAATGCCTGCACGATACCGGCAATATCGGAATTGAGCTTGCCCTTGGTCTGCCCTTCGAACTGGGGCTGCGGCAGCTTCACGCTGATCACCGCCACCAGCCCTTCGCGCACGTCGTCGCCACTCAGGTTCTCTTTGACGTCCTTGAACAGGCCCATCTGCTGCCCGGCGTAATTAATCGTGCGGGTCAGGGAGGTGCGGAAACCGGAAAGGTGCGTGCCGCCGTCCACCGTGTTGATGTTGTTGGCGAAGCTGAACACGCTCTCGGAGTAGCCATCGTTGTACTGAATCCCAATCTCCATGACCACGCCGTCTTTCTCGGCCTCCATGTAGATGGGCTTGTCGTGCAACACCTGCTTGCCGCGGTTGAGGTGCTTGATGAACTCGGCGATGCCGCCGTTGTACTTGAAATCGGAGTGCTTGGGCTCGCCGCTCTTGGGGTCTGTCGTGCGTTCGTCAGTCAGCGTAATGAGCAGACCCTTGTTCAGGAAAGCCAATTCGCGCAGGCGCTGGGCCAGCGTGTCGTAGTTGTACTCGGTGACCGTGAAGATGCTGCTGTCGGGCAGAAAGTGCACCTTGGTGCCGGTCTTCACCTTCGCCGCGCCCGCCTTCTTCAGCTTGCTGGTCGGCTCGCCCTTCGAGTAGCTCTGCTCCCAGGTGAAGCCGTCGCGCCAGATCTCCAGTTCCAGCTCTTCACTCAGCGCGTTCACGCACGACACGCCCACGCCGTGCAGGCCGCCGGAAACTTTGTAGGTCGACGAATCGAACTTGCCCCCGGCATGCAGCTTGGTCATCACCACCTGCGCCGCGGGAATTTTTTCACCGTCAATGTCCATGCTGTCGACCGGGATGCCGCGCCCGTTGTCGATGACAGTGATGGAGTTGTCGATGTGAATGGTGACTTCGATCTTGTCGGCGTACCCGGCAAGCGCCTCGTCGACCGAGTTGTCGACCACTTCGTAAACCAGATGGTGCAGTCCGAGTTCGCCGGTCGAGCCGATGTACATGGCTGGGCGCTTGCGCACCGCTTCCATCCCGCCCAACACCTTGATCGAGTCGGCGGTATAGTCGCCATTGCTGTTCGCCGGCTTCCCGTTCTTCGCTTTTGGATCGACGACGCCTGTGCTAGAGAGAGTTTCTTTGCTGGCCATTCCGCTCCGTGGAAAAAAGCCAAATTCGAGCCTTGGCTGGAACCCGTTCCGGTCCACCCCTGAATCGAGCTCAACTTATTGAATTTGCTTGGACTTAGGGGCTTCCCAAGTTGCTTCTCATTATAGCACAGGAGAAGACTTTCTCAGAGGCGGAACCCGGTCGGTAACCAACGCATTTTCTATAACTTACAGGCCCAACTTGCGCACGAAACGGCGTAGCCCCAGCTTCCTCCCCAATTTCGCTCAAAATCGCCTTGGTAGAGACGGGGCTTGCCCCGTCTGGCGTGTGCCTGATCACGTTCGCCGATCACTTGCTGTGTGCTTATTTCGGCGAAATGTGCGATCCGTGCCCGCCTCCAAAGCTCAGCCCCTCCACCAACTCCTCAATGTCGTCATCGCTCCCGCCAATGAAGGTGAACGAAACAATCGACTGCTTCTGCACGAGGATCAAGGTCGACTGCCGCATCGTCACCTTGCCCAGGTCGCGCGTGAAATCGCAGCGCACCAGTTCCTTGCCGTCGATGGACAGCACCGATGGATCCGCCGCCGGCTTGAAACCCTTGCTGGTCGCCAGCTCGGTCACCGGACCCACATAATCGGCTGCCGTCTTCAACCCCGGGTAGGATGACGCCGGCTCCTGCGCGATCACCACCGCCGAGTTCACCGTCTCGCCCGCTGCTTCCGGCGGCCGCTCGAAGGCCGCCAGCAACACTTTCCCTTTTGCCGGATCGCTCTCATCGCCCTGCATCTCGTGAGTGCGATCCACCCATCCATATGGGACACGGTACGTGAACCCATACGTCGCATCGCGATAGATTTTCTGGGCAAGATCCGATGCCGGCTCGCGCTTTATATGCTGTTCAGGCTTGGCATTCTTGGACGACGATGAGCCCGTGGAAGGCTGCTGCGCGCTCAGGCTGGAAGCAAGCAACAAAGTCAGCACACCCGCAGCACAAACGACAGGAGGACGGAACATCATTCCGTCCTCAATCTTAACAAGATCGGCCGAGCATAACCGCGTACGGCCCGTAGGTCAGGCTGCCCGCCCCGCTTGCACTGGCTGGGCGCAGTGCGCGCATCGTCGCGCCTCAAGCGGGATATCGCTCAGGCACTCCGGACACTTTCTGGTGGTCGGCGCTGCGACCGGGTCATTCTTGTGCATGCGCGCCACCAGCGCGTTGATCGGCAGCACCACGAAAAAATAGACCGCGGCCGCAATCAGCAGGAACGAAACCACCGCATTGATGAAATCTCCTAGCGGGAATGGGGTCTTTCCAATCGTGAAGTGGATCGATGAGAAGTCCGGTTTCCCCACGATCGCCGCAATGAACGGTGTTAGCAGGTCCTTGGTCAGTGCAGCCACCACCGCCCCAAACGCTGCGCCAATCACCACCCCGACCGCCATGTCCACGACATTGCCGCGCAGGACGAAATTTTTGAAGCCATCGAGCATGGGTCGTCCCCCTTCGAAATGAGTGGCGGCCAATGTAGTTTGTCAGAGCCCTCCGGTCAAGACCCTGCCGTAGAGACGGGGCTTGCCCCGTCTCCCCCGCTCCGTGTCTACCGCGTGCTCCTGTTCGCACTTTCGATCAACTCCCGAATCACCCGCGCCTCGCTCTCCCGATAAGGCTTCCCATCCGGGTACAGCACATCGTGGAACCACTCCTTCGGCGGGTGATCCACATACGGATGCTTCCATGAATCCCACGGCAGATTCGTCTGCGTCTTCCCCAGCACGAATCCCCAGTTGATCGCTGCCACCTTCAGCTCCTTGGCCACTGGCAGGATCGCCTCGAACGTGCTGCCCAGCGGCCGCGCCATGTACTCCGTGCACAGGATCGGCCGGTGATACCGCTGCAGCCACTCCACATGTTGGCGGAACGCATCCGCCTTACAGTAGCAGTGGAACGAAATCACATCGGACTGCTCCAACTGAATTCGCTCAATCGCATCCAGCTTCCGATCCGACGACCAATTCCCCTCCCAGACACCGCTGGTCAACGGCTGTTTCGGATGCTCCGCCCGCGCCCACGCGAACACCTCCGGCAGCATCGCCTGCACCAACTCTTTCTTGTTCTTGGGACCATGATGCACCGCCGCAGGCCCGCCATTGTTCGACGGCTCATTCCACACATCCCAGGCCAGCACGCGCGGATCCGATGCAAACGCGCCCACAATTCCCCGCGCGTATGCCTGCAACCGCGGCCGCTGCGCCGGATCAGCCAACGCATCCGCCCCGGGGCTCTGCACCCACCCGGAGTTGTGTACGCCCGGAATGGGCGCGTGCTGCGGCCCCAGCTTCGGGTGCGCCTCCCAGCAAGAATCGAATAGCACAAAAACCGGCCGGATGTGGTGCTTCGCGCAGATCGCCAGGAACGCATCCACGCGCTGCCGGAACCCCGCCGAGTCCTGCTCCCACAGCAGATCGTGCAGGAAGACCCGCATGGTGTTCATGCCCAGGCCCTCGGCCCACCCCAGCTCCTTGTCGATCTCCTGCGGATCGAACGTCGCCGCCTGCCACATCTCGAGCTCGTTGATCGCATCCTTCGGCACAAAGTTGCTGCCCACCAGCCAAGGCTGCTGCGCGTACCACCGGTTCGCCTGGTTTTCGGTCCAGCGCTGGGCGTGGGCGGAGATAGAGACTGACAAGATGAGAACAACCCAAAAGCAGATGCGCCGGGTTCCGGGGTTCAAGCTGTCCTCCACTAGGTTATGCACTGAAGTGAGACAGATATGACCAAGGAATATCGTATCGTTGCCTCCCCACGCAACGCCGTCACGCCGCTCGATGTTGCATCTAGGCTGGTTGAGACACGGTTGAAATCAAAGCGCAATTGCTGACTATGCTTGATGTGGTAGCGTCGAGGCCTTCGTCTTGAAGCACTTTGAAGTGTCTTGATGTGATTAACTGATGTTGACGGCGGGTCCCACAGTCCATCTAAGTCGCACCAGTGCAAATGTGTACATTCACAACCGGAGATATTTTGACATTGATGATGAGAGCCTAGACTGCACTCTGGGCAGAGATAACTGCACGTCGCAAATGGAAATACATCCCTTTTGTGTCTTTTCAACGCTCCAGCCTTTCGTCGCACGCGATTGTTTTTCTCGCTTGCGGTTTTGAGGCGGTTGCGTGAAAATGCAAATGAACCCGCACCGCCTACGGTGGTGTTGCTCCTAAGCCAATAGAGTTTTGGGTTCCTGCCGCCCAGTTGGTCTAGCCACCACTGGGCGGTTTCGTTTCTGTCGTTCAGATCCGCATGGGCATCACGATATACCGGTACTTGTAATCCTCGCTGCCCAGCGGCCGCAGTTGCCCCGCCGACTGTGGATCCTTCAGCTCCAGGCTCACGTCGCCCGGTCCCACGGCCTTCAGGAAGTCCAGCAGGTACTGCGCATTGAACCCGATGGCCAGGCCATCGCCGTTGTAGGGTGTCTCAATCGAATCTTCGGACTCGCCGGTCTCGGTCGATGACGCCGAGAGCTTCAGTTCGCCCTTCTCCAGCCGCAGCCGCACGGCGCGCGAGCGCTCGTCGGAGAACTGGGCCACGCGCTGAATCGCCGAGCCAAAATCCTCGCCATTCAGCGTGACCAGCTTACTGTTGTCCTTCGGAAGAACCGCCTCGTAATTCGGGAATTGGCCAGTGAGCTGCCGCGACGTCAACAGCCGCGGCCCGATGCGGAAGAATAGCGTCGACTCGTCTTTGCCGAAATCGATGGTCTCCACCTCCGTCGCATCCACCAGCGACTTCAGCTCATCCATCGCCTTTTTAGGGATCAGCGTCTTCATCTCGCCCGAGACGCCCTCGAACTTCTCCCCGCTGCGCTCAATATGCGCCAGCCGATGGCCGTCGGTCGCCACCATGGTGATCGACTCCGGCTTCAGGACCATCAGCGCGCCGTTCAATGTGTAGCGTGACTCCTCGGTAGCAATCGCAAAGCCGGTCTTCGCAATCATGCCGCGCAGCACCTGCGCCGGAATCTGCACCACGCCCGCGGTCGGAAATACCGGCAGGCTGGGGAAGTTCGACTTCGACATCCCCACCATCTTCGTGTTCGACCGGCCGCAGCGGATGCTGACCCAATGGTTCTCCAGGATCTTAATGGTGATATCGGCGTCAGGCAGCAGCTTGACGTAGTCATAGAGCTTGCGCGCCGGGATCGCGCACGAGCCTTCCTTCTTCACCTTGGCGGTGCAGGAAGTACGCAGGCTGAGATCGAGATCCGTCGCCGTCAGCGACAGCTTGTCGCCGGCCGCCTCGAACAGATAATGCGAGAGGATTGGAATGGTCGTCTTGCGCTCAACCACTCCCTGCGTGGCGGTCAGTTCGCGCAGAAGTTCAAACTTGCTGACCGTGATCTCCATCGTTCCAGCCGCAGTGGCCACTTCTACCGGCATACCCGAGTCTCCCTGAGAGCGGAGCTACTTCGATCAGTCCCTTATATCAAATCAAAATGCAAGAAAACCAGCAGTAACCGTAGGCGCTTCGGAAAAGTGGAAAATCGACCGAACTCCCCTGCCGGCACAGGCTTGCCCGTCCAACCTTCATGTCCAAAATCGCTCCCCGAAACCGTGCCCACCATAGCAGATTCCGGCTTTACTCCCCGTTTCCACCCGCGCCTTACACAGCTTCCACATCGGCTCCACAAACACTCATGAGGAAGACGCGGCGATTTGGTGGAAAAGCACCCGGGACCCGCGATTCATCCACCCAATTGCTCGGTCAGTTTATTGATCAGCCTGTTTAAATCCTTATCGGTCTTGCGTGCCTCTTCGATCTTTTCGACCGAGTGCAGGACGGTCGTGTGATGCTTGCCGCCGAACTGCCGCCCGATCTCAGGCAGCGAGGCCTCGGTCAGATGTTTCGCCAGGTACATGGCAATCTGCCGCGGATACACGATCGCCCGCGAATTATTCTTCGCCTTGATCTCCCCCAAGCGTAGCCCGAATTGCTCCGCCACCGCCTTCTGAATCGATTCGATGGTGACTTTGCGCGCCTGCGAGTCAATAAAGTTCTTCAGCACCTGCTGCGCATAGGGCAGCGTGATCTCGGCCCCAATCAACGAAGAGTGCGCAACCAGGCGAATCAGTGCGCCTTCCAACTCACGCACGTTGGAGCGAATGTTCGACGCAACGTACAAGGCCACATCGGTGGGCAGCGTAACTTTTTCCTGCTCGGCCTTCTTCTGCAGGATGGCGACCTTGGTCTCGAGGTCCGGCGGTTGAATGTCGGCAATCAGTCCCCACTCGAAACGGCTGCGCAACCGGTCCTCAATCTCTGCCAACTCTTTCGGCGGCCGGTCGCTGGCAATCACAATCTGCTTCATCGACTCGTGCAGCGCATTGAAGGTGTGGAAGAACTCCTCCTGGGTGCGCTCTTTCTGCGCCAGGAACTGGATGTCATCCACCAGCAGCACATCCACGTTACGGAATTTGTCGCGGAAGCTGGTCATCTTGTCGTAGCGCAGCGAGTTGATCATCTCGTTGGTGAACTTCTCGCTGGAGACGTAACAGATGGCCGCCTGCGGCAGGCGCTTCTTGATCTCGTGGCCGATGGCCTGCATGAGGTGCGTCTTCCCCATGCCGACGCCGCCATACAGGAACAGAGGGTTGTAGGCCTTCGAGGGCCGTTCCGCGACCGCCTGGCACGCGGCATGCGCGAACTGGTTGCCGCTGCCGATCACAAACGCGTCGAAGGTGTAACGCGGGTTGAGTTGCGCAGCCCCATCCCAGTCGAACCGCGACTGGGAACCCGCGCTGGGACTGGGCACGACCGAGAGGCCCCCGTCATGCCGAACCGGCGTCGCCGCCGGATCGTCTTCGGGAGTCACGAATTTCACATCCTGGTATTCCATCCCGAGATTGTCGATCGCCTCCTGGATCAGGTCGGCGTACTTGTCGCCCACGTGCTGGAACTCCGCCGTCGGCACGCGAATGAACAGGGTTGCGCCATTCGCATGACTGTAACGCGTCGGCTTCAGCCAGGTATCGTAGGAGTGGCGATTGATTTTCTTTTCGAGCGCATCGAGAATGCGCACCCACGGATTGGGCGGGAGACTATTGCTGGAAACAGACATAAATGCTCATCTCGGGGCCGGCGGCTGGCGGTGGCCCGACTGTTAAAAATGTCGTTGCAGAATCAAAAGTATTTCCAAGTGCAGAGCGCATCCCGGTCCGCCGGGAGCGATTGCCGGAGCACAGAGAATCTGAGTAAGTGAACAGGCGGCATACTAGCACAAAACTTTTCGCCGTGTGGAAATCTTCGCTCGCAGATTCTCTTCGGTTGTTTGATTTCACTCGCGAAGCATTTTTCCTGTCAAGTAGCAGAGTAATAACTGCAGCGTATGTAGGGCAAACGCTGTAGCCATCAGCGAATTCTTGTGTCACCCATTGCTGCCGCCGCTTGGCTGTTCCGTCTCCCATCGTGCGATCGTGGCTCGACCATGTACATCCGCGCTGTGAGTTCCAGCACCGCCTTTTCCGGCGGACGACTCGAAGCGCTCCCCGCCGGGAGCATGGCTGATTCTCCACCGATCGGGATCGCGCGCGTTCCGGTTGCACCTCCCGCCGTACCAGCCTTGTCCCGCAGTCCCGGCGTTGCAGGTTCCTTGGTTTGCCGCTCCTGCCCCCGTCATTTATACTTTTAGTTTGCCTTTCGGCTATTGAACGAATCAGGAGCAGCCCGAATTCATGCCCAAACGTACTTTCCAACCCAACCGGCGCCGGCGCTCGAAGAAGCACGGATTCCGCACGCGGATGAAAACCAAGAGCGGAGCCAAGGTTCTCTCGCGCCGTCGCGCCAAAGGCCGCAAGCGGGTTTCCGTGAAACCCGGCTTCCGCGAGTAGCTTTTGTCCTCCTTCCCCACGGGCTGTAAGGTGCAGTATTCACGAGGAATTCACGTTGCGGTGCTCGGGCTGTGTCACGCTCTGCCGCGGAATGTGAGGCCGTGGTGAATGCCGCGGCCGAAAACCGGCCGCCCTCGTTGGGCGGCGTTCCCAGGTTTCCTCGCAGTGGGCGTTTGCTGCGGCACGCCGACTTCGAGCGGGTGTACAAGCAGGGCCGCCGCCACTTCTCGTCGCATCTCACGGCATTTTATTTTCACCGGGGTGACGACGGAGGCTGGCGAGTCGGGTTTACGGTGAGCCGCGCCCTGGGGGGAGCGGTCGAGCGTAATCGCATGAAGCGCCGCCTGCGCGAGTCCGTCCGCTGCTGTTGGCCGCAGGTTTCGCTTCCGGTGGATATGGTGGTGAACCCGAAACGGACCGTGCTCAAAGCCGATTTTGCCGAACTGGTCGCCGAACTGGAGCGCGCATTCAACGTGGTTGTGCGGAAGCTCGCTTCACGGTCCGACGGCGCAAACTGAGAGTTTCGATGAGCCTGATCCAGAAGTTCGCCATCGCCATGCTGCGCGCATACAAGTGGGCGATTTCCCCGCTACTCCCGCCCGCCTGCCGCTATGTGCCGACCTGCTCGGAATACGCGCTGGAGGCGGTCGAGCGCTTTGGCGTTTTGCACGGCGCCTGGATGGCGGCGGCGCGCTTGTTGCGCTGCCACCCCTTGGTGAAGGGCGGATACGATCCAGTACCGCATGCAGACTGCGCTGGAAATAGATTCATGCACTCCCGGCAGGCGTGAGCCTGTGGCGGATTGCAACCACGGAAAGAGTTGACACGGTAACCGCTTGGCAGAATTTCAAAATCCCCAGCAAGAACCCGGAACGGAGCGGCGACTTCTTCTCGTCTTCGCCCTCACTTTCCTGATCATCCTGCTCTTTCAGCCGCTGCTGAAGAAGTACTTTCCTCAGCCGCCGGCGCAGAAGCAGGAGGAATCCCAGTCCAAGGCCGCTCCTCCTCCGCCACCGCCGGCTTCCGCCGAGGCGGCGCCTGCTGTGGCGCCTCCGCGGGAAACCAAGAAAGCTGCCGGCGAGACCGAGACTGTCATTGAGAACGACCTCTACAAGATCCGCTTCACCAATCGCGGAGCCCAGGTCAAGTCTTGGATCCTGAAGAAATTCACCGACGACCATGACCAGCCGCTCGAACTCGTCAACAACAGTGCGGCCGACCGTTACGGCTACCCGCTCTCTCTCTGGACCTACGACGAGAATCTCCGCAACAAGCTCAATAGCGCGCTTTATGTGACCTCCAGCGCGAATACGCTATCCGCCCCCGCCGACATTTCCTTCGAATACTCCGACAGCGATGTCTCGGTCCGCAAAACCTTCCACTTCGATCACACCTACGTGGTGAAGATCGAAACCGAGGTCACCCAGAAGGGCGCCGTCGTCGCTGCGCTTCCCATGTGGCCGGCCGGCTTCGGCGACGAGGCCAGCCCCTCTTCCTACGCCGCCTCGCGCATCGAATATCAGAACGACCGCAACATCGAGCGCCTCGCCATGAAGAAGGTCGGCACTGGCGCCACCATTTCGGGCCCCTTCCAGTGGGCGGGAGTGACCGACCAGTATTTTGCCGCCGCATTCCTGCCCGAGGACCCCCAGAACGCCGCCCTGGTAACCCTGCGCAACCCTCTCGACGTCCCCAAGAATTGGAAGAATCCCAATCCCAAAGACACGACCCGGGTGGAGGTCCTGGGCGCGGCGGTCGGCAACCTCCATGGCCCCACCGAGCAACGGCTCTTCGTCGGCCCGAAAGGCCTCGATGTCCTTGAGTCCGTCCCTGTCCCCAAGATCAACGGCGAATCGCCCGACCTGCGCGCGCTGGTCGACTTCGGCTGGCTGGGCCTGATCGCTCGCCCGCTGTTTATCTGGTTGAAGTGGACCTACCGCATCATCCCCAACTGGGGTTGGGCCATCGTTATTCAGACCCTGATCATCAACCTCGCCCTGATGCCGCTCCGCATCTCGCAGATGAAGTCCATGCTCAAGATGCAGCGCATCGCGCCCCAGGTGAAGTCGATCCAGGAGAAGTACAAGAAGTACAGCATGCGCGATCCGCGCAAGCAGGAGATGAACCAGGAAATCTCGGCGCTCTACAAGCAGCATGGGGTCAATCCCGCGGGCGGTTGCCTGCCCTTGCTGGTGCAGATGCCTTTCCTGTTCGCATACTATCGAATGCTCGGCGTCGCGCTTGACCTGCGCCACGCCCACTGGCTTTGGATTAAGGATCTTTCTTCGCCCGATCCGCTGTACATCCTGCCGATTGCGATTGTCATTACCATGGTATTCATGCAGCGCATGACGCCCCAGGCTGGCATGGATCCGACCCAGCAGAAGATGATGAACCTGTTCATGCCGCTGATGCTCGGCTATATCAGCTTCAACCTGGCGGCCGGCCTCAACCTGTACTGGTCGGAAGGCAACCTGATCGCCATCGTGCAGCAGTCGATCATGAATCGCACCGAACTCGGGCGCGAAATGCGCGAAATGGCCGAGAAGCGCGCGCGGAAGAAAGACAAGTGAGCTGTCAGCTCTCAGCCGTCAGCTGTCAGGGTTCGCATTGCTCGCGGCAGACGGGCTGCTGATGGAACGCGCAGGATAGTGTGGGCTGATGCCCGATCAGTTAAGGTCACGCCGGAGTAGCATCGATGCTGTATAACACTAGCGCCGCACACTGAGAGCTGAAAGCTGACAGCTAAGAGCTGCTTTATGCCCATTCCCGACAAAATCGCTGCCGCTAATAAGATCAACGAATTTCTCAAGGGCGTCGTCGCCAACTCGGGCCTGCGCCTGAAATATCGCATCACCGTCGATCCCCCGGTCGCCGAGGAGCGCGATTGGGAGCGTCCGGAAATCCTGGTCGAATTCGCCGGCCCGGATTCCCCCCTGGTGCTGGAGCGCGGCGCCGAACTCCTGCGCGCGATCGAACTGCTCGCCATCGAGATGCTCCGCCTGCCCGGCAATGAGCACGAAAAAATCTCCTTCGACTGCATGAATCACCGCGCCATGCGCCTCGAAGAGCTGCGCATGGCCGCTCGCGTCGCCGCCGAAAAAGTCCGCAAGACCGGTTCGCCCTACAAGTTCGCGCCCATGTCCTCGCGCGAGCGCCGCATCGTCCACCTGGCCCTCCGCGAAGAGGTCGATCTCGTCACCGAAAGCGAAGGCGAAGGCCTGCGCCGCTGCGTGGTGGTCTACAGCAAAGACGCCAAGCCCGCGGGCGGCCGCTCCGGCCGCCGAACCATCCCCTAGGCCCACATTCCTGTCAAGGCGCTGTCGTGCCCTCCGATTGCGCTGTCATGCTGAGCGCAGTGAGGCGCCAGCCGAACGAAGTCGAAGCACCCCTTACTGCTTGCGGAACGATGAACATCGACAGGAGTTCTCCCCACACCGCGCGAATGCAGCTTTTTGTAGCGACGCGCGAACACAGGCTCTGAACAGCGGCGCCAAAGGTCTTCCGAACCGCCCGAGCCACCGAATTTCCTTGTGAACCTCGCCGTCGCCACCCCGCCCAGTCGCGGCGGTCTTCTCCCGCCCTTCCAATCACCCAGGTTTGTCATTCTGAGCGCCAGCGAAAGCCTGCCCTGAGCTTGCCGAAGCGAACCCGCGTTTCCCATGCACTCTGTCATGCTCAACTCCTGGATGGGGCGACGTCCCCCTGTACTGCTTCTCCCCACGCAGAACCGCCGCCGCCATTACAATTTCCTCGTGAACCTCGACGACACCATCGTCGCCATTGCCACCCCGCCCGGCCGCGGCGGCATCGGTGTCGTCCGCCTCGCAGGCCCGGAGGCCTGCTCCATCGCCGCTCCCATGCTGCGTCTGAAGCACGATCTTGAGCCGGGCCGCGCCGTCTTCGGCGAACTGATCGAACCCGCTGACCAAGCAGACCCCGCCCCAACCCACGTGGGGACGGGTGTCCCACCAGCAAGCTCAGGGCAGGCTCCCAACCGTCCTGCGGAGCGCAGCTCGGCGGTCCCGGCCGTTGCCAACGCTCCCAGCCCCCGCATCGACGAGGTCGTCGTCACCTACTTCGCCAAGCCCCACTCCTACACCACCGACGACATCATCGAGATTTCCGCTCACGGTGCTCCGGTCGTCTTACGACATATCCTGGAACTCGCCCTCGCCCGTGGAGCCCGTCTCGCCGAGCCCGGCGAGTTCACCATGCGCGCCTTCCTGAACGGCCGCATCGATCTCACCCAGGCCGAAGCCGTTCGCGACCTCATCGACTCACAAACTCTCTTCCAGGCGCGCGTCGCTGCCCAGCAACTCGAAGGCGCGCTCTCCAAGCGCCTCAAGCCCATCAAGCAGAGTCTGGTGGAACTGATTGCCGTGCTGGAAGCCGGAATCGACTTCGCCGAAGACGACGTCTCCATCCTCCCCGACGCGACCATCCTCGCGCACCTCGCCAGCGTCGAGGCGCCGCTGCGCGAGCTCG
>Ga0126373_10000078_pt1 | contig 82615 bp, 68 predicted proteins | sample PanSoiMetPlot_11_FD_92545 | JGI IMG/M metagenome (GOLD analysis project Ga0126373, IMG submission 92545) | Tropical forest soil microbial communities from Panama - MetaG Plot_11 | ecosystem: Environmental > Terrestrial > Soil > Tropical forest > Bulk soil | place: Panama | collected 2016-02-17
ACTAGGTGGTAGGTCCCGAGATTAGACTCGCCGTCTTTATCGGAATAGCCCGCGCGCCTCAATTCGGCCGCGATCTGCCGGGCATCGGTCTTCTCTCCGTCGCGCACCACCCGGGGGAGGGAATAGATCTTGGCGGAGTTGGCAAAAATCGGAGTGCGGAACCGCTTTTCGATGATCCGGTCGTACTTGATGTAGAAGTAGGAAAAGACAATGGTAAACGACACAGCCAAAACCAAGAATGCTACGAGCGCTGCCCGCAACACCGGATCCCGCGGTAACCCGCGAATCGTCTTCGTCCCGCTATCCCCGCCACTTTTCGGAATTTTAATCTTGATAGACACAGTCTCAACTCAAGCCCGGAATCTATTCAGACGACTCGCACCACAAAAAGGTTTGAAAGTACCCGTCCGTCCCTCGACCCCCTCTCCTCATGTGGACCCAGAAGGAGTCGTAGGGGAGCGGAGCCGTTTTTCAGGCGGAGCGAAGCATCTCACGTATCGCGATGTCGCTCCCCAACATTCGCTGCATCGCTAGAAGAGGCGGTTCCTTTATTGTAACCCCGGTTCGTTAAACGAAAAGAGACCCGCAGTACATGCGAGTCTCTCTCCCGATAACCTCCCGATCTAATGAGCGTCGACAGGTGCCCAGGCTCCGGGAGCCCATCCCGTTGAAGCCAAGGGGGTGCTCAGGTCAGGAAACGCACTCACATCGTACGAGTACAGCGCAACCGCGGCGGCACTGGTGCTGGTGGAGAAGAAAAAGAATTGCCCACTTGGATCAAATTCTCCATGAGCACCCAGCACGCTGGTGAAGGGCGAATTCGTCATCTCTTTGAGGGTACCGGTCGAAGCGTCGAACGTAAAACCTTCGACCGCGCCACTATTTGACGATCCGTTTGGAAAATCAAACGCATAGACGAGATTCCCGCCCGAGTTCGGCTGAACGGTGACGTCGGTAGGTACCCCGAGGACGGTTGTGGGGGTAATCGTTAGCTCGCCGTCCGATTGAATGCTGGCAACATAAAGATTTGAATCGCTCGCAAACACGCCGCCACTCGTGCCGATCATGTACTTGCCAGTTGCTTCTCCCTGCATCTGTTGTATGGGAGCGGGAAACGGACTGTTGGGCACAGGCGTCAGCGTACCAGTCCCGTCGAAGCTGTAGGCCATAACCGCGTTCGTTTGCAGGCTCTGAATATTGCTGACGTAGAGATACTTCCCCTGACCGTCAATGGCCAAATTAAACGGTACGAATCCGGCGGGCACCAAGGTTTTGGTTGGTCCGGTCAACAGTCCCGCACTCCCGATCTGATAGACCTCGATCGCCTCGCTTCCCGGGGTTTGATCCACGACGAACAAAAGCGTGCCGGCCGGATTCGTAATCATTCCCTGCCATCCAGCATTGGCCGTCCCGAAAGTGCCTCCCGTAACCGGAGTGTTGGTCAGGTAAGAAGCGGAGACATTTGGCGGGTTGAGAGCCGTAAGCAACCCTTTTCCGCTGACGGACCAGGCCCAAATCTTGCCGCCATCGGTAGTGTCCGTATAGGCGGTGTACAGGAATTTCTGCTGCGCGATCACCATCCAATCACCGGGGTCGTTCGTGTCTACTGAAACCGTGCCGAAATTCGGCGTGATCGACATTTTCTTGAGGCTGGTGTCGGCAAACTCGCCCTGGATACCGCCTGCATCGGCGACCATCACATAGATGCCCGTTGCGGCAGTGCCTCCGGTGCTGGTCATGATGCAACTGCCGGCTGGCGGGGAAGATCCTCCGCTCGTTCCGCCGGAAGTCCCGCCGGTGGCTCCGGGAGTTGCGGTGGAGCAGCCCGAAGGTCCGCCACATCCAACTGAGCCGATCAGCAACACCACGATAATTGCGGCCAGTAATAACTTCGCCTTCGCCATCCCCAAGCCTCCAACTCGGCGCAACATTCGGGCAACTTGCACCTGTGCGCAGAAAAATATCTTTCCTTCGCGATAGTAGGAGCAAGGTAATGTGCTGGCAACGTTACGAATGTCATGGGACCAACTGAGTCTTCGTGGTTCACACGGCCAGGTATCGACAGCCTGCTTAGCCTTCCAGCGATGCGGAGGCGAACTCCAGCCCGGCAACGAAGACTTGGAAGTTGAGAACACCTGGCAAGCGTGAGATGAGACGCACGAGAAGAGTAACTCGGCTTCGCGAACAGGGTGCGTGACGCAGGATTCGAATGATGTTCGAGCGACGCGCTCGTCGCCGTCAAATGAAGGCGGAGCCGAAATCCGCTCGCCAGATCCGAGCCCCATGCTTCGCCTCGGGAAACACCGTCTGCTTCTCGCCTGTTCCAGAGCGCGCGACCGTAATCGGCTCCGGATAGAGCACGATCTCATGTCCCGCCGCTTTCCGCACCGCCGTCGCCCGCCACGGATCGTCTGACGGCTGCTCCGCCAGCCCTATCCGCGACGCACCCAACGACGCTACATCCTTCAAATCGTCCTTAAACTCGTAATCCGCGAAGTCCTAGGCAGCAATCTGCCATCCGGTACTCGCGCGTAATGCGAGCCGGACACGCCCGACCATGATTTTGGTTTTTGGCACGGCCGAAGCCCCGAGTCTCGTTACCAGACCGGAGCAAGAAGCTGTTGTTGCTACATCCCGCGGTTTCCGCTGGAAGGATTGAAGTGAAGTGTGAACGAGTATCCCGGCAGATTCACTGGCACGCTGTAGTCTGCCCCAACATAGACGGCTGGGGCGCCCGGGCTCCCGATCCGCAGCACGGTAACCTGCTCCGGCGCCAGTGTGATCTGGTGCTCCTGAGCCTTGCGCATGACCGAGTCGACCAGTTCCTGATCCGATGTGTGGGGGTTCGCCCCGCCGGTCATCGCAATATTGCGAAGATCGTCTTGAAAAGAATAATTCGTAAGCTCTGGCGGGATAATCTGGAACGCGCAGTAGATTACGCCGATGATCACCAGTAGCCCGACAAGTGCTTTAACTGTTCCCATGTCCCACGTTTCGCTCCTTGGGACGAGGGATTCATCCTGTCCGGCGGAGCACTCCCTGAAAATGTTCGACTATCGCGGAGATCGTAACATCGCGTACTTCGCGCGTCTCGCGTAAAACGACTTCCACAGTACCTTCGGTAACCTTCTTGCCCACATTGATTCTGAAGGGAATACCGATCAGGTCCGCATCCTTGAACTTCACTCCCGGGCGCTCGTCCCGGTCATCAAGGACCACGTCGAATCCCGCCGCCTCAAGGCGCTTGGCAATATCCTCCGCGGCGGTGCGTACCGCATCGTCCTTCGTGTTTACCGGCACAACGACGATCTCAAACGGCGCAATCGTTGAGGGCAGCCAGAAGCCATCACTGTCGTTTCCTTGCTCGACTGCAGCTGTGAGAATGCGCTCGATCCCGATCCCGTAGCATCCCATGATCGGCATCACCTCTTTGCCGTTCTTATCGAGGACACGCAGCCCCATCGATTCTGAGTACCGATATCCCAGTTTGAAGATGTGGCCGATCTCGACTGCAGTATCAATCCGAAGCGGCTGGCCGCAATTCGGGCATGGCTCTCCCGCAGCCACGGACCGCAAATCTGCATACGCCGTCGGCTGAAAGTCCTTGCCGGGCGTGAGATTCTTGATGTGGTAGTCCTTCTTGTTTGCACCGGCGATGAGGTTCCTGCGTCCCTCGAGCGCCTTGTCGACCAGAAGCACCGGCTTGTCGCCATTCTTGATTTCGGATGCCCACTCAATGCCTAACGGCCCGAGATATCCGGCCGGGGAGTGGAACAGCGCCTCGATCTCTCCTTCTTCCATCGGCCGAGTTGCAGTGGCGATGGTCGCGTTGAGTTTGGCCTCGTTGAGTTGATCGTTGCCTCTCATCAAGACAACCATAGGGCGTGACTTCTTTTTTCCTTTCTCGTCGGTCGAATCCGCCATCAGGGCCAGAGTTTTGATTTTGTGGTTTGTTGATGTTCCCAGGAAATTCGCGACTTCATCGATCGTCTTGAACCCGGGAGTGTGCACCAGCAGCGGCTTGCCGTCGCCTTCAGCTTCCAGATCCGTCATCGGCCACAGCTTCGATGTCGCCTTCTCCATGTTTGCCGCGTACGTGCAACCGTCACAGCTGACGATCTGATCCTCGCCGGCCCGCGTGCGAACCATGAACTCGTGCGATTCTTTCCCGCCCATCGCACCCGAGTCTGCCTCGACGACCATGTACTTCAATCCGCTGCGATCGAAAATCCGGCAGTAGGCCTCGTAGTGCTTCTTGTAGGAAACATCCAGACCCGCTGCGTCGATGTCGAACGAATACGAATCCTTCATCATGAATTGCCGCACGCGCAGCAGCCCAGACCTGGGACGCGGCTCATCGCGAAACTTCGGCGCAATCTGATACCAGATCTGCGGCAGTTGCTTGTAGCTGCGCAGATCCTTCAGCGCGATGGTCGTCATGACCTCTTCCTCGGTCATGCCCAGACACATATCCGTGCCCTTGCGGTCTTTCAGGCGGAAGAGATTTTCGCCCATCAGTGCCCAACGTCCCGAGGCCTCCCAAATCTCCCGCGGATGAAGTGCCGGCAAGAGAAACTCCTGCCCGATGCGGTCCATCTCTTCGCGGACAATGGCAGCGATCTTATTGAAGGAGCGCGTCCCTAAAAACAGGTAAGAGTAAATTCCAGCCGCCAGCTGGCGGATATAGCCGGCGCGGACGAGAAATTTGTGCGACGCAACTTCAGCGTCTGCCGGCGCTTCGCGCAAAGTAGGAATGAACAGTTCTGACCAACGATGCATAGAGTCCTGAGTCTAGAGTCCTGAGTCTCGAGTACCGAGAGACGGGCACCCGCCGCATGGCTTGAGGAATCTTTGATTGTAAACGATGAGTTGATCAACTGGCGGGATTCTGGGGTTGGGATACCAGGAATTGCGAGGGTTATCAAAACCGGGCAGTTCTTCGAGATTTCTAATCAAACATTTCTAATCAAGCATTTCTAATCCAACAAGGTTCTCCGATTGCCCTAAATAGCATGGCCTGCGAGAGCACCGTCAGGTCAAAGCCAATCGAGCAATCGTGAAACACTGGTTTTGTTGCGCGTTACTTGTTGCAGCTTTTAGCTTCTTGTTTGGCACAACGCTGGCCCGCTGCCAAGACCCTATTCCTGCTCGGGGCTCCGATGATGCGATTCCGAATGCGCCCCCGGTAACACAAGCGACAACCTGCACAGAACCCAGCGGCAAGGCCTGCCCAGAGTGGGTGCACAAGTTGATTGGGCAGTATCCTCCCTTGCCGAACTGGGCACGCAACCCGCGCGCGATCCTTCAACTGTGCACTTCTGGACATATCGCAGCTGGCAAGAACCGCCACGGCGGACCAATAAGGAGGTTTTCCCGTTCGAAGTGATTCGTCGTGACACCCGTCGGCGGAGCCATCGCCATGATTGTGGTTTGCCGCAACAAACGCTCTCGTGAACAGTGGCATTCAAAAGCGCCTGCAGTGGCGCCATGCTCGGGATGGATTACCTGCAATTCCGTTTCATCGGTGGTCCGCCTGCGATCGGGCCACCTATTTACGAGATGATTCACTATCGCGGCGACGCGACGATGTAGGACTACCCATTACCGACGAGGTCGCCGTGCACAAGATACAACAGCTTCGCAGCGTCTTCCGGACAAGTTCAGCCGCTAGCCCGCCAATTGTTTCAAAATTTCTCTCCCCAGCTTCTGCGCTTCGCCAAAAAACTTCTGATACTCCACAAACAGCCGGTTCAACTCGAGCGACTTATCCGCCGAAAGCCGCTTGCGCAGGATCATGTCGCGCACATGTACAGGATTCGGCAGCGTCGCATCTTCATTCAACTCTTCCAGCGCAGTGTTCGGATCGTAGTGATACATTGGCACCTCGCTTCACACCAGTTCCGTCGTCCACAAATCATGCAAATGAACGATTCCCTCTAATTTTCCACATGCATCCACGACCATCAACGACGTGATCTTTTTCTCTTCCATCAAAGCCAGCGCACTCGCAGCGAATTCGCCCGCGGCAATGGTTTTGGGGTTTCTGGTCATGGCCTCTCCAGCGTTCAAATCCATGACATCCTTGCCGCGTTTCTCGAGCAACCGCCGCAGATCCCCATCGCTGATAATCCCGACCAACTTCTCTCCTTCAACCACGGCAGTCACGCCCAATTTCTTCCGCGACATTTCATAAATCACATCCGGCATACGCGTCGAAGGCGCCACACAGGGCAGAGCATCGCCGGTGTGCATCAGAGATTCGACATGCGCCAACCTCTTGCCTAACTTGCCTCCCGGATGCAAGTTGGCAAAGTCCTCTTCCTTGAATCCGCGTCGCTCACTCAACGCAACCGCCAGGGCGTCGCCCAGGGCGAGCATAGTTGTGGTAGAGGCGGTGGGCGCCAGCCCTAAAGAACAAGCCTCCTGCGCCACAGAACAATCCAAAGCCACATCGGCGGCTGAAGCTAATGTGGAGTTGCCGCCGGCGCCTGAACAGATTTCATCCCCCGTCATGGTGATCAATGGTACTGGCAATCTCTTGATGGTCGCCAACAGCGCAAGGATCTCCTCCGTCTCCCCGCTGGCCGACAACGCCAGCACCACATCTCCCCGCACGATCATTCCGAGATCCCCGTGCAGAGCGTCCACCGGATGGAGATATAACGCCGGCGTTCCCGTAGAACTTAAGGTTGCGGCAATTTTACGCGCAATAATGCCGCTCTTTCCCATCCCCGTTACGACGACCCTTCCAGCGCAACAGAACAAGAGATCGATTGCCTTCTGAAATGCACCAGCCATCGGCCCGGCAATCCGATCCGCCAGTGCGTTCAGAGCCAAAGCCTCAATCCGCACCACGTTCTCGCCCGTACTGTTCAAAAGGTTTCCTCGGTGTTCCTCTGTGCCACCACTGCCAAGGCATTTTCTGAAGGCGGCGCCAGAGGAAAAGGAATGGTAACAAACCGTTCGAAAGTAACCTACCCCGGTGCAGCCTCTTCCGCTACCCTCGGTCCGTCATGGCCCATTCGTACGCTTATCTTTCGCAAGGCCAGCTCCACATCAAGCTCGGGAACGATCCGGTCCGTCCCATCGATAGCAAGTTCGGAGAATCTGTCCGCGAGCGCGCGGCGCAGATCCACAACCGGAATTCCTGGAAGACACAGGGCCCCGGTGCGAAATTCATGTCCGGAGGCCTCCTCTGGGGACGCAACGCCGCCGCCGACGACCCCACCGACATCCGAGTCGACATCACCGGAATCAGCCGTGGCTGCAAACCTGGCGAACTCTTTTACAGCCTCTCTACGCCCGAAATCGGTGGAGTCTTCCTCCTACAGGAGCGTGCGACTGAAGAACTCCGCCTCCTCCATTCCGCCGACTTCCGCGTACGCCGCTTGGCCTCAGGTACCGGTCAGGAATCGCTGGCTTGCGTACTGCAACGCAAGGGAGGCCAATCCTGCCTCGCAGTGATGCGCGCTGACGGTACCGACATGCATGACGTCACGACCGGCGACACCATCGATGACGCTCCGCACTGGACGCCGGGTTCCGCTCGCGAACTCGTTTTTCAGTCCTCCGCCATAGGGCGCAATCGCGCGGGATTCGCGGTCACGCAAGCCCCTTTTGCCATTCATAAATTGGACCTGGAAGCAGGTACGGTCACCACGCTGGCGGAAGATTCGAAATCCGACCTTCTGATGCCGCAACTGAGCAGCGACGGCTGGCTCTATTACATCCGCCGCCCCTACCCCGACCCTAATCAGCCACCCGGTCTCTGGCGAACTGCTCTTGACCTGGTTCTCCTCCCCTTACGCCTCCTGTACGCGCTTTTCCAGTTCCTGAATTTCTTTACGCTCCGCTATACCGGCAACACGTTAACCACAACGGGCAACGCTCGCCAGAAACATGCCGATATCCGCAAGATGATGATCTGGGGAAACCTGCTCGACGCCGACAAAGCCGCCGACCGCGCCGAGGACGGCACGCCGACACTCGTTCCAAAGAGCTGGGAGTTAATTCGCTGTAAAGACGACAAAGAAGAAGTCGTGGCCGAAGGCGTACTCTGCTACGACCTATATCAGGACGGCTCGATCCTATATTCCAACGGCAGCGCCATCTACCGCATAGATCAGAAAGGCTCAGTCGAGCGACTCGCCAAAGATGCACTCATCGAACAAGTAGTGGCAGTCGAGGAATAAACGATTCAGGTCAGGACGGCCGCCAGGGCCGTCGGCGAACTCCGCCCTGTCTAACTTCAAAAATAGGCAACCGTGCGTGCCCCACTTCTGCCGGCATTTGGGAGAAGTTGGGGGCTCAAGTCTTGAGACTTTGACACTTTGAAACCTTGAAATTTTAGAAATGATCCCCATCCACCCGAGGCGTGACAGTCGCCTTCTGTCCCCGCACGGCAAGCCCGCGCGCCTGAACCAGACGATCCCATGGCCCAGCCTGCCAGTTATCTCGCATCTTCTCCGGATGCTTCCAGGGTGGCGGTGTTAACATCAAGTTCGTTCCAATTGCATGGATATACGGCTCATACATCGCCCTTAGCCGCGCCAACTTGTCGCGCCCGTATTGGTCGCTGCGCAATTTCAAACCCGCCACCGCCAGCGTCTGATGGAGTGCTTCGTATTCTTGGTCTGGAAGCCTGTCGGTGTATCCGACATCGAATCTGGCGTTGACGACCTGCGTCAGATCCACCGCCGCATGCCGCGCCATGGCAAACGTCAACTTTGCCTGGCCCGGATGCAATCCCTCAATTCCGGTCAGCACCAGGGACGAAACATCCAGAATCGTAGTCAGCGCTCCCAGCCACGACTGATTACTATGCTGCGAGCGAAAGAAGCTGAGCACCGGATAGGAAATCTGCGACTCCAGCAACTCCGCCGCCCACCGTTCCCAGTCGCGCAGCGCTTCATCCAGCACGGACTGGCTTACTCCCGGATCCTCTGTGCGCCCAGCCAACCGCACCAGCAGTTCCGCCGCTGATGGTGGAGATCCTGCCCGTGCGTCCAGCATCGAAATCTGAATCTCCCGCCGCGAAAACGAAGAATAGACAACCGGGATATACCCGATCACCACGCCCAGGAAGGCAAATCCCATCCCCGCTTCAAACACCGACAATGCCCGGGCTGCGCCCGACGTCGGTACAATGTCGCCATAACCAAGAGTGAAAAACGTCTCGCCGCTGTGATAAAGAATCTTCCCGAAACTAAGCGGCTCACCGCTGAGCTGTTCGTGCCCGCCAATGCCGTACTGAATCAAGGCAAATCCCAAAATCAGGCTCGAGGCCCAAAAACCAAGCAACAAAATCAGCGACAGGGGCCCAAAGTATCCCAGAAAATTCTGCTGCCGCGAAGCCTTCTTGATGTGCCGCGCAACCCCCCGCCACGGGATCCAAGTCCGGCGATAGAAATAGGCCGTCAGTTTGAAGTTCCGTAGCACGCGCCGCGGCAGCACCACGGTCTCAAACGCATCCAGCAGCACCACCCAAATGATGAGGATGCCGAACACAATCGCAGAAATGTGCACGTGAGAATGCATGAATCAGAAAACCGACGGTGCGATCTAGATGCGTCGGAAAGACTACCAGATTCGGAGTCCGGCTTCCGGCTTCAGGGGGTTAAACCGCGACCCCTGGCACCCCGCTCTGGGCCCGCTGTTTTGGGGCGAAAGGGTGGCAGTATTGATTTGTCTTGGAGATCAGCAAGGACGGTGAAGTCGGCCAGCTGACTTAGATTCAATTCCGGGAGCCGCAGGCCGGGAGCCGGTTTTACTGCGGCTTCGTCTGTCCCTGTTGCTGTGCTGGAGGATTCGTACCCGACGCGGCAGGCGGCTTAGTTGTATCCGCAGGCTTCTTCGGAGCCGCTTTCTTCTTCGTCGCCGGCTTTTTCGGCGGCTCGGTATCGTCGACCACAATCTTCTTCGGAGGTGCCGCCTCCACCTGCGCTTGCAGCGTCTTCAGCTGTGTCCGCAGCTGCGTCAACTCCTGCTCTTTCGAGGACGACAGATTCTCAATTCGCTCCGCAAGCTGCTTCCGCGATCCTTCAAACGAGCTTATGTCATTCGAAACGGATTGCAGATCATCTTTCGACCCAAACGCCCCTGCCAACTCAGCGACGTTGTTGAGCACGTCATACAAAGCATCCAAATTCCGATATAACTTGAACGTCGCGTTCAAATCTTCCGGTGCGTTCCGGAGTTGTGTGATGATCTCCGGCAGCGCTCCCTGCAGATTTCTCTGGATCGAGTCGACCGTTCCCAGAGCCTGCTTCTTGTCTGACCCGCTCGCCTTCCATTTCTCAATCCGCAGCTTGCCCAAATCGTCCTGCGTATTTTTCGATGTCGCCTCGATCTGAGACAACAGCCCATTCAGCTGTGTAACCGACGCGTAAGAAACCGGCTGACCCTGAGGAGCGCCACTCGCTGGGCTAGCCACTGGAACTGGCCCCGATTGCGCCAGTGCCGCCGCGATGCAGGTGAGGTACAAAGCGGGAAAGAGAAGAAGAGTTCGTTTCATTGTGCGGACTATTATTGCAGCCCTTCAGCATACTACAAGCAAGTCCGTAATCGTCATAAGGTAAACCCCCGACTGAATCATCCAGTCACGAGCGCCTCGCCCCTCTCGGAGAAGCGCAACGAACGCACTCTCGTATGAGTTGCACATCGAAGCATCACGACCATCCAGGATCTCGGCGGAAACCTCGCCATAAATGCCAATCCCGAGCGGCGGACACGAGCCGCGAGCGACCCATGTAGGTGGAACGAGCAACGTCGGCAACCGGCAACCTGCCCCCCAAGCCATTCGACTCTACTCGCGAGCGGCGTGATAATAAAACCAATGTGCGTCCGAATTACATGTCTTGTTCTATTCGCCCTCGCGTTGATGGCCCTCGCCTCTCAGGCCCAGGACACTCCCCACCGCCTGATCCTCAAAGACGGCTCCTACCAGCTCGTCACAAAGTACGAAGTGAAGGGTGACCGCGTCCGCTATTACAGCTCCGAACGCGAAGACTGGGAGGAACTCCCCAACTCCCTCGTCGACTGGCCTGCCACTGAGAAATATGAGAAGGATCGCGCCACTCCGCCCCCCGAAGCTGTCGAACTGGATAAAGAACTCGAACGCGTCGAGATCCCACTCCCTGAGGTTGCCCCCGGCCTCCGCATTCCCGAGGACAGCGGTGTTTTCTTGCTAGACAATTTCCAGGGAGAGCCGCAACTGCTGGAAATCAATCAAACCGCAGGCGACATCAACCGCAACACGAAGGTCAACATCTTGAAGGGCACCATCAATCCCGTCGCCGGAGTCAAACAGACCATCGAACTTCCCGGTGCACACGCCGCGATCCAGTCGCACGTCGACATCCCCGCACTCTATATCAGACTCGAAGACACTCCGCCCCAAGCTGCTACTGCTGCCGATTCCACGCGCTCAAGCGAACCGCAAAAGCCCGCACCATCGACGGCGTCCGACACGTTCCAAATTCTTCACGTCGAAGTCAAAGGCAACAAGCGCATTGTTGGAGACGTGAAACGCCAGCTGACGGGTAAGATCAGCCACGAGGAACACGCTGCCAAAACAACCGCTAGCCGACTCAACGGAGGCTGGCTACGAGTCACCCCCACCGGAAACCTGGCGCCAGGTGAATATGCTTTGGTCGAACTGACCGAGAACGGTGCCATGAACCTCTACGTGTGGGACTTCGGCGTGAACCCCAAAGCCCCGCAAAATCCCAATCCCTGGAAGCCGGACGTGAAACCCGCCTCTGCGAAGTGATGGCTCGCCGTCTTGCGCTACGCGCAAGCCCGGACGAAGGCGCCCGGGCCTACACCATCAGGAATCGGGCAGCAAGAAAGGCGTCCCGAAGGACGCCTTCAACTTTTGAAACTCCGAAATTTTTAAAACTTTACTCTTCGAGCATTCCTCTTTGCGCGATGCCAATATTGTCGCGCGTAGAATTCTTCACCACATACATCATTCCATCCGCTTGCCGGATTACGTCGTGCGCCGACCGCGCGTCATGCGGATAGGTTGCCACGCCGATCGACGCCCGCACATTCAAATTCAATCCCTCTTCGCGGCAGAACGAACTGGCGCGTAACCCGTCGCGCAGCCTCTTCGCCACTACCAGCGCTTGATCCTTCCCGGTCTGGGGCAGCAGGACGACGAACTCATCGCCCCCATACCGGAACGCGAAATCAATCAACCGCAACTGCGCCTTGATCAAATACCCAATCTCCGCCAGCAGCTTGCTGCCTACAAGGTGTCCGTGCGTATCGTTCACACTCTTGAAGTGATCTAGGTCGATAAAAAGGATGCTGAACTCATACCCAAACCGAGACGACCGGTACACTTCAGTTTCCAGCGTCTTATACAGATGTCGCGCATTGTACAGCCCCGTACAATCGTCGGTAATGGTCAGTTCCTGGATCTTCTCCACCCACTTTGCGTTTTCGATCGCGATCGCCGCGTAATCGGACAATGCATGGAGAAAAAACAGCTCCGGCTCCTTGAAACGCTCCATATCGACGTTCACCAGCTGGATCACCCCCAGCACTCGCAGTTTCGAGCGCAGCGGCACGCAGATCATCGACCGCGTCTCCCATTGCGTGGCGTCGTCGACACGGCTGGCGAAATTTGGGTCGTTTCGCACATCCGGCACAATCCGCGACTCCCCGTGTTTCGCGACCCAACCGGCAATCCCCTCGCCAACTTTAAGACGCACATTCTTGAGCGCCTCGGCCTTGTCGCCCACCGCGATCGCGAAGTACAGCTCGTCATGTCCTTCATCCACCATGAGCAGCGACCAGGTGTCCGGACGGAAATATTCCGCCATCTTGTCCATAATTGTCTGCAGGATGGAATCGAGATCCAACGATGACGTGAGCGCCTTGGCCACGTCATGAAAAATCGTTAATTCCTGGCTCTGCCGAGTCAATTGCGTACCGGCCTCAGGCATGGAAATGCGTCAGTCCTCACTGGTAGGTGGCGTTCAAAAATTATAAGGGTCACTTTCGAAACCCGGCAATGAACGTTGGTAACCCGTACCCGTAACGGCAACGTAGTCAAGAGTATGCGGAGACAACCGCCTTTCTGCTGTCCAGCGGTAAAGCAAATCCAGCAATCCCGCTGGAATCTCAGTCGTAGGCAGCCCGTTTGCCTTGCATTTCCGTGTCCGCTGTGCGGGCGTTTTATAATCGCAGTCGAATGAAAACGCTCCTGCTGGCTCTAATCCTCTCCGCCCCCGCGGTAGCCCAAAATCCCGACCCCAAATCCATCCCCGTAATTGACGGTGGCATCGGCCCTTGCACGGCCGATTTCACGATCACCGACACCGACAACAAACCCGTCTACCTTGCCAAAATCAAAGTCCATATCGCCTACGGATTCATGAGCACCCGTAAACTCGACCTCGAAGTCAGCACGAATGTCGACGGCAAAGCCCGCTTCACAGGCCTTCCCGACCGCGTGAAGCGAGGACTCTTTTTCGAAGCCAGTGAAGGCGACCGCATCGGTAATGCCTTTGACGACCCCGCTAAAACCTGCCAAGCCCAGTTAGCCATTACCCTGCGCAAACCAACCGCCGCTCCAGCTCCCTGACCCGCTCCTCCGAAGGCATGTGCATGGTGCGCCCCGTAGCTGTTATGCACTCGCCCGCCGGGGCGACTGGGCAGATCGCCGGTCTTGGTCGGAAGCCGGAAGGCGAGAGCCGAAAAAACGCAAGTTACCCAGCCCCTGACCGTCCGTCCCGTAGCACACTCCTCGTTCTTGTCCTATGATGTTTGCCAACACAACGAAGGGTCTTTCCACGTGGGTGAGTTCGGCGACAAATTCCGCAAAGCACGCGAGAGAAAAGAACTCTCGCTCGACGACGTTTCCAACGTCACCAAGATCAGTGCGCGAATGCTGCAGGCTATTGAAGAGGAACAGTTCGATCAACTGCCTGGTGGCGTTTTCAATCGCGGATTTATCCGCGCCTACGCCAAGCACCTAGGCCTCAATTCCGAAGACGCCGTCAACGACTACCTGAATTGTCTCCGCGAGGCACAAATCGATTCGCACAGGGGCTGGGAGGCGCCGGATCGCCGCGATCCCCACCAGCCCCTCCCAGCTCAGCCCGCTGCGCCTCGCGTATTCAAGCCCGTAGCCCAGCCACAACCGCCGGTCCAAGTCGAAGAACTTCCCGAACTCCAACTCCCACGCATTGCAGATCTCCGTCCCCCCAAAAAGGAATATCTCCACCGATCCTATCCAGCAAACTCCTGGATCCGCGTCGCGGTCGCCGTTGTCCTGCTGAGCACAGCCTTGTTTTTGTGGACTCGCCATTCGCGTAGCACCAAAGAAGCACGAGTCTCAGCGGCGTCGACAATGGCCCCCCCACCAGCGCCGCAGGCGTCCAGCGCAGCACCAGCGGCAACACCGACTCAAACCGCGCCTCCGCCAACATCTGCGGCGTCGACAGTCGCCACGCCCGCTCCTGTAACGCAGGACGCAACTCCGTCGGTCCAGTCCACTCCCCAAACTGATCCGCCCAAGATCGCCGCTGTGCCGGCAATCGCAGCAGCCGAGGCCGATCCCAATGCTGTCCAGGTCGAAAAGAAAGGAGATGTGACGATCCGCTCCTTCGGTGCGAGCGCCGCAAAGCCATCCGGGCAATCCGCCACGAAGTTGACGCTAGTAGTGCGCGCCAGTGAAAATTCCTGGATCTCCGTCAGCTCCGACGGACAGCCCGTCACGCAAGAAACCCTGATCGCCCCAGCCGCGACTAGTTTCCACGCCACACGTGAACTGGTCATAAGAGTCGGCAACGCCGCTGGCATAAGCTTCCTCTGGAACGGCGAAGAACTCCCGCCCCAAGGTGCCGAATCTGAAGCCAAGACGCTAATTTTCGACGCCCAAGGCATGCATTCCGCGATAACACCGCAAAACTGATGTGAGCCCGAAGCAGTTCACCGGCTTGCGTGAAGCACAAGGTCCGCACCCCGGGAACCGGTCCCACGCGCTTGATTGCGGAGGGGTCTACGGCGCCTGCCAGGACTTCCAAAGGCGAAATCAGAAGCGATGTAAGGATGCCGGCACCTTGATGTCGGGCTACTCCAACGCTTTTTCTTATCACCACCTTCATCATCCAAGCATCTCTTATGCTGACGTCGCACCTCCAATGGCAATCGCATTGGTTCCAGGCGTTGTGCTCAAAGCTAGGAGACCCGAATGGAAAGCACAATCTCGACCAAAGATCTCAAAACCAGGCTGGACGACAAAGACCGCATCACTCTCGTCGAGACCCTCGCGCCCGAGCGCTATCGCGAAGCTCATCTCCCCGGGGCCATGAACCTTCCGCCTGAACGCATCAAGGAACTCGCGCCGCAGTTGCTTCCTGACAAAAACGCGGAGATCATCACTTATTGCACCAACACACATTGACACGCTAGCGCATACGCTGCCCGTGAATTGGCGGCGATGGGATACACGAAAGTAGCGCATTATCCGCAAGGCAAGCAGGGCTGGATGGAAGCCGGGCTGCCGGTGGAAAAAGCTGCATAACACGGTCTTAGGTCGTCATTTTATTGAGGGTCCGGCCTCGCGATGTTCAAAGCGAAAGCCTTACCGAACGCTCCACCGGCGTGGTTGCGGCGCAAGATCCCGCTTCTGGTTAATTCGGTCCGAAGTGGGGTGGCACCCAGCCGTACGGAGAAAGTCGACGGTTTCCACTTGTTTTACCTTCCCGGAAAGCAACCCGCTCCTCGTCCGCAGTAGTTCTCAGCGATCTTTACCTCGGCATCAAGTGGAATTTCCACAAGGCATCCTCGGCCTCATGGATTCCCGCGCTGGGTGCGAGTTTCTACGTCGAATTCCCGACTGGGGACTTGCACAACGGACTGGGCTCCGGATTGATCGACTACTGGCTGAACACGATGGCGCAGAAGCCTTTCACGGAAAAGAGCCGCATGAACGTAAACTTCGGTTTCCTGTTTGCCGGCAACACCAGTACCGGGGCCGATTGGAATTCAAACCAAGCACGGCCACGGGTTCACGGGCGGCTTCGTCGGTACTGCACGACTTCAATTCGCGACTGACGCTCGGGGTTGAGGCCCACGCGGGCGTTGCTCATACCTCGGGACTGGGAAGAACACAACTTCAAGGATTAATCGGCGGCGAGTATGCGCTTCGTGACGGCTGCAGCCGTACCTTCGGGCTCCTTGGCGGCAGATACGAAGCCAGTCCCAGAATCGGCGGTCAGATCGGAGTTTCTGTGGATTTTCCCGCGATTTTTCAGCGCTCGGAGTCAACGAAAACAGCGATCGCCACTTCCATGACAAATATCTTAGAATCAACCTCCCTCAGAAGGAGCTTTCCATGACTTGCAAGCCCGAACTTCTACGCAGCGTACCGCTCTTTGCGTTGCTCGACGACGACGAAACCTCAGTGCTCGCCAGCCAAGTCGATGTCAGGAACTTCGCCATCCGTGAACGTATCTACAAGATAGGCGAACCGAGTGAACACGCGTACGTAATGATCTCTGGAAAGATTCGTGTCTCCACGGTGGACGAAGATCAGCAGGAGGTAGTTGTCGACGAGCCATCGAAGGGTGATTTCTTTGGTTTTGCGTCCATGCTGGAGCAGACTCCACATCAGACGACAGCCATCGCCCTGGAGGATACGGTTTGCCTGGAAGTGTCTCGGGACGACATCGCTGTGCTATTACAACGAAAGCCGCATGCCGGAATGGATCTTCTGGCTACTTTGGGGCGGCAGTTTCATGCCGCGCAGCAGCTTGTGCGCATCCGCGCCATGCGCAATCCGAACGAAATTATCGAACAGCAAGCCGGTTGGAGCGAAAGAATCGCTGACTCTGTTGCTCACTTCGGCGGGTCGTGGACCTTTATCGCGATGTTCCTCGTCGTCATGGTGATCTATTCGCTTATCAACATACTGTTGCGTGCGCGCGCCTGGGATCCATATCCGTTCATTCTGCTGAATCTCTTCCTCTCGATGCTTGCGGCCATCCAGGCGCCGGTGATCATGATGAGCCAGAATCGTCAGGACACTAAAGACCGCTTGCGCAGCGAACTCGATTACGACGTGAACCGTCGCGCAGAATCTGAGATTCAGGGGTTAGCCCGAAAGTTAAATCTACTGGACGAGAAGATCGACGACATCGCGAATGTCATTCGCAAGAATGGAAGCCGTTAATGGTGAGGCTTGCCAGCCAAGACAGTAGAGGCAACACCTCCTAACCGCGCGACCTGGCGATCAACTGCGCCCCCAAATTCGCCAGGGCAGTATCCTCGGCCGATGACAATCCACTGACCCCGATCGCTCCAGCGGTCTCCCCATTTATGTTGACCGGGACGCCGCCGCCCCAGCCTACGAACCGTGAGTCGCCATAATATGCAATGTCGTGCCCTTTTTCGGGATGCTTTGCCTTGTCTCCGATCTCCTGGGTGGGCTTGCCTGTCCGCGCTGCTGTGCAAGCTTTGTTCATCGCAATCACAATCGATGGCAACGGCACTTCATCCATGCGGGCAAAGGCGATGAGTTCCCCGTGCGAGTCCGTGACGGCAACCGCGACGGCTTTTTGCGCCTGCTGAGCGTTTTCTACAATCAGGTCGAGTGCCTGTTTCGCATCCTGGTAGTCGAGGTTCACGTGGTTTCGCATCTCGTTGTTAGCCGTGAACAGGATAACGCTGCCGAGGCACGAGGCGAAATACAAAACCGGACTGGACACTGTCCAGTCCGGTCGCGGAGGACGGCAATCAGAAAACGGCTTTGAGCACAAATTGAATCAATCGTTCAGGAGAGGCAACGCCTCCTTGCACCGTCGAAGTGACGACTCCAAATCCAGCCGCTCCGAAACCGGTCGCAGGCATCGAGAAATATGGATGGTTGAAGAGATTGAAGAACTCGGTTCGAAATTCGATCCCCATTCTTTCAGTCACGTTTGTTCTCTTGAAAACCGCAAAGTCAAAGTTGTTGATGCCGGGACCCCGCAGAACGGGATCAACGCGAGACTCCGTCCCAGGACCGAAGTCGGGCGGGGTGGCGAAGCAGTTGGTGTTGAACCATTGCGCGAGGTGTCCACCGCCCGTTTTTCGGTCACATCCGGGTACGACGTTCGGACGGATGTTGGCGACGCCAAGATTGGCTGCTTCGAGAGGAGTCGAACCGGCGTAGGTGATCTTTAATGGGAAACCTCGTTGGAAGGTCGTGATTCCATCAACTCCCCAACCCGAGACCAGGCCATTGGCGATGCCAGAGAAGTTGTTGGCAAATTTCTTGCCGTGGCCGAACGGCAGGTCGAGAACATAGCTGATCACAAGCCGCTGCGAAACATCCTGTGACGAGAGTGACCGTTCTCCTCTCAAATTATTCCAGTCCTGTACCCCTCCCACACCGCCTGTCGGGCCTTCGAGCCAACTCGTAAGAGTGTCCGTGTTGGACAGGAGCTTGGCATTGGTATAAGCCACCAGCAACGTTCCACCACCCTGGAATCGCCGGGTTACAGTAGCCTGCAGAGAGTTATATGAGCTGTCGCAGCAGCCGTATCCAGCCAAGGAAAGTCCGTTGTACTGCGGATACGGACGTTCCAATTGACCCGCTGCGACGGTGGCGCCGTTTAGCGATGAGTTGGGGTTGGCGCCCTGCATCGGGTTCGCCACTTGCGTGGCTAGGGCGGCACCCTGCGACCAGAGCGTGTCGGACAACTGATTGATATTGGTCGAATATTGTTGCAGGTGTACCCCGCGGGAACCGGCATACGCCACATCGGCAAAAAATCCTGCGGGCAATTGCCGCTGGATGTCCAGATTCCACTGCTGCACGTAGCCCCACTCCGGATTTCCGTGTCCGCTGATTCCATAATAGGGAGCCAGTGTTGGACTGCCGTTCGCGGCTACGAAACTCGATATGTTGGGCGTAGCCAGGCCGGTGAAGTTGCGGCCCGGCGGCGCGATGATTCCGCCACTTCCGAAGGGACCTGGCTGGGCGCAGCCGAAAGCATTGGGACCTCTGGTCGCAAATACCGAACTACCGGCGAAATTGAAAGAGCACCCGGCCCCATCCAACATGGCAGTGGGTGTGATGTAGGAGTCGGTTGTTGCGTGAAGAGGCGTGCTGGCAAGGTTCACCACGTCGTTGTCCGGATTCAACCCAAACGAGACGTAATTCGGAATATAGAAAATTCCGTATCCGCCGCGAATAACGGTTTTCTGATCCAGACCATAAGCAAATCCGAGGCGCGGAGAAAATGCTTTCTTGTCCATCGGAATGTTGTTCTCGCTTGAATTTCGGCCTGTCTTGACAAGAAATGCATCGCCCGAGCACGAACTCCCGGCCGTTGCACCGCAGCCGGTCACCGTTCCGTTGGTAGCCAGGGGATCCCAGTAACTCAGTCGTCCGTATGCATCGGACCAGGTGCCCTGCAGCTCGTAACGAAGGCCGAAGTTCAACGTGAGTTTCGCAGTTACGTGCCAAGTGTCATCCACATAGAACGCCCGGTAAACCTGCAAGCCCTTCGTCTCAGCAGGTACCTGAGCAACCCCCTCAGTCTGGTTGACGAAGCTTCCCTGATTTTGCGAAAGCCCGAGCACGAAATCCGCGAATGCGAAGTTAGGATTCGTAACCAGGTTCGCCCCTCCGGTCGAGGTGGTCCAGTTTCCTCCGAACGCGAATGCACCGCTCGCGATGTTGGTCTGGAAGTAGTTGTCTAAACCGTACTCAAACTGGGCCCCTGTCTGAATCGTGTGCTTACCACGAATCAGCGTAAATGCTGGAGTCACGTTGTACTGCGTATTGTGGTCTCCGATCGCGCTATTTCCTTGGGTCCGTCCGACGTCACTGGGGAAGGGAAACGCGGGAGTTGGTGGCGTCCGCATGGTGTCGGGCGGACTATTGTAGGTAGAAGGCCAACCCAGGTTCGTAAGGTCATATGGCGCAAGTAAGGGATTGCGCCCGTAGACGAATCGGCTGCCGGAAATATTGACGTCGAGAATTGTCCGGGGCGTAAACACGTGATTGACGCCAATCACGAGCATCTTGGTGTGATATTTCTCCGCGCAACGATCGAGACAAAGCCCGGTTCCGAGAGGATCCACCGGCAAATCGGTCAATCCGAAATAGGCGAACCTGCCGAACAGTCGGGTGTTGGCGCCGATGTTCTGGTCTCCGCGGGCTACGAACTCATTGGTATTGCCTCCAGAGGGTGCCGCGCTGAGATAGTTATTGACGTCGCCCGGCAGGTTAGGCGCCGGGAAATATTTTTGCCACATCACGCCGGCCGCTTTGCTGAATTCGGAGTTAGGTATGCAGTTTCCTAGACACGTCGGATTGCCGGGATCGAGTCCATATTGCGTCTGCCGCGCCCCCGTGGTCGCGTTGACACTATAGGGGTCATAAAGCTGACCAGCAGCGACGCTGCACAGGCCACTGGCGCTGAGAGTACCACCGGCGCCGCCCTGGGCTGTGGGCAGAGTACACAAAGATGAAAAGTCTCCGGTCAGCATGGCGGGTTGTGGGACAGTGGTCGTGAACGGAGACCCGGTGCGCTGTCGGTACTGCTCCCAGCTCACATAGAAGAATGTTTTGTCCTTAATCACCGGCCCGCCAACCTGGATTCCGTATTGGTTCTGCGTCCACGGTGGAGGTTCGTTCGCTTTCCCGTTCGCCAGCTGTGTCTGTTTATTGAAATACTCATTGGCGTTAAGCACTTTGTTGCGGAAGTACTCATACGCGGAACCGTGCCAGCTGTTTGTTCCAGACTTCGTGCTGAGGTTTACAACGCCGCCGGAAAACTTTCCCCACTCGGCACCAAGATTGTTGTACTGCACCTTGAACTCACCGATGGAGTCTTGCGTAGGAATGATTATGGGAAGATTGATGTAGCCGATGTTCAGAGGCTGACCGTCGACATATTGTGCGCCTTGATTCGCGAACGATCCTCCCACCTGATAGTTACCCCAGCTAAAGGGGTTTTGACCCACTGGAGAACCGCCGGAACCTCCCTGGGCTACGGCCGCCGGCGAAACCGTGATGAGGTTGAAGATGTTGCGGCCATTCAAGGGCAATTCGCCTGCTTTTCGTTGCTCCACGACCTGCCCCAGGGATGAGGATTCCGTCTGCAATAACGGGACCTCTGAACTCACTTCGACCGTCTCGCTGACTTGACCAATTGTCAGCGTGGCATCGACCCGAGTATCCTGCTGCACTTCAACGACGATGCCTTGACGCACGAAGCGTTTGAATCCCTGCTTCTCAATATCAACGCGGTATTGCCCTTGGAAGAGGTTTACAAAGGTAAAGTGACCGTCATCTCCGCTATTTTGCGTGCGCTTCTCGGAGGTGCTCAGATTCGTCACAGTAGCCGTCGCCCCGGCCACAGCGGCACCGGAGGAATCCACGATGGTTCCCGAGATCGAACCATAGGTGGATTGCGCATTCAGCGAGACGCAGAAAATCGCGATCGAAACAACCAGTGACAATGCGGCAACACAGCAGCGCCGAGACGGCATGGTCTCCCCCAGAAGATGGAATGAGTTCCAGAACAGCGCTCAAGATTCGCTGCTACTCCGTTCGCGAAGACTTTTTCTTGAGAGTTCTCTGCAACGATTACGCCGCGCAGTGACGATTTGTACCAGTCGTGGGAATCAAGGAAGCGCAATCGGACAAACGAAGACCCGGAGAACAGAAATTGGCAGAGTTGGTGTTAGTACCGCCTAGGGATGATTGGCTTCTTTTCGCAGGAGGGCGTAAAGGAAAGGTTTGCCGGTTGGTTTCTGGCTGCCGCCGCGAGGTTCAATGGTAACGAACACGGCATCGATCTCCGATAGCTGTTTCGGGTCATCGATTTTCAAGACCCAGCGGCGGTTCGACTCACTGTCCATGTAGAGGATGCCAAGGTTCGTTGCACGATTTTGTTCTTCCGCATCTCGCTGCCCCCAGACTTGGAAGGCACTTGCATTCTTTACACCCGGCTGTCGATCAAGATCGAAAGCATAAAAGACTAAGGATTTGTTTTGCGTGTAAAACACTCGGCCAAACGGCTTGCGGGTGCGGCTGCCGCTGTCCACATCGAAAACATCGGCGATATAGAGTTTGCGAGCCCCCATTAACTCACGGATATCACGATCCGACGATAGGTATTGCGCATCGTCTTTCAACCTGCGCTCCTGATCGCTTGCGGCGGCTTCCAGTTCGTCAACCTTGGTTTGCAGTGATGTTGTCCGTAGCAGCGTCTTCTCGTGATCAACCCTGAGGGTTGTGAGCTCCGCCTGAAGCAGTTGGTAGGATTGCTCAGCCTTCCGAAGTTGGCTCAAGATTTCATCTTTTTCAATAGAGGCCTGGTGTAATTGCTCCACCGTTTTCGTGTCAGCCACGGCAGCTACAGCGGAATGCGTCTCTGCAGACTGTAGGGCCGACTCCAGTCTTGATGCTTCGTGCTGCGCCTTCGCCAATTCAGACTGCAGCTGCAAAAGCTCTTCCTTCTGAGTGGCAATGAGTTCTGCTTTGGCACTGCTATCAGAAACGTCGGGACGGCTTGAAGCCGTCAGGAAATTCCTTGGTTCCGCTACCCGGGCGCGACTCCCCATCCAATGCATGGTCCCGGCGAGGACGACAAGAACGCATGCCGCAAGCGCACCCAACCACCACCGGGAGCCGACATTTCGCAGCTCCAATAAATACGGTGAGCTTCCGGATCCGGCGCGTTCATCGGAGACACAATCCCCATCGTCTATTCGTCGCAGTCGGGCCAGCAAATGATCGCGACCTGGCTCATTGTCCCATTCTTCGGTTTCGTGGTTCTGATCCCAGGTTGCGGCCAGGAAAGGCATGCCCAGAGCACCGATCAACGAGTATTCCTCGCAGACTTGACGGCAGGGGCGGCACACACGGAGGTGATTGTTCAGCTCGAGCTGCTCAATCTCACTGATTAATCCCCGGTGTGCGAGTAGTGCTAGTTCTTTGAACTTCTGGTGATCACCCAGTCGTTCGTTTATATGCATGGTGTCTTTCCTTGAACCTCTTTACCGCCGGGCTCTTGCGTAAGCGCTCCAGGCCACGATACAAGTGGTGCCGGACGTTGCCCAAGGGCTCGTTGAGCCGTTCACTTATTTCCCGCAGTTCGAGACCCTGAAAATAAAACAGCTCAAGAGTGGCGCGCTGCATTTGGGTGAGCTCCTCAAATGCGCACAGCAGGGATGCGAAGTCAATACGCAATCCGACTTCGCGCTCAACATTATCCTCTCCTTGCAGAGTATCGTCCAAAGAATCGATATCTGTACCAGAGTAAAATCCTCTGCGCGTCAAATGGGAGCGGCGATCTCGCGCCCGGCTGAACGCGATCTGCACCAGCCACGTCTTGCAGCTTCCTTTTGCCTGGTCGAATTGTGAAGCTTTCTGATAGATGGCTAGGAAGACTTCCTGCACTACCTCTTCGGCTTCGCTCTTATCGTTCAGCACGCGTAGTGCAATCGCATACACCAGTCGGGAGTAACGAGTGTAAAGCTCGTCAAGCGCGCGGTGATCTCTGGCCTGAACCCAAGCCATTAATTCTTCGTCGGCTGGGGAGAGGCTTTCTCGCTTGTGTGACCGAGCAAGCTCATCCTCTCGTCCGTTCTCCCACACCATGGGAAACGGCAGCGCACGACCATTCGGAGGGGAGCTCATCGTTGCTGGGATAGCAGATTGCGGAAGACTCGATGCGCACAAGGCTTAAGTCAGCGAGCGTTCCTTAGTCACAGAACCTAGGGCGCACCATACATCACCTCGACGAAAAGTTTCCAGAAGAAAACCGCTAAAAACACGATCTCAAAAAAATTCCTAAAGCACGGTACAAACTCGCCGCGTGCGACGTATATATAGGATCGGATTTCACGTCGAAAGATTTTGTCCGCACCAACCGCGTCGACTGTGTTAGCGTTCGCTTCATTGAAAGACCGTTTACGGATTTGGGGATCGAGGTACAAGCAGATCGGGGTTCTATGGGTGCGAGGTGCTTCAGGTTCGTTGTCCTGGTTTCTCTGCTTGCAGAACTTCACGCGCAGTCTACCAATGCATCGCTGACTGGCAGGATCACGGACCCGAATAAGGCTGTCATTCCTTCTGCGATCGTGACGGTGATCAATACCGGCACTGGGATTCGCTACCGAGGCAAGACCAACGAAACAGGCCAGTATTATGTGAGCAATCTACCGCCCGGCCGCTATCGCATTGAAGCCGAAAAACTGGGGTTTAAAGCCGTCATTCAGTCCGGCGTCATCCTTCACGTGCAGGATGCCCTGGAGGTGAATTTTGAGATGACCTTGGGCTCGGCTACCGAAAGCGTTACGGTCGCGGGCGAATTTTCTCCGCTTGACACAGAATCATCAACAGTAAGCACGGTCGTCGAGCAACGGAAAGCCAATGAACTGCCATTGAATGGCCGAAATGTTTTCAATCTCATTGTGTTGGCTCCTTCCGTGATCCCACAGGGAAGTTCCACAGGGACTCCCATCGGCGTAAATCCATTTGGATGGGGCAACTATCAGGTAAGTGGTTCATTCGGAAACCAGAGCGCGCAGTACTTGGATGGACAGCCGCTGAACATCGGATACATCAACCTGCCGGTCCTCATTCCCACCCAGGATTCGATTCAGGAGTTTAAAGTCCAAACCAGCAACCTCGGAGCCGAATGGGGACATTTTGCCGGGGGCGTGACCAACCTGAGCACAAAAGGTGGAACGAACCGCCTCCATGGGGAAGCCCATGAATACTTACGAAATCGTATTTTCAACGCTAACGACTTCTTCCTGAATGCCGCGGGCAAACCGCGGCCGCCATGGGTACAAAATCAATTCGGAGCAGACGCCGGTGGCCCTCTGCGCTTGCCTCACTACAACGGGCGCAATCGAACGTTCTGGTTTGGCAGCTGGGAGAGCTTTCGTCTGCGCATTGGGCAGCCGTCCACGGCGACGGTTCCGACCGCCGAAGAGCGCGCCGGCGATTTTTCTTTGATCGCCACCCCGATTCTTGACCCCTGCGCGGGCGCGTTCAACGCGGAGGGTGCTTGTCCGCAGAGCACTGCCGTCCCTGTGCCATTCGCTGGCAACGTTATTCCACTCAATCGAATCAATCCCACCTCCCAAGCGCTGCTCCATCTTTGGCCAAACCCCAACAGTGATGGTGTCATTACACCCAACGGCACAATCAACAATTTCAACACGGTCACGCATACGGGGGGTAATCAAGATCAGGTTGTGGGACGCCTCGACCAGGACATCACGCTGCGACAAACCTTGTTTTTTCGATTCAGCTACTGGAAGGTTAAGGATCTGCCCATCGATCCCCTGGGTGATGGCCTGTGCGCGGATCGTTGTTCGGAGAACTATTCCACCCAAGCCGCAGTTCTGGCCTACAACTACAACATTAGCTCAACTACAGTATTTGACTTCAACGCCAGTGTCAGCCGATTCAAATACAACCGGTCACCCAAAAACGCTGGCTTCGACCTGACCGCCATCCGTTGGCCCGCGAGTTACAACGAGGTCGTGCCCTCGGTCATGCGCACTCCGCCAACTCCATGCGTGGCCAATTTCTCCGATCCGATCATGTGCTCCCAGGGCCAGAGCTACATTCAGGACCGGGATACTCAATACAATCTGTCTCCCAGCCTCACACTGATTCGCGGCCGTCATCGCTATCACTTGGGTATGCAATCCGAAGCGGGCTTCGACAACTATGCACAAACGAATGTCGCCAGCGGAGCCTTCGATTTTTGCGCCTCCAGCCAGCCTTGCTTCACCGGTTTCTCATTTGCGGATTTCTTGCTCGGCTATGCCGATAACTACAGCAACTTCGAAAACCATTTCTTTGCGCAAGCGGTCGTACCTGCTTTTACTGCGGGAAAGCAGGCTTATCACGCGTTCTACGCAAATGACACTTGGCATATTGCGGAAAACCTGACGGTTAACCTCGGTCTTCGTTACGAGTTACAGAGTCCGTGGACCGAGCGCCACAACCGTCTCTCCTACTTCGATCCCAGAGCCGTCAGTTACATCAATCCATTCCTGCCCTCCGGGTCTCCAACCGTGATGGGCGATGTTTTCCTTGTGCCGCCCGGGACGCGCAGCAATCTGCCGCTCGAGAAAGACAATTTCGCGCCTCGCCTAGGGCTTGCATACCGTCTCACGCCAAAGATGATTATTCGTAGCGGCTATGGCATTTTGTGGATACCAAGCGTGGTCTCGTTCGCTCTCAATCCCATCAACGATATGGTGAACGCTCCTGGTACGACCTACACGGGTACGGTTGACGGCACTCATCCGTACAACTCGATTTCCCTGCCATTTCCAGAAGGTATCGCTTCCCCACCTGGCCGCAGCCTGGGAGTACTGGGCACACAGCGGTTTCTTACCCACACGGTTCAATCCATCACTGAGGTGAACCGGGATCATCATCCGCAGGGCTACGTTCAGCAATGGAACCTGAGCATTGAGAGACAACTGCCGGCCGGGTTTTCGCTTGCAGCAGCTTACGTAGGTTCCAAGGGAACACACCTGCAGCAATACTCGTTGCAGATGGATCAGATCTCCGACCCGCTGCTGGCGCAAGCGGCCGCGCAGTATGCGGCTGGAGGCAAGTCTGCGGTCACCTTATTGAAGGCGGTGCCGAATCCCTTCTTCGTCCACGGTCAGGCTCTAGCCTTGGCGGCTTCCACAACGACCGTGGGTCAGTTGCTTCGGCCGTATCCTCAGTTCACGAGTGTCGAACTGGCTGGACAGGGAACATTCGACAGCATTTATCATTCTCTGCAAATCACCGCACAAAGGCGATTCGGCGGAGCCGGCTCTCTGCTGGTTGCTTACACAAACTCCAAACTGATCAGCAACACCGACACCCTCACATCGTGGCTGGAGAACAGTGTTGGTGGCATTCAAGACAACAATAATCTCAGGGGCGAGCGCTCGCTTTCCTCGCAGGATGTACCCCAGCGTTTGGTGATCAGTTATGTCCTGGACCTGCCCTTCGGGCAAGGGAAGAAGTATATGGCGAATGTAGGCCGAACCATGAATGGCGTAATTGGCGGCTGGGGCGTCGACGGCGTCACCACGTTCCAACGCGGCTTTCCCCTGGTGTTCGGCAACGGACAGGCCAACGATGCTGCACTCTTTGGCGCTCGATCGCGCCCCAACATCGTGGCGGAATGTGATAAAGAGAAAAATGGAGCGCGCATCACACGTCTGAACCAATGGTTCAACACGGATTGCTTTACCGCCCCGGCAGACTTTACTTTCGGCAATGAGTCACGAGTCGACGCAACTCTCCGTTCCGACGGGGTCAATAATTTCGATTTTGCTGTCTTCAAGAAAGTGCTGCTCCGGCCGGAGGGAGGAATGGGGTTTGAGTTCAGAATAGAGTTTTTCAATCTGTTCAATCGGCCACAGTTTGCTCCGCCGAATACGACCTGCTGTCGGGACAACAATGCTGCGTTCGGATTTGTCACCAGCACTGCACAAGGCACGAATTCTCGACTGATTCAATTTGCGCTGAAATTCTTCTTCTGACCTAATATGACGTCCGCGAGCGGAACAATTCGTGAAGTGCTTAAACCTTTCGCAGGTTGCTTGTGCCTGTTGCTGCTGACGCTTGGTGCAACGAATGATCACCCTTTCTTGTTCGACGTGCAAACACCTCATGGGCTCGACTTCCAACTTCAGAATTCGCCGACCTCTCAGAAATATCTCATCGAAACCATGCCTGGAGGTGTCGCGCTTCTCGACTACAACCATGACGGACTGCTGGACATCTTTTTTGTGAACGGCGGCGGAATCAGCGATCCCAACCTGCCCGAGAATTTTCATCGCAGCGAGCCCCGCTACTGGAATCGCCTGTATCGGCAAAATCGGGACGGCAGTTTCACGGATGTGACGGAGCAAGCCGGGCTGGCATCTGCCGGCGACGGCAATTACGGGATGGGCGTCGCGGTCGGGGACTACGATAATGATGGTTATCCCGACCTTTTCGTTACGAGCTACGGTAAGAACATCCTTTACCACAATAATGGAGATGGAACCTTCACCGACGTCACCTCGAAGGCTGGTGTTGCCGGTGGCGGATGGTCGGTTTCTGCAGGCTTCTTTGATTATGACAATGATGGCCACCTCGATCTGTTCGTCACGCGATACATGGAGTGGGATATGCAGCACAGCAAAGATTGCGGCGGAGAATTTCATACCTACTGCCCCCCGGGAGAATTTCCTCGCACCACCAACTTCCTTTATCACAATCGTGGGGACGGCACTTTCGAAGATGTGAGTGCGCGTTCCGGCATCTCAGCCAAGAAAGGGCATGGTCTGGGTGTCGCATTTGCCGACTATGATGGCGACGGCTTCACTGACATCTTTGTTGCCAACGACGGCATGCAGCAGTATCTGTTTCACAATAACGGCAACGCTACATTTACCGAGGTTGGGCTTCAGGCGGGCGCAGCATTGAACTCCGACGGCGGACCTTTATCAGGCATGGGAGTGGCGTTCCAGGATTATGACAATGATGGTCGTCCGGACGTCGTTGTGACTACTCTTCCTCGGCAAACTTACGGCATGTTTCACAACGACGGCCAGGGTTCTTTCAGCGATCAGGGATTACAAACCGGTGTCATGATGCTCTCGGGTTCGACATCAGGGTGGGGGGTAGGACTCGAAGATTTTGATAACGACGGACAGAAAGATCTGTTTGTGGCCCAAGGCCATGTCCTCGATAACGTCGAAAAGATCGATCCATCACTGCATTTCCTTGAGCCCACGCTGGTTGCGATGAATCATCACGGACGCTTCGAACCCGTGAATGCAGGCACGGAAGCGTTGGTGGCTGCACGGGGTGCTGCGTTTGGCGATCTCAATAACGATGGATCGATCGATGTTGTGACTACGATCCTTGGCGGTCGTCCTCAGGTATTTATGAACCGAGGTGGCACCAGCCATTGGCTTACGATTACACTCCGCGGTACGCGCAGTAATCGCGACGGCTTGGGAGCACGCGTGCTCGTAAACGGCCAAACTCGGTTCGTCACGACCGCCGGAAGCTACGAGTCGGCCAGTGATAAACGGATACATTTTGGTTTGGGTGCGGCGAAGGCTGCGAGAGTAGAAGTATTCTGGCCCTCGGGAGAGCACCAACTCCTGAATGATGTCGCGGCCGATCAGTTCCTTGAGATTCGAGAACCTGAACATCGCTGATCGAACGATCGCGGGTAACCTTGTGCATACGAGACATCACATCCAGCTACTCAGACTGGGAATTGTTTCCATTTCGCTAGCTCTCTCTGTGGCGCAGCGCTTGTACGGACAGACGATATCCCCGGATGCGATGACGCATTGGAATGCTGCGCGTGACGCGGAATCACGAAAGCAATTCGATGTGGCCGTAATGGAATACCGAAAGGTGACGGAGCTGGAGCCAACGGCTCCGATGGGATTCGTGAGTCTGGGTCAAGCCTACATGGAGCGTGGAGATTATGGTGTTGCCATCCAGCCTCTCAAGCATGCCCTCGAATTGGACGGTAGCCTTGCATCTGCTCATCAACTGCTTGGTTACGCATTGCTGTCACAAGGGTATGCAGCCGAAGCCATTCCGCACCTTGAAACCGCGCGCGAGAGCGGCGCACTGGGGATTGCACAACTCGAAACCGGCCACTTTGCTGACGCCATCACAAATCTGAACGCTGCGCTGCAAAAGCGGCCCAATGATCCCGACCTGCTCTATTACCTCGGCCGCGCCAGTGGCTTGCTTTCGAAGCAGGCGATCGACACACTACTGGCTGCGTATCCGGACTCAGCTCGAGCCCACCAGTCGATGGCTGAAAATCTGCTCGTGCTTCGCAGGACCGAGGAAGCGCAAAAAGAGCTCGAACAAGCGCTCAAAATCCGACCCGACACCCCTAACCTGCATCTGGAGCTTGGACAGGTCTTCGCGCTTTCTTCTCGCTGGCCGGAGGCGGAACAACAGTTCCGTGCGGAAGCGGCACAACAACCCGGGAATGCGGAAGCTGCGTATCGACTGGGTGACGCTTTGCTGCGCCAGGGTAAAGCAAGCCAAGCCCGTTCCGCGTTGGAGCATTCCAATAATTTGCAACCACAAATGCCTGAGACGCTTTACTCGCTCGGCAAAGCACAATCCCTCGAAGGCGATACGACTTCCGCCGAGAAATCATGGCTCGGCCTTCTTTCCATCGAGAAAGAAGGAGAATTAGCCGCGCAGACGCATTTCGCGCTGGCTGGACTTTATCGCAAGCTGGGTCGAATGACGGAGGCGGCTCGCGAAATGAAGGAATTTCAACAACTGCAATCTACCAATAGCCGACCATCAAGCTCGAGTCCCCAGCGGTAGCATCCCGCCAAAAACGCAGAATCGGCTAACAGGAATTGGCGTGGTTGTGAATTGGAGCAAGCGGTGAACGATTGGCTGTTGTATGACCGTGATCTGCTGTTGCTCGGACCAAAGCGCAACGCGGTAATGGAACTATGGGAGATCGAGCGCTATGGCAGGGACAGCTACGGCGATCCTGAGTATGTTTCGCTCTACGGAATGCGGCCAGCAGAGTGGCATGCAACTGGTGTGCGACTCCTCGGTCGCACGGCGGTCGAATGCACGTGCGATAAATTGGGCCATGCGATTAGCCAAGACGTTGCCGCAATTGTGTCCACATACCCGCTCACAGCGGGCACGCTAGTTGTCGATCCGTTTGTTGGCTCCGGCAACACACTGTATTGGATTCTGCGAAGCATCGCTGATGCGCGGGGCACAGGGTTTGAGTCGGATGTTCGAATCTTTAGCCTCACTCGTCAAAATCTCGCAGCCCTGAGGTTACCCATCGAGATCGTGAATGCTGACTATCGCTCGGGGCTGACCGGCATAAGCCTGGTCCCGAATGAGCTCCTGGTTGCGTTCATCGCTCCGCCCTGGGGTAAGGCTTTGGACATAACATCGGGGCTCGACTTACGTCGCACATCGCCACCTGTAACCCAGATCGTAGACTTGCTGCTGCGCAGATTTCGCGAGAACAAACTCCTGTGCGTCGTGCAGATCTATGAAATCGTCTTCCCCGACTCCATGGCCGAACTGAAAGGGCGCTTCGACTGGTCAACCGAGCGAATCTACGATCTGAATACGCCAGGACAAAATCATGGAATTATTCTCGGTACCAAGGGGTGGATCCCCCGATGTTGCCAGCAGGAGGGCGGCTGATGGCTGGTTAGTCCAACGCAACCTCCGAGGTGAAATCGTTGCGCTGCCCAAGGCGGACCGAGTCAGCAGAGTGAATTTCTCTGGTATCAACAGGGGCTCATCGAATGGCTGCAAAAGACAGGTCTCCACATCTGAGTTCCAAAGTGTGGGATCTCGCGCGACTTCGATCCATAAGTATGTGATTCGCGGGAAGTTACATGATGTCTACTCGGTATCTTGAACACAACGGAATCCGAGAGCGCCGGATCGATCCATGCTGGGCGACATCAGCAATAATTTACCGTGCTGGCCTAGCTTGTATGCCTGGGGAAAATACCAAATGGATCCTTGTGGCTGATAGTAACTGCCACCCCGCAAAATTCCTCCTCGAGTGTGTTCATCCGTGAATTCTTCCGTCCATTGCCATACATTTCCTACGAGATCGAGTACGCCGAACGGGCTGGCACCTTGCGGGTGCGAATCGACTGCGTCGGGACCGCGCATCGTGCGGCTTTTGTCCGGAATGGGAACAGCTTCCGGGTTCCAACTGTTTCCCCAGGGATAGAGCCGTCCATCAGATCCCTGCGCTGCATACTGCCACTCCCATTCATGGGGCAAACGCTTGCGTGCCCAGGCCGCGTACGCCCGCGCATCCTCCAGCGAGACCCACGTAACAGGCTTACGGTCCCAGCCCGATGGGAAGTGGCCGTCCTTCCAGTCGCGCAGAAAATTAAGATCATCCTGAGGATGGTAGTGAGTCGCATCCAGAAACCTTTTGAACTGTGCATTCGTCACCGGACATTTGTCGATCCAGAACGCATTGATGTGCATGGGATGATCGTGGAAACGTCGAGGAGTGTCTTCCCAGGGATATTGGACGTCTACACCTATGTCGTTGAAGCCTTCAATCTCAATACCTTCCACACGAAACTCGAACTCTGTGGCCGGAATCCTGACCATGTCCGCAGGCGCGGCAGATGACTGTCTGGCTGCCGTGATCGGCACCATTTGTTGCGCTAAGACTTTCCAGACATGAGAGTAACTCGCCAGTGGCCGAGCAGTAAGCTCTTTCATCTTCGACATCAACGATGTGATTTTTTCGTCAGGGCTCGTGCGCGACGCAAGTACCGCGCCATAGCCGTGCGCCTCGACGGGAAAACTGAGAAATACCCCGCCGTCGCGGCGCTCCGGTATGAGTTCAATTCCGTGGTAGAGATCGTAGTAGTGCCGTGCGTCGGCTGCCGCTAGTTCGATCTGCGGTCCACTTACGTCGTACTCGTTGCGATTCACGATCGTCCACAGGTTGTCGTCGCTCAGCGGCCAACGGCTAGCAAAAATCCCATACCGCAGCATGGGCGTGAGGGGTTCCCATCCGGAACTGATAAGAAACGGGCTGACTGCACGCTCGATCGTGGCTATGCGGCGGGTCGCCTCCGCATCACCGGGAGTGATGCCGTTCCATATGCCCCAGATGTTTTCCCAACTCTCCCACCCGATACCGTTGAAGAACGCGAACTGGAGATCGTCGGTCTTGTCGCGCTTCCAGCGATCAGAAATATTCACCATGTGCCTCGACTCGAGCCATTTGTATTTGTCCAGGGTCGGAACGAAGGGAAAGGAATACTGGCCCCACGTCAGTACGTTCCATGCCAGGGCTTCATCCGACGGGTCACCCTCGGGTTCAAAGGCGAGCGCGTGGCCGGTCTTATCGGCCGCGGTTGAGAAAGCCAGCGGGACGCCGTCCTGGGTATCGCCGTTAATCCCGTCCGCGCCGATTTCGGCCATCAGTTCCGCGATTGCCTGGGGCCAGGGCTTGCCAGGGTCTCTTGTTCCCTGGTCCCACATCATCATGGGGAAGAGCACGCGCACGCCACGACGATGAAAATCAGCGACCATCTGTTTCACGCCCGCGACTCCACCAGGCATGCTACGAATCATGTCGTGCTGGTTGCGGTTATCGATCCCCATATTGGGGTACGTTGGCCAAATCAGGACTGCATCAATGCCTCCGTAGCGTTTTTCAAGATCGTCCACGTAGCGATCCACGGTGTAGCGGTGCGGGACTGGATCATAGAAGTATCTGTCTTGCACCATCATTTGCGGCTGAAAGAAACTTGACTGTGTCCACTTCAGGGCGGGCAGATCGTACCGGGAGCCATCGTATCCGATCCGGATGCGGCGCTCGTTCCGCCAATGACTGAGGTCACTTAACCATTTTTCGTGCTCGTCCGAGGAGCAGGCTGCGGTCCCTCCCTCCCACGCTCCCCTCATTACCAGGCAGACCGGGGTCGGGATCTGCTGACCCTCGGGACGGAAGGCCGAGTCCTGCGCCAATCCCGACCTGCAAAACAGCACCAGTAATATGACCACTCCAAAGATTCTCGAGATCATGAGTGCCCCCTCCCGAACGAAATGCGGTGCCCAATATAACGTTCCAAGTCTTATTCTGTCCCTCGAGCCAACCGCGGCTGCCAGTTCTCTGATCCCAGCCAGAAATTCAGCTGTTTACTTTTCACTTGACAAATCGCGATGTCGAAACTAAAGGTAAGCAATCGTAAATGAACGACAGAGCCCGACTCGCGGCGGATCTGCGCTCGACATTTCCGTTCCATGATGGTTTATTGCAAGAGCTCGAGTCAGGCGGAGGTCACACTTGGAAAACAAATCCGGGAACATCTCACGGCGTGATTTTGTAGTAAGGGCTGCCATCGGCAGTGCGGGTGTCGTCATTGCGAACTCGCCGCTTCTTGCCGCGACTCCTCAGAAGTCGGCAACGATGATCGGTGTTCCTTTTGACGCGCGGGAACGGGTTCGGCTGGGCATCATCGGTGTCGGAGGACGTGGTACAAGTTTACTTCGTGACCTGCTGGCGGTAGACGGTGTCGAGGTAAAAGCGATCTGCGATGTGGTGTCCGACAAGGTCGCCCACGCCCAGAAGATGGTCACGGATGCGGGCCAGCCCCAGCCCGCAGGCTTCAGCAAGGGCGATTTCGACTTTAAGAATCTCAATCAGCTTGAGTTGGACATGGTCTACATCGCGACACCGTGGAACTGGCATGTGCCCATGGCGGTTGACACGATGCAGAACGGAAAACACGCCGCGGTGGAAGTGCCGGCCGCCACAACCTTGCAGGAGTGCTGGGATCTGGTGAACATGTCTGAAGCTACTCGCAAGCACTGCGTCATTCTCGAAAATTGCTGCTATGGGGAATCTGAGTTGATGGTCCTGCAGATGGTTCGCGATGGCGCCTTGGGCGAGATCTCGCACGGCGAAGCCGCATACCTCCACGATTTGAGAAGCATTGTTACTGCGAATGAGGGTGAAGGCTTGTGGCGGCGAGTCCCGCACATGAAGCGCAACGGGAATTTATATCCGACGCACGGCCTCGGCCCTGTAGCTCATTACACGGATATCCATCGCGGCGACCGATTCGATTACATGGTATCGGTAAGCTCGCTCGAGGCATCTTTGAGTGCGTACGTGAAAACACGTTTTCCCGAAGGGGACCCGAAGCGCTCGGAGAAGTACATTTGTGGCGATATGAACACAAGCATCATCAAGACCTTGAACGGGCGGACGATTCTCTTGCAACACGACGTTGTAAATCCCCGGCCCTACAGCCGGTTGAATATGATTCAGGGCACGAAAGGGATTTTTGCGGATTATCCGGCTCGAATTTTCATCGATGGCCAGAAGGATGAGGAGTGGCAGAAGGTCGATGCCTTCAAGGAAAAGTACGAGCACCCGCTGTGGAAGAACAATGGTGAGATGGCCCGCAAAACAGGCGGGCATGGAGGAATGGACTACATCATGAATTTCCGGCTGATGGATTGCATCAGACGGGGTCTTCCACCTGACATTGATGTTTACGACGCGGCGGCGTGGAGTGCGCCCACTCCGCTAAGCGAGGCGTCAGTGGCGGGAAACGGTGCACCGCAGAAATTTCCCGATTTTACGCGTGACCATTGGAAAACACGGGCAGACACGGATAAATTCGCAGGGTAGTAGACGATTCCTTTTTCGGAATCGGTGAGGTAGTGGGGCATTCCACAAAGGAGTTTTTATGCCGAGCGTGCAGCTAGAGAGTCCTCAGGAAACTCTCCCCATCCAAGAGCCTGCGCAAAAATCCGAGATCAGCCAGCGCCTCGTCTCCCTTGATGCATTCCGTGGAACGATCATGCTCCTGATGCTGAATGAAGCCACGCGCTTGCCGCTGGTAGCCCAGTCGTTTCCCCATAGCGCGGTCTGGGCGTTCATTGCCTATAACACGGAGCATGTCGACTGGCAGGGCTGCTCACTGCACGACCTGATTCAGCCCGGGTTTTCCTTTCTGGTCGGCGCAGCAATGCCGTTCTCGATTGCTAGCAGGAAAGCTAAAGGCCAGGGTTTTTGGGAATTGCTCGGTCACGCGGTTTGGCGGAGCCTTGTGCTCATTCTGCTAGGAATCTTGTTGCGGTCCATTCGTCATCAGCAAACCTATTTCACATTTGAAGACACGCTGACCCAGATCGGATTGGGATACGTGTTCTTGTTTCTGCTGGCATTCACGCGAGTACGAACGCAAGTCATCGCGGGTCTCGTGATCCTAATCGCTTTCGGGGGTGCGTTCGCGCTCTATCCTGCACCCCCTCCGAACTTCGATTACGCAAGCGTCGGGGTACCGCCGAACTGGGAGCACAACTACACAGGGTTCTTGTCGCATTTCAACAAGAATTCCAACTTGTCCTGGGCGTTCGATGTCTGGTTCCTCAATCTGTTTCCGCGCGAAGAACCGTTCCTCTATAACGAGGGCGGTTGGTCGACCCTGAGTTTTATCCCTACGCTTGCGACGATGACTCTCGGTTTGCTCACTGGAGAATGGCTCAGGAGCAACAGATCGAAAGCAGAGAAACTTCGGGGCCTGGCGATTGCAGGCATTGCATTGGTCTTGGCCGGGCTAATCTTACAGTGGGCTGGAATTTGTCCAATTGTAAAGCGCATTTGGACATCTTCCTACACCCTCTACAGCGGTGGCCTCGTAATTCTGATGCTAGCCGGATTTTATGCGCTGATCGACTGGAAAGGATGGCGCCGCTGGGCATTTCCACTAATCGTGGTGGGAATGAATTCGATCGCCATCTATGTCATGAGTTGGACAATGCAAGACTTCGTCCGCACGGCATTGCGGACGCACTTCGGGGCAGTGATATCAGAGCTTGTGTCGCCCGCACTTCTGCCCGTGGCCTATGGAATTGGCGTGATGCTGATTTTCTGGATGATTTTGTTTTGGATGTATCGACGAAAGATTTTCCTGCGAATCTAGCCGGTTGAATGGACTCCCTGCTCGCACCTGACTCGCCCGAGGTCCTACGAGCCCGGCAACGCGAAAGCGACGTATATACCCCCCGACGGTGATCGAGGATCCTTTCCGCCACCCGCCGCAATTACGATGTACTGGCGCCCGTTTACGGAATAAGTAATCGGAGTGGCGTTCCCCGCGTAAGGCAGCGTAGTTTCCCAAAGAAGCTCCCCGTTCGACTTATCGAAGGCGCGGAATTTCCTGTCGTAATTGGTGGCTCCGATGAAGAGCAAGCCGCCGGCTGTCACAATAGGTCCACCGTAGTTTTCCGAGCCGGTGTTTTTTATGCCCTTTGCTGCGAGTTCGGGATATTCCCCAAAGTTAATTTTCCATTTGTACTCGCCGGTATTCATATCTATCGCGTTGAGTGTTCCCCACGGCGGGGCGATGGCTGGATAACCATCGGGATCGAGGAACCGGCGGTAGCCTGTGATTCGGTATTTCATGCCGGGTAGGGGTGGACCAGAGCTGACCAGTTCCCGATTCTCTCCGGTAAGCAGGAATTCGACTAATCCATTGAGTTGATCCTCGTAAAGATTCGGGAATCCTGGCATGCGTCCTTTGCCTCCCCGAATCGTCGAGGCGATGTCCGCGGGACTTCTTCGGTCACCGATCGATGCAAGCGAAGGGATATCTGGCGGCGCACCATGCATGTTCTCCCCGTGGCAGACCGCGCACTGGCTCAGATAGATAGCTTTAGCGCCGCGTTCGCCTTTGTCTTCGAACAGTGAGGCGGTCCACGCCATCTCGTTCGAATTGATGTAAATGATATTGGTGTCGGGATCGACGGCGGGTCCTCCCCATTCCGCCGCACCATCAAAGCCAGGAAAAACAATCGTTTCTGTCCCTACACGGAAGGGAACGAACTGCCCTTCGTGAATCGAGGCTCGGAAACGATCCAATGCCCACTGGTGCGCTTCCGGAGTGCGCGTGGTCAACATGTCTTCGGTGAGGGTTTGACGTGCGTATGCCGCAGGCCACGTAGGTAGGCCTTGCTCGCTGGCGGCAACTTCGCCGGGCAGAGTACTCATTGGGTATTTTCGATATTCGATTGGGACCAGTGGCTTGCCCGTGACCCGATCGAACATAAACAGAAACCCTTGTTTGCTGGTCTGAACCACGGCGTCCACAGGCTTGCCGTTGCGCTTCAACCTGACGAGCACTGGCGCAGAAGGGAAATCCCGATCCCACAAATCATGCCGAACGGCCTGAAAATGCCAGATGCGATGCCCGGTCTCAGCATTCAGCGCAATCAAACAATTTGCAAACAGATCGTCGCCGATCCGGTCGCCGCCAAAGAAATCGAAAGCAGCAGATCCGGTGGGGATGTAGACAATTCCGCGCTCAACATCGAGCGACATGCCGGCCCAGTTGTTCGCGGCGCCGCTGGTCTTCCATGCATCTTTGGGCCACGTGTCATATCCGAATTCGCCCGGGTGCGGAATGGTGTGAAACGACCAGCGCAATTTCCCCGTGCGGACGTCATAAGCGCGGATGTCGCCGGGCGGGGCGGGTAGAGTTTCGGGGTTGCGGCCACCCACGATGATCAGATCTTTGTAGACAATGCCCGGGCTAGTCAGCGCAATGGACTGGAAGCGGGGCTCACGTCCAAGATTCTCTTGGAGATCTACGCGACCATCGGTGCCAAATGATGGAATCGGCCTCCCCGTCTTCGCGTCCAGGGCGTAAAGAAAATTCATCACGCCGACTAGGATCCGCCTGTCCTCCTTTTCAGACCAGTAGGCGAGTCCGCGATCGGGCTGCAATCCTTTGATCCCCGATTCAAACCTCCACAGCTCTTTGCCAGTAGCTGCATCGACCGCAAAGATCTTCTGTGTCGGGGTGATGCCATAGAGCACCCCATCCACGACCACAGGACTGGTTTGCAACCCACCTTGCTCGCCGCTGTCGTAAGTCCACGCGACGTGCAGTTGTTTCACGTTCGAGCGAGTAATCTGCGCTAGGGAAGAGTAGTGCAGGTATTCCGGCGACCCGCCATAGACCGCCCAGTCCTGCGATTTCGACGATGAAGGGTTTGAGTGGGCCCGCGCTGAGTACGGCATGTGACTGAAAACGAGAACGAATGCGGTAACAATAGAAAGAGACACAACCCCAGCACGATGCATGCGGGTCAATGTATCGTGTTCGGGGCGGCAAATTCCACTCCCACCGCGGTTTACGGACACAACTTCAGCTCATACGAGCCTGTGATTCGAATCACAGACCCTCGTCTCCCGACGTCAGAATCGCTTCCGGACCTTTCCGCCAACAAGAAGACGTAAATGGCAACGGTGAGCCCCGTGCAAAGAGAAACCTTGCGCACTCTTCCCCCGATGCGGCGCGTCAAGTGCAATGGAGATTCGCCGACCGGTTTGATTTGATGCTGGTGCAGGCAACGCTTGCGGTCGCGCGCGGTCCGGTGGCGTGTCTGGTCACAATGGTGGACGCAATGCTCATGAATAGACTGCCGGAAAAGCTTCTCTGCTTCAGGCATTTGACGAGGCGGAAATCACCAGCGTTTTCATGGATCCGGAACACGGTGGACTCTTTGCCGGCCCGAAAAACCTGGCCCTCGCGCGGGTGGCTTTCGAATTGGCTTGGGTTGACGGAGGCGCCGCGACGACGAGTCTGGCCGGTTGCCTAGCCTTGGCGCCGATTCATAAGCGCGGCACGCCTGAGCAGCAGAACCACTAGATGAAAACTGGCCGCCCGCCGCGCCCCGGAGAGAGTCCGTTCTTGTCTCTACACGCGAAGCCGGTAGCTTGTCTCACCGGGTCGTGACTGGCGAAGGATCATGCGGCCGAAGCGATTTCGAAGGTCATGATGCAAACCGGCGAAAATCAGGCCGTACTCGGCTTCATGGCTCACCTTAAACAGCTCGGGCAAACCGGATCGCCGCCGCGACATCCCAAGTGGCTCTCTACGTGCTGCCATGGAGAAGAGCCGCATGTTGTGGGCTGGCGCTTCACGAACGAACGGCGCGCCATCAATCTCGATCCGAACTGTGGATGGGCTCGCGGAACGGCAGATGTTCTCTATGTTGCCGATGCATTTCAGGTTCTCCCCAAGTTGAGCGCTCTTCCCGCCAAGAAGTAATCCCGCTGTCGGCCGGTCAAATTCGGGGTACAATCGCCATCGGTGCGTAATCGATGATGGAGACGCTGTACAAAACGAAAGCCCCCCAGCCGACCACTTGGCGACAAGAATTCTTCGAATTGTCTTTGGGTGAGCAAACCGTCGATGGGCAGCTCGGATACTTCGTTCGCGAAACTCACTGCTGGTGGGGTGTAGCCAGTCCCATATTGCGGGTGCAGTACACGCTTTCGCCCCGCGAAGGCTTCCCGACCCTTGCAAACGCGCTGGCCCGATACGAACTGCAGAGAATGGATCGAGCTCGGCGTGGCTTCGTACATTCCTTCAGTCCGCGTTACGACTCCACAAAGAAGAACAGGTACGTGTTGATCGAGCCATCCGCAAAGACTATAGAACAAGCCGCGACTCCCACATGCGATAAGCATGATTCAAACCAACATCCTCCTGGCGCGAGGACGTCTGCATCCGCATAGATGCAATGTTTTTTTGATCCAAATCAGACGATAGCCATGTCGAACCTACGCCGAATTTATTTCTGCCCCATAGTTCTCAGCGTTGCAATTACGATCTCATTCTCAGCGCCACTCTCTGCGCAGACTCCTGCATCCGAGACGATTTCCATTGATGCCGCCGCTCGTGGCACGCCGCTTCCTCATTTCTGGGAGCACATGTTCGGCTCCGGGCGCGCCATTCTATCCTTGCGCGAAAGCTACCGCCAGGATCTCCGTGATGTTAAGAAGGTCACGGGCATGCAGTACGTCCGGTTTCACGCAATCTTCCATGATGAAGTCGGGGTGTACGACGAAGGTGCACAAGGCAATCCGGTTTTAAATTTTTCATACGTAGATCAGATTTATGACGGGCTGCTGGCTGACGGCGTGCGTCCCTTCGTCGAGCTGAGCTTCATGCCAAAGAAACTCGCCTCAAATAAAGATGCTCTGCACGCGTTCTGGTACAAGCAGAACGTTTCTCCTCCTAAGGACTACGCAAAATGGGACGCGATGATCACGCAGTTTGCCAAGCATCTCATCGAACGCTACGGTATCGACGAAGTCTCGCAGTGGTATTTCGAGGTCTGGAACGAACCTAACATCGATTTCTGGGTGGGTCAGCCGCAACAGTCTACCTATTTTGAGCTGTATGATCACACGGCCCGTGCTCTCAAAGCAATAAACCAGCGACTGCGGGTCGGCGGTCCTGCTACAGCGCAAGCGGCATGGGCAGACGCATTTATCCAGCATTGCGCCGATAACAAGGTCCCGGCGGACTTCGTGTCATCGCACGTCTATGGCAACGACAAGGCCGAAGACGTGTTCGGCACCCACGAACCAATCCCTCGTAATGGTATGGTCTGTCGCGCAATCGGCAAGGTGCACGAGCAGATCAAGTCGTCCGCCATGCCGAATCTGCCTTTGATCTGGTCCGAGTTCAACGCCAGTTACGCCAATGAACCCGACGTTACCGATGCTTCCTACATGGGCCCTTGGATGGCGGATACGATCCGCCAATGCGACGGCCTGGTCGACGAAATGTCGTACTGGACCCTTTCAGACGTTTTCGAGGAACAGGGCGTCGTCAAGCAGCCCTTCTATGGCGGATATGGACTGATTGCGGCCGGAGGGATCGCAAAGCCGGCGTTCAATGCCTTTCTACTCCTGCATCGCCTCGGCGACCAGCGTCTCGGAACCTCTTCCGAGGATGTATTAGTCACTCGCCGTAAAGATGGAGCGTTCGCGATTGCGGCATGGAACATGGCCGATCCAGGCACACGAGGGCCAGAGAAAAACTTTGAATTTAAATTCGAGCATGCGCGAGTGTCCAGAGTGGAAGTAACGCGCCTCGATCCGGATCATGGCGACGTCCACAAAGCCTATGAAGCGATGGGCTCGCCGCGATACCCAACGCAGCAGCAGATCGGGAAACTACGGGAAGCGGCAAAGCTTGTGCCCGGGGAAACTCATCAACTGAGGAGCGGATCACTGAACCTCAAAGTTCCTTCTCAAGGCCTCGTGCTGATTGAGACGAAGCCCTGATCTGGAAACCGGCGCGGCCATAGATCGGCAGATATTTCTGCGAAGCCTGGTGCAGCCATCGACGAACCTACGGTACTCGATTGCGCCACGTAACTCCGAGCGAGTGCAGGATCAGTGAGTCCCTGTACGTCAGGGCACAAGGATCATTCACGATCGCGTAGGCGTACTGCACCTTGGGGTCGCGGGTCACGCACCAGGATTCGTGGTCCCCAGTTCCCAGGCAATGATCGCATGCCGTGATTGCCACCGGCTGATTCTGGCTGTTGATGAAGCTGATGTTTTGCATATCTTGCCTCCTTCGCACCTTGCCAGAGGAGCGCAAATGTTGGATGGCCGACCCAAAGCCGCCGTCAACACACCCGGTGCAATATTGATCGGTATTACCGTGAAAAACCATTAGGGTTGGGAGATTTGAGGAGGGGCTCGTCCAGTAAAACTTGTAACCCACTCGTCGAGCCAGCCGCAGCGAGTTACCCACCATTGACACGCTGGAAAGCAGTATCGCAACGGTGGGCGTGAACCGGAGTCAGTCTCGCACTTCACGCTGAAGTGTGCGTCCCCGTTTCCTAGATGCGGGATCAGAATCACGCAACGCTTCTTTCTTCCTCCAACAAAAGAAGTTATCTCTGCGTCAGGACGCCGCGGGAGCACGCCACTCCTCCAATAGCCTGGGCACTTTGATTGCATCCCACACGAACCCAGAACCATCTATTCCTGCAAAACCTGTGGTAAGAGGACCCCATGAGATTCGACTTGCAGGAAACGATCGCTCTCCTCTCGCGCACGCCTCCTATAATAAATGTCCTTTTGCGGGAGCTACCGCAGTCCTGGACACTCGGCAACGAAGGCTCCAAGACTTGGAGCCCGTTCGATATCGTAGGTCATTTGATTCATGGAGAACGCTCGGATTGGATGCCCCGTGCACGGATCATTATGGAGCGGGGCGAGAGTCGTGCGTTTGACCCCTTTGATCGTCTCGCTCAGGAGCGAGAAAGCCAGGGCAAATCGTTGCCGCAGTTACTGGATGAATTTGCACAACTGCGATCCAAGAACCTCGATAGTCTTCACGCAATGAATTTGCGGCCCGAAGACCTCAGTCGCCGCGGGCTCCATCCGGCTCTTGGCGTCGTGACCCTCTCACAACTCCTGGCAACATGGGTTGTTCACGACCTCACGCACCTGCACCAACTCTCAAGAGTGATGGCCTATCAATATAGAGAAGTAGTTGGGCCCTGGAGTGCATATTTGGGAGTGCTGCACTGCCAAGGCCACGGTTCGTGAGAATCTGCAGCACTCCGGTCATGCAGAGGGGAGGACGAGATCGCGAAGCGAACTCGTTCGGAGTCGAAGCATCTGCCTCGACCACCAATGCAGGAGTAGGCAGATTTCACCTCATTCGGAATGAACTCAAGGCTAGGATCGTTCACACCAACGGTACCCTCTTGTTTCTCCTAGCCCCTCGTTGGTTCCGCCACACTCGGCACCCATCCCTGCAGCTTCACCAGCCAGTTCGCCGGTTCGGGAAGAATGGCGAACTTCGGCAAATTGCCACGCACCATCGCGACTTCATCACAGCAATGGAACCGCGGACATGCGTGGCAATCCTTGTAGATCTTGTCGGGCAAGTCCTCGCGCTGCGCCACGGAGAATCCCTGGCCCGCGAAAAAATCTGGCTTGCGCGTGAACAGACAAATGCAATCGACTCGATGCCGCTTCGCCTCGGCCATCAGCGCCTTCACCAGCTTGCTCCCGCCGCCTCGCCCCTGCGCCCACGGCGCCACGGTGATGGAGCGAATCTCGGCAAGATGCGTGCCATACAGATGAAGCGCGCCACATCCGATGATGCGCCCGTCGTCTTCCAGAACCACAAAATCCCGTACGTTCTCGCAAATCTCCGGCAGCGTGCGCGGCAACAGTGTACCGTCGCCCGAGTAGGCACAGATCAGTTCGTGAATATGTTCAGCATCGGGCAAAATGGCCTTACGCGTGCGCATGGACCTCCTCGCGAAGAGACTGGATTTTCTTTCTGGCGGCCCCCATTGCCTGCCGCACCCGTCCCGGTGCCGTCCCGCCCGCAACATCATGAGCAGCCAGCACCGCGGGGAGTGTAAGTGACTCTTTGAAGTCCTCGCCAAACTCCGGACTCAGGGATTGCAAATCCTGGAGCGACAAATCCTTGAGTTCGCAATTTCGCTCCAGGCACAGCTGCACCGCTTTCCCGATCCGCTCATGCGCCAGCCGTGATGGCACACCGCGCTTTACCAAGTACGTAGCAGCGGCCCAGGCGTTCATGAAGCCGGATTGCGCAGCCTGCTGCATGACCTCGAAACGGAATTCCACCGACTTCATCCAACCGGTAACCAGCGGCAGCATCTGCAACAGGATGTCCGCCGAATCGAAAAGGGATTCCTGCGTCTCTTGGAGGTCTTTGTTGTAAGCCAGCGGCAAGCCTTTGACCGTAACCATCAGGGCTGTGGCGTTCCCGATAACGCGTCCGCTCTTGCCCCGCACCAGTTCCAGCAGGTCCGGATTCTTTTTCTGCGGCATAGCGCTGCTCCCCGTGGAATAGGCCTCTGGTAGTTCCACGAAGCCGTATTCCTGTGACGAGAAAAGAATCATTTCCTCGGCCCACCGGCTCAGATGTAATGCAAGCAGCGACAGTGCCTGCACGAACTCGATTGCAAAATCGCGATCGCTGGTTGCATCAACGCTGTTCGCGGTTGGCCCGTCGAATCCAAGCTTGTCAGCCATCGACCCACGGTCGAGGGGCAGCGTTGCCCCGACCACAGCCCCGGATCCCAATGGACAAACATTCAGGCGCTTGCCGCAGCCGGCCAACCGGTCCGCATCTCGTAAGAACATTTCCACGTACGCCAGCAGCCAATGGCCCACCAGCACAGGCTCTGCGCGCTGCAAGTGCGTATAAGCAGGCATCGCCGCCTCGCCCGCCTGATCTGCCCGATCTACAAACGCGCGACATAATTCGGCCAGTTCCTCGCGTACCTGGGCGATCGCAGCGCGAACATAAAGGCGCAGATCTGTCGCAATCTGCTCGTTCCGGCTGCGCCCACTGTGCAGCTTGTATCCAGGTTCTCCGATCAAGGCGACGAGTCGCTTCTCGACGAAGTGATGGACATCTTCTGCCTCATCGTCCTCGAAAAATGCCAGCGAGGCCGTGGATTCCTTTGCGATCTGCTCCAGCCCCTGCAGAATGTTGATCAGTTCATCTGCCGATAGTAGACCGGCATTTTTCAGCGCCGTCGCATGCGCGCCGCTCGCCGCGAGTTCATACTGCAGCAGCCGCCGATCAAAGCCGAATGACCGCTGCCAACGCTCGAATTCCGTATTGAGCGGCTGCCGGAACCGCCCCGACCACATCTTCATTGCGCCACCTCAACGCGTGACCGCACCCGTGAACGCAATCGTGAAGGGAGCCCCAGAATACGGATGAACCCCTCCGCATCCTTCTGGTCGTACTCAGCTCCCATGGTGAACGAAGACAGGTCAGTCCGATACAGCGAATGCTCTGACTGCCGGCTCGCGACCGCTACGTTTCCTTTGTAGAGCGATAAAGTAACGCTTCCGGTCATTGCCTTCTGTGTAGATTCAACGAAAGCGTCTAAAGCCTCGCGCAACGGAGTGAACCACAGGCCAAAGTAGACTAGTTCCGCGTATTTCAGTCCGATGTGCTGCTTGAAGTGCGCAACGTCACGCTCCAGGCACAACGCCTCAAGCTCGCGATGGGCCGCCATCAAAAGTGTTCCTCCCGGTGTCTCATAGCAACCGCGTGACTTGATACCGACAAAACGGTTCTCCACCAGATCAACCCGGCCTACCGCATTCCGTGCTCCGATTTCATTCAACAACTCAAGCAACGACACAGGATCCATCTCCATCCCGTTCACAGAAACCGGGGCTCCCTTCACGAAGCCAAGGCTGACTTTCTCTTCTTGATCCGGTGCTTCCTGCGGAGATTTCGTGATCTGCCAAGTCGTCGGCAATGGCGCATTGCCGGCGTCCTCCAACTCGCCGCCTTCATGGCTGATGTGCCAGAGATTGCGATCGCGGCTATGGATCTTCTGCCGCGACGCAGCGACCGGAATCCCATGGCTCTCGGCATAATCCAGACAGTCCTCTCGGGACTTCAGCGTCCACTCCCGCCACGGCGCGATGATCTTCAGTTCCGGTGCCAGCGCCTGATAGGTCAATTCGAACCGCACCTGATCGTTGCCCTTGCCCGTGCACCCATGAGCCACAGCCGTAGCGCCCTCACGCAAAGCGACTTCGACCTGATGCTTCGCGATCACCGGCCGGGCCAACGATGTCCCAAGCAGATACTTGTGCTCGTAAACCGCTCCGGCTTTTAAAGCTGGGAACACGTATCCGGCCAGAAACTCCTCGCGCAGATCCTCAACGATCACCTTGCTCGCGCCGGTCTTGTAAGCCTTCTCCACGACAGCTTCGATGTCATCGCCTTGTCCTACATCCGCGACCATTGCGATTACCTCGTACGAGTAGTTCTCCTTGAGCCAAGGAATAATGATGGATGTATCCAGACCACCGGAATACGCGAGAACAACTTTTTCAGGCATGAGCGCTCCTTACGGGCAGGCGCACCGCGCCTCCCAATAGCAAATAGAGAATAGCTTTCTGAACATGCATGCGGTTCTCCGCCTGCTCGAAAATCACGGACTGTTCTGAATCCATAATTTCGTCGGTAACTTCTTCACCGCGATGCGCCGGAAGACAATGCATGAATACCGCGTGCGGCGCGGCTTCCGCCATCAGGTCACGATTCACCTGATATGGTGGAAAAATCTGCGCCCGATGCGCCGCTTCCTGTTCCTGTCCCATGCTGGCCCAGGCGTCGGTGTAAACGGCATCGACGCCCGCGACCGCCGCATGAGGCTCCGTGAGAAATTCAATTTGCGCTCCGGTCTGTTTCGCGATCCGGTGCGCGTCGGCGACGATCTGCGCATTACAGGTATAGCCCTTCGGCGTCGCGATGCGAATCGACGATCCCGCACACGCGCAAGTCAGGAGCAGGGAATGGGCGACATTGTTCCCGTCGCCCACATACGCAACCGTAATGTCCTTTAGATCGCCGAAGCGCTCGACCAGAGTGAAATAGTCGGCCAGCGCCTGGCAGGGATGCTCCAGATCACTCAGCGCGTTGATCACGGGAATGGACGCGTGTCGCGCCATCCCGGTGATGGTGTCCTGTGAAAATGTCCGCAGCACGATCACGTCAACCCAGCGCTCCAGATTATGCGCGATGTCGCTCAAACTCTCCCTCGCATCCAGTCGACTCTTGGACTGGTCGATGAACATGGTCGTTCCGCCCAACCCCGCCATTCCTGCTTCAAATGTCAGGCGCGTTCTAAGGGATGGCTTCTCGAAAAACATCGCCATCTGTTTCCCCGCAAGCGCACGAGCGAAAACTGACGGCCGGGACTTCATCAAGTCCGCGAGATGGAGCACCGCCTCGACGCCTTGCGGCCCAAGGTCGCGCGTCGAAACCAGATCCGGACACCAGAAGACTCCAGGAAATGTTTCCGGCACAATCGGGGTTTTGTTTTGTAACTGAGCATTCAACTTAGGCTCCAATTTCTATCGTCCTTTCATTCTTTCGATGCGTGAAAGTCGTGCTAGGCGCACGTCACTTCTGTTCCGCAATTCAGTTTCATCAAATAGAACTGCGGCAATGCCTCGGCTTCCGCAGCCGGCAGAATTCTGACGCGGCCTACGCCATCTTTCAGCGCGCGTGTGCAGGCCGCTAGTTTAGGCAACATTCCCCCGCTGATCACCGATCCAGCCGCCATCTCCTGCGCCTTTTTCGTGCTCAGCCACGGAATGACGGTGCCCTGAGCGTCCTTTACTCCAGGCACGTCGGTCAGGAAGATCAGCGCGTTCGCGTGGCATGCGGCTGCGCAGGCCGCAGCCATCTCGTCAGCATTCACGTTGTAATACTCGCCATCCGCGCCTAATGCTAGCGATGCCAGTACCGGAATCCCGCCCTGCTGCCATAAAGCTTCAATCCAGCAGGGCTCGGCGAAACAGATTTCTCCAACAAATCCCAGGTCGCTCCCGTTTACGTGCTTCCTTCGTGCTCGAAACGTCATCCCGTCTCCGCCGCAGAATCCGACGGCCGGCATCCCCGCTGCCTGGATGGCTGCGACAAGCTTCTTGTTCACCATGCCGCCGAGTACCATCAGCGCGACGTCTCGAGTCTCCGCGTCTGTGATCCGCAGGCCATTCACAAATTCACTCTGCTTACCGAGTTGCTTGAGCACACGAGTCAGTGCCTTTCCGCCGCCGTGCACCACAGCCACCCGATGCCCATCCTGAGCCAGTTCGGCAATCGCTCGGGCGCACTTCCGCAAAATCTCCGGATCTTCGAGCGCTGCGCCCCCAATTTTCACCACGATCGTCATTGCAGACCTTCTTCCTCACCCCACGCGTACATCAGATTCATGTTTTGCACCGCCTGCCCCGCCGCGCCTTTCAGCAGGTTGTCGATGCAGGAAACCAGTACCAGTCGTCGGCCGTCTTCCGCCAGGCAGAACCCAAGATCGCAATAGTTACTGTGCAGCGAGAATTGCAACTGCGGCAGCTTCGGAGTCCGGAAAATCCGCACCCAGCGTTTACCGGAATAGAAATTCCGGAGACACGATTCCACCTCGAGCGCCGTCATCGCGCGGTTCAAGTGCACGTAGATTGTGGACAAGATCCCCCGTGGAATGGGCAGCAAGTGCGGCGTGAAGATCAACTCCTGATGCCCCAACGAAAGCTGCTCGACAATCTCGCCAAGGTGGCGATGACTGAACACCGAATATGCGGACAAGTTGTCAGCCACCGACACAAAATGTGTCTTCGCAGTTGGCTCTTTCCCAGCTCCGGATACGCCCGATTTCGAATCCGACACGATCCCGCGGTCCCGGTCAACCACTCCCGCCTTTAGCAGCGGCGCTAATGCCAGGATGATGGAGGTCGCATAACAGCCGGGATTCGCAACCAAGATTGCGCCCGCGATCCGATCGCCATTCAGTTCCGGCAATCCGTACACAGCCTTTTGCGTCAACTCTTCCGCCGAACCCTTGTCAGAGTCTTCAAATCCGTAGATTACCCGGTGCTGCTCCTGCTTCAATCGCCACGCCCCGCTGAGATCGATGACGCGCAGTCCTTGCGCAATTGCTTCAGGCACCAGGGAGCGTGAAACCTCATGCGGCGTCGCCAGGAATAGCAGTTGCACCCCCTGCCGCTTCAAAGCACTCCACGACAGCGGATGTAGCGGGTACCCGCCATTGCCGCACAGGACAGGGAACACATCGGCAAGATCGGCAGGCGTTCCGTTGTCTGCGCTGCGCCGCAACAGAACCGGTTTTTCCACTCGCGGATGCCGCAGAAGAATCCGTGTCAGTTCCAGGCCAGAATATCCAGTCGCGCCCAGCACCGCCGTTTTGAGCTTCGCAGCCGTCAACCCAGCATCTCCTCGATCCGCCCGGCGAGCGCTCTCGCCTGCTCCTTGTCAGGGCATACAATAAGAATGGTGTCGTCACCCGCGATCGTTCCCACCAACTCCGGCCAGTCGGTCTCATCCAACGCCGCCGCAACCGGCTGCGCGCTGCCCACAATCGTCTTAACGACGAGCAGGTTTTGCGCTAACCGCACGTCCAATACGAATTCCTTGACCAGGCGCGATACGGGAGGCAGCGCAATTCCCACTCCGTTTTCTCCGTGGGACAGGGCATAACCCTGCGCCGTCTTGCTCAGATTCAAGTCGCGAATATCCCGCGAAAGCGTCGCCTGGCCCACCTTGAATCCACGCCGCCGCAGATGCCGCTGCAGGTCTTCCTGGCTCGCCACGGACGCGTGCTTCAGTACGTCGAGTACCGCCCGTTGGCGCAGTGTTTTATTCATGCTGAATAAATATCCAATCTCTTGAATAAATATGTCCTATCTTAAAAGCCTGATCCCAAATGTCAAGAAAAAATCTCCCCAAAAAAATAACTTTTGCAACTAGCTCGCCAGTTGTCGGGATCGATGAATCGATGCAGATTGGGTGTCCCACGTCTCGCTTGATTTTGCGAGACGTGGGAGCGGATTAGGTCGTCCCACCACGGCCCCCCGGTTCCGCCCGATATCGAAGAAAATCAAACCCGCTGGTCCGCGCGCTTGGTAGACTACTTCGCGGTCCACGTACGCTGTCTCGCTCGGAGATGCGATGACCTCAAAACCCGGTTTGGCTGCGGAGCTCGTCGCCGAGTTCCTCGGAACGTTCGTTCTCATCCTGTTCGGCAACGGCGTAGTCGCCATGGTGGTCCTGTTCCCAACGAAAAATCCCGGAGAAGTCATTCACGGCGGGTTCACCAACATCACGTTGGGATGGGGGCTTGCCGTCACGATGGGCATTTACACCGCCGGCAGGATCTCTGGCGCGCATCTGAATCCAGCGGTCACGCTCGCCGTTGCCCTCTTCCGGAAGTTTCCGTGGTCGAAAGTTGTGCCTTACTCGATCGCGCAGACGGCGGGAGCCTTCGCGGCAGCTGCCCTTGTGTACTGGAATTACCTGCCGGCCTTTCATCAACTCGATCCGCAACTGGAAAACACGGCTGGGGTGTTCACGACGTTTCCTGCCTTTCCCGGACTGCCGCAGGCCGGATTTCTCGATCAATTGGTCGGTACCGGACTACTGGTCCTGCTTATCTTCGCGATCACGGATGAATTCAACGCCCCACCAGGCGCGAACCTTACGCCCGTGCTTATCGGTCTGGTGGTTGTCGCCATCGGGATGAGCTTCGGCGGGATGCACGGATACGCCATCAATCCCGCCCGTGACTTCGGACCAAGATTGTTTACGGTAGTGGCCGGCTTCCGCAACAACGGCATCAGCGACGGATCACGTGTATGGTGGGTACCGGTAGCTGCGCCGTTGATCGGCGGGGTAATCGGCGCGGCCCTGTACGATTTCGGTATTCGTCGCTATTTGCGCCCGTCATGATGTTGCTGGTCTAACGCCGCGCCATCCAGGTCATTTGTGGAGTAGGGCGCCACGCTCGGCGATCTCCTGCCAGCACAAGCCGCGAAGCGGCGCAAGAATAAAGCCCATGGCTAAACCGTGGGTTTGCCGGAACTAAAAGGAAGCCCCGAAGGGGCAAAAGAGTCTTGGAGGCTCCGTGAAATACGTCCTGGCTCTGGATCAAGGCACCACCAGCTCCCGAGCACTGCTATTCGATCAACAGGGCTCCATCCGCGCCGTCGCCCAACAGGAGTTTGATCAGAATTTCCCCAAGCCTAGCTGGGTCGAACACAACCCCGAACAAATCGTTTCTTCGCAAATTGCGGTCGCCATTCAGGCCTTGCATCGAGCTAATGCGTGCGCGTCCGACATCGCCGCTATCGGCATCACGAATCAACGAGAGACCACGATCATCTGGAACCGCGAGACCGGCGAACCGATCTGCAACGCCATCGTCTGGCAAGACCGCCGTACTGCCGACTTCTGCGAACAACTCCGGAAAGATGGACATGCCCCTCTCATCCAGCAACGCACGGGCCTGCTGATCGACGCCTACTTCTCCGCCAGCAAAATCGTGTGGATTCTCGACAACGTCCCCGGTGCCCGTGTTCTCGCCGAATCCGGCAAGCTCGCCTTCGGCACGGTCGATACGTGGCTGATCTGGAAGCTTACGCAGGGCAACGTCTACGCCACGGATGTGACCAACGCATCCCGCACCATGGTCTTCAACATCCACACCGGCGAATGGGACTCTGAACTCCTCGACTTGCTCCAAATTCCGGTTTCGATGATGCCTGCAGTTCATTCATCGAGTGAACTCTATGGAGAAGTTCGCGGTGTTGCCGGACTCGAGGGCATCCCAATCGCCGGTATCGCTGGTGATCAGCAAGCCGCTCTCTTCGGCCAGCAGTGCTCCCAGCCCGGCCTGACCAAGAACACCTACGGCACAGGCTGCTTCATGCTGCAGAACACGGGGACCCGTGCCGTCCCCTCATTCAACCAGCTGGTCACGACCATCGCGTGGAAGATCAAGGACAAAACGGAATACGCCTTGGAAGGCAGCGTTTTCGTTGGAGGTGCAGTCGTGCAGTGGCTACGTGACGGCCTGGGTGTGATTCGCACATCGCAAGAAGTCGAAGCCTTGGCGAAGTCTGTTCCTGACAATGGTGGGGTCTATTTCGTTCCGGCGTTCGTGGGCTTGGGCGCGCCCCACTGGGACTCCTACGCCCGCGGTTCCATCTTCGGAATCACACGCGGCACCACCGCCGGACACATTGCGCGCGCAGCAGTACAGAGCATCGCATTCCAGGTTGCCGATCTGCTCAATGCCATGCGCCGCGATTCCGGTGACGCCGTACAAGAACTGCGCGTGGATGGAGGCGCTTCTGCCAATGACGCGCTGATGCAATTTCAGGCCGACATTCTTCAGGTCCCGGTGGTCCGCCCGCCGTCGATCGAAACTACCGCGCTCGGTGCCGCGTACCTGGCCGGCCTCGCCGTCAATTTCTGGCCATCGGGCCTGGAGGTGCTAGCGGCAGGAAAGTCCCGTCGCTTCGACCCGCAAATGCCGCCACCGCAAGCTCAGAGCCTGCATGACCGCTGGGCCGAAGCCGTCTCTCGATCGAAAGCATGGGAAAGATCGTAGTGTCACAATTAAGCCATGTAGCGGCGGACGCCTTCGTCCGCCCGCGCGAGCGAAGCGAAGAGAGAGCTCACAGCCTATGGTTCGTACCAAAACACTGCCCCCTTTGTAATCGTAGGTAGGGCAAATGTCAAAGAATCCCCACTGCGTTTTCCCGGTAGTTGCTGTACCTGTCCCAGAAATGGCAGAAAGTATCCCTTCCCATCCGGGTTCGATCGAAGGCTGACTTCGAGTCCATTCTGCGGCGTCTGCACAGGATTCACTCCGCCCTTTAGCCCAGCGAAGTTTGCAAAGAAGCAATTGATGTGTCCGTCGCTCGTGCGTGCAATGGAAGTCGCGATCTTCGCCGGAGCCTGAATCCGCACCGCGTCGCCGCCCTGCAATGCCGAGAAGAACTCCCGCTGCGAGTCGGGCGATGCACTTTCAAAGTCTTTCTCCAGCGCCGCGTTGTATGCCTTTCCGGGGCAATCCCGCCATCGGGCGATGCGCGGCGATCCTGGAAACTCGGTCGCATCCGTTCCCGTGACGACGAGCCGCTTGCCGGCGGTAACGAACCCCTGAAGCCACTCCTTTTCATCGTTTCCGAGAATCCGTACATCCGGAAGCACGAGGGTCTTTCCCTTAAAGTCTGATAGAGTCCGCGGCGTCACAATCTGAAACTCAAGATGCTTTTGCATCAGCAGAATCAGAATCCCGCGATACGAGTCCAGGAATTCTTTGGCGTACAGATTTCGAGTCTCCGGCGAAAAGTACACCCCGATCGGATCAATCGGCGCTCGCGGCAAATAAAAGGTTTTCTCATGCGCCGCGATCCAATCAAAGACCTTCTTCCGCGTCGGCAGATCATTCGATCCTGCCATCGAATGCCCGGGCGCATCCCAGAAGTTAGCTCCATCCATGATCTGCGACATTGCCAGGTTCATCATGGCTTCGCGCTTATCGACCGTCTTATCGCCGTCCCACGAGTAATTCAGAATCCAGGTTGCCTTTCCTTGGGCAAACGCCCGGAACGAATGCATCCCCACCTGATACCGGAACCAGTCGAGTGGCGTTCGGCCCGACGCCATGTGATCCCCATTCCCAAACTCATACTCGTGCGCGATCGCATCGACCACAGAATAGAGGCTGTACACATCTGCTCCAACCCGCACCACCTCGTCCTCAATCCCCGGATAAATCTCCGGAATTGTCTTGATCTCGGGATTTACGCCTTTAGCCGTATGATCGATCTCCGCCAGAAAATCCGTGAACGTCTGGATACGAAATGCCACCCATTTCTTGAAGCCGGGATCCGAAAAGTCGCCAATCTTCACGTCGTGCTTGGCATCAAGGCCTGTCTTCTGTTGGAATGCTGCAACCGTATAGTCATCGAAGCTTGCCCAGGTGTTTTCCCAACCCTCGAAGTGCGTCATCCAGTACGGAATATCGACATAAATCCCATCAATTCCCGTCCCCGAGATCTGCCGCACGCGTTCCATGTAGATCTTGCGCCACTCCGTCGCGTAGGGACTAACCCACACATCTTCGTCGCCTTCCCGGATCCAGAATGCGGTGCCTCCGCCAAAGATCGCGGGCTCGCCGGTAATTTTCCGTTGCAGCCAATCCGGATGATCCTTCGCCATGGTATGCGGCACTTTATCCCCATGTGCCGTGATGCACTCTGTCCCGGCAATGTAGACAAACGCGTGATTCCCCACCTTGTGCGCCGCTTCCGCCACATCGCGGATTGCCTTCAACTTCGCCTCGGGATTCAGGAAGCTTTCATATCGTCCAGGGATATCGTTATCCACCTCAATCCCGAACACGTTGCTCTCCTGTGCTCGCCGCACAATGTCCGCTGCATCGCCGCCCTTAAGACCGTACGCCCCGATGCGAACGTAGTTGGTCCAATTCTGCTTGTCGGCATACCGAGCCGCAATCAATGCGGAAGCGAACAGAAGCAGTAAAACGAAGAATAGGATTTTTCGAGTCATATCAGTCCTGAATGAGTTGAGCTATATCACCGTATAATCGGGGTGGCTCCACTTCTCGCCGATTTTGCGAGAAGTGTGAATCCTGGCAGCTTGTGCCGCAAAGCTACAGGCCACGTTGCCTGTCGCCGTTCACTACAGTGAACAAATCCTCTCACGATCGAATCCACTCACGATCGAACGGTGGCGCAGCGCTTTGAGCGCTGCGCCAGGAATCTGAATTCTTTCGCCGGCTTCAGCCGCTGAGTCCCATCCCGCAGTTCGGCAGATCGCGTGAAGCCTTACGCGCCATCACAACGGGCCAATTAGGATAGTCATCAGCCGCGAACGGGCCCTGATAGAGCCGGTCGCGAACGGCAGGTCCACCGCCAAAGTCGTACGTGTCGAAATTATGTCCAGGAATCTTGGCCAGCAGGGAATCCGCCGCCACAGCGGTACCGAGCGCAATGACACCACTTGCCTTCAGAAACGATCGTCGTCGCATGGTGCAGGCTCGCACTCAAAAATGCCCCACCTTCTGGCAGATTTTGCGAAAGGGCGAGGATTGTTACTTAGCTAGAAACTTCGACTGGGGTGCCCCACTTCTCGCCGCATTTGCGAGAAGTGGGAGATCCACCGATGGCGCTAGAACTGGAACCGCGCCCCGAACTGCATCCTGCGGAAATTGTTCGTAGTAGAGGTCACCTGACCCAAGGCGCCATCTCCCGATCCAACATCCGGAAAGGCAAAACGCTGATGATTGAACGCGTTAAACATCTCGGCACGCACTTGGAGAAGTTTGCTTTCGCGGATCTTGAATTCTTTGGAAAGCGACGTGTCCAAATTGTGGATGCCGTCACCCCGTAAGTTGCTGAAGTACCGTGGTGCATTGCCCGGAACATTGTCACCAGGATCTCCAAAACAATCCTGGTTAATGACGCTCCCTCCGGTGATGGCTGCATCTCGATAACTCAAGCCGGTCGAGATTTGAGGACAGATCACGTTAGGCCGTTGATTGCCGTCTACCAGCAGCCCTGCGGCATTGTAAAGTGCGATCGGCTGCCCGGATTGTAGCGTGATCACCGAGTTCAGTGACCAGCCTCCGACGATGGCGTCCAGCACGCCATTCATCCCGCCCCCGATCCAGCGGTCCTTGCCAAACGGAAGGTCAAGGATGATCGCTGCCGTCAGCCGCTGCGGGGTGTCGTTCGCGCTGATCGCATGCTCTGCCTTAAGGTTGTCGAGTAATTGTGGATTGTCAAGCCATAGGTTCCCCAACCACGCGTTGCGCCCAGCGGAGGAATCATCGGTGGATTTCGAGAACGTATAGTTGCCTTCAAAGCTGATGTAATGGCTCGCGCGCTTCTGGAAACGGATCTGTAGAGAGTGATACCAGGAATTGGCGTTCAACGTGGGTAATCCCTCGAATCCGCCGTCGAACTGGGGATAGGGTTCAAGCAGTAATTGCTGCGGAATTGTAGGATCGGTATAGCGCGAGTCCGCCACGTCCGCCGCACTGAAGATGGGCGTTGCCGGACACCATGAACCCGTCACTGCCGCGCCGGTGGTGAAGAAGCACTGGAATGGATTGGGCACTTCCGTGTTGAGATAGTCCGTCACCGCAGTGCTGGCAGGATTGTGACTCGGGTTCAGAGCCGCTACGAGCGAGCTACGAATCGGAGACGGCAGGAAGTTCCGATTGCGGGTGGAGATTCCGCCCGCGCCGGCCCACGGCAAATGGGTGCTGTGACTCGCCGAGTAGTCCACCCCGATTACAATCTGGCCCGGTAACAAATGCTGAATGCCAAGATTCCACTGGTAGATCTCCGCGTTGCGTACGGTGCTGGTGTCGAGGTCGCTCGAATTGCCGAAACCCCATTGCGCCAGATCCCCATACTTGGTGCCTTGCGGCGGCGCCAGGCCCCCGGGGAATGGACTTGAACAATTCGTCTGGATGTTTGAGGGTCCAAGACACGCGAATTGAGTGTCGAAGTTGTCTTTGGTGAAATACATCTGCGCCGTCTTGGCAAATGCAGGCCCAGCATACTGAAAGTTGGTGGCCACGTTCATTCCATAGAACAATCCTGCCCCACCACGCACCACCGTGTTATTGGCGAGCTGATAAGCGAATCCTAAACGCGGGGCAAAGTTGTTCCGGTCCACCGGTGCGTTGCGGTGCTCGGAGTTGGGAAACACGGATGTTCCCATGACTTCCCCAATCTGCCCAAGCTGAGGAAACATGCCAGTCCCATCCCGGTTATACGGAATACTAATTCCTGTGTCGCCGGTGAAATCGTTGAACTGAAGCCTGTTGTACCTCTCGCTGTAAGGCGTACTCCATTCATACCTTAATCCGAGATTCACGGTCAGTTTGGGCGTTACCTTCCAGTCGTCCTGCACGTAGAAAGCGGTCTCTTTCGATTTGTCCGCTACTGCGGGAACCAGGTGAAGCGACGCGTCATGCGGATAACCCAGCAGGATCGTCGCGAACGGATTTCCTTGCCGATGGTCGTCGTCGCCTAGGCCGTTATTGGGTTGAGAAGTGGTCACATCGCGTGAGAAGTTGAAGATGCCAGTGGGATTATCAGGCTGCCAGAAGTTATTGTAGAAGAGGCGCTGCTCTCCGCCGAACTTCACGGAATGCCTTCCCTTCACCCATTGCAGGCCGGCCGAGTAACTATAAAGAGTGTGGGCAAAGTGCGTATCCACGCAGCATTGATTAAACAGTGATGTGAAAGGGTCATCCACCCCAATGGTCGGCATGCGGGTCAGTCCATTAGCGGCAAGGTCCGGGGATAGACCGACATCGCTAAGCGTTGGGTAGTTGTTGCTTATCCCTGGGGCATGCACGCGATCCACACTGAAACGGCTTGTAAGAAGTGCGGTCGGAGTCACGGACCAGTTGTACTCGATACCGCCGTTCTGGGCAGTCGTTTCGTAAATGTATCCATCTCCATCGTTACCGAGGACGGTGGGTGCGGTGGCTGTGTCATGATGGCGACTATAACGTCCGCTGATCCGGTGATTGCTGGTGAATTGATGATCCACCTTGGCGTCGAACTGCCACCCGGGGTCCTTAGCAACAATCACCTGCCGCCAGTTGGGGTTCGGATACGCCGCATCCGGGATGTTGGCGTGCGGATACAGATTCAGAATCGCCTGCCCAATCGAGTCGATCTTGTCGGCAGGGATTACGTTATTCGGGAATTGCACGTGCGGACAAGGCGTCGCCGATCCCTGGTTGCCCGCACAGGGATCATAGATGCCAGCTTGAGCAGTATCAGGGTTCGAGGGATCCGGGAGGTTCGCCGGGCTCTGTGAAAAGTCGCCGGTGCGTTCCAGGTCGGTGGGGACTCTCCCCACTAGGTTAGTGGGATCCTGCTGGCGCACCTTTTCAAAATCGACGAAAAAGAAGGTTTTATTCTTAATGATCGGACCGCCCAGCGAGAATCCATATTGGTCCCGCACATGGTCCGGTTTTTCTCCGGTGTTGAAGAAGTCGCGAGCATCGAAGTTGGATCGCTGTCCGTACCACCACCCGCTGCCATGGAAAGCGTTCCCGCCCTGCTTCAGCACCATGTTGACAATCGTGCCGCCGTTGTTTCCGAACTCGGCCGAAAAACTGTTGTTCTGAACCTTAAACTCCTGCACGATCTCGACGGAGGGCTGGTAGTATACGTTGGAATTGCCTCCCTCGCCTTGCTCCGGCGCACTGATGGGGCTGCCGTCGAGAGTCACTTGCGCCGTCGCGTTGCGCTGGCCGTTCGAAACGAAGTTGGTTCCTGCAGGATAGTTGTCATTGATCCCAGAACCAGTCGTTTCCGTTACCCCGCCAGCCAGAAACACAAGCCCGAACGTACTGCGGCTATAGAGAGGGATGTCACGCACATATTCATTCGTGACGTTAGTTCCGATTGCCGCGCTCTCGGTGTCCAGCAGCGGAGCAGCTTCGGTGACCTCCACCGTGGTGCTCACACCCAAGGGATGCAATTCAAAGTCAATCGTGGTTTGTTGATCGACCTGCAGCACCACTTTCTTCTGCTCGGCGGCGCGAAATCCTGGCTTCTCCGCTTTGATCGTGTACACCGCCGGACGCAGCCCGGTCAGGATGTACAACCCATTCGCGTCGCTATGCGCCGCGGTCGAGATGCCAGTCGCGTCATTGGTGATCGTCACCGACGCATCCATGATCATCGCGCCGCTTTGATCCTTTACTACCCCTCGTACCTGTGCCGTGTAGCTGGCTTGGCCGAAGGCGGAGATTGCTGCGCCGGCAATGGTCAGAGCGACGGCGCAACATAATAAAGAGGCAACCAAACGGCGGCAGACACACATAGCACCCTCCCGTTCGAGCTTTCGTATTATTACGAGTCAACACTATTACTTTCGCTTATTCCGAAAGTCAAGACAAATCGCAGGGAAACATAGGCTCGCGCTCACGAGCATCCGGGGATACTTGGACTTTGTTTCGCGCGCTCCTTTGCAGGCGAGAGCAGGAGCTTGCTTGCTGCAAGGTCGAGGCTGGCAACACTCGAAGACGGTATGCACACCCTCGAGATGGAATGCCGGCGGCAACTCTGGCATCATGACGCTGGAAGTTCCTCCCGATGAAAGCCGCCATCCTTGCTTCGCCTGCCCCTATTTCAGAGCGTCCTCTTCAGATCGTTGATGTCGCAGATCCGCGCGTGCGGTCAGGTCACATGTTGTTGCGCGTGCGCGCCTGCGGTGTATGCCGCACCGATCTCCACATCGTTGAAGGAGAATTGGCCCCAAAACAGGTGCGGATCATTCCCGGCCATCAGATCGTGGGCGAGGTTGTTGACGGGGCTACGCCAGAAATTCCTTTAGGCGCGCGCGTGGGCGTGTCGTGGGTTGGTGGTACAGACGGCACGTGTCCTTATTGTCTGAGAGGTCTTGAGAATCTTTGCGACTCGCCAACCTTCACCGGCTACACCGTCGCAGGTGGTTATGCGGAATATGCATTCGCACGCAGTGACTTTACTTTTCCACTTCCGCAATCGCTGGATGACCTGCGTGCCGCGCCACTCCTCTGCGCCGGCATCATCGGATTTCGCAGCCTGCGTGTGGCGGGTGTCGAGCCGGGCGACCGCGTGGGGTTGTTTGGCTTTGGCGCGTCGGCACATCTCGCAATTGCAGTCCTGCAGGCATGGCAGTGTGAGGTGTATGTTTCCACCCGCGGCAGATCACATCGCGAGCTGGCGGAATCGTTCGGCGCGACTTGGGTGGGAGCCGAAACAGACAAGCCGCCGGTGGAACTGGATCGCGCCATCACCTTCGCGCCCAGCGGCGACGTTGTTGTCGCTGCGCTCTCAAGCTTGCGCAAGGGTGGCGTGGTGGCAATCAACGCGATCCATCTTGATCGGATGCCGCAATTCGATTACGACACGCTGCTGTGGGGTGAGCGCCAGATCCGCAGTGTGGCCAACATGACGCGATCTGACGCGCGAGACTTCCTGGCGTTGGCTGCGCAGATAGGTTTGCAGCCTAAGGTGACGGTGTTCCCGTTGGACCAGGCCAATGAAGCATTGTTGGCCCTAAAGCGGGATGCTATCGACGGAGCTGCGGTCATCGTCCCTTAACTCTGCGCATTGCGTTTCTTGCGTTTCGTTGCCCGCAAGCGGATCACGGTTCCAGCAAATGCCGTGTGGGAGCCAGACGAATCGCCGTTATGATCCCCCGTTGCCAGTACCAAGAATTGCGGCATCTCGCGTAAATTGCGGTACCATCCCTCATCTCTCGCACGGTGGGGGCACCGCGAACATCTCACTGGTTGACAGCGTCGAACCGGTTTCCGGTTCGATGATACGACCACCGACTATCTCGCCCGGATGAACGCTCCGGCCACTGCCGCACCCGGCGGCCACAGATCCACATTTCTGCCCGCGCAGAGCAAAGCGGCGAGCGCCACGGCGGCAATTCCGGCCAACAAAACGACAGCCGAGCGGAGCGTATGCGATTCTTCCAGCCTTTGCGCGCGCATGGCCGACGTACCTAGCAGAGATTCCAGCGGGGTTCGCAGCCAGAACAGCGCCCGAGCCGCGGTCAGCAACCGGGTTAAGAAAAAATTCGACTCGCGTAATGGAAAGCGACTCCAGCTCCAGTGACCACCGGAACGAGTAACAAGCCCCAGGCACTGTGTTCACGCGGCAGAATCAGGCCGCGGCGCCTTTTCGTGGCGCGCGTCTCGCTGGCACATTCCTGAATTGGAGGGACTGCTGGAGAATGGGTTTTGAGACTGCATTGACGGACTGGTGCCTGAGAGAATGACACAGTTGTACCTCAGGGGCTAAGCCCCAATCTCCGAATGGCCTCTGCCGCACGGCTAAAGCCGCCCTATCAAATTTCCTCAACGCAGGCCCGCCATGTGGATGTGCGTCATGCCCTTCACCGCGCGCATGTATTGGGCACGCTCGAACGCCGAAGGATCCGCGCACTTGTTCTGGCTCATGCTGCCGAGCATCTGCCGTACCGATTCGTATTCGTGCTCATCCATCCACTCGCGCAGTTCGCGCTCGAGATGGCGGAGATGGTTTATGCCATGCCGCATCAGCGAGGAACAGAGCATGGTAACGTTTGCACCAACCATTAATAGCTTCACTACGTCTCCCGCGGTGTGAACGCCGCTGGTGGCGGCCAGGCTCGCTTTGACCTTGCCGTACAGAATTCCGATCCAGGTGAGCGGCAGACGTAGCGCTTGCTGCGAACTCAGCAGGACGTTGGGACGGATTTCCAGTGCTTCCAGATCAATATCGGGCTGGTAAAAGCGGTTAAAGAGGACCAGCGCGTCGGCGCCAGCCTGGTCGAGACGCTGTGCCATATTGCTGAAATTGCTGAAGAATGGGCTCAGCTTGACAGCCACTGGAATGGTGACGGTGCTCTTCACTGCGCGCACGATCTCGATGTAAGTCTTCTCGACATCCGCGGCCGTCAGGTTTGCGTCCGTGGGGATGTAATAGATGTTGCACTCGATCGCGTCGGCGCCGGCACGCTCGATTTCCCCCGCGAACTTGGTCCATCCGCCGAGAGTCGACGCATTGAGGCTGGCAATGATCGGCAGCCTGACCGAGGCTTTTGCTTTTCGGATGTGATTAAGATATCCCTCGGGGCCGGTGTGGAACTCGCTCGGCTGCGGGAAATAGGTGAGCGATTCGGCAAAGCTCTCGGTTCCTGCCGAAAGATGGTATTGCAGGTCGACCTCTTCCTGCCGGAGCTGCTCTTCGAACAGGGAATAGAGAACCACGGCGGAGGCGCCGGCATCTTCCAGGCGACAGATGCCGTCGATGTCACGCGACAGAGGCGAAGCCGACACGACCAATGGGGATGAAAGACTAAGGCCGAGATACTTCGTGCTGAGATCGATCATCGAGTTCTCCTGACTTCGTCTCTTTGTGCGGCCACAGAAGTGGGTATTTGCTTGGTCGCGCCGACAGGGCTCGGTTTCTCCGCTGCCGCTCTCATCGGTTCTTCATTTGGTGCGACGACTGTTTCTTGTTTGCGGCCGGCCAGGTATTCGTACATGCGGAACCTGTGCTCAACGTCTTTCTGGGCTTCCTTCCACAGCCGCTCGGCCCCTTCCGGCTTGCTCTTGGTCAGCATTTTGAATCGCGTCTGTTGCAGTAAATATTCCTGCACCTTGCGGGTTGGAGCGCGCGAATCCAGCGAGAGCGGGTTTTCGCCGATCATGGCCTTCTCCGGGTTATAGCGATAGAGCAGCCATTGACCGGATTCAACGGCGACCTTCTGATCGGTCATCGCTGTGGTCATGTCGATGCCGTGTGCGATGCAGTGCGAGTACGCGATGATCATGCTCGGTCCGTCATACGCTTCGGCTTCCAGGAAGGCCTTGAGCGTATGCTCATCCTTGGCGCCCATAGCGACGCTCGCGACATAAACGTTCCCGTAAGTCATGGCCATCATGCCGAGATCTTTCTTGGGACCGGGCTTGCCTCCGGCAGCGAACTTGGCGACTGCCCCACGTGGCGTGGACTTCGAAGCCTGGCCGCCGGTATTGGAGTAGACCTCCGTGTCGAGTACAAGCAGGTTCACATTGCGACCGCTGGCGAGCACATGGTCCAGCCCGCCGTAGCCAATGTCGTATGCCCAGCCGTCTCCCCCCATGATCCAGACACTCTTCTTGACGAGCATGTCTGCCACGGCCAGGAGCTGCTTCGCTTCGGGCTTGTTGATCCCCTGCAGTTTTTCTCTGAGCAGGTCCACACGCTGCCGTTGTTCGTAGATGTCGGATTCGTCCTTTTGCTTGGCGGTAATCAGCGCGGTCCCGAGATTTTCACCAACCTCATCGGCCAGGCGACGCACGAGTTCCTGAGCGTACTCGGTTTGCTTGTCGATGGAGACGCGGAAGCCAAGTCCGAATTCCGCGTTGTCCTCAAACAGGGAATTCGACCAAGCGGGGCCGCGACCGTCAGTGTTCTTCGCCCAGGGAGTGGTTGGCAGGTTGCCGCCGTAGATGGAGGAGCAACCTGTGGCGTTCGCGACTACGGCGCGATCGCCGAAAAGTTGGGACACCAGCTTGACATAGGGCGTCTCGCCGCATCCTGAGCAAGCGCCTGAGAATTCAAACAGCGGCTCCTGGACTTGCTGCTGGCGAATCGTTCCGACCTTGATCTGGCGGCGGTCCAGATCAGGGATCTTCCGGAAGAACTCCCAGTTCTCCTTCTCAGGCGCGCGCAGGGGAGGCTGCGGCGCCATGTTGATCGCTTTCAGCCGCACTTCGCTCTTGTTCTTGACGGGGCAAACATCGACGCAGACGCCGCATCCGGTGCAGTCTTCCGGAGCGACCTGGATCGTGTACTTCATCCCGGCCCATTCCTTGTCGCGCGCATCGCAGGATTTAAACGTCGCAGGAGCGCCCGTGAGTTCCTTGCTGTCGTAAACCTTAATGCGAATGACAGCGTGCGGGCAGACCATCGCGCACTTGCCGCACTGGATGCAGATCTTAGAATCCCACGCGGGGATTTCCAGAGCGAGGTTACGTTTCTCCCATTGTGCAGTGGCCGTGGGGAACGTGCCATCGCAGGAGAAAGCGCTGACCGGAAGTTGGTCGCCCTTTCCGGCATAGATGGCGCCGAGCACTTCACGTTCGAACTTGGGGGCACCTTCGAAGACGGGAGGGAGTCCAACCTTGCTGCTCACCGCTGTGGGGACTTTCACTTCGAAAAGGTGGGCAAGCGCCTCGTCGACGGCAAGCATGTTCTTTTTGACGACTTCTTCGCCCTTGCGTCCATAAGTGTCGCGAATCGATTTTCGAATGGCTTCGATCGCTTCATCTCCCGGCAGAACCTTCGAAATTGCGAAAAAACAGACTTGCATAATGACGTTCATGCGCGAGCCCATTCCGGTATCTTTGGCGACCTGATAGGCGTCGATGACATAAAACCGGGCTTTCTTGGCGATGAGTTGTTGCTGCACTTCGCAAGGCAGGTGATCCCAGACTTCGTCTTTGCCGAACGGGCTATTGAGCAAGAACACGCCGCCTTCGACCAGCGAGCTAAGCATGTCGTAGCGCTCGAGGAAGATCCATTGATGGCACGCGACGAAGTTCGCCTTCGAGATCAGGTAGCTCGATTTGATGGGCTGCGGTCCGAAGCGCAGGTGAGAAACGGTCATGGCGCCGGATTTCTTCGAGTCATAAACAAAATATCCCTGCGCGTAGTTCTCGGTATTCTCGCCGATGATCTTGATGGAGTTCTTATTTGCGCCTACTGTTCCGTCGGCTCCAAGGCCATAGAACATGGCGCGAACCACGCTGTCGGGTTCGGTCGAGAAAGTCGCGTCGTAGTCGAGGCTGGTGTGGGTAACATCGTCGTTGATGCCGACAGTGAAGTGATCCTTGGGCGTGGGCTTCTTGAGATTGTCATAGACCGCCTTCACCATTGCCGGGGTGAATTCCTTCGATGACAATCCGTAGCGACCACCAACGAGGGTGTAGGGACGGACGCATTCGTCCGTCCCGCGAGCGGAGCGAGCGTCCCCCAGGAAAGCCGCTGGGACAGCGTATTTCCTGCTGATTGCTTCGTGAATTGCACTTACGACATCGAGATAAAGCGGTTCCCCGATCGCGCCGGACTCTTTTGTCCGGTCAAGAACAGCAATCCGGCGAACTGTCGCAGGAAGCGCCTCAACCAACGAGTTAACACAGAACGGGCGATACAAACGGACCTTCAATAGTCCAACTTTCTCGCCCCGTGCATTGAGATTGTCAACCGTCTCGTGCGCAATCTCGGTGCCCGAACCCATCGCTACGATGACGCGCTCAGCATCGGGTGCACCAACGTAGTCGAATAGGTGATACTTGCGCCCCACGATCTCGGCGAACTTGTCCATGGTCGCCTGGACCTTCGCAGGCGCGGCGTCATAGTACTTGTTCGCGGTCTCGCGGATCTGGAAGAAAACGTCCGGATTCTGCGCCGTACCGCGCAGCACTGGATGATCCGGAGAGAGCGCGCGCTGGCGGTGCTCGATCACGCGGTCCATGTTGATCATGGCCCGCATGTCGTCTTCAGTCACCATCTCGATCTTGCTGATTTCGTGAGAAGTCCGAAAGCCGTCAAAGTAATGCAGGAAGGGAATGCGGGTCTCAAGCGAGGCCGAGTGCGCGATCAGCGCCAGGTCCATCGCTTCCTGCACCGAATTCGAGCAGAGCATGGCCCATCCGGTAGTACGGCAAGACATGACGTCGGAGTGATCACCGAAAATCGAGAGCGCATGAGTCGCAAGGGTACGGGCCGAAACGTGAAACGCCGCCGGCGTGAGTTCCCCGGCGATCTTGTTCATGTTGGGGATCATCAGCAGCAATCCCTGCGATGCGGTGAAGGTCGTAGCCAGCGATCCGGTCTGCAGCGCGCCATGTACGGCTCCAGCTGCGCCGCCTTCGCTCTGCATCTCGACCACATGGGGAATGCTTCCCCATGCATTGGGCACGGCTTCCGAGGCCCACTGATCCGCCCATTCGCCCATCGGCGATGAAGGGGTGATGGGGTATATGGCGATGACTTCGCTGACCCCGTAAGCGACATGAGCGACGGCCTCGTTACCGTCCATGGTCTTGAACTTGCGCTTCATGAAATCCCCCGTTCCGTTTTCTCGACGGGAACCACTGGCGTGGTTCTGCGACAGATAGAGGATGCCGCACCGATAGGCTGTATGTCGGGACGTAGGTTCACACGGGGGTGTGATTGAAATCACAACATGTCCCCAAGTCACTGGACCCTGCGCACTTCCCGATCTGGTATCTTGCTGCAATATCTCTCAGGAGGAAGGAATGCCCGATCACTACCATGACCCTGCCGATCTCCGGCTTTTGAAGGAGATGAACAAGCTCGCGCCCGCGGAGTTCACCGCCTGGCTCAATCTCGACAAGATTGTTGGCCGCGCAGACGGAGCCATCCCCAGAAAATATCGCGAGCTGATCGCGCTGGCGGTCGCGTGCACGACGCAATGTCCATATTGCATCGAAGTTCATGCGAAAGGCGCGAAAACGGCAGGTGCGTCCCGCGAGGAAATTGTAGAAAGCTCGTTACTGGCAGCCGCATTGCGAGCCGGAGGCGCAGCCACACACGGAGCCATGGCGCTGAAGTTCTACGATAAGGTCTAGCGAGCCCCCCCGGCGCAAGGTGTGGGCGCGCGGGGTGTCCTGCACGGGGGAAAAGAAAAAAACCGCCTCCCGTGCTTTAACGGCCGTTCTTGTCGCGGCCGAACAAATCAATTCCGAACCCACTCTATCGGACCGCCAGCGCGTAGCCGATTGCGCTTTTGGCAATGTCGTAAACCCCAAAGTCGCTCCGTCGAGAGGAGCGCCATTGAAGCTCACGGTGCCGGAGATTGAATCATCGGCCGGTGGAGTGGGAGTGATCCCTCCGTCTGGTCCGTTCGCTACGCCGCTACACGCGGTGAGAACAGCGAGACTCAGGATGACGAGCATCGTTCTTCCCATAACTATCACGGTGTCCTTTTCTGGCCGAAGAAGCCATCTGCTTATGAATTGGGGATTAGAGAATTGCAATTTGGGCGCAGAGGCGCCACGACATCCCATCGGCAGTTTGTGGGCAAGGTGCAGATTACTTCGGCTAGAAAATGGGGATGACGATCCGAGTGACGTAATCCTGCGGGCTTGATAAGCAAAACGACCCGGGCCGTCACCATGGACAGCCCGGACCTTCAATTTGAGTTGAGTAGGTCACTCCACGTCGGTCGGATCGTTAAACAGCACTGTGAGCTTGATGCTGCCATGTCCGTACTGAGGGAAATTCTGCTTTGCCGGATTCGCCGGATCGAGATTGGATGCGGTGTCATCGGGAGGGAACAACACCAGCGAATTCAGAAACGCGACCACGCTTTCCTGGCGATACCAGGGCAACGCGGCAAACGCATTGCGGGAATTCGTAGCCTCACCTCCGTGGCGCAGAATGACATCATTGAGCGTCATGCTGCGGCCATCGTGTCCGTAAGGACCGGTGCTGCCGACGCCCCACAACGGCCGCGTCAAGAACTGGGTTTGCATCGAGCCATCCCAATTGCGCTCATAGAAGTTCGGTCCCAGGTCGTGGCGCTTGAAGTCGGTATAGATGTCTTTTACGACGAACGGATTTCCTGCAGGCCGCTTCAGCAACGGAAAACCGCTGCCGTCATCCTGCGTGTAAAACAGGGGGCTCGCCGTGGCAAAAAGATTATTGAACACACCATTCATCGGGTCGTAGTTCGTTTCGACATCCGCGACGCGGCGGTCGTGCGTGATGGTCATGTGCGACACATGACAGGAGTTGCAGCCGATCAGGTTGAAGATGCGTCGTCCGCGCTCAGCAGCGCCGGTCTGCTGATGATGAGCCGGCTTGAAGTAATTCATCAGATAAAACTCGAGATGATCCACGAGACTGGCATCGATCTCGTTTCCGTTCTGTGCGTCGGGAGCCGGCGGCGGCGTGATCTTGTCTTTTGAGCCATCGAGTAACCATGCCCGCCGGAGTAACCACTCGTGCCCCCGAACTTGCCGCGGTCAAGTCGGGATCTGAGGATGCCTCCAGCCCCATCTCCTTGTGAAGGGCCCCAACGATAAACTCCCGGATCGAGATGACCGACCCTTCCGCCATAAACGGCTTGATCCTGAGATCGCTGTCGACCCCGACAACGTGCGAGGTATCGACGGACCCGTCGGGATTGCCCGTGATGCTGCCGAACTGCACACCTTTGGCTGAAAGCTTCAGCGTGACCGGGTTCTTTTGACGCTTTGCCTGCGCCAGAGCCAGATCCCTTCTGGATCGTAGGTCGACACTCATCTCGTCGGCGAGCATTTCCTTTAAACCGAGTCCGAAGAGGTGCGGGGCATCCCGGCTGTCGGGACGAGTCACAACATTGCCACCTGCTCCGCCTGAGCCACGCGGACGGCCGTGGCATCCCCCACAACTGTCTGAGAGCCCGGCGCCAATCGCGATGTCGTTGTTCAGGTCCCCGGAGCCGTCGTTTTCATTTGGGCCAACGCCTTGCGCCTGCGTGAACTTTCTCTGGCGCCCGCGGCGAATAGATCGGAATGGATCGCGATTGATGATATAGAGTGATGATCCGGGCATCATGACATTGCCGCGGCCGGCTCCGATCTCGTCAGTCAACGACTTGTTGATGCCTGCACCTGCCTTGTTCGTGGCCTGGGTGTTATCGACCATCTGGGCGCGAGCGGCGAACCCCAGTAATAAGATGCATCCAGCGCTTGCGAGAGTCTTTGGTAGAAACTCCATACTTATCTGCCCCCAATGCAACCGGAACCTCCCCGACCACTTCCCCGGTAGGCCAGAGAGGCCCGGCGTCTATTAATGGAAATCGGGAAAGGAGGATAAAACACGACAAGCCGAAACAAAAAAGTTTTACTGGTGAAGTTCTGTTAACCGTGCCTGGCAGTGAGGGTTCCCTGCCGCAGCTGCTTTTGCAGGCATTGCCAGGGTCGCAGATACTGGACTCCCAGTTCGCGATGAGAGACAAACGCTCGTCTGGCCTCTGACGCCGTATCGTTTGCCTTGTTGGTCTGACCCAAGTCGAGGTAGCACTCAGCCAATGCAATTTGTGCCAGTGCTAGTACGGGACTGTCCGCCTCAACGGTGCTCTTGCGCAATTCGACGGCCCGTTGCAGCAAGGGCAGTGCATCGCCCGGATGTCCAAGTTGCAGGTCCGCCCGACCCTGCACCAACGCGGCACGCGCCTCGAGCCACTTCAAGTAGTCCCGATCATTGGTGGCTGAAAGCTCTTGTATCACTTTTGCGGCCGATTGCGCTGCGAACTCATTATCACCGCGCGCAAGGGCGTTCTCTGCCTTCGACACGTGCAGTCTCAGCGCGTCCAGTTCCAATACCCCCGAAACCGGAGTCGGAGGATGAAAAGTATCGAACGCGGAGTCCGCCTTTTCAGCGTGACCGGTAGCGATCAAAAGTCGGGCGCGTTCATCCGCGGCTATGTGGGGCGTCGGATAATTCACCTTCTTTGCGATAGCATCGCCCTCGTCCAGCAGGCGTGCAGATTCGTCGTAGTGTCCCATGTCGGTGAGAATCGAAGCCTGCAGGTAGAGCATCTGCGCAAGGTAACGGGTTCCCGGTCTATTCTTGCGTCGATTCTCCACGGCTTGTATGACATACGTCAGCCCCTCTTCCCATCGGCCGACGTGGACCAGGGAGCGGCCATACTCCAGGTTGACCTGGGGAGCGAAAAATGGATCGCCATCCCGATGTGTACGGAGCAGGATCTGCTTGGCCCGGTCGACGTGCTCCAAACCCTCCATGGTCCGAGATGTTGCGCTGAGAAAAGCTCCTAATCCCAATTCCGTCTCCAGGGTGTCGATATGGTCTTCACCATTCAGCTTGCGGGAAGCTTCCACTGCTCATCGAAGGCTATCCTCCGCAGCCGCAAATTCGGTTAAGTCCTGCTGTGTCTGGCCAAGGTAGGCATAGTAGCGTGCCAGGCTGACGTTTGGATCACCTTCGAGTTTGGCTGAGACTTGGATCGTCTCCTTGAGTAACGGTTCCGCTTGGCGCGACTGTCCCACCATGGGGAGAAGAAGTGCTTCCTCGTATAGCGCTTCGGCGAGCATGGGCTCGCCGCTTAGCTTTCGGTAGACGTCGACTCCCTGGCGTGAATACTGCACGGCCTTCTGCAGGTCCGAGCTCTCATAGTGCTGTGCGAGTTGGATGCAAAGAGCCCCCCGCAGCCGCGAGTTGTAGTCGCCCTGCTTGTCGAGAGTTCGTTTGGCTTCGAGCAGTACACCTTCCCTCTCTGCCACCGAACTGGACTGGTGCAGCGCGCTCCCAAGATCAGTCAGGGCTCCGGCAACTTCCGAGGAGTCTTTGCCATAACGGCTGCGGGCCAGATCGACACGTTTGCGACGAAGCGCCACGGCCTCATCGCCCAGTCCGAGATCCGAATACATGGTTCCGAGCGTATCCAGGATTCTGAGCTTCGCTTCGGGGACGTCCACCAATTCCTGGTCAATTTTGCGGGCGCCAATGTCGAGCAACTGGCGAGCCGTCGTTTCCCGGGCCTTCACCGGATCATCCTGGTAGGAAGAATTGGCCCGAAAGATGTCTTCCAGGAAACCTTCCATGGCGGTTGCGACGCGAGATTCTCTTCGCGCAATGTGTGCCTGCCACAAAGCCGTGCCGAGGCCAGCCGCCAGGGCCACGACAATGGAGGCTACGGAAAAGACTGCCCAACGCCGTCGCACCAGGAACTTTTTGGTCCGATACCATGTGCTCTCCGGTTGTGCGATGACTGGCTCACCTGCGAGGTATCGCCTCAGGTCCTCTGCCAAAGCATCGGCTGTGATGTAGCGCTGGCTCGGTTGTTTTCGCAGGCCCTTACGGATGATGGCATCCAGATCGCCCCGCAATTGACGCTGAAGTTTGTCAGGACTGCTGCCGCGATTTTGAGCCGCGATCATGCCGCCCTCCGACGTGATCACGGACGACGCGCGCGGCGCTTCAATTTCAAGGATCGATTTCACCAGGTCTGCCGCGGATTGCGCCCCAGAGCCAACAGGATATTGGCCGGTCATTAGTAGGTATAAAAGAACCGATAGTTCGTATACGTCAGTCGCGGTCGTGACCACCCCATTGGTAAGCTGCTCCGGCGCTGCGAACAAAGGCGTAAACGCCGATCCGGATTCGTGAGTCAACAAGGTCGCGGTCCCTTGTTCTCCTCCGCCCTCGAGCAACTTGGCGATGCCGAAGTCCAGCAGTTTCACCGAACCGTCCTTGCTGACCAGTACATTGGAAGGCTTGATGTCGCGATGGATGATGAGGTTCGCATGCGCGTGAGCAACGGCTCCCAGCACATCCAGAAACAGCCGGATTCTGGCCCGTATATCCAGCCGGCGCGCCTCGCAGTACTGGTCGATAGGCTCGCCTTCAATGTATTCGAGGACCAAGTAAGGCTGCCCGGTGGAAGTGACGCCTGCGTCCAGTAGTTCCGCAGTGTTGGGATGCGAGAGTCGTCCGAGAATCGCGCCTTCGCGCTTGAATCGTTCTTCACCGCCGTGGCCGATCAGGGCGGCACTGAGAAACTTGACGGCTGCCTTGCGTTCAAAACGCCCGTCGCTCCGTTCAGCTAACCAAACCGTGCCCATTCCGCCATGACCGATGCGTGAGACCAAGCGATAGGCTCCGATAATCTGTCCGGCCAGTCCTGCATTTGGCAGCGGCATAAGCGGACCCGTTTCCAAAAATGCTTCCTGTCGGAGTGCTTGATGCTCGTTTAGAAGTTCCTGCAGCTGTTTTGCGAGGTCAGGGTTTTGGGTGCGCAAGGCTTCGAGCCAGCGCTCGCGCTCTTCTTGCGAAAGCGTGAGTGCCTTATCCAGGTAGGGGCTTAACGTGCTCCAGTTTTCCGGGCTTAGCGTGGACATCGGTACCTCACAGTTGCAGATCGGCGCGTAACTCTCGGTGCAGATAGATCCGTGCTTTTTCCCATTTGCGCTGGACGGTTCGCTCGGAGAGGCTGCGCATGGCGGCAATTTCGGCGAAGGAAAACCCGCAGAAGAATTTCAAATCCACGAACTCTGCCAACTCGCGGTCCACCTTGCCCAGTTCATCAAGCGCATCGCTGATCCGTTGCAGTTCACGCTCGTCGGCGGGGTGGCCGACGTTTTCATTCTCAAAAGAAGTGATTTCGAATTGTCCGCCGCGCTTCTGAGCTTGCCGGTTGCGTGCATGATCGATGATCAACCCGCGCATGACCCGCGCTGCGTATCCCATAAACCGGGCGCGATCAGGAAACGCGGCGTCATCCCGCGACGCCATGTTCAGATAGGCTTCGTGCAACAGGGTAGTGACACTCAGGGTGGACGGTCCCCCGCGCCTCGCCAGTTCCCGCTTTGCCATGCCGTGCAGTTCGGCATAAAGGGCGCTGAATAAGGCCTCGGTAGCGGTACTCTCCCCCGTTTCGGCAGCGGCGATCAACGAAGATAAATTGGATTCCAAGCGCACGGCCCCCAAGCGCGAGAGGAAGTGTCGCTGAGATTCTCGCATTTTGGGCGGTTAGTCAAGAGGTCGCTGATAACAGAGGTCGCTGATGACAGGACCGCGACAGTCGTGGTGGGCTTAGCGGAGCGACTGGCTAGGGTCCCGTACCGCCAGTGTGACAATCGGCGCAGTTGACCTGCGTGAGGTCGCCGATATCAACTGGGTGCTGGAAGGATGCGACGGGTGCCGCGGCAGCGGTTATAGTACCGTCGGTTTCCGACATCACGCTGTGGCACTGGTTGCAGTCCTTTCCAATCACACGTCCGTCTGCGCTGACGTGCTGGCCGTCGTGGCAACGGAAACACCCCGGCGAATAGAAATGTCCGAGATTGTTCGGATGGGTCTGCCAGTTTAGCTTCATGTCCGGAAACGTGGTGCGACTGTAGATCTGCTGAATTTCGGTTACGGCGTTGCGTATCTCAAGCGGTTTGGATTTTGCGATGTCCGGGTACTTCGATTCGTAGAAGCCTTGCAAGCCGCTGGCGATTCCGCGCATGGCCTCGACGTTGGTTTTATAGGTTGCGGCAAGCACTGTCACGGCCTCCTGCTTGACGAAGGGAAGCGACAAGTCAATGCGGTGCGCAAGTAAGGACTGATCCACGGCCTGGTCCGGCGGAACATAGATATGCGTCGGGCGATTGTGACAGTCCACGCAATCCATGTGATGGCGCGGAGCCTTGGCGATCTGATCCTTGGTAAGCGTCGAGTCTTTTGCATAGTACTCCGTGACGCGTCCCTGCATGTCTTCCACGTGTAGGTAGGGAATGACCTGACGCTTGTCATCGGCCTCCACGTAGTCGATCTTATTCGCGACGTTCATGTGCCAGTGAATGCCTTCGGGCGCTCCCGTGGCGGGATCTCCACCGCCGGTCTTGATGATCATCCGAATCTGGCGCAGAGTGTTCTTCTCGTCATTGGCATAATGCGAGAACACTTTTAGCTGTCCGCCGTAGAATTTCTTCGGCCAGTGACACTGCTCGCAGGTTTCCTGCGCGGGCCGCAGATTTTTCACCGGGGAGGGAATCGGCCTTGGGAATGTATTGAATACGGTGGCGAACACCTGGCGGCTGCCCGACAGCTTCGACTTCACAAACCAGGTCGCCCCCGGTCCTACGTGGCACTCCGCGCATGCCACGCGGGCATGGGGAGATTGCTGATACGCGGTGTATTCCGGAATCATCACGTTGTGGCACAGTTGTCCACAGAATGACGTCGATTCGGTGAACTCATACGCTTTGTAGCTACCCGCAGCACTCACTACCACGAAGACAAGCAGAAAGCTGGAAAAGGAAATGACTGCACTTCGCTGTGTGGAATCATTCAAATCGATTTTTGGATAGAAGGCAGAGGGCTCAGTATGCTTGCGCCGCTCCAGTAACCAGCCGGCAAGTATCAGAAGCAGGCTCAGAACCAGAAACCCGGGCGCGACCATGTACGCCAGAATGCCGATGTAAGGACTCGGCTTACTGGCGATCTGGTCAATCAGGAAGAAGATGAAAATATTGGCTACGCTGACGATTCCCAGCGCGACTCCGGCAAGGCTGATCGGGTTGCGCAGCAGCATGCGCGCGCGATGCCAGCGGACGGGTGCCACGGGCGGAGTTTTCTCAGTCTCCATGCTTGGCCTCAGTTGGTTCGGGTTCTTCAGTCACCACTGTCCCGGATTCACTATCGCTTGTTTTTTCGAGGACAGGCTGCGGATCCAGCCCATGTTCTTCCTGGTAAAGGTGCAGAGGCATTTTGCCATCGAACCAGGCCCAGTTCATCGGATAAACATCTGGATCGAGAAATACCTGGTAGAAGTGCCAGACAACGATCGCGAGCGTGGCCAGGACCGCCTCGTAATAGTGAATCGCCGTGGCCACGTCAAGCCACCAGCGCGGCAGATGATTGCCGAAGAACACCTTCGCCCATAGCATGATGCCTGTCCCCGCCATTACAAACATGCCCCAGACCAAGGCCCAGTATTCCGCCTTCTCGGCGTAGGTGAAGCGCGCAAACTCCGGCTTGCGAGTGGAGAAGCCCAGATAGTATGCGAGATTCCGCCAAGCGCCCATGACGTCGTCGATCGTCGGGCAGAGGTCCCGTGCCAGCCTGCGTCCTTGGCGCGTCAGGATGACATCAAAGAGGTGGAAAACGCTGACGCCAATCAGAATCACGGCAGCAACCCGATGCAGCAGATGCCTCATGCGTTCCCCGAGCGAGAGCATGGAAGCGAACCAGGAATCCGGGAACCTCAAAGCAAAGCCGGTCAGCACCAACAGGATGAAACTCGAAAGCAGTGTGGCGTGCTGCCAACGGAAGCGTGCCGGCATACGCGTCACGAACCGATGCTCCAATTTGCGCCGAGCAATGGCTTTCGAGCGCCAGAGGATGAAGTTGTGCGCCAGCATGCCGCCAATCACGGCAAAAATCAGCCCGAGATAGAACTTGCGAATCCAGCGCACGGCCTTGCTGCCCATGTCCGCCGAGAGCGGCGCATCGACGTGCACTTTCGCCGAAGTGAATTTTTCCGTTACCCCCGGGTGGCACTGTCCGCATGTGCGCGCGAGATTCGCGGGATGAATCGTAGAGCGCGGGTCGCTTGATGGAAAGATGCTGTGGGTTCCATGGCAACTGGCGCAGTTCGCTACGACCTGCGATCCCAGCCGCGACGCCAGGCCGTGATAGCTTGCGAGATAGGTTGTGGCGCGGCGGCCTTCAATGCCGAACTCCTGCGACAGCCTTACACCTTCGTGACACCGGGCACAGGTAAACTGAGCAACGTTCTGAGCAGAGACAGGAGAGCTTGGATCCCCGTGCGCCTTGATGGAGTGAATGCCATGGCAATCCGTGCACACCGGCGCCTGCCAGTTTGCCTTCGCGATCGCCAGGCCGTGAATACTCTGCTGAAATTCTTTTGAGATCTGATCGTGGCACTTGCCGCATGTGAGCGGCACGTTGAACTTGAAGATTGACGATTTGGCGTCCTTAGCCTCCAGAATCTCGTGCGTCCCATGGCAGTCGGTGCAGACCGCAGCTTTTTCCGACCCGCCGGCCACGGCATGTCCGTGCACACTTTGTTGATAAGAAGCAACGGTCTGCACGCTTAGGCCGCTTTTCTCCATCACGAATTTCTGGCCGTGGCACGCTCCGCAGGTTGCAGGAATGTTGGTGTGATGAACGCGCGATTTCGGATCGCTGGCGGGAAGCAGCGCATGCGGACTGCCGTGGCAATCCACGCACGTCGCCGCATTGCTGTTTCCGTCTTTCACCGCCCTGGCGTGCAGGCTGCGGTCGTAGGCGGCCTGCTCGTCCGCATGGCAGGTCGCGCAGGTAATTCGTTGCGGAGGGGTATCGTGTGCCGCGCTCTTTACGTCCGTGTGGCAGTCGACGCAGGTGAACATGCTGCCGTGGATCGAATCTTTGAAGGCCTTAGGATCGACATGCAGGCTTACCCTCTTGCCGTTCACCTCGTGCGACAGCGTGGCATCACTATGGCAGGCCATGCATTCGTCGACCGTTGGTTTTGGGGAGTCTTTCTTGGATGCGGCGTGCAGCGAGCTCGCGGCTAAAAGAAGGGTGAGGGCAACTCCAGACGCAAAAAAATTTCGTATTGTTCGCGTGGACATGCTCTCACCCGCTTGTTTCCTCAAAATTGAAATGATGTAGGTGTGGCCGCTTCCGGCCGCGTTTTTGCTACTTACTTTGCCAAAGTGTGAGTGTAGGCAATCAGGTCTATGATCTCCGTATCTTTCAGCTTTCCGCCGTAGGCCGGCATCTTGCCTTTGCCCTTGGTCACGACGTCGGTCAACTGCGTGTCCGATTCAGCCTTTACTTCTGGCGACGCGAAATCACGGGTTCCCATCTTGCCGCCCTTGCCATCAGGACCATGACACACGGCGCACTTGGATTTGTAAGTGGCAGCCGCGTCCTGGGCGACGGCGGGCGATGCGCGGGCTGCGATGAGACCAGCAGCCAACAGCGTGGCCAGTATGACTCGAACGGAGAGGGATTTCATTGTCTTGCCTTCCTCCTGGGGAAGATTTTTTCGCTTCGCACGATATTCACAGAGCAGGGATTGACCGTTGTCTCGCTACCGGATCCGTGCGTCAGGATTGCGGTGGACCATGCCTTCGTCCCGTACCCTGAGAACTCACTCGCAGGGGTAGGTTCGCATGCTGGAGAAACTTGCCCTATGGCAGAAGTCACTGGGCTCTGTGACGCGAATCACTGGGTTTTGCCGTGTCAATTGTGAGGGTTATCACGGGTGGGTGTGCAATTCCGCACTGCTCAGGAATGGTGTCGTCTCTACCATCGTGAAGATGTCACCACTCTCGCAGCTATCCGCCAGGAGCGCGAAATTCCACGAGAATGCATCGCAAAACCGGCGATTGTGCGAACCGATACGATTGCGGGTTCCGAGCGGTCGCGGCAGCGATGCCTTGATACGCGCCCATCTCTTTCCCATCATCAAATTCGCTGCACAGCGACCAGTGCGTACATCCTTGACGCTGCTGCCGACACCGCTGCTTGAGCCGGCCACTATCGCGGAGCTGAAAGCATGCGGGTCGCTGCGCGTTGGCTTTTGGCTGGAGGGATCGACACCTGCGCTCGGCGACAGTGATTGTGGGGTAGTCACGGGGTTGCACCGCGGTACTCTCGCGATGATCGGCGCGTGTCACGAGGGTGCAATTGCCGGTCCAGGTGAACACGATCCTGTCGCGCGCCAACTTTCATCATCTCGATTCCATGATCGAACTTCCGGTCCGGCTCGATGTCGTCTTGTGGGACGTTACTTTCTTCGTGCCAGCCAGCCGGAGGAAGCTGGTCCAATGCTGAGCGTCCGGGTGCACGAAGAGGTTTCTGCCGAGCTCTACGTGGCTGCCAAACGTGTGCCCCTTCAGATCAAGACGAGCGAGGCGCCGTACTGTCGCGGTTATTTGTTACAGCAAAGGTTGCGGGAGTCGCGTGGGCAGTTGAAGGAGGCCGGTGTTCTTGCGTCGGCAGCGAACTCTGGCAATGATGTCCTGGGAACGATGTTCATCAACAATCGAGGCGAGGCCTACCCGAGCCGGTTTCCACCGCTTTTCGGCCGGCGATATAACCCGGCAGTCGCTGGCTGAGGTGTATTGCGAATCTCCATTGTTGGTTTTTCTCCGCGACAGTTCAAGGCTGAACGGGAAGTGCGGACGATGGCCCCGCGCGAACCCCCTGCAGGGGATCGCGTGCGCGCGCCTAGGGAATGACCGGAGATCTTTTTCGCTCCCGACCCTGGTTGCGCATTCGAGCCATAAAAAGTCTTCCGTCGTTAATCGACAGGTGAGCCAGATGAGTCTTGCGAGGATCAAGAACCACGGAGAGACAGCCGCCTTGGCTGTCCCCAGCGGCTCGCACCAAAGCCCCACCGGTATCGGAAATCACACGATGTTGTGATTGACCACCCCGCGGACAGTAGCAGAGCGGGTCCGATGTGCCGTTTAACTGTGATCTCAATCACAATTCCCGGTGACTCGATATACGGCCTTTCCGTACTTCCTCTGGCATCCTGACACAAAATTGAGGTGCCTTATGGCGCAAGACAACCGCGACATTCTCGACATTCTCAAGTTCGAGTTGAGCTTTCTGGAAGATGGCGGCTACGGGCGCTCTCCGCATGCCCGGTGGCGCGCCCCGGCAATTTTCGAAGACTCTCCGGTCTGTCCGAATTTTTGCGACCCGGCAAGACCGCATCCCTGCGAGAGCTGTCTGCTCGAGCAGTTCGTTCCAGAGGAACAGAAGAAGGAAAGCATCCCGTGCCGCTTCATCCCGCTGACGCCTGATGGCCCGACGGTTGAGGACCTCTATCGCACAGCCAGCCAGACCGAGATGGAAGAAGCGCTGGCGGAATGGCTGCGCACGCAGATCGCCAGAATTGAGCGCGAACGCGCTCTTTCGCAGAAGCAAGGCGCAGCCTAGACAGACTGACTAGATTGAACTGTTGTTCCGCTCCAGCCCTATTTCTCAAGGAGAGGTAGAAGTTATGAACGAAAAGCACGCATATCGAGTCGCTGCCTGGTGGACTTCTGGGCGCACCGGGCTGGCCAAGTCCGACTCCGCCCCGAATGCCATTCATTTCACCGCACCCACAGAATTCGGCGGCCTGGAAGGCCGGTGGACACCGGAAGAACTGCTGCTCGCCGCCATCGCCGGTTGCTATACCACGACGGTGCGCGCGATCGCGGGCGGAGCTCAACTCGACTTCACCGACCTGCAAGTGGAAGCCAGCGGAACGGTGAGGAAGGCCGAATCCGGTTACGCCTTCACGCAGATCGTGCTTCGGCCCAATCTGAAGATCGGATCAGGCGAGGAACGAGACCGTGCTCTGGACCTGCTCAAGCGCGCCGAAAAGCTGTGCCTGGTGTCGCGAGCTCTGGGAACCACGCTGAAGTTCGAGCCCCAGCTGGAGATTACTAAACCGGCGCCGGTTGCTTGAATCAAAGTCCGAGACAAAAGTGAAAGGGTCGGCCCCAGGTCTCGCCTGAGTTGCGAGACCCGGGATTTCGTCCACAGCCACACTGCATTCCCACATCTCGCAAAATCTGCGAAATAGGGGGTACCCACTTCTTTCAAACCTTAGAGTTCCAACACCGCCGACACTGACGATGGATCCTCCATCGCCCGCAGCTGGAATCCCGTCTTCTTGAAGATTGCTTGAGTCGGTAGATTGTCCCGCAAGATCTCACCCGAGAGCTTTTTGAACTTTTCTTCACGCGCAACGCGCGCCACTCCCGCCAAAAGTTCGGTGCCAAGTCCACGTCCCTGCCACTGATCGGCAACCAGTACCGCAGCTTCCGCCTCGCCGCGATTGATGGCACCAAAGCGGCCCACTCCAAGAATCTGGTGCTCTCCGGTCTTGGGATCCTTCCGGTCCGCGACCAGTGCGAATCCGCGGTCATAGCTGCCGAAGCAAATGCGGACGAGACGTTCGTGCTCCACTCGCGTGCTCAGGCTGAGCGAGCAGAAGTAACGCAGGTACACGCTTCGTTCGGAGAGCGTGCGATGGAATTGCACCATCAGCGGCTCGTCTTCAGGGCGAATGGGGCGAATCGTAACTGCCGTCCCATCTTTCAATTTCCAATCCCAGATGTACTGGCACGGGTACGGACGAATCGCGGCTCCCGGCAGCTTCTCAGAAGTCATGCTCGCATCGTGCACGACAATGCGGGCGTCGAGCGCGAGCAGGCGATCGGGTGTGGCGAGCAGAGGATTGATGTCGATTTCCTTGATCCACGGCTGCTCGAGGACCAGTTGGCTGAAGCGGACCAGCAACTGCTCAAGCGCGGAGAGATCGACGGGTTTGCGTCCGCGCCCACCTTGCAGCGCGGCAAAGATTTTGGTCTGCTCCATCATGCGCTGCGCAAGCGTGGTGTTGAGCGGAGGCAAAGCCAGGGCACGGTCGCGATACACCTCGACCATCACACCGCCCGATCCGAACAGGATCACCGGTCCGAACTGCGCATCGATGCTGCTGCCCAGGATCAGTTCATATCCGTCGCGCCGTACCATCGGCTGCACAGTGACTCCCAGGAAGTGTTCCGCTCCAGCTTTTTCCATCACCGCGGCGCGAATCGAGCGAAATGCTTGCCGGGCCTGATTCTGGTTCTGCAAACTCAGGCGCACGCCGTCCACATCTGTCTTATGCGCGATCGTATTCGACAACAGTTTCAGGGCGACCGGATATTCGATGGCCGATGCTTCCGAGGCAGCTTCGTCTTCGGTCGTTGCGGGTCTTGTCTCTACGACGGGAATCCCATAGGAGGCAAGCACCAGTTTCGATTCGAACTCGTTGAGCAGGGTCCGCCCTGAACCGCGCACTTGCTGTATGAACTCAGTTATTTTCTTGCGAGCCTCGATCGCTGGCTCGGGATCCTCGATCATTGCGGGAGTCTCATAAAGACCTCGCAGGCTATCGGTGTAGCGCCACATATACGTGAACGCACGCGCCGCGGTATCCGGATAGGAAAACGTAGGAATGCCTGCCGTATTCAGCATGGCAGTTCCCTCGGCAACACCGTCGCCGCCCATCCAGCTGGCGAGCAGCGGTTTGCCTGTGGTGTTCGCGTACTTCGACATCTGCTGTGCCGTGGCCGTGGGATCGGCCAGGCCTTGCGGTGCAATGATCGCCAGCAGACCATCGCCTCCTGGATCTTGCGAGATAATGTCGACCGCTCTCACATAGCGCTCGGCGTCGGCATCCGCCAGTACATCCACTGGATTGTTGTGGCTCCAGTGAGGGGAAAGAAATCTATCGAGTTCCTGTATCGTAGCGGGCGAGAGTACGGTCAGTTCACCGTTGCTCGCCATCAGCGCATCGGTGGCGAGCACTCCCGGCCCACCGGCATTGGTAACGATGCTGAGGTGCGGCCCTCGCGGACGCGGCTGCTTGCTCAGCACCTCTGCCATATAGAAGAGGTCGGCAATATTTTGTACGCGCAGTACGCCGCAGCGGCGGAAGGCGGCATCGAGCACATCATCACTTCCGGTCAATGCTCCGGTGTGCGAGGAGGCAGCGCGCGACGCAGCCTCAGACCGCCCTGCCTTGATGACGATGATTGGTTTGCTTAAAGCAGTCTCGCGGGCTGCCGCGAGGAAGGACCGCGCATGACCCACCGATTCCATGTAGATCAGAATGCTCTTCGTGTGTGGGTCGTCACCGAAGTAGTAGATGAGATCGCCCCAGCCCACATCGAGCATCGACCCGGTGGAGACGATCGCACTGAAGCCCACGTGCTCTTTCAGGCTCCAGTCGAGAATCGCTGTCTGCAGCGCGCCGCTCTGGCTGAGGAACGCCACGCTGCCTTTTTTCGGCATTGCCTTGGCGAAGGTCGCATTAAGCCCGATCGTAGGATTCATGAATCCCATGCAGTTGGGACCGATCAAGCGCAACGATCCGCGCTGGAGATGTTTCCTGATGTCCTCTTCCAGACGGGCTCCTTCCGCGCCTTGCTCGCGAAACCCCGCGGAGATGACCACCGCTGACTTCACGCCGGCATCCACGCACTCGCCAATGATCTGGGGCACGGTTTGCGCCGGAGTCACCACCAGCGCGAGATCGACTGCTCCAGGAATATCGCCTATGCGCTGCTGCGTCTGGAGACCGGCGACCTCGGGATGACTGGGATTGACCGGATAAATATTCAATGGGTATTTGCCTTCGAGCAGATTCGCAACGACGCTTCGTCCTACCGTACCCGGCCGATCTGTGGCCCCAATCACAGCCACAGATCGCGGCAGAAACAACGGTTCGAGCGCTCCGCGTGCAGGCGGTGGAGCGCTGTAAATTTTCCCAACAGGAGAGGTCGTAGGCGGGCTGGACAACGGGTTCACACCATCGCTCCACGAATGCAGTCGTTTTTCATAGACATGCGGATGACGCGCGACCGATGTTGCTTCTGGCAGCGATCAACTCTGCCCGAGTTTGGTATCGAATTGCGCTGCAGGGCATATCTCCAGTCACATGAACTTGTGACCCGAATCACACCCAAAAGTGCGCCGGTGCACTCTAATCGGATGGGAGGTGCAGCGACATGCGCGCCCCTTACGGTCTTAATATTCTTGATAATTGCCTTACTTGTCCGGTTCGCGAAGAGCATGTTTTCTGTAGCCTCTCGGTTCATGCCGGGCAACGCCTCAACGAAATCAAGTCAACTGCCGTGTATCCCAAAGGGGCGATGCTCTTCATCGAAGGACAGCAGCCGCGCGGTGTGTTTGTGCTCTGCGCTGGCAAAGCGAAGCTTTCCACCTCGTCGCGCGAAGGCAAGACTATCATTACCAAACTTTCCGAAGGTGGAGATGTGCTCGGCCTGAACTCGGTCATCTCGAACCGGCCATATGAAGTCACGGCGGAGATGATGGAGCCCGGCCAGGCCAACTTCATTCCTCGGGAATCTCTCCTGCAGTTTCTCAAGGAGCATAGGGAGGTGGCGTTGCGTGTTGCTGAACAGTTGAGCCGAAACTACTACACCGCGTATGAAGAGATCCGCACCCTCGGTCTGGCAACCTCGCCATCGGAGAAGTTCGCCAAGCTGCTGCTCTCGTGGACGCCGAAGTCTTCGCACGGCGACAACGGGCTGCCAGTGAAGCTCACGCTGACTCACGAAGAGATCGCCGAGATCATCGGGACCACGCGCGAGACAGTCAGCCGCCTATTTTCGGAATTCAAGAAAAAACAGCTGCTGCAACTGAAAGGCTCGACACTGATCATACGGAACCGCCCGGCACTGGAGAAAATCGTTCAATCCTGATCCCCTTGAGTAAACATTTCAGTGCCGATGCGAGCCTGCCGTTGCGGCTTGGCTATTGGGTTCCGGCTTGATTTCCGTTTTGCCGGAATTCGCCGAAGGCTCTGTTAGGGGTACCGTGCGCAGGCTAACGAGTTTAGCCCCGGTTCCTCCCCAGACAAGGGTCATCTTCCTACAACACCGGTCACAAAGCCAGAATCGTTCATACAACAGAGGGGCAAACCTTCCTCCCACAGACTCAAGTTCGGGCGTCGGCGTCAGCGAAAAGAGCTTTCCCTGGTGCAGATACAAGAAACGTTCGGAGCACTCGGGATTTGCGCATTTGGATACCATCGGCGCACCCCGGCAATCGAGAATACATTTTAGTCCAAGCAACGAAACAATGGCGTGATAGCCGATACGAGCCAAGCTGACAGCTGTCACCCTGATCGCCTGATTTAGAATCGCTAGACCGTGCCGAATCCTTGTTGCGCTCCTCCGCTTCTATGAACGAAATCTCCTGTGCCGCACTGCTGTTCGACCTGGACGGAGTCCTGATCAGTTCGACGCCCGCCG